>Ga0310904_10000214_pt1 | contig 14650 bp, 8 predicted proteins | sample C48D1metaG_FD_203746 | JGI IMG/M metagenome (GOLD analysis project Ga0310904, IMG submission 203746) | Lab incubated soil microbial communities from West Virginia University Organic Research Farm, Morgantown, WV, United States - C48D1 | ecosystem: Environmental > Terrestrial > Soil >... | reverse complement strand
TAGCACCCACACTCCGGGTCGATCGGGCGGTCATCTTCCGCGTACCGCACGTTCTTGATGTTGATGCGGCCGCCGCGTGTGAACAGCTGACCATTCCGGGCGTTCCGCGTCGGCAAGACGCAGTCGAAGAGGTCGATGCCCCTCGCCACCGACTCGACCAGGTCCTCCGGGGTGCCCACGCCCATTAAGTAGCGAGGCTGATTGTCGGGCAGCCGCGGCGCGGTATCGCCGACGATGCGATACATGTCTTCGGGAGGTTCGCCGACGCTGAGCCCGCCGAGCGCGTAGCCTTCAAATCCGAGCGCGACCGTTCGCGCAGCGCTCTCGTCACGCAATTCCTGGAACACGCCGCCCTGCACAATGCCGAACTGCGCCTGACCCGCATTCGTCACCGTCACGCGGTCTGCCGATTGCTGGCGCAGGGCCGCCATGCGCAGACGCGCACGCTCGGCCCATCGCCACGTTCGCTCCATCGACCGGCGCGCTTCGCCGATCTCGACGGGATAGGCGAGGCACTCATCGAGCACCATCGCAACGTCAGACCCGAGCTGCGCCTGGATGTCGGTCGCTTTTTCAGGCGTGAGGAGGTGCGAAGAACCGTCGAGATGCGAGCTGAATCGTGCACCCTCCTCCCCGATCGTGCGCCGCGCCGAGAGACTGAACACCTGGTAGCCGCCGCTGTCGGTCAGGATCGGCTGGGCCCACCCGATGAAGCGATGAAGGCCGCCGCGCCGCGCGATCAGGTCGTCACCCGGACGGAGATACAAGTGATAGGTATTGCTCAGGAGTATCGACGCGCCTGCGGTGATTAGATCCTGATGCGTGACGCCCTTCACGGCGCCCTGCGTGCCGACCGGCATGAACGCAGGCGTTTCGACGTCGCCGTGCGCCGTCGTCATCACGCCTCGACGCGCGCGGCCATCGGTATGCGTCAGGCGAAACGCGAATGGAAGTGAGCTCATCGATCGAAGAACCTGTTGTACCGACGTCAGGCGCGTGTGAATGGCGCGTCGACGAGACGCTGCGCGCGATCACATCGATCGAACGCGCGCGCCGACGCGCGATCGGAAGAATTTTTTGACAAAAGATCGCGTTTTGTGCTTGACATCCAAAAGTTCTCATCCATAATCTACATCTGGTATGAGGGTGGCCAACTCAGGCCAGCCCTTGTGAGGTTGAGTAACGTTCGACCTCGCACTTCCGCGGCGGTCGCCGAGCCGAACGCGAGCGGAAGGTGCCCCGAAGCGAGGAGCGCCGATTTCGGGCGAGCGTGCCAGGCGGCAGCCGCACCGGATCGAGAGCGCTCCCGCCGTGAAACCCACATGAAGGGGGGGATAACAGACAATGGCGAAGAAAGCCAAGGGCGGGAAGAAGAAGGCCGGCAAGAAGCGGTAAGCTGACCTCGCCCGTCAAAAAAAGGGGGCGGCCGTCGCCCCCTTTTCGATTTTTTGCGTCTGTCGACTGCGCTCAGGACAGGCCCTCACTGCACGCCGTCCCACACCCGGACCCGCCGCATCACATCCGACGGCTGAATCTGATCGACGACTTCCATTCCGGAAATCACCCGTCCGACAACCGTGTACCGCCCATCGAGGTGCGGCTGCGGCGAATGCGTGATGAAGAACTGGCTGCCGCCAGTGTCCTTCCAATCGAGCGCGATGCCGACGATGCCGCGCAGATACGGTTGTTGACTGAGCTCGTCGCGAATCGTGAAGCCCGGGCCGCCCTCGCCGTCGCCGCGTGGATCGCCGCCCTGAATGACGAAATTGGGAACCACTCGGTGAAAGGTCAGGCCGTTGTAGAAACCCTTGCGGGCAAGCGTCACGAACGTCTCGACCGTAAGCGGCGCATCGACGACCGCGAGCTCGATTTGAATCGTGCCGCGGTCGGTATCGATGAACACATGTGTGGACACGGGTGGCGTCAGCAGGCGCGACACTTCGTACGTTGATTCGGGCCGGCCGGTCGGAGCCGGGCGGATCTTCAGCCCGGCATCGCTGGCCGGGTCGAGCTGCTTCAGCAGCGCGGCCGCCCGCACTCGGATCGCCCAGTCGTTGTCGGCAAGAGCCTCGGTCAGCGTCGGCGTTGCGGCGGCCGCGCCGAATTCCACGAGCGCCGCCAGCGCTGCGCCTCGCGCGACGTAGGTCGTATCCTTCAGGCCTGTCTTGTACGCCTCGGCGAGTTGTGCCGCGCCCGATGGCGGCTTGAGCCGTGCCAGCGCCGTCGCTGCCGCCGCGCGCACGGTCGGGTCGCCGGTCTGCAAACGCGCGCCCAACAACTCGACGGCGCCAGGCGCTTTCAGCGCCGCCAATGATGCGAGCACCGCCGGTATCACGCGTTCATCGGCATCCTCGCGCATCGCCTCGAGCCGCGGCAGGCCAACGTCCGGCGGCAGCGTTCCAAGCACGGTCGCGAGCGCCGACCGGACGCTCCACTGCGGATCCGGATCGAGTCCCGACAGCACGGTGACGAAGTTTTCCGCATCGAGCTGTGCCAGTGAGCGGATCGCCGCCGCCCGCACCGGCGGGCTGGGATCGCCGACAATGTCCAGCAGCAGATCGATCACGCCGTCGGCCTTGATGCCGCCGATGGCCGTGACCGCCTCCAACCTGAGCGTCGGGTCGGCCTTCGTCGCGGCGATGAGTTTCAGAAGCGGCGCGGCACCAATCGGATCGCCGATCCGGCCGAGCGCCCGGATCGCTTCGACCGCGACCGTTCGGTCGGGTCCATCGACGAGCGGCGTCAACACCGGGACCGCGGCGCGATCCTTGATCGCCCCAAGGCCCTTGACCGCGAACGCCCGCGTGTACGGATGGGGATCCTTCGCGAGCGTCAGCAGCGCCGGCAGCGCACGCGGATCCTCGAGCCGCTGCAGCGCGAACGCAACCGGCCACCAGCGCACGCGCGGCTGGGCGCCGTCGAGCACCGCCGCGGCCAACTGGTCGTAGGCATTGAGGCGCACGAGCGCGAAAATGGCGAGGCGCAGCGCTCCGACCGGCGTGTCACGGACCGCGTCGCCCTCGTTCCCCGGCGCCTGGCTGACCGCTCCCGATTGAACGATCGCACTTGCCATCTGACCCACGGCGTTCGCCGCGGCGCGATCGCCAATCAGGCCAAGCGCCTCAGCCGCGCTGCCCTGGACGAGGGGAGACGGATCGCCCAAGGCGCCGATTAAGGCGTCGCGCGCGGAGGAATCGCCAATCAGCCCGAGCGCGAACGCCGCCATCTGCCGCACTTCGGGATCGGGATCGCCAAGGACCTTCGTCAGCGGTACGACGCCTTCAACGAGACCGACGCGTCCGATCGCCAACGCCGCGCGGCGACGAATCCGGGCCTGCGTGTCTCCAAGCAGCCGCACGAGGTCGGGAGGCGGGGGTGGCAGCGGCGCCGCGGCGGCCGCCGGCTTTTGTCCGCGAACGGGCGCCGGAGGCGCGGGCGGCGGACCCTGGGCGGGATCGCGCAGCGCGCGCTGATCTTCGAGGCGCAGGATCCACGAAGCCTTTTCTTCGAAGGGCTGTTCGGAAGGCTTCGGTGGCACCGGCGCCGGCACCTTCGCGGCGCACGCGGACACAAGGAGAGCAGCGGCGATCGCAGGCAGCGGGCGCATCAGGATGGGTCGATCGTGAATGTTATCATCGGGGTCGCTTGAACTTCCGTTACCTCGCCGTCGAAGGTCCGATCGGCGCGGGCAAGACCGCGCTGGCGGAGCGCCTCGGCACCCGCCTCGACGCAACGATCGTGCTCGAGGAAATCGAAAATCCGTTTCTCGCCGATTTCTACGCCGACCGCGCCGGGGCCGCGCTGCAGGCTCAGCTGTTCTACCTGCTCAATCGCCATCGACAGCAGACCACGCTGCGGCAGACAGATCTCTTCAGCCAGATCACGATCTGCGATTATCTGTTCGACAAGGATAAGATCTTCGCGTACCTGAATCTCGACGACAACGAGTTGTTCATCTACCAGCGCCTCTACGATCTGCTGGCACGCGACGTCGCGCCTCCGGACCTTGTCGTCTACCTGCAGGCGCCGACCGAGATTCTGCTCCGCCGCCTGCGCAGCCGTCCTGCCGATCCGGACGGGACCCGCTTCGATCCCGATCCGGAGTATCTGCGCGAACTGAACGAGGCGTATCACCACTTCTTCTTTCACTACAACGCCACGCCGCTGCTGGTCGTCGAGACGTCCGAATTCGACTCGGAGGCGAGCGACGAAGCACTGGACGATCTCGTGAAGCAGATTCGCGGGATGACCGGCGGGACGCGCTACTATGTGCCACGGACGAGCCGGTAGTCGAGAGTCGGTAGTCAGCAGTCGATAGTCATAGTACTGTTCAGCTTATGGCGTGGTTCAAGAAGGCGCGCAAGCCGATCGCGCCGGCCAAGGACAAAGCCAGCCGGGTACCCGAAGGCCTCTGGGTAAAGTGCCCCGACTGCTCGCAGATTATCTACAACAAGGATCTCGCCACGAACCTGTCGGTCTGCCCGAAGTGCGCCCACCACTTCCGGGTGAGCGCGATCGAGCGGCTGAAGATGCTGTTCGACGGCGAGTGGGTCGAACACGACGCCAACCTGACCTCGACGGATCCGCTCAGCTTCACCGACACCAAGCCGTACAAAGCGCGACTCGAAGCGAGCGTCGCCGCGACCGGCATGAAGGACGCGGTCATCGTCGCGTCCGGAACGCTCGACGGCATCCCTTCAGTGATCGCGGCCATGGAGTACGGCTTCATCGGCGGCAGCATGGGCGTCGTGGTCGGCGAGAAGATCGCGCGCGCGATCGAGCGGGCGATCGATACGCGTGTGCCGGTGATCATCGTCTGCTGCTCGGGCGGTGCCCGGATGATGGAGGGCGCGCTGTCGCTGATGCAGATGGCGAAGATCTGCGGCGCGCTGGCGCGGCTCGATCAGGCCCGGCTGCCCTACATCGCGGTGCTCACCGATCCGACGACCGGCGGGGTGACCGCCAGCTTTGCCATGCTGGGCGATCTGAATATCGCGGAGCCGAAGGCGCTGATCGGCTTCGCCGGTCCTCGCGTCATCGAACAGACCATCCGGCAAAAACTGCCGGATGGGTTCCAGCGATCCGAGTTCCTGCTGGAAAAAGGCATGCTCGACCTGGTCGTCGATCGGCGCGAGATGAAAGCGCTCATCTCGTCTGCCCTCCGTTTTCTGGGCGCGCGGCGGATTCCCGCCCGTCCGCAGGAGCCCGCGCTCGTTGCCGCCGAGCCGGCGCCTCAAGCGCAATAGGCTGCTGATACGAACCGGTTCCTTCCATTTGACTGGCTGTCCGGACTCGAGCAGTTCGGCATCAAGTTCGGGCTCGACAACATTCGCACGCTGGTCGCGGAGCTCGGACACCCCGAACGGACCTTCAAGTCCGTTCACGTCGCCGGAACTAACGGCAAGGGTTCGGTGGTGGCGATGGTGGACCGCGCGTTGGCCGCCGCGGGGCATCGGTCGGGCCGCTACACCTCGCCGCATCTCGTCCACCTCTCCGAGCGGTTCGTCATCGATGGCCAACCGGTCGCGCCGTTGGCGCTCGAATCAGTCGTCACGGACGTCCATGATGCCGTCGGCGGTCTCCTCTCGCGTGGACAACTGCAGGCGTCGCCGACCTTCTTCGAGGTGACCACGGCAGTCGCGTTCGAGATTTTCCGGCGCGCCCGCGTCGACGTGGCCGTCTGTGAAGTCGGCCTGGGGGGGCGGCTGGATGCGACCAACGTGCTGCAGCCAGTTGTGACCGCCATCACCTCAATCGGCCTCGATCACCAGCAGTATCTCGGCACGACGCTCGCGGAAATTGCCGGCGAGAAAGCCGGCATCATCAAGCGCGGTGTTCCGGTGATTCTTGGCCGTCTCAGCCCGGAGGCTCGCACGGTTATTGAAGAAGTGGCCAGTGGTCTCGGTGCGCCGATCATCCCCGCGGACGACAACCGCGCGCTCGAACGGTACTCTCCAATCCGGCTCGGTCTCGCGGGCGCACACCAGGTCGGCAACGCGGTGGTCGCCGTGCGTGTGCTCGAGGAACTCGATCGCCAAGGCACCGCCGTACCGGTGGCGGCAATCCGTAGCGGACTCGAGACGGTGGTCTGGCCTGGCCGGCTCGAACGGCGCCGCCTGGCCGACGGCCGTGAAGCGCTGCTCGACGCCGCACACAATGCAGACGGCGCGCGTGCGCTTCGCGATCACCTCGCGGCGTCGCCGCCCCGGCCGATCGTCTTCGCTGCGATGCGAGACAAGGACGTTCGGACGATCGTCGAAACGATCGCTCCGGTCGTCAGCGCGTTCGTGATGACACGCGCGTCGAACGTCAGGTCGGCCGACCCCGAAGTGCTCGCCGACCTCGCGCGCGGCACCGCATCGCGCGCGGTCGTCGCCATTGAGCCTGTCGTCGGTGACGCCCTGAAGCATGCCTGGCGTCTGTCGCGGCAGATCGTCGTCGCAGGCTCGATCTTCCTGCTCGGCGACGTCCTCAAGGAACTCGAGCGGCCGTGATACCCTCGCAACGTGCGGCGTCTGCTGGTGCTCACAGCTGCTGTACTCTTTCTGGCCGAGTCGGCGTCTGCGCAGCCGCGCCCGTCGTCGTCCAACTCGGTGGTCAGAATCTGCCGCACTGCCGAAGTCATCAACGAGAACACCTATCACTGCGTCGGCGACGTCGAGTTGACGATGGACGATACGACGCTGTTCGCGGATGAGGCCTGGTATTTCGCCGAGGAGAAGCGGGCGGTCGCGGCGGGGAACGTGACCTACATTCAGGGAAACAACCGGATCTCCGCCGATCGGGCGGAGATGGATACCGAGACCCGGCTCGGCGTGTTCTACAACGCGTTTGGCCTGGCCAGCATCCAGCCGCAGCGCCCGCCGGCGCCGCCGGTTGGCGGCTTCGTCGCACCGCAGCTGACCGGTCAGGACACCGACGTGATCTTCTTCGGTGAGACCGTCGAGAAGATCGGGCCCAAGAAGTACAAGATCAGGAACGGCGGCTTCACCACGTGCGTCCAGCCGAGCCCGCGCTGGAACCTGCACGCCGGCGAAGTCGTGCTCAACATCGATTCGTATACGCTGCTCAAGAACGCGGTGTTCAACGTCAAGGACGTGCCGCTGTTCTATATGCCGATCCTTTACTATCCGACGAAAGAGGAAGGACGTGCGACCGGCTTCCTGCTGCCGACCTACGGGCGCTCGAGCCTGCGCGGGCAGCAGTTGAGCAACGCATTCTTCTGGGCGATCAACCGCAGCCAGGATGCGACCATCAAACACGACTGGTACTCGAAGGGTGACCAGGGCGTCAGCGGCGAGTACCGATACGTCACGCTGAGCGGCGACGGCACCATTGAAACGCTGGTCCTGAACCAGCCGAACAGCGAATTCGGTCTGCCGAGTCGCACCTACAATGCGCGCGGCGGCGCCAACCAACGGCTGCCCGGCAACTTCCGCGCGCGCGCACGCGTCGACTACTTCTCGAGCCTCGCGACCAACCAGACGTTGTATTCGAATCTTTACGACGCCTCGAACAGCCGGCGCAGCGTCGGGGGCAACGTCGTCGGGGTGTGGCGCGGCATGTCGATTAACGGCACGTTCGATCGCTCGGAGCAGTTCTCGAGCCAGACCACTTCCAGCCTGCTCGGCACCGCGCCGCGCATCACGGTGTCGCGCGGCGAGCGGCCGTTGTACCTGAACTCGCCCGTCTATTTCGCGATCGGCAGCGATTTCGTGCGATACGAGCGGGAGACCCGGAGCGGCGAAGATGTCCTCGACACCGGCGTCGGCCGGTTCGACTTGAACCCGCAGATTCGCTATCCATTCAAGCGGTGGCAATGGTTCACGGTCAACACGACCGCGTCGTGGAGGACGACGTTCTACGACCGCAGTTATCTCATCAGCGATTTGACGCGGCCCACCGACACTAGTTTGTTCCGGCAATACGTCGCGGTTAACGCGAATGCGGTGGGTCCCGTTTTCAATAAGGTCTGGAATACGCCCGACAGCGCGTATGCCGAGCGCTTCAAGCACACAATCGAGCCGTTCTTCAGCGTTCAGCGCACCACCGCGATCAACGACTACGATCGGATCATCAAGACCGACTCCACCGACTGGGTGGTCGGAAACTCGACCAACTACAGCTACGGTCTGAACAACCGTGTTTACGCCAAGCGGCGAGTCGGAACAACCACGCTCACGCAAGAGATTCTTGCCGTCGAGCTTCGGCAGTCCTACTACACCGACGCCCGGTCGTCGACCAACGATCAGCAATACAACAGCACCTACAACACGGCGCCGACGCACTTCTCACCGATTGCGCTGTCTGCGCGCGTCACTCCCTCGCCGACTTTCGACACGACGTTTCGGGCCGAGCTCGATTCGCAGTACCGCCAGTTCCGGACGACATCGCTCTCGGCCGGCTATCGGCGGCCGCGGTTCCAGGGCAGTGTGGGATGGACCCGGCGCTATTTCATCGAGCAGGTGCCCGGTTACAACATTCCCGAGCTGCTGACCCACTATCTGAATCTGGATACCCGTCTGTCGACCGCTGACAATCGTTTCGGCAGCAGCTACTCCACGAATTACGACGTCGTGCAGTCCCGGTTCACCCAGCAGCGGATCAACGGCTACTACAACGCGCAGTGCTGCGGCATTGCCTTCGAGTACCAGCGGTACAACTATCCGTCGGCGGCGTTCGCGCCGGCCGACAATCGCTTCTTCATGTCGTTCACGCTCGCGGGTCTCGGCAACTTCTCGCCGTTCAGCGGTGCCCTCGGAAACATTCCGCGCTAGCGCCGTGTCCGCCACTCTTGTTACGGGCGCCGCGGGATTTGCCGGCAGCCATTTGCTCGAGCTGCTGGCGACGCAGCCCGGACGGCTGGTGGCGTGGCGGCGCGCGCCGGCCACACCGGTGCCGTCGTGGATCGATGCGCTGGACGCGCGCGTCGAGTGGCATGAGGTCGACCTCCTCGACAAACGGGCGGTTGAACGGGGACTTTCGGCCGTGCGGCCGGATGTCGTCTACCACTGCGCCGGCGCCGCGCATGTCGGCAGAGCCTGGCAGTCGACGGAACCGACCTTCGCAACGAACGTCCGCGGCACGCACTACCTCATCGAGGGGCTGCGCGCGTGCGGGTGCACCGCCGCGCGCGTCCTGATTCCGAGCTCGTCGCTCGTCTACGCTGCGGCGGACGTTCCCCTCACAGAAGATTGTCCGCTGTTGCCATCGAGTCCCTACGCGCTCAGCAAGCTGGCGCAGGAGCTCATCGGCGTCGAGAACACCGGCGGGCCCTCAGTGCTGGTGGCGCGGGCCTTCAACCACATCGGTCCGAGGCAGGATCCGTTTTTTGCCGCGGCGGGATTCGCGCGGCGCGTGGCCGACATCGAAGCCGGCCGATGGAAGCCGGAAATGCAGGTCGGCAATCTCGAGGCGCGCCGCGATCTGACGGATGTCCGCGACACGGTCCGCGCCTATCGGGCGATAGTCGAGCGAGGCCGCCCCGGGCGAGCTTACAACGTGTGCTCCGGCCGCGCCGTGGCCATCCGCGAGGTCCTCGAACTGCTGCTGGCGCGCGCGCGCCTCCCGATCAGCATCGTGCCCGATCCCGCACGCTACCGGCCGAACGATCAGCCGCTGGTCGTCGGCGATCCGACGCGGATCCGAACCGAGCTCGGCTGGACCGCAGAGATCCCGTTCGAACGCACGCTGGACGATCTGCTGGCGTACTGGCGCGGCCAGGCCGCTCAGGGCTGAGACCCTGGCCCGAGCGAAGTCGAGGGCCGCTCGAGGAAGATCGACACGGAGTCACGTTCGCCAAGTGTCTCAACACCGGGGTGACTCTTGAGGCGGAAACGAAGCTCGGGCCCCGCGAAGATCAGTTTGTCAGCATGCGTGAGATCGCCGTCCGGCCGCGCCGGCGGACCAAACATGAACCACCAGCCCTCCTCTACGCTGAACGCAAACCCTCGTTTTTGCAGCTGGAGCAGCACGCCTGCCGCGATGGCCCACACCGGCTGATCGATCGTCACCAGCGGATGGTCGACTGTGGCTTCGAGCTTCGGCACGATCCAGTCGGCCAGGCGGCGCGTTGACAGTTGCTCCAGTCCCGGCCGGAACGACCGGCTTACGATCACGCGCAGGTCCTGAACGCCCGCCGCAACGGCGACACCGAACAGCAGTACGCACGTGGCCGCCGCCAACCGCGCAGGAATGGGGCGATTCGCTCGCAGGACCACTCGGACCACGGCATCCCCGATCAAGCCCAATTGCAACGCGCCGATGCCCCCCAGCCAGAAGACGAGGTGATCGTAGAGCTCGTCGTCGATTTGCGTGATCGACCACAGGCCGACGAACGACGCGACCAGCGTCGTCGCGGCCAGCGCCGCTCGAAACGGCTCCTTGCGAAACACGGACCAGGCGGCGATTCCGGCGACGATGATCGTTTCGACGATTGCCCACGACTGGCTCACCGGTCCGGCGACAGGCCTGTAACGGCCGCCCCACGCCACATGAACGTCGCCGCGGAGCAGCGCGGAGATCATGTCGGCCCATGTGCGGAACGAGATCCGCCACGGTTGGCCGGGCCGGTCACCTCCGCTACCGAAGAACATCCAGAGCTGTGTCAGGTTTCCCTCACGCTGAGAGAGCTCCTGGGCCAGGGGCAGGATCCAGAGCAGCACGGCTAGGCCCAGCGTTCCGATCAGAATCGGCCAGATTCTTACGGTGCTGTCGTCGAAGCGCAGGACCATTGCGCGGACGACCAGCATGGCGGTTGCCGCGCCGCTGACCGCGAGGACTGCAGGCGCGAGACCGAGGTGCGTCTGCACGACGAAACTGGCAAGTGCCGCCAGCACGGGCAGGAGCCGAAACCAGCCGGCCGAAATCGCGGCAGCCACGACCACGATGGCCATTGTCGGGAGCACGAGGACGTGCGGGTTCCACTGGCTTGCGAGCATGTCGAGCGATTGGGCGGCGAACAGCACAGCCGACGCCGCTGTCGCGATCGAGAGAAAACCCGGGCCGGCCGCGAGGAAACAGACCCAGACCAGGATGCCAAGTGCAGATAAGTTGATGGCGAGCGCGCCCGCAGACAGCCCGGCGCTGCGATAGCCGCTCATGACGTAAAACGGCGCCTGGACGTAGAAATACAGTGGTCCGGGATGGTTCCACCCATACCGCGAATAGGGTCCGAGCAGCAGCTCTCCATGCGTCGCGTGAATCGTGTACGTCTCGATTAGGGCAATGTCCCCGGCCGGGGCGAAGGCAGCGTCAGCGGTCCGCGCATAAATAATGAGCGCCGCCGCGCCGCAGGCGGCGAGAAGGACCAGCACCCACGATTTCGACATCGGCAGCGGAGTGTACCGCCGTTGGAATGGCACGGCTTGACAGCCGGTCAGCGTGGGACGAAGATTCATGGCGAACATACAGCGAATGTCGACGCACCCACTCCTCTTTGATCTGGGTCCCGAAAGGCCGACCACGCGGCAGATCGCGGACCGCGTCAAAGCGGGCGGGACTGCGGCTCTGACGGAGGCCGAGCGTCGCGCCGATGCGGCGACATACCAGGAGGTCGTCTGTCGATCGGCCCTCAACCGGGTCCAGGGCATGCCGTTCGACTGGACGTTGAACCCCTATCGCGGATGCACGCACGGTTGCCACTACTGCTTCGCGCGCCGGTACCACGTGCAATTCGAAATGAACTCGGACGACGAGTTCGCGTCGGTGATCCTGGTCAAGCGGAATTTCGTCGAGGTGTTACGGCAGGAGCTCGATCGCCCGGGATGGAACCGCGAACAGGTCGCATTCGGCACCGCGACCGATCCGTATCAGCCGATCGAAGGCCACTATCGGCTGACGCGGCGCTCACTTGAAGTGTTAGCAGCGGCACACACGCCGATCGGGCTGGTGACGAAAGGACCGATGGTCGTCCGGGATCGCGACGTGCTCAAGGCGCTCGGGGACGCTGCCGGCTGCACGGTCTACATGAGCGTCCCCACCGTCGACGAGGACGCGTGGCGGATCCTTGAACCCGGCACCGCCCACCCGCTACAGCGACTTCGCGCCGTCCGCGAGCTAGTCGATGCGGGCGTTGACGCTGGCGTGCTGATGGCGCCGATTGTCCCAGGCTTCTCGTCGTCGCGGACGAAGCTCGAGCGGACGATCAAGGCGGTCGCCGATCACGGGGCGCGATTCGTCGGCGCGAACGTCATGTACCTGCAGGATGGAACGCGCAGCCACTTCCTGAAGTTCGTCGAGCGCGAGTTCCCGTCCATGCTTCCACGTTTCGAGCGGTTGTACGCGCGGAAGTATCCGCCCGACGCCTACCGGAAGGAAGTCAAGGCCATGGTTCGCGTTCTTCAAGATCGCTATGGGTTGGGCCCAAAAAGAGAGTCTGCCGGCACCGAACGACCGGCAGACTCAACGACCGTCGATCCCGAGCAGGTCGGCTTTGCCTGGTAATCGAGCCTACGCCACGTCGCCGTAGGCGATCACGTCACCCGCGGACATCAGGTTCGACGACGGCTTGACCACGACTTCCCCGTCGACGACGCGGACCTCGAACAGGTTCCCTTCCTTCCAGCGCTCGCTGATCGGCAGCTTGATGCGCTCGTCGATGACGCGCTTCAGGAAGCGGGCGCCGAACGCCAGGCTATAGCCCTGCGTGACGAGCAGTTCGAGCGCGTCGTCGCTGATGTCGATCGCCTTGCCGGCCTTGGCGAGCGTCAGCGTCACGTCCTGCAGGTAGTGCCGCGTGATCTCACGCACCTCGTCGCGGCTGAGCGGCGCGAACAGCACCACTTCGTCGATGCGGTTGCGGAACTCCGGCGGAAACCGCCGCTCGAGCTCGCGCATCACTTCGCCCTGGACCTGTTGGACGCCGACTTCGTGCGACAGGAATCCGAGCGGGCTGGTCAGCTTCCGGAAGTTCTCGGAGCCGATGTTCGAGGTCATGATGACGACCGCGTCGCTGAGATACACCCGCTTGCCGCGGCCGTCGGTCAGCCAGCCTTCATCGAACGCCTGCAGGAACAGGTTGAGCAGGTTCGGGCTTGCCTTTTCCACCTCGTCGAGGAGGACGACCGTGTACGGGTTGTCCTTCAACTGATTGGTCAGGATGCCGCCGCGCTCGCTGCCGACGATGCCGCGCGGCATGCCGATCAGTTTGTCGACCGCGACCGAACCGTCCTGGTACTCGGACATGTCGACGCGGACCATCTTCTTGTCGTCGCCGAAAAGAAACTCGGCGACCGCCTTGGCCAGCTCCGTCTTGCCGACGCCGGTCGGCCCGAGGAACAGGAGCACGCCGTCCGGCCGATCGAACCCGTCCTTCAGGGGACCCTTGTTCAGCACCAGGCGCTTCGCGACCGCGTGCACGGCATTTTCCTGGCCGACGACGCGCTTCTGCAGCCGCGACTCGATGTCCTTGAAGCGGTCGGTCACGTCGCGGAACACCATGTCGACCGGAATCTGGGCGGCGTGAGAGATCACCGCGACCACGTCGTCGGTCGTCACTTCCCAGCGGTGATCGATCTCGGCGCGAACCGCCGCGGTATCGAGCCAGCCGATGACTTTGTCGGGCAGATGCAGGTGGCGCATGTAGCGCGGCGACATGGCGAGCGCCATCTCGATCGCCTCGTCCAGCAGGCGGACCGAGTAGTTGCGCTCGAGCCGTGGACGCAGGTTGTAGAGGATGCGGCGGGTCTCTTCGACCGACGGCTCCTGCACGGTGACGCATCGGAAGCGTCGCGCCAGCGCCTCGTCCTCCTGGATGTATTCCTTGTATTCGCTCAGCGTCGTCGCCGCGATCATGCGGATCTCGCCCCGCGCCAGCACAGACTTGAAGACATTGGCGGCGTCGGAGGGCGCGCCGAGCGCCGACCCGGCGCCGACCATCGTGTGCGCTTCGTCCACGAACAGAATCAGGTTCGGGCGCTCCTTCAGCTCGCGGATCACGTTCTGGATGCGGTCCTCGAACATGCCGCGCAGCATCGTGCCGGCGACCATCGTGTTCATCTGCAGGTTGACGATCTGGCAGTCGCGCAGCCGTACCGGGACGGTGTCGGGCTCGAACTCGATCCGCCGCGCCAGCCCTTCGACAATCGCGGTTTTGCCGACGCCCGGCTCGCCGATCAGCATCACCGAATTGGCCCGCTCGCGGTGACAGAGAATCTCCAGCACCTGCTGGATCTCCCGATCACGTCCGAAGACCGGCGGCACTTTGTCCTGCCGCGCGAGCAGATTGAGGTTGGTGGCGAAATGCTTGAGGAATGGCGGCAGCTCGAAGCGCTTCTTGAGGCGCTCCTCGCGCAGCTCCATGTCGCGCATCCGCGCGCTCAACCGTGTCGTGAGCACTTCTGGCTCAACGCCATTGCGCCGCAGGATGGATACCGGTACGCCCTGGCTTTCCTCGAACACGGCTGCGAAGAGGTCGCCGCCTTCGATCGTCTGACGGCCAGCGCGGCTTGCGTGGTGAAGCGCCAGCTTGAAGACGAGCTTGGTGGCCGGGGATACCCGCAGGTCACGGCCGGGCATCGCCAGCACCATGTGCAGGTGCTCTTCGATGGCCTGGAGAATCGTGTGGGGATTGACCTCGACGTCGCGCATCACCTCGGCAAAGGTGTCCCACTCGACCTGCGCGAACGCCAAAAACAAGTGTTCGTTGGTC
>Ga0310904_10000213_pt1 | contig 14650 bp, 11 predicted proteins | sample C48D1metaG_FD_203746 | JGI IMG/M metagenome (GOLD analysis project Ga0310904, IMG submission 203746) | Lab incubated soil microbial communities from West Virginia University Organic Research Farm, Morgantown, WV, United States - C48D1 | ecosystem: Environmental > Terrestrial > Soil >... | reverse complement strand
GGTTCGATCGGCATGATGGGCCTGAGTCTTCCGCATTTCTTTTTCTGGCGCGAGGCCCAGGCCGCCCAGGTGGCCAGCAAGTACGCCGGCGCGCGAGGCTGGGGGGCGGCCAGGAATGTCGTCATGGTCTTCCTCCAGGGCGGGCCGTCGCACATCGACATCTGGGATCCCAAACCCGATGCGCCGTCGAACATTCGCGGAGAGTTCAAACCCATCAAGACCGCCATCCCCGGCACCTGGATCGGCGAGCACATGCCGATGATGGCGCAGCATCTGGACAAGGCCACGCTGATTCGTTCGATGAGCTATACGCCGAACGGCTTGTTCAACCACACGGCGGCGATCTACCAGATGCTGACCGGCTATCCGCCCGACAGGGTTTCTCCATCCGGCCAGCTGGAGCCACCCTCTCCCGCTGACTTTCCGACCGCCGGGAGTCAAGTGTCGAAGCTCAAGCCGCCGGCAGATCCGGTGCTGCCTTTCGTCGAACTGCCGCGCCCGTTGCAGGAATCGGGAATCATCGGCAAGGGTGGCAGCGCCGGATTCCTGGGCAAGGCCTACGATCCCTATCGCATGTATCAGGATCCGGCCAAACAGGTGAAGCTGGAAGATCTGTCGCTGCGCAAGGACATTCCGCCCGATCGTCTGAAGGATCGGTTCGAGCTGCTCAAGGGTGTCAACGAATCGATGCCTGACCTGCAAAGAGCCTTGAACGACTACGCGGTGGATGAGTACTACGGCAAGGCCTACGATCTGGTGCTTTCAGGTAAGACGCGCGACGCAATGGACCTGGAGAAAGAATCGCCCCAAATGCGCGAGCGCTACGGTCTGCACACGTTCGGGCAGAGCTTGCTCATGGCGCGCCGGCTGATTGAAGCGGGCACGAGGTTCGTGCAGGTGAACTGGCCTTCTGTGGCGAACGGAAATCCGGAGACCACAGCCTGGGATACGCACGCGGCCAATTTCCGGCCGTTGAAGAATCTGCATTGTCCGAAGCTGGACCGCGGCCTTTCAGCGTTGCTCGAAGACATGGACCAGCGCGGTCTGTTGAAGGAGACGCTGGTCGTCGCGGTGGGCGAATTCGGTCGCAGTCCGAGGTTGGGAGTGTCGACGTCGGGCAACTCAAACGCACCTGACGGCCGCGACCACTGGCCTTACTGCTACAGCGCGGTTGTGGCGGGAGCCGGCATCGCGCGCGGCTCGCAATATGGTGAGTCCGACGCCACGGCGTCTTCACCGAAGGAGAAGCCGGTTCACCCGGCGGACTTGCTGGCGACGGTGTATTTCGCCTTGGGGATCGATCCCGACATGGAGATCCGCAATCATCTCAACCAGCCCCGCGAATTGGTCAAAGGAACGCCCGTCATGGGACTTTGGTCATAACGTAGTTGTCCGGTCGTTCCACGCGATGCCGTTTGCCGGGTCTTGCGTCAGAACTCGACCAGTAATCCGGCGGATGGCAGGACTGGAAACAGATCCTCCATCAACCCCGTCACGCGCCCTGTTCGCCCGTTGATGTCGCCGCCGGCGTATCGCTGGTTCCTCCGGTTGTAAATGTTCGTGACCTCGACGAACACCGTCAGGCGCCGGCGGTCCCAGGTGTAGGTGCGGTTGGCTCGGAGGTCGAGCCGGGAATACACGGGCAGCCGAAGCTCGTTGCGCTGCTCCGCCAGGTAGTACGTCTTCATCGTCAGGGGTCCGAGGAAGCCACCGCCGCCGAACGTTTCCTCTTCCTCACGGTAATAGCCGGGAATGGGGAAGTTGGACGAAGCGCGGAATTTCGTGGTGATGCTGGTCCTGTTCGAGATCCGCCACGTGGCGTTGGCCGTGACGTTGTGACGCTCGTGGAATGTGCCGGCGAACGTCTCGCCTGTTCGCTGATCGGTGTACTCGAGTTGACCGAGTGAATACGCAATCCACCCCGACACTCCGGTCTGAGCCGTGCGGTGCACCGAGACCTCGAGTCCGCTTGCCCGCCCGTCGAGGATGTTGCCGTACGACGGAGGCGACACCGGCGCGACAATCGCGCCATCGACGATGCGGAAATAGCCGTCGACCAGATCGATCGCATCACGTTCCTCGCGAACGTATCCGCCCAGCCGCCAGCGAATGCCTCGCCCGATCGTGTGCTCGAATGCCGCATCGAAATGACGTGCCACTTCCGGCGTCAGGGGGGTGGTGCCGTTTTGACCGAACACATGGGCGAATGCAGGCGCCTGCCGATGGCTACCCGCACCCGCCACGACGCGCGCCGTCCCGGCGAGCTTCCACTCGATGTTCAGCCATGGTGACACGTCGGCTCGTTCGACCGTTGCCCAGCGATCGACCCGGGCACCCGGCACGATGACGACGCGCGATGACGGTGACAGTCGCACTTGCGCATAGCCCCCGAACGACGCACGCGATTGGTCGAACGTGGCAGGGCCCGATGCCGACTCGGCCGTCCGGTTCACCTGCGCGCCTCCCTCGAACAACGTCGAACCAGACATTGCGAAGCTCAGGTCGGCACGGTAGCCGATGTCGCGTCCGGCCGCGGCATTCAAGGTGGCCTGATTCCGGTTCACATTGCGATACCTGCCGCCTGCGGCGAACACATGCTGAGAAACGACGAGGCCGCGCGGCGCGAGATAGCGCCATTGGATGGCGCCCAGCCAGCCATTGAGGTGTGCCTGGAACAGATCGTTCTCGCCCAGGTTCTCGGCCTGTTCGTTGAAACGCGACTGACCGCCGACGAGCGTCGCCCGAAGCTGATGCCCGACGCCGACGTCGCGCACCAGGTACGCCTGCACGTCTTCGAAGCCGAACGTGAAGGTGGGATCGTCGAAGACCCGCTCGAAGAGCAGATCGAGATAGCTCTTGCGTCCCGAGACGAGCCACGAGCCGCGCTTGTCGGACCCAAGCGGGCCCTCGGACACGAACGACACGCTGCTGCCGCTCACCGCCAGCCGCGACGACTGCCGTTCGCGCGAGCCTTCACGCAGTTGGAAGGCGACCTGCGCACCGGTGTGTCCGCCGATGCGCTGTGGATAGGCACCGCTCATCAGATCGACTCGCTCCAGGATGTCGCCGTTGACGAGCGCCGTCGAGCCGCCGCCTTCGACCGCCTCGACCGTATGCAGGACATACCGCGTCGGAACGCCGTTGAGGGTGAAGCCGATGTGATCGAAGCCGCTGCCGCGCACGCTGAACACGCCGTGCAGATCGTCGGTCGCGCTTACGCCCGGCAGCGCCTGTACCGCCCGCAGCGGATCGTCGAGCATGACGCCGCGCAGGTTCTGGAGTTCAGCGCTTCCAAGCGTCTGCCGGGCCGCGACCGCAGCCTCGCCAGATGCCGATGCGTCGCCTGGTACGGTCACGTCTTCGCGGTACGTGCCCGTGCCAGGCGCCAGCGGTATCGTCGCCTCCACGGTTTGCTCGGCCACCACACTGATCTCTCGCGTGGCCAGGATGTAGCCGACGATTGAAACAGTCACTTGGTACGTGCCCGGCGCCACCGATGAGACGGTGAGCCGGCCGGACTCGTCGGTGACCGCCGACGACTTCAACTCCGCAATCTGGACCGCCACGCCGGCAACCGGCTGTCCGGTCTGCTGATCGACGACGTGAATGCTGATGGCGCCCGTGCGGGACGCGCCCTGAGCGGATACGTCCGATGCCGACCATGCGCACGATACCAGCGTTGCAATGAACGTCCTGACGAGAATCCCCATAACGACGACTCCCCGACTGCAGGCGCTGGCGCGCTGGCACACGGCTTCATCGTTTCGGCCTCGTGACTCTGGCAATCATCCTCAGCGTCTCGTCGCGCTCGAGCGCGGTGCGCACGCGTCGCAGCACGTTCGTCGCGGCGGTGAGCGCGTGGGGCGAGGCATCGAGATCGAGCTGAGCGCGGGCGGCCGACTCGATTTCGACGATGCGGCGAACGGCCGCATTGCCTTTCGAGGTCAGCCGCACGAGCGGCGATCGTTTGTGCGCGGGGTTGGTGGCGTATTCGAGGATGCCGTCCTTCACCAGCGCGTTGACGAGCGGCTGAATGCGCTGACGTGCCTCGTGGCGGGCGCGGGCGATCTGCGCCACTGTCGCGGGTCCTGTCCGCGCCAGGGTCACCAGCACGGTCCGGCGGGCGCCCGACTGCTCGCCGTGGCGGTGCATCAACGACGCGATGTGGTTGAGGCAGAGGTAAAAGCGCACACTCTCTTCGAAGAGGCGAGCCATCTCGGGTCGTGCCTCATGTGGCATACGGAAAGATCTTGTCTAAGTAACAAGACATTGTCAATATGGTTGTCCAGCGAGAGGCGCGCACGCCTTGCTGCTGATGGCGAACGCCTTGATTGCGTCGCGACTGCGGACGGCTTGCGTGAGCCGCGCCGAAAGGGAATACTCGCTTTCATGCTCCACCGCGCGGCAAAACGAGTCTGGCCTGCACTGGCAGTGCTGTCGATCGCCGGCCTGTCAGCCGCACAGGGGCCGGTGGGCACTTCCACCGCTGTTGCGGCGCAGACGATTGTCATCGACGCCGCGCCGGTGCCGCTCAATCCTGGAGACCCGTCGGTCACGGCGCTCGGAGACTTTTCCTACGCTGGCGGCCTCTGGCTCACTTCCAAACAGACCGATCGTTTCCGCGAGCTCTCAGACATCGTGGTCACAGGCCATGACAGACTTACCGCGGTTGGAGATGGGGGAGTCCTCTTCAGTGCCAGGCTGGTATTCGACGGAGCGCAACGCTTGATTGGCGTGGCGGACACCAGGCTCGCGCCACTCGTCGGCGAAGACGGAAGGCCCCTGACTGGCTCGCGCGCAGATGCGGAGGGGCTGGCGATATTGGGGAATGGCGACCGCCTCGTGAGCTTCGAGCGCGAACATCGAATCTGGCTGTATTCCGCAGCCGGAGGAACGCCACGTGCTGTGCCGTCACCAGTGGCGAACTTCCCGTCGAATTTCGGAATGGAGGCGATTGCTGCCAATCCTGGCGTCGGACCAGACGCCTACAGTGTTGGCGAGGAGATGTCTGGCAAAACCTGGGCGTGCCGGTTGACGCTGCCGTGCGTAGCGGGTCGGACGTTGGAAAAGCCGGGCGAGTTCGGGCTCGTTGCCATGAATCACCTCGGTGAAGGCACCGAGGTCTACCTGTTGCGCGCTTACGATCCTTTTCGTGGCAATCGGATCATTCTGCAGATGTTCCGTTCCACGACCTTGGTCGCGCAAATGGATCTGGCGTTGCCGCTCACCGTGGACAACTTTGAAGGGCTCGCGTCGGTGCCTTCCCCGAATGGCGGCATCCGTTTTTATCTGATGTCGGACGACAACGGCTCATCTTCCCAACGCACGCTGCTGCTGGCCTTCGATTGGCGTCGGAAGTAAAAATTCTGGCTGGAGGCACTTGGAGGTCGACCGCGAACGCTTGAGGGACCTTCCTATTCTAAGTGTACGTGGGGAGCGTGTGCAGTTCAAGACTGTTTGTCTCGCCACAAGACCCGTATCATCGGAAGCTCATGCCGAAAAGCATCGCTCCAGGTCGACGCCCTGCTCGAAAATCCCCGCATGTGTCAGATCTCGTGGAACTCGTGCCTCACCTTGCGCCAGAGATGCTGCATCAGCTCATCGTGCACCGCGGTCTCGATGTCTGCGCAGAGATCGTCGCCGCGGCGACACCAACACAATTAGCGTCTGTCCTCGACCTCGATCTCTGGCGGAGCGCGCAACCAGGCCACGATGAGCGTTTCGACACAGCGCGCTTCGGCGAATGGCTGGAACTGATGGTGGACGCCGGTGGCACCGTGGCCGCACAGACCATTGCCGCTATGGACGAGCACCTCGTCGTGGCCGGGCTCTCCCAGTACGTACACGTGTTCGACCCGGCGGCGATCGCCGCCATCGTCGATGGTGAACCACTCGACATCGACGAGCCGCCGTACACAGGTCCCGAGTGCGTGGTGGGCGGCTATCTCGTGCGTGGCATCACGACCCATGCCTGGGACGCCATCGTCGCGCTTCTCCTCGCGCTCGACGCCGACCATCACGACCGTTTTCACGCGGTGATGCGTGAGTGCCGACGGTTGTCCAACTCCACGCCGGAAGTTGACGGGCTCGACGACCTGCTCATGGAGCCGGACCAATTGCTTCATGACGTGGCCCAGGAGCGCGAGCATCGGCGTGCGCAACAGGGATACAGCACGCCGGCTGACGCGCGAGCGTTCCTTCTGATGGCGCGACGGCGTCGGCGCGCTTCGCGGGGCGAGCCGTCGGTCAATCCACTCGTGGCTGCGTACTTTCGGGCTGCGAACGACACCATCGCATCTGGGGACGCTGCCGCAACACGTGCCGGCGTCCCGGAGGCCCCACCGGACGGCGTCGTCGAGATGCTCGAGATGTTCTCCAGAGCAGGTCTGGTGCCGCAGCGCCCCCGAGGGCTGCTGGAAGGTGCACACGCTCAACCATCACGTTTTGCGCTCGTCCGAACGCTGATCGAGCACGTCCGCGACAGCGACGACACCCTCTACCTTGCGCGGAGCCATGAACTGGCATTCCTCTCCAATACGCTCGTGGCCGGGTGCTCGATTCAATCCCGCTCGTTTACCCCGCAAGAGGCCTCGGATGCTGCCGCTGGCATCTGCAATCTGGGCCTCGAGCATTGGCCTGCACGCTGGCTCGAAGCCGTCGTGCCGACCACGACCGACCGCGATGTGGCTCTGCCAGATACGTTTCTGATGCACCACGACCTGGTGTCGGCGTTCGAGGTGGGATGGGCAGTGCTGCACGAGGACGTGGGCATGTTCGTAGCCGACCAACTCCTCTCCACGCTCTCCATCCTGCGATGCAACGATGTTGACATCCGGAAAGGGCTGAACGCCCTCCGGATCAACCTCAAGAAACATCGTACGACAGGCACGCCGTGGCACGCTCGCGATGCTCTCGACGTGATCGCGATGCTCGACATACCTGCCTGGGTCAGCGTGATGGGGTTGCTCGATGAATGTCCTGTGATACCGGCCGCCTTAACGGCCACGCTCGATGGCCGGTCCGACGCGGTCAGTGCGACCGAGTTCGAGTTCATCTCCACGAGCAGCCAGCTTGGCAGGGTCCGGGAATTCATGGCGCGGCTTCCAGAAATTCTGCGCCGCTGACGAGGCGCAGGATCTCATCCGGGATCCCGCCTATAATCCCGCCCGTCTTCTGTTCGGGAGCAATCGAATGATTACCAGGACGTATGTCCCTGCACTGGCGGCGTTGGGCACGGCAACAGGCGATGCGATTGGACGCCATCTCGACAGGACATTCCGCGCCATGGTGCGGAGCGGACATCGCACCGAGGACCCACGATTCCTCCGGCTGCTCACCGGTGAGCCGCATCCGTTTGGCAATTTCGCTGTTCTCTCCGCCCCCGTGGACGTTGATACCACGCGCGAGGTCGTCGATCCGCTTGTGACAAGTGGGGCCCCGGCAGCCGTGATCTTTCCCGACATGGACGTGCCGGCCGCCGTTAATGCGTACCTCACGGGGCAGGGATTCGCTTCGCACGGTGCGATGCCGGCGATGGGTGTGGACATCGCCAGCCTGAAACCCACGGTGCTGCCAGACGGGTACGAGCTCGTGCGGGTTGGCGATGGCCGCGATGGTGAGGAGTGGGTGCGGCAGTTCGCCACTGGCTACGAGCTGCCGCTCGGCGTCGCGCAGTGTTTCTCGCCGGTCGCTCTGCACGCCGGGACGTCGCCGGAGTCGGCGATGCAGTTCTTCGCCGTTCGGCGGAACGGCACGACGGTGTGCACGTCGTTGTGCTATCTGGACGAGGGCCTCGCCGGAATCTACTGCGTCTCGACGATTCCCGAGGAGCGCCGGAAGGGACTGGGCGCCCATGCGACCGCCGAGCCCCTGCGCCTTGCGGCCCGCATCGGTTATCGGGTGGGGATCCTTCAATCCTCAGAGGCCGGTCACGGCGTGTACAGGAGCCTCGGATTCGCCGATTTCGGTGGCATCCCGCTGTACGTCAGGATTCCTGCCTGATCCGCTGGACCGTTGACCTTATCGGGCGAACTCGATGCGATCCGTACTGATTACGATCGCAAATCTGAACCAGGTGTTCCTCAATCACAAGCGCGGGTTCGGCGCGTGCCTGTTTCTGGCGACGCTGACGTTGGCCACAGCGTCGGGGGCCGCCGGTCAGGGTACGCAACCTGCCGCACCGGCGGGCGATGTAACCGAACCGGACGATGACACCATCGAGGCGGGTGAAGCCGACGCCGAGACGCCACGCCGCCGGCTCATTCGCTGGAACGAATTCGAAGGGCCGTTTTTCACACTACGCGTAGGTGCCGGCGTGCTCTACGACTATGCCGCATTCTCGCAGGACGACGAAAGCTCCCAGCAGTTCCAGCTCGCGCCAGAGAGCAAGATGCGCGATGGCCGGGTTCTCCTGAAGGGGCGCCTCAAGTTCAGGCGGCCCGTCACCTGGTCTTCCGGACTCATGTACGACGGCGCGACGGATTCGTGGCTCGTCCGCGAGACCGGGATTATGGTCGAGATTCCGGAGGCCTGGGGTCACGTCTTCGTAGGCCGCACCAAGGAGGGCTTCTCGCTCAATAAGGTCATGGTGGGTTACGCGGGCTGGACGATGGAGCGCGCCACGATCAGCGATGCGACGATCCCGATCCTGGCCGACGGCGTGAAGTGGCTGGGTCTCGCCCCCAAGCTGCGCTTGTTGTGGAACGTTGGCGTCTACGGCGACTGGTTGTCGGAAGATCAGTCGTTCGGGAGAATGCGCTGCCCCAGGTGCCAAATGCGTGCCGGTAAGCAGATAAGGCTACTGCCGGGTGAAACGCAGCAACTGCCACCCCACGCTGATGGTTCTGAAGTTCGTGCCGGTGCGCACGGCCACGCCGGAGCTGTAGGCGACCTTGAACGACTGCTGCCGCCCCAGCGGGAACGACACCGTCGCGCCGAGCCGGGAGTTGTTCATCTCACCCGATGGCTCGGCCCCGCCGATACTCGCGGCCCCTCCTTGATACCAGGTGGCATCGACGGCCGCCCAGAGGCGGGGCTTGATGGTGTAGCTCGCGTGGCCCTGGAGCGCCGCCACGCGGTTCTGCGAACGCAGCCGGCCTCCCGGGTAGAAGTCGCCGTTGTTGGTAAACAACCAGACCCCGATGTACGCGTCGAAGTCCCAGCGCCCTTTCGGCACCGCCACACCGACTTCAGGCTTGAAGGCCCACCTGTTGGTGCCGAGGTTGATCAACTTTGCACCGTCGTACTGCCCCGTGGGTGCGCTCACCACCACGCTCGTCCCCACGATGGTCTTCCGCGGAGCCTTGACGAATGCCCTTAATCCCATCGCCGGGTTGCCGACGAGATTGACCGAGAGCTTGGCGCGGGCATCGGCAAGGCCCGATCGCGCGACCTTACCGGCATCATCGCCTACACGACCGGTCACCGTGCCCCAGGCGTATGGCAGCGCCGCCGTCACCAACGCAAGCTTGCCGAACAGCCCGAATGTGAGCCCACCCGCGAGCGGCGCCCCGCTAATCGTCGCCTCGACGTCGGTCAGCGGCAGCGTCGGATCGGTGAGGACCGAGCCGGTCGACCGGGAGAGACCGAGGACCAGGAATGCCGCGCCGACGGGACTGGCCGAATACGCCTTCGGCTCGAGATCCTGCGCGCGTGCGGATGCGGAGATCGCCAGGAGGCACACAAACGTAAGGGCAGGTCGCTTGATCGTCATCGTCGCGGATGGATTATGGATCATCGGCCTGCTAGGATGCCGTCATGCGACGGCTCCTCATCGCGGCGGCCGTATTGGCCACGCCTGTGCTGCTTGCGCAAACTCCATCGCGCGCCGATGCATTCGCTGCCGCGCGCGACGCGACATGGGCGGTGGGAATGCTTCGCATGGCACCCAAGGGGCAGGTCGACCAGGCGGCGTTTCTGGGTACCGGGTTCTTCATTTCTCGAACGCACTTCGTCACGGCATCGCACGTAGTCAACGCGAAGCTGCTCGGCCGGACGCGAACCCTCACCGATCAGATCCGCGTGTTCAAGAACGAGCTGACAGGCGACGGCTTCAGCCAGATGAAAGTCATCTTCGACGATTCGGGTCTGGACATCGCCATTCTCCAGAGCGCGATCACGACAAGAAACTGGATGACGGTGTCATTCGACGCGCCGCGCGAGGGCGATGAAATCGCGATGTATGGTTATCCGCTCGTCGAGTTCGGCGATCTTTCACGCGCGACGGCGTTCGCCCTGGGCCGTCTCGGCATGGTTGCGGGGTTTGGACGACGCGGTGGATCGCGTCAGATGATCAGCACGTTCAACGTGACGGAAGGGAACAGCGGCAGCCCGGTGTTTCTCACGTCGAATGGCCATGTCGTGGCCGTGCAGACGAGTCAGGCCACGAACTCTGCCGGCAAAGACCTGGACGGCTACTCGATCAGCACGCCGTTGTCTGCCATCAGGGGCGAGCTTGAAAAGCTTGGTGTTCCCGCACGCTGAACTTCAGCTTCCGTCCTCGACATCACTTCTGCTGCAGCGACTCCAGATATTTCACCAGCGCGGCGATCTTCTGCTGAGTCAGCTTGGCGCCGTCTGCGGTGTTGTCGAACGCTTCGCCCCAGACCGGCATGTCGCCTCCACCATGGCCTGCCAGCTGCTTGCGTCCGTCGATGATCCGCGCGACCATCTCGGCCGAATAGGTGCCCCCGTTTCGGCGGGCCAGCAGAGTGAGATCCGCCGGCTGCCGGCGCAGCAGTTTCGCGAGCGGACCATCGCCCTTTGCCGTCGTGCCGTGGCAGGCCTTGCAGTACTCGTCAAACAGCGTGGCTCCACTGAAGACGGCGTCGGGTGACCCGCCGGGGCCTTGCGCGGCGCCGGACGTGGTCATTGCGATCGCGACAAGGACGCCCATTCCGGCCGCCGTCGCCAGGCGAGCTGCGAAGTGATTCATATACATCTCCCGGCGCCTCCCTGCGCAAGACCGGTACCAAGACGTGTGACGCCGAACTTCGCGGAATGTTTAACACCGAGAGGAGGATGAGCTCACAGGAGCGGGGAAAGATTGCTATGGCTGGGGGATTTCACGCGGTCCGCCTGACCACCTCCGCCAAGGCACGGTGGTCCGCTGTAGCTTTAGCGAAGGCGGAAGGCGGACACTACGTACAGTCGGAAAATGCTCAGGGCGCCTTACACACGAAGTTGGCGCCATCGTCCGTGCTGCCAGAACCTGAATAAGAGGCCGACTTCGGATACACGCACAGCGGCCGCGTGCGATCGACGGCCCCGTTGGTCGCGTGCGATGCCTCAACGCGTTCGGGCGGCTGCTTCTGCTCGACCCATTGCTCGAGGGCCGTGAGCATGTCGAAGCTGTTTGGTCCCGGACCGCCACCACAGTGCAACATGCCGGGCACCATGAACAGCCGCGCGAATTCGTGGGTTCGCGCGTCCGCGTCCTCGGCGGCGCCGTTCTTCTTGACTGTCGCCACGACCTTTTCGTAGTAGTTGATCGTGTTCAGCGGCGAGATCGACGGATCGTTCCAGCCGTGGTACAGCAGCAGGCGGCCGCCGTGTTTGCGGAAACGCGTCAGATCCGGATCGAAGGCATCGAAGATCTTCCCGAGTTTCTTTTCGGCAAAGGCGGCGTCTTTTTCGACGTCGAAGCTGCGGTGATCCCAATTGGGGTTTTCAAAAATCAAATACTTGAGCACGTTGGACGCTTGCTCCCAGTGGTTGCCGGAGAGCGGACCGGTCCCCGACATGTAGGCATTCCAGCCACCGGGCGACGCTTCACCACCGCGCATGTAGCCGGGATAGATCAGCTCGCCCCGCGAGGTGTGCGAGCCAGACCAGACATCGTTCACCGCCTTCGCCTGCTTCGGAGTCAGGCAGGTGGCACCGTTCTTGCCCTCCGGACACTGCAGCGCCTTCGCGTCGAAGGTGCACTTGCGGGGGTCGGCGATGATGCCGTCGGCGATCCCGTCGAGCGTGTCGCAGGCCGCGTTCACCGCGTCGCCAAGGGCCTTCAACTTCGTCGCCGGCACGTAGCTTTCAGGATCCCTGTTGAACGCATCCGCCACCCACATGTGCCCGCCGGTCTGAAATCGCGACCAGTTCACGGCCGGCGCACCCGCGATGATGCCGTCGTAATCCTCCGGAAAGCGCTGCGCCTCCATGAGCGCCTGGCGCCCGCCCGTGGAGCACGCCACGAAGTACGAGTATTTCGCCGGTTCAGCGTAGAACTGGCCGACGATCTTCTTGCTGTTGTCGGCCGTCACGTGAATCGCGCGATAGCCGAAGTCGGCGACCAGCTCCGGATGCCCGATCGCCCACTGACCATCGCGCGCATTCTCGGTCTGGTGGCCGGTATCGGTGCTCGCGGTGGCGTATCCGCGCCTGAGCGCGGTGACCATCGCGGCGTAGCCGATCGTGCCGGCGTTGGCGCCGTTGCCGACGCCCTGAAACTTGCCGTTCCAGGTATCGAGTGGCAGCCAGACCTCGAACCTGACCGCCGGCCGTGTGACGGCAGCGACGCGGCAGAACGCCGGCAGACCGGTCAACTCTCTCGAGCCGACCGGCGTCAGGGTGCCGCCGGTCACTTCCTCGGCCGACGTAATCGTCGTGTCGGGAAACTTCAGCGCGGTGAGGCTCGCGCACGAGTTGCGTGCCGGCGCTGCCAGCGACCGCTGGGCACAGACGATGAGGAAGAGAAGAATCAGCCCTGCGGCCCCGATGATTGTTTTCTTCATGCGGTCATAGGGTCGCAGTACGACCCGCTGAAAACAAGGGCAGAGGTGATGCGAAAGCCGTGTGAGGACGGGCAAGGGACGGCCGGAAGCCGTCCCTGCCCGAGCGAACGAGCGGATGTCTATATTTCGGCGCGACTCATGGAATCGGAGCCGAGTAGTTGCGCGCTTCTACCGGCTACGGGCAAGCGGAACCGCCGCAGCAGTGTCAACGTCACCCTTGCTTTCACCAGTCGAGGAAACATCTTCCGCGCCAGTGCTGTTGAGAATGTCCTTCGCGCGTTTCGTTGACGCTGAGTCATCTGAGTGCACAGAGAGCAGGATGCCGCCGTTCTTGACCCGGCCTTCATACCGCTTCGCTTCGTACTCGGGTATGCCCATTCCGATGAGCGCACCGGCCAATCCGCCAACGGCTCCGCCGACACCGGCGCCCGCGAGGGCGGCCATGATCGGTCCGGCAGCGATGAACGGCCCAAGACCGGGGATCGCGAGCGCCCCGATACCGGCGAGCCATCCGAGCGTTCCACCGACGACCGCTCCAGAGCCTGCGCCGGTCGCGGCGCCCTCGGGCGCTTTCGTCCCTTTCTCCACCGCGAAGTCTTTCGTGCCGGCGGATTCAGGGAACAGCACCGAGATATCCGTGTTCAGAAATCCGGCCGTCTTCAGTGCATCGACCGCGCGTTCGACGGCTGACCGGGTGGGATAGATTCCAAAGACCGCCGTGTTTTTTCCAGCCATTATTTACCTGCTTTCGTATCGGATGATTTAGCCGTGGGAGTGGTGGTCGCAGTCGCATTCATGACGCTGAGCTCGTTCGTCACGTTGCCGGCCCCTGCCACTGCAGTGGCCTTGGCTTCGAGCATCTTCTTTTCGTCTTCAGAGCGGACAGGTCCTCGAAGCGTGACCTTGCCTGCCTTGGTGATGACCTTGGCGTTGTGTGCATATGTCGAGAGCGATTTCTCCGCCGTGATCGTTTTACGGATCTGGCGCGTCGTCTCGACATCGGATCGGTTGTTCGGCTGTTGATCGGCCGTCACCTGAGACGGATCGCGATCGCGTTCGTTGACTTTCGTGTTGTCAGGCGGAGTCTGGGCAAACGCCCCGGCCGGCAACAGCAGGAGTCCCATGAAGCAAACTGATACGAATTTCATTAAATGAGGCAACTTTCCGCAACCCTTGGTAGGAGGCGCCGGGGCTACAAGCGACGCTGGGGAGTAACACTGCAAGGGAATGACCACAGACGAACGCCTTGCCGATTGCTGAGCGGATTAGGTAGCGCTAGGATCGACCGCGTACTAAACAATGAAACCGCTACGTGGGATTCAGGCGACGACACCTACGTGGTCGCGTGGTGGGATAACTCCGCGATTCACTTCGAAAGTGAGGCAACTATGAGGTCGTTGATCGGCGGGATATTCGTCGCTCTCGTGATCGCTATCGCGGGGCCCGCGGCGCAGAACCGTGTGCTCGTCCTCGAGGGCGGGACGTTGATCGACGGCACCGGCACTGCGCCGGTCGCTGATGCCGTGGTGGTTGTCGAAGGCAATCGCATCACCGCGGTGGGACGCCGAGGACAAGTCACGCCTCCGCCGAACGCCAACGTCGTCCGTCTCGACGGCCGGACGATCCTTCCCGGCCTCATCGACACCCACGTGCACCTGATCGACTGGCACCTGCCGATGTTCCTGCCCTACGGCGTGACGACGATTACCGACCTTCACAACGATACGGCATGGGACCTCGCACAGCGCGAGGCGCTCAAGAGCGGACTGATCAAAGGTCCTCGCCTCTTCATATCCGGTGCGCGCATCATCGGACCCAGCGGGCGGGGCGTGGACGGCTTCCTCGTGAAAGACGCCGCCGAGGCGCGCGCGTACGTGCGGCGCCTGAAAGCGGTCGGCATCGATGTCATCAAGGTCGCCGAG
>Ga0310904_10000204_pt1 | contig 14833 bp, 12 predicted proteins | sample C48D1metaG_FD_203746 | JGI IMG/M metagenome (GOLD analysis project Ga0310904, IMG submission 203746) | Lab incubated soil microbial communities from West Virginia University Organic Research Farm, Morgantown, WV, United States - C48D1 | ecosystem: Environmental > Terrestrial > Soil >... | reverse complement strand
GATTCGCACCGGTATCGAACGCCGCACCAATGATGACCACGTCCTTCGCGACGAGCGGCGTGGCATGCAGTCCCACGGGCGCCTTCTGGAGATCGATGTTTTGATCGAAATCCTTCTTCAAATCGACGATGCCGTTCAATCCAAACGCGCTCACGAGCTGACCAGTGCGCGCATCGAGAGCAGCGAGTCGATAGCCGGGCGTGACATACAGGATTCGCTCCTGCTTGCCATCAGTCCAATACGCCAGTCCGCGGCCTGAGAGTTGTCGAGGTGCCGCCTGGCCGCGGGCCCCTTCCTGCTCGCTGTGCATCCACAACATCTCGCCCGTTGCCGCATCGAGCGCGACCACCGCGCGCCGCGTGCCCGCGGTCGAGAACAGCCGGCCATTGACCATCAACGGCGTCGACTCGAACTTGAATTCAGGCCGCGAACCGAGATTGTCCGTCTTGAATCGCCATGCGATCTCGAGCGTGCTGAAGTTCTCGGCGGTGATCTGATCGAGGGCAGAATAGCGAGTGTTGGCCGGATCGGCGCCGTAGGCGGGCCATTCGCCTTTGGTGACTGTCTGTCCATTGAGCGCGACGGCCGCCGACGCAAGCGCCCCAGCGAGTATCAATCGTGGGAACGTGGTCACAGTGTCGCGATTCTACTGCGTCTCGAGTTTGCGCTCGGCAATGATCGACGCCATAAACCGCCCGTCAAAATCGCCTGCACGCGATCGCAGGACGGTAAACGGCGCCATTAATTCGGCAAGCTCGCCGTCCCTCAGCAGGAACGCCGGATTGCGGGGATGGCCGCGCTCCGCCTGCCGCGTGGTGAACGTCTCGTAAAAGATCCGTCCGCCGGGCTTCACCGCGTCTCGCAACGCCGGCATCAAGGGTCGATGCAGGTAATTGAAGCCGAGCACGACGTCATATTCCCGGGTGCCGAGGCCCGGCGGCGGATCGGTTTCGAGATCGACGACGTCCGCGCTCACCTTGAGTCGAAGGCGAGTCGCGATCTCTTTCACACGATCGATGGCCTCTTGATTGGCGTCAATCGCATGGACGTCGAAGCCTGCGCTGGCGAGAAGCAAGGCGTGACGGCCGCGGCCGCACGCTACATCGAGGGCCTTGCCGCCGCGCGGCAAGAGATCGGCGTTCTCGATCAACCACGTCGCCGGACCGCGCAACGCGCCGGGGCCAAACTCACGCGGACCACGCCAGCCCGCAAGCCCTCCGGCCAGGTTCAGCACCTCGTCGATGCCGGCCTCGGACAGCAGCTCCGACGCCGCGCGGCTGCGAACACCGTGCTCGCAGTAGACGAGGACCGGACCGTGCTCCGCGGGAAGAACCGCCGGCGCCGACGCCATTAGATCGACCGGCAACAACCACGCGCCGGGAATGTGCCCGAGCCGCTCGTATTCACCCGGCGTTCGCACATCGATCACCGTCGCCGTTCCAGCGTCTAGGAGTTGAAGGGCTTCCTGATGATCGATCGTCCGATACGCCATTACTCCCGCCGCTTTCGGTGGAACCACCACTTGGCGAGATCGAACAGTCCGACTGGAGACAGCGACAGCAGCAGGCCAAGCCCGAGATCGTGGACACGATACCGATCGGAAATCTGCAGCGCCGCCAGCACCAGGATCGTTCCGATCACGCTCGACACCGCCAGGCGCAGAATCGGATTCGCGCGCGACATCAGCAGCGAGGTCACGCGAAGGCCGAGCGACAGCGCCGCCAGCCCGAGCAGCACGCCGACCGCGACAGCGATCATGCAGCGGAGGGAAAGGAGAAGACCGAGTCGTTGGAGGCAACGACCATCTCTCCGGACGGACCAAACACAAGACCGACGAGGCCCGCACCGGCCAGAATCAGTTCGGGATCGCGATCGGGCCTGATCGCATAGACGCCGCTCGATCCGGCGAGCGCTTCCGCCACATGAAGCACGCCGTTCGCATCGAACGCGAGTCCCTGCGGCCGGCCGAACGGAATGTTCAGCGCGTGCACGCCGCCCTTCGAATCGATCCGTCGCACCGAGTCGTACGACGCCAGCGTCGGCGCCGAGACGTAGAGATCGCCGCCCGGCGACATCGCCAGATGGAACGCGGCGATGCTGGATGGAATGGTGGCGAACGTTTCGGTGCGGCCGTTTCGATCGATCCGGTAGATGCTGCCCGCGCGATCGCCGACATAGAGCGATCCGTCGGCCCCGAAGGCCAGGCCGCACGCCACGCCCAGATCGGACGCCATCACCTCGTAGCGTCCGTCATCGAAGACGCGGTATACGCGGCCCTCGAAGCGCGACGACACATACAGCAAGCCGTCGGGGCCAAGGACCATCGAGGTCGGATTCACGAGCCCGTGCACGAACGGCTCGCGCGCGCCGTTGCCGGTGATGCGGAAGATCGACACGGTCGCTTCCTGCCCGCGCGATCCGCTGTAGGTGACGTAGAGATGCCCGTCGGCGCCGAACACCGGGTTGTCGACCTGATGCAGTCCCGTCGCGAGCAAGGTGCCCACGCGCGCGTAGAGGGTCGCGCCCGGCAGCCACGAAACCTTCACCGGCGTTTCGCCGCCGTCGAGGCCCGACGGGACGACGACCGCCATGCGATCGGGCGCGGCAAACGCCATACGTGCCGACACGCCGCCGATGGTCACGAGATCGGCGGTTGATTCAGGTTGGGGAAATCCGTCGCCGCGCAGCCACAGCCGTCCGCCCTCAACGACGCGAACAGGCTCCAGGCTCGTAAGTACGGGCAATTATCCGGCGACGACGGTTAGCCGTCGTCCTCGTCGAGCTCGAGGTTCCAGTACAAGTAGTCGCGCCAGCTTTCGGGCGCGCTCCTCAAACCGATCGTGATGCGAATCGCCGGCGCCGACATCGGCCGTCGCGGCGGACGGATCAATCGCATGCGCGCCTCTTCGGGCGTGCGTCCGCCCTTGCGCCGGTTGCACGACACGCAACAGGTGACGATGTTCTCCCAGTCCTTGCGGCCACCCTGCGACACCGGTATCACGTGATCGAAGGTGAGCTCTGGTGTGGGGAAGACGTCAGCGCAGTACTGGCATTTGAACTCGTCTCTCGCGTAGATATTCGCGCGCGAGAACGGGACATAATCGAAGCGTTTTTTTATCCGGACGTACCGCAGCAGCCGGATGACGGACGGCAACTTAAAGGAAAACGAGACAGCACGGACCTCGCGGTCGTGATGCGCGATGATCTCGACCTTCCCTTGACACCACAACGTCACCGCCTTTTGCCAATGAACGACTTTCAGCGGCTCGTAGGTTGCGTTGAGCAGGAGCGTTTGCTCCATTTACGCTGCATTGTGCCATGAATCGCGCAGGACTACACAATTCGGCAACAACAGCCGATACTGCTTCGTGATGACTCGCATCCTCGTCATCATCGTCGTCGCCGGGTCGTTCGCGGCTTGCGCGAGCTCCGGTGTCGTCTATACGCCGCGGCCGTTTCCGATGCCGGGAGGCGGCGGTGGATCGACGGCGATTCCCGCGCCCGCTGATCCATCGGCGCCTCCCGTGGCGGCGAACCCGCCGGCATCGGCCCCCGTCGTGCCTCCGCCGTCACCGCCCGGTCGATCCAATCCCGACATGCCCGGCCACGGCTCGACGGACGGCTATGCCCTCTCCGGCACCGCACTCTCGCTGCGAGGTGCGCCGTATCGCAACGGCGGCGGCGATCCTTCTGGATTCGACTGCAGCGGCTTCGTTCGTTACGTCTACGAGCAACACGGTGTGGAGATGCCGCGACAGGTCCGCGAACAATTCCGCGTCGGCAAGACCATCGATCGCGATCGGCTGGAGCCAGGCGACCTGGTGTTTTTTTCTACGGTCGCGCCGGGCGCCTCGCACGTCGGCATCGTGATCGGCGGCGATCAGTTCATCCATGCGCCGAGCGAGCGCGGCGTGGTCCGCGTCGAAAATCTCAGCCAGCAGTACTGGGCCAGCCGCTTTATTGGTGCCAAGCGCGTTAGTTGAACGAGCTTGTCCCCCGGCGACTTGTCCGCCGAAGCGTCCGACGCGAAGGTGGAAGCGTCCGACGCGAAGGTGGAAGCGCGTTAGCGCGAAGGCGGAGGTGAGCCAGGCGATCCGTTACCGCTCCCATTCGACGGCGGAGGCGGACTCGGGAACGGCGACGGCACCGGAATCAACCGATTCTCGATCGGCGCCGACTCGTTCAACGGCGCGGGTGCTGCCGGCGCCGGCGGCTTGAACTGCATCCTCCGCAGAATGATTTGTTGCCTTCGCAGCAGCCGCCTGGTCGGCTTCGCGGGATTGTGCTCGCGCGGGTTGATGATCGCGCCGGCCATCAACGCCGCTTCCGGCACGTCGAGGCTGGCGCACGACTTTCCGAAGTAGGCGCGCGCCGCGGCCTCGCAGCCGAAAATCCCGTCGCCCCACTCGATCATGTTCAGGTAGATCTCGAAGATGCGCTGCTTGCTGAGCGCCGCCTCGAGCCGCCGCGTGATCAGCAGCTCCGTCACCTTGCGCATCGGGTTTCGCGACGGCGACAGGTAGAGATTTTTGGCGAGCTGCTGCGTGATGGTGCTGGCGCCGCGCAGGAACTGCCCGTCCTCCCAGTTCTTCTCCAGCGACGCTTTGATCTCGTCGAGATCGATGCCATCGTGATCGAAGAACGCCGCGTCCTCGGTGACGATGACCGCGCGCTTCAGGAACGGAGAGATCCGCGAATACGGCACCCATTGATGGCGGATGGAAAACTTCCGGCCTGCCGCGTGCGCTTCATCGATGCGCAGCTCCATGAACGCCGTCGTCTTCGGGTTTTCCTTGGCGAGATACCTGACGTCCGGGAGAGTCAGATAGACGTAAGCGATGTAGACGAAGCCGAGGATCGCCGCGAACAGGAAACCCTTGGCGATCGCTTTGAAGATCGATCGCGCCGTTCGCTTGGCGGCCACCCACCGATCTTACCCCTCGACGACGATCTTGACGCGATCTCCTGCTTGCGGCTGAACGCTGACCTCGCGATCGTTCATGATCGCCAGCGTCGCCGCAGTGACGTATCCCTTGCTCTGCCGTGCCGCGATCGACTGCCACGAGTCGCCCTGGCGGACGACATAGAAATCGAGGCGGTTCGGCCGGACGTTCGACGCTTCCTGCATCGACAGCTGCCGGAACGTCTGCACTGACGGCAGGATGTCGCGATCGACGAGCGCGAAGTCCGCTTCCGGCGCGAACCCGGCCACGACGTAGAGCTGGCGTCCGATCGCGATGTGGGCGGCGCGCATCATCACCTTGCCGGCGCCTTTGGCGGTGCCGCGATAGAGCCCGACGTGGGCATCATGGCCGTTGATCTTCTGCATCGTGCCGTCGACGACGGTGTAGCCGGCCTTGCGCATCGTCTCTACGGCCACGTCGCCGATCGATCGCGCTGCCTGGCCCCCGTAGCCTTGGCGAAGGGTGGCCTCCACTTCCTGCAGGACCATGAAGTGCTGCGTGCCCGGCTCCTGCGCCATCACCGCATCCGGCGTATTCGTCAGCTCCCACCCATCCGGGAACTTCACGCCGATCCGCAACAGCGGATGCAGGAACTCGGTGCCGCGGACAACGCCGTCCTTCGGGTTATCGCCGAACACGAGGCCCTGAATGTGCTCGAGATACTGATCGTGATTGATCTTCTTCGCATCCGCCGACACGAACTTGCCGGCGACCGGCTCCGCCTTGGTGACGCGCGATCCGGGATCGGGATGCGTCGACAACCAGTTCGGCACGCCGCGTTCGCTCATCGCATTGACGCGGGCAAGCGTAGCGAGGAATCTCGGCACACCGGCGGGATCGTAGCCGGCTCCGGATCCATACTCGACGCCGAGCCGATCTGCTTCGAGCTCCGCTTCGCGTCCGTTTCTCAGGAACAACACGCCCAAGCCGGTGGCACCCAGATCAGCGTAGGGAGCCGTGCTCGGGATGAAGATGCTGAGGATGGTCAGGCCGAGACTCGCCTGCGCCTGCCGCGTATACGCCTGCGCGGCGTGACGCGCGGTGACGTGGCCGATCTCGTGCCCCAGCACGCCGGCCAGCTCGGACTCATCGTCGAGATATGCGAGCAATCCTCGGGTTACGTAGACATAACCACCGGGGAGCGCAAACGCGTTGATCGCGGGACTGTCGACGATCGTGAAGGACCACGGCAGGTTGGGGCGGTGCGAGTTGCGCGCGAGCTCCTGGCCAAGATCGTTGACGTAGCGCTGGAGCCCGGGATCGTCGTAAACACCCATCTCCCTGCGGATTTCGACGTCCTGCTGCTGGCCGATGGCCAGCTCCTCGGCCTCGCTGAGGAGCGACATCTGCTTCTTTCCCGTAACGGGATTGGTCGCGCACGCAACGCTGAGCGCGAGCACCGCCGCAAAAAGGAAGCAGCTTCCTTTTCTCATGTACCCGACTTGTGCAACCCCTGTACCAGCAAATTAAGGGCCTTTTTGGGGTATCCCAATAACAGATCGACCAGTTCTTGAGACGAGCCCGTCCCACAGACGGGCCCGTAACCCGATACACGCGAATACAACCGACCCTCTAGACCGATCACTTTCTCAACATGTACGACAACAGCACGGCGATCACAACGACCTGACCGACCCAGAAGGCAAACGACCAGCGCAGAATATCGACCTTGATGTCCGCCATCTGGCTGGCGATGCGCGAAAAGCCATCCGTCATCTCGTTCCGCTTCGCGCATTCGTTCATCCGGAAATCGAGACGCTCCGTAATCTGATTCACCACGTCGGTCCTCCGGTTTTCTTCGTGCTGTTCAATGTAGATTTCCAGGTCGCGCACGCCGTTATCACCAAGACGATCGCGTAGTGCCAAGCCAACCGGCACTCTCGCCATGACATTCTCCTCAAGACGACGATGCCATCGTCGTCTTGAGGAATCAATGGTGATTTCGAGCCGGCTGTGAGGCGAGAAGATTGGTGAGGAGGACAATGGCAAAAATTGCGACAGCCGGTGCAAGCGTCCACGGAAATCTTGCGACCGCGTTGTAGTTTCCCGCACCTGCGAGCATCGTGCCCCAGCTCGCGACTGGATCAGGAAAACCGAGGCCGATAAACGAGAGCGTCGCTTCGGCGAGGATGAAAGCCGGCAGTAACAATGTTGCTTGGACGAGCAGGTGGCTGGCGCACGCAGGGATCAAGTGCACGGTGAGAATGCGCAGCGGACGCGCGCCCAGTGACTGGGCCGCCTGCACGTACTCGCGACTGCGTTCGACCGCGACAATCGCGCGCACGCCTTTCGCGACGAACGGCCAGCCGACGACGACGAAGATCCAGGAGACCAGCACGAATACCGTTGATGCAGAAAGCACGAGCGGCAGCACCGCTCGCAGCACCAGGACCACGTAGATCGCCGGGAGCACGATGACGAAATCGGCGATGCGCATGATCGCGTCGTCCACCCATCCGCCGCGATAGCCCGCCCACGCGCCGGCGAGCGCGCCGATCAGCACCGCGCCGAGCGTCGCGACCAGCGACAGGCCGATCGAGGTGCGCGCGCCATACAGCAGGCGCGACAGAACGTCGCGGCCGAAATCGTCCGCACCGAGGAGAAACACGGGCGCGTCTTCGAAGCGCTCGATCCAGGGCATGCGCACCATGCGCTCGCGATTTGGCTCGAAACGCTGTTCGAGACGGTCGGCGAGCACGAGCGGATGAAAGACGATCCCGCCCTCGAAGTGCGGGCGCATCGGCGGCGCGTGCAGGAAATCGTGAAAAGCCTCGCCCGCTTCATAGGGGGCAAGCCACGGCGCGATCACCGCGAACAGCGTGAGCGCGGCGAGAAAGATGCCGGCGCGGCGGATCACGCTCGCTCTCCGGATCGCACGCGCGGATCGGTATACGCGAGCAGAAGATCCGAGATCAGGGTGCCGGCCGCCAGGAAGAAGGCGCCGGTCGCCGCGCAGCCGGCCACGAGAAACAGATCGCGCGCCCTCAGCGCCGCGAACATCAGCTGTCCGAGACCCGGCCACGACGTCACGACTTCGACGACGAAGGAGCCGCTGAACAGCGTGCCGATCATCACGCCATAGAGGCCGAGCACCGGCCGCAGGGACACGGGCCAGGCATGACGCAGGATCGATCGCATGCGAGCGACACCGCGAGCACGGCTGGCCGCGACGAAGCTCTCGTGCGAGGCGGATTCGATGGCGTCCGACTGCAGGCGTTCGAGCGTCGCTGCCATCGGAATGGCGAGCGCGAGGGCGGGCAGCGGCAGGTGACGGGCGAGATCCGCGAGCCACTGTGTCCACGTCATCTCGACGCCAGCCGACGAGGTCATGCCGCCGACGGGAAACCATCCGGTCCGCGCCGCCAGAAACACCAATGCGAGCGATCCGATCAGAGGCGGCACCGACAGTCCGATGACCGAAAGCACGCGCACGATCGCGCGGCCGGCGCCTCGGCTGGTGCCGGAATAGACGCCGAGGGGAATGCCGATCGCGGTCGCGAACAGCAGCGCGATCGTGGCGAGCATCGCAGTGTTGAGCGCGCGTTCACCGATCAACGCGTTGACCGGGCGCGAGTAAAGGAAAGACTGGCCGAAATCTAATCTGATTGCGCCGCTCATCCACGACATGTACTGCTCGGCCAGCGGTCGATCGAGCCCGAGCTTTTTACGCAACGCGTCGCATTCCTCTCTGCTCAAGGTGACGCATTGTTGCTCGATGAAGCTGCCCGGCGCGATCCGCGTCAGGATGAGGGCTGCCGAGGAAACGACGAAGACGAGCAGCAGCGCGAACGCGAGACGCGTGAGGAGATAGCGTCCCATCCGCTGCCTACTGGCCCTGCTTCACGGTCATGCGCTCGACATTCCAGAGCAATTGCGGCCGGAGAATGGACGGCGTGACGCCGCCGACGCGCGTGCTGACGCCCATGTAGAGCCGGGGCGTGACGAAATACAGGACCGGCAGGTGCTCCGCGAAGATCTTCTGGATGTCGTCGAACGCCTTCTTGCGCTCGGCCTGATCGACGCTGCGCATCACGATCCCCATCAGGTCGTCGATCTCCTTCTCCCAGTCGGTCGCCGGCTTCGACTGGCCGATGTTCCAGATGTGCGCCGAGCCGGAGCTGAGCCAGAAATCCGGACTCATCGCCGGATCGAGATTGGTCCAGTTCTGGATGAAGTTGATGGCCTCGAAATCCCCCGTCTGCAGGCGCTGGATGAGCGCACCCTGCTCGAGCAGCACGACGTCCACCGCAATCCCGAGCGGTTTCAGCGCGTCACGAATGATGGCGGAACCACGCTCGACCGACGAGTTGCCGCGGTAGGCGATGAGCGTGAAGCGCGCTTCCGTGCCTTTCGGATCCTCGAGCCACGGATCAGCATCACGATTCGTGAGGCCCAGCCCCGCAAGAATCTCCTTCGCGCGCTCGACCGAGTAGCCGTAGCGCGGCACGTTCGGCGAAAACCATTTCGGGTTGCCCGGTGTCATCGGTCCCCAGACCGGCACGCCGGCGCCGAGGAACACGGTGTTCGCGAAGGCCTCGCGATCGATGGCGTGCGAAATCGCCTGGCGGAATTCCTTGCGGGTGATCCAGCCGCGGCGCGGATCCTTCGCCCAATACGGCGAGCGCAGGTTGAAGAAGAACAGATCCGGGTCGGCGCTGACGCCAAGCTCGATCAGCTTCAGCTTGCCTTGCTGCTCGAGCGGACGCAACGTCGCGATATCTTCGGACCGCACCTGCTGCTGCAGCATATCGAGCTGTCCGGCCTGGAGGCGTACGAGCTCCGCGTTCTGATCGGGCACGATCTCGAGGATCACCTGATCGAGATACGGCAACTGGATGCCGGTGGCGTCCTTCTTCCAGTAGCGCGGGTTGCGATCGAAGATGAGCCGCTGTCCCGGCGCGTAGGTGGTCAGCTTGAATGGCCCGATCGACACGAGGTCGGCGGGAGGCGTCTGGACACCGAGCGCCTCTCCGAACTTGCCCGCTCTCAGCGCCGCTTCATATTTGTGCTTCGCGGCGAGGTGAACGTTGTCGAAGATGGCGACTCCCGGGCCAAACGTCTGCGGCAGTTTGATCACAACGGTCTTCGGATCGGGGGCCGTCACGACCAGCGGCTTGCCGTCGATCATCAGCGAGCTCGCCAGCAGGCTGTCGACCTTGGGATCGTAGATGGCCTGGAACGAGAACACCACATCGGCCGAGGTGAACGGGGTCCCGTCCGACCAGGTCACGCCGTCGCGGAGCGTCAGGGTATAGGTCAGGTTGTCAGGCGAGGTGGTCCAGCGTTCGGCGAGCTCCGCCTCAATTTCTTGCGTCGCCCGGTTGACGCGGATGAGCTTACTGCCGGTAAAGAGCGAATAGAGGTCGGTCGGGACGCTGCGTTCGACGATGCGGTTGAACGACTTGGGTTCGCTGCGCAGCGAGGACCTGAGGGTGCCGCCGCGCGTACTGGCCTCGGAGACGCGAATTTGCGTGCCTTCTTCGGGATCCGGGCGCGTGCTGGTCCAGTAACGCCAGCCCACGAACGCTATCGCACCTATCAGCACGACGCTCAGCAATGCCCGCGGTTGTCGGTTCACATCTTGTCCAGTCGGCCAATCCATTGGCCGTTTTTTTTCTTGCACGCAACGTTCGCAAATCTTGCGATCTGCACGCAGAAACTGCGAAACGCCCAGCTTCTAACCCGACCGGGGCAACGCCTTGGCTCGATTTGTTGGCGCCGGGGGGAAACCGGCTGACCGCATCGTAGACCAACAAACCCTGCTTACGCAATCACTTAGAGGAAACACCCGAAAACCCCCGTCAGTTGGCACCACCCCTGCCATTACCAAGGCATCGAGGAGCGATTTTTCACCATGGAAGTTCAGCCTCTGACTTCGGACAGCCAACCGGATTTTCAGCCGCGGGTCGGTCGCAGCGTGAGCATCGAGCAAGCCGCACAGCTACTGGGCGTCTCGCGACGCACCGTTTACTACCGGATTCGCGATGGCCGACTTCGCACCATCCGGACGCTCGGCGGATCGCAGCGCGTGTTGTTGGATTCGGTCGAGCAAATGCGCGGCGCCAACTAGGGCCGATTCCGTTACGAAATTAGGAGAGTTCTGGGGAGACTCTTGATGTCGAAATTGCCGCCGGGCACCTATACAACGCGCCGTCCGCTCAAGGTGATCTGGCATATCGCCGCCGCTCTGGTGGCAGCCGTCGCGCTGCAGCTTCCGTTCGCCATGTCGGCGGACGCCGGCCCGCATCGCGCGCAGCTGTCGTCGGAACTCGCCGCGTACCTGGCCTCCGGATCCACCGGCGACATCGAGGTCATCTTTTCGGGCACAACGGAAAAGGCGGAACGCCTGGCCCGGCGCTACGACATTCCCATCAAGAAACTCCTGTCATCGGGCGTCGTGTTCACGGTGTCGCGGCGGGTGCTGGATCTGCTGTCGCAGGATCTGGAAGTCGAGACGCTGTCGGACAACGCCAAGGTGCACTCGCACATGGCGCTGACGACGGAGGTCACGGGCGCGGATGCGGCGTGGTCGGGCGCGATTGAATCGCTTGGCGAGGTCAATGGCAGCGGCATCGGCGTCGCGGTGATCGACAGCGGCATCGCGAAGGATCACCCGGCGCTGCAAAACCGCGTCATCGCCAGCTTCGATTTCACCGATCGCCTCGGCCGCGGCGAGGACTTTTACGGCCACGGCACGCACGTCGCCGCCATCATCGCGGCGCGCGCCTTCAACAACGCCGTCGCCGGCGCCGATTCGGGCATGGCGCCGGCCGCGCACCTGATCAACCTCAAGGTGCTTGGCTCCGATGGTTCCGGCGAGGCGGCGGACGTCATTGAAGCCATCGACTTTGCCACGAAGTACCGCAAGGAGCTTGGCATCCGCGTCTTGAATCTGTCGCTCGGCGCCGCGCCGACGCAGAGCTACAAGGTCGACCCGATTTGTCTCGCCGTCGAGCGCGCCGTCAAGGCGGGCCTGGTTGTGGTGGCGTCCGCCGGCAATTACGGTCTGACGCCAGAAGGCAAATTCGTATACGGCAGCATTACGTCGCCGGGCATATCGCCGTACGTGATCACGGTCGGCGCCATACGCACGCAGGGCACAGTCGATCCGAGCGACGACGAAGTTGCGCCGTGGAGCTCGCGCGGCCCGACCCTGATCGATCACATCGTCAAGCCGGACCTCGTTGCGCCTGGTTCGAAGATCGTGTCGGCGGCGGAGAAGGGTTCGACGTTAGTGACGCAGTTCCCGGATCGTTTCATCGACGGACCGGGCGCACGCGACTATTTCTCGATGAGCGGGACAAGCATGTCGGCCGCAGTTGTTTCTGGTGCGGCGGCGCTGTTATTGGATGGCCGCGGTGATCTGACACCGCTGCAGGTCAAGATCGCACTGCAAGCGAGTGCTGATTTCATGTCTGCATCGGGATTACTCGCGAGTGGGGCCGGAAGTCTGGACCTCGAAGACCTCGATCTACTTCCAACACTGAACGCGACGAATGACTCAGCCGATTCCGCTTTTTCCCTTTCGATACCGAACGCTGACGGAGTCTCGTCTCAGATCATCGTTTGGGGAAACATCATCGTATGGGGAAATAACGTTACTTGGGGCGAGATCATCGTTTGGGGAAACTCAACTCAAGCCGAAGACATCATTGTCTGGGGTAATTCCACGGACGACATCATCGTCTGGGGCAACTCAACGATCGCCCAAGACATCATCGTTTGGGGTAACTCGACAAACGCGCAAGACATCATCGTCTGGGGCAACTCAGCTGACGACATCATCGTCTGGGGAAACTCGGTCAGCGACATCATCGTTTGGGGCAACTCGAGCGACATCATCGTCTGGGGCAACATCATCGTCTGGGGCAATTCCGCTTGGGCGGACTAGGGCAAAAGTACCTAAAACTTCACAGAATTACGGAGGATAGCGATGGCAAAGCTCATCATTTGGGGCGAATAAGCAGGCTAGCGGTTATGCTACCCGGGTCCCATGTCCCAGCAGTTTAGGAGTCTATCTGCCCCGGGTCGCGCGTATGTGACGGTTGTGTCGGCGATCGGCCTAACGATCGCCGTCGGATCGCTCGCTCAAGTTTTCGTACAAAAAGTCAACGTTCAGTGGCTCATCTTAGCTGCGCTGACGCTACTGACCGGATCGTTCACGGTTCGGATTCCCAAAATCAACGCGCGGCTGTCTGTTTCAGATACGTTCGTCTTTGCATCAGTCCTACTCTTCGGACCTGCGGCAGGAACGATCACAGTTCTCATCGACGCACTGATCATTTCTCTTCGGCTCGGTCACGCATCGCGCGAGCCGTTCAGAGTGATCTTCAATTTGTCACTAGCTGCACTTTCAACCTGGGTCGCGGCTCAAGTCTTCTTTCTAGTTTCAGGAATTCAACCCTATTCAATAGAACACACACCGCTCGGCCAAATCCTTATTCCACTGTTCCTGTTTACTCTCACATACTTCCTGGTGAACAGCTGGCTGGTTACGTTTGCCTTAGCGTTGGAGCAGAATCGACCGCCCTATCCAATTTGGCGCGATAATTTTCGGTGGCTGGGCGTTAATTATTTCGGCGGGGCCTCTGTCGCAGGGCTTCTGGTCACTTACACGCGGGAAATCGATTTCACCACGCTCGGCATCATAGTTCCGCTACTTCTGATCTCGTATCTGACGTTCAAAACTTCGCTTGGCCGTATCGAAGACGCCAACCAACACCTGACCCAAGTCAACAAGATGTATCTGTCAACCATCGAGACTCTTGCGATGGCGATTGACGCAAAGGATCAGATCACGCACGGCCATATTCGCCGAGTGCAACGGCTCGCAGTCGGACTAGCTCGGTCGATGGGTGTTAATGATGACATCCAGATAAGAGCGATCGAAGCGGCAGCTCTCTTGCATGACATGGGGAAATTGGCGATACCAGAGTTCATCTTGAACAAGCCAGGGCGATTGACCTCGAGCGAATTCGAGGTCATGAAACAGCACGCCGACATTGGTGCCGATATTCTCAGTTCGATTCAATTCCCGTATCCCGTCGTACCGATTGTGCGTCATCACCACGAGTCTTGGGACGGCAATGGTTACCCAGACAGATTGAGAGGTGTCGCGATTCCTTTGGGCGCCCGCATTCTTTCAGTCGTCGATTGCTTTGACGCCCTAACATCGGATCGACCGTATCGTCCGGCGCTTTCAACTGATGACGCGATTGCGGTCCTGATACAAAGGCGCGGCTCGATGTACGACCCGCTCATTGTCGACAAGTTTATTGAAGCGCTCGGTGAGCTCTCGAAGAGCGCGGCTACAACTGCCAGCGAGACCGAAGCGATCGAAACGATTACTACGAAATTGCGGGTCAGCGCCGAACCCCCCGCTAATCAGATCGTGGACGTAGGCGAAGGTTTGCCCTTAAAGGCATTGTCACTTCTTCGCTCGGTGACGCCCTCGCCGTCTGGAATGTCAATCGCGGATCTGGGACTGATTGTTTCAAGCCAACTGAGCAAGTTAACCAACTATTCCACCTTGGCGCTGTACTGCGTTACTAACAATCATCAAACGCTCGAGTGCCGTTTTGCCGATGGGCGTCTTGGAATCTTGGTGGACGGCTCGGAGGTCCAGTTGGGGGAAAAGCTGTCGGGGTGGGTGGCAGCGCATCGAACGCCTATCTGGAATTCAGATGCTACGCTCGATCTTCCTGCGGACGTCGCTCGTTCAGCGGGCGTGGGACTAGGCTCCAGCGTGCCGTTGCTCGATGGTGAACTCTTGGTGGGTACGCTGACTCTGTACTCGGCGACTGGAGTTGAAATAGGGCTTGAGCAGAGAGTCCTTATTCAATCTGTCGCCCCTGTTCTTGCCAGTGCAC
>Ga0310904_10000202_pt1 | contig 14888 bp, 15 predicted proteins | sample C48D1metaG_FD_203746 | JGI IMG/M metagenome (GOLD analysis project Ga0310904, IMG submission 203746) | Lab incubated soil microbial communities from West Virginia University Organic Research Farm, Morgantown, WV, United States - C48D1 | ecosystem: Environmental > Terrestrial > Soil >... | reverse complement strand
GGCAATCGTGCGGCAACCGGCGGCCGCGGCAAGATGCGTGACCGACGTATCGGGTCCGATATAAACGCGCGCTCGCTTGAGCAGATGCATCATCTCGGGCCATTCCACCTGATGGGCGGTGGTTGCGCCGTCCCAGACGGCGTCGAGATAACGCCGCTCGGCATCGCCCGGTCCGCCGATCGCGACAATCGGCAGGCCGCGCTGGGCGAGTCCGGCGGCGAGCGCTCTCCATCCGTCCCGCGTCCATTCCTTGTAGGCGAACATCGGCGTTGCGTGGACCAGGGCGAAGTTGCCGCCATCGACAATGCGCGAATTCGGCGCAGCCGCGGGGCCGACGAGTTCAGCGACACGCGGGACGTCGAGGACATCGGCGAGCCGCAGCATCTGCTCGACTCGGTGAAGTTTGTCCGCGGCGCGAACGCTTTTCTGCAGGACGAAACCTTTCAGCACGCGCGCGAGCCAGGGATCGTCGTCGGTCGTCACGCCGGCGCGGAACGGAGCTGCGGCAAACGCGAATGCCGTGGGGCGGTCACCGCTCTGCGTGGACACCGCGATGTCGTACTGCCGCCAGAGACGCGCACAGAGCTGGGCGCTCTCCGTAAACGTTGGCCGTGGCGGCATGGTGATGACGCGGTTGATGTCCGGATTGCCCTCAACGATCCCCGCGGTGTTGGCAAAGACCAGCACATCGATCTCGGCATTGGGCCACGCGCGGCGCAGGCTGCGGATCAGCGGCGTCGTCAAAAGCAGATCGCCGATGCGGCGCAGCGAGATGACGAGGATGCGTGATGGATCGCCGGCCATGATCGTTCGCGGAACCTAGTGATCCATGTCGCTAAGGCCGTTGGCTTTGAGCGACTGGCGCAACGCGCCGAGCAGGCTGGCCTGCTGATTGTCGCTATAGGCCAACGGCGGTTTTACGCCCCACACCGGCTTCGGCCAGGCGACATCCGAGTGCCGGCGCGCGATCACGTGCACATGTAACTGCGGCACCTGATTGCCGAGCGCCGCGATGTTGAGCTTGTCGCATCGGGTAACACTTTTCAGCGCGCGCGCGGCCGCGGCGATCTCGCCGAGTAACTGCACCTGGGCGTTCTCCTCGAGGTCAATGAGTTCGACCAGGCCGGGCAGCCGCGGTACGAGGATCAGCCATGGATAGTTGGCATCCTTCGCCAGCAGCACGCGGGCGAGCGGCAGGTCGCCGAGCGGAACCGTGTCCTGCGCGAGCTGAGGGTGCAACGACCAGCCCTTGGTAACCGCTGAATCCATTGGAAAATCCGCACGATTCTTTCGGAGGAAAGCTAGCAGAGACGCCGCCCCGCTGCTTGCTTTCATGGCCTATTGGCCCGATATAGATCACGGGAGGTTGGCGGTGGACGGGCCACTCGCCAACCGGGTCAGGTCCGGAAGGAAGCAGCCCTAACGAGCGCGGTTCGGGTCGCTCGTCAGCCTCCCACCTAATTCCTCGATCGTTCGCAGTCAGTCCGCGTTCGGCGCGGCAGCGAAGCGGATGGCACAATGAGTGAGCCCAAAAAATCCGCCGCCTCCGGTTCCGTGCCGGCCGAGCCGCCGGCCTACCGGGTGCTCGCGCGCAAATACCGTCCCGCAAGCTTCGAGGATCTCATCGGCCAGGACGCCATGGTGCGGACGATCTCGAATGCGTTCGAGAGCGGGCGCATCCCGCAAGCCTGGATCCTCACGGGCGTGCGCGGGGTCGGCAAGACGACGACGGCCCGCATTCTTGCGCGCGCGCTCAACTACGAGCTGCCCGACGGCTCGGTGAAGGAGCCGACGATCCACATGCCGGTGATGGGCGTGCATGACCAGGCCATCATCGAGAGCCGGCACCCGGACGTGCTGGAAATGGACGCCGCCTCGCACAACAGTGTCGATGACGTGCGGCAGATCAATGACGCGATCCGCTACGCGCCGATGAGCGCGCGCTACAAGGTCTACATCCTCGACGAAGTGCACATGCTGTCCGGCGCCGCGTTCAATGCGCTGCTCAAGACGCTCGAAGAGCCACCGCCGCACGCGAAATTCATTTTCGCCACGACGGAAATCCGCAAGGTGCCAGTGACGGTCCTGTCGCGTTGCCAGCGCTTCGATCTGCGGCGCGTCGATGCCGCGGTTCTCGTGAAGCACCTTGAGGGCATCGCGACAAAAGAAAAGGTCGAGATCGAGCCGGCCGCGCTGGCCTTGATCGCGCGCGCGGCGGAAGGCTCGGTGCGCGACTCTCTTTCCCTTCTTGATCAGGCCATCGCCCATGCGGCGGGGCCGGTGCGTGCCGAAGATGTGCGGCAAATGCTCGGTCTCGCCGATCGCGTCCGCGTGGTCGATCTGTTCGAGGCCTTGATGAAGGGCGACGTGACCGCCGCCTTGCGGGAACTGCGCGAGCAATACGACATCGGCGCCGATCCGGCCGTGATCCTGAGTGATCTTGCCGAATTCACGCATTTCGTGACCCGCGTCAAAGTCGTCCCGTCCGTCTCCGAAGATGTCTCGCTTTCGGAGGCCGAGCGCACGCGCGGTCGCGCCTTCGCTTCACAGCTGTCGATGCGCGTTCTGTCGCGCGCCTGGCAGATGCTGCTCAAAGGCATTTCCGAAGTGCAGGCCTCGGGCCGCCCTGTCGCTGCCGCCGAAATGGTGCTGGTGCGTATTGCCTATGCCGCCGATCTGCCGACGCCGGACGAGGTGGTGCGTTCGCTCAGCGAGAGTGGCGGCGGGGCTCCGGCGCGTCCGCAGGGCAATGGCGGCACCGTGCAGGCGCAGAGCTATGCGCCGCGCTACGAGGCCCCGCGAGGTTCGCCGCGTTCTTCAGCTGCCGTTTCGCCGCGCCCGGCGGACGATCCGGTTGCCCGGCACGAGGAACCGACGGCGGCGCCGACTTTGTCCATCGCCACGTTCGAGGAGCTGATCGCGCTTGCCGTCGACAAGCGAGACATCACCGTCAAGATGGCGCTCGAACGCGACGCGCGCCTCGTGCGCTGCGAGGATGGGCAGCTCGAGATTGCACTCGAACCCACCGCGCCAAAGACATTTGTTCACGATCTGCAGCGCAAGCTGACCGGCTGGACCGGCAAGCGCTGGATCGTGGTCGTGTCGAAGGAGCAGGGCGCTCCGACGATCCGCGCTCAGGCGGAGGCGCAGCAGGCGGAGATCGAACGCGGCGTGCAGAGCGATCCGCTGGTGCAGGCCGTGCTCAACCGTTTTCCGGGTGCCAAGATCGTCGGCGTGACGCAGACTCCGGAGAGCGGCGAAGCCGCTCCCGATGTCTTGCCCGACAGTGAGGATCAGTGACATGGCGGATTTTCTGGGCCTGATGAAGCAGGCTGCGCAGCTGCAATCCAAGATGCAGGCGATGCAGGCCGAGCTCGAGCAGATCGAGGTCGAAGGTACCGCCGGCGGCGGCATGGTCACCGTGACCATCTCCGCCAAGGGTGACCTCAAGGGCGTGAAGATCGACGACTCACTGCTGAAGCCTTCGGAAAAGGAAATTCTCGAAGATCTCATGGTGGCCGCGCATGCCGATGCGCGCCGCAAGGCAGAAGCCGTCCTGCAGGAAAAGATGAAAGCGGTCACGGGTGGCCTGCCGCTGCCGCCTGGACTGACCCTGGGCTGATATGCCTGCTGCCGTTGCCGGACCGGAAATCGAGCGCCTGATTCAACTCCTGGCACGTTTGCCGGGCCTGGGGCCGCGCTCGGCGCGCCGTGCGGCGCTGCATCTCATCAAGAAACGCGAACTGCTGATGGCTCCGCTCGCCGCCGCGCTTGAGACGGCGATGGAAAAAATCGAAATCTGCAAGATCTGCGGGAATATCGACACGCAGAACCCGTGCACGGTCTGCACCGACACCCGGCGCGATGCCTCAATAATCGTGGTTGTCGCCGATGTTGCCGATCTCTGGGCGCTCGAGCGCGCTCATGCCGTCAACGGCCGCTATCATGTGCTCGGCGGCACCCTCTCGCCGCTCGACGGTGTCGGACCGCAGGATCTCACGATCGACTCGCTGATCTCCCGCGCGCATGAGACGCCGGTAAAAGAGTTGATCCTTGCCCTCAACGCCACGGTCGATGGTCAGACGACCGCGCATTACATCACAGAGCTTTTGCAGGACGCGAATGTGAAGGTCACGCGCCTGGCGCATGGCGTGCCGGTCGGCGGCGAGCTCGATTATCTCGACGAAGGCACGCTGGCCGCGGCCATCAAGCAGCGTACGCTGTTCTAGGACCTTCGCGGTTCGAGCCGCTTGAAATGTCCGTGCCGCTGCAGCCAGGCCAGCAGAATCAGGCTTGGAATGCCGGCGAGCATGCAGATCACGAAAAACCAGGCCCAACCCGTCGACTGGGCGATGAAGCCCGCGCCTGACGAGAGATAAGTCCGCCCCACCGCGGCCAGCGCTGTCAGCAGCGCGTATTGTGTCGCGGTATGCAGTGGATTGCGGCAAAGCGCCGAGAGATAGGCAACGAACATCACGGTGCCGATGGCGCTGGTGAAGTTCTCCGCGATGATCGCCGCGGCCAGCATCGTCGTGTTGGTTCCGACGAGCGCAAGCGCGCTGAACGAGAGATTGGCGACCGCCTGCAGGATGCCGCCGATCCAGAGACTGGCAGCCAGCGGCAAGGCGCGGGCGATGAAGCCGCCGGCAAACCCGCCTAGCAGCAGCGCGGCAAGGCCGACGCCTTTCACGATGGCCGCATATTCGTTGCGCGTGAAACCGAGATCGATGACGAAGGGCGCGGTCATCGCGCCCGAAAGCGCATCAGTGAATTTGAACAGCACGACGAAGGCGAGCATCACGAAAGCGAGCTCGTAGCCAAGGAAATCCTTGAAGGCGCCGACTGCAGCCTCGACCACACGTGCAAAGGGCTTTTCACCCGCACGGGCCGCTTCGGCCTCGACCGATCGTTCCGGCTCGGTGGCAACCAGCGCAGTGATGATGCCGATCACGACCAGCCCGGCCATCGCGACATAGCCCCAGCGCCATGCCGACTGCTTGTCGAAACCGGAGGCCTCGATTGCGCTCACAAGAAACAGTGCCCCGGCCGTCGAGATCAACATGCCGATGCGATAGGCCGCAACGTAAGACGCCATGCCGGCGGCCTGTTCGTTTTCCGGAAGGCTTTCCACGCGGAAGGCATCGACCACGATGTCCTGCGTTGCCGAGGCTGTTGCGACAAGCAACGCACCGAATGCAACAAGTGCCGGGGAAGTTGCAGGATTGCAAAACCCGAGGAATACGATCGCCGCCATCAGCAGAATCTGCGTGAACACCAGCCAGCCGCGGCGGCGGCCGAGCAGGCGCGACAATACCGGCACGTCGAGGGCGTCGGTCAGAGGCGCCCAGAGAAATTTCACCGTGTAGGGCGTGCCGACCAATGCGAACAGCCCGATGGTGGCAAGATTGACGCCGGACTCGCGCATCCATACGAGCAGCGTTGCGCCGGACAGGGCCAGTGGCAGGCCCGACGAAAACCCGAGAAACATGACGATCAGCACGCGCGGCTTCAGATAGACCGCGATTGCTTCCAACCACGACGGCTGTGAACGCGCGTCGGGTGATGCTGTCATGGGTTATTCGCCGGCCTCGAGCCGCACGCCAGGACCGGGGAGAATGTCGGCGCTGGGCGGTGTCTCGCCGAACTCGACGTCCCGGATCCTCTCGCTGCGGTTCACGATCTTGTCTGCCGATGTCACGATCTGTTTGATATCGCTACTGGCCTGACCAAAGTGTTTGTCCAGATTCTCGACGCGGTCTCGCAGACGATTGACGTCAGCGGCCAGCAGTCCGACCTCGACCAGAATTTTGCCGGCCGCTTCGCGCATGCGCGCATCCCTGCGGATCTGCTGGATTACCTGAATGGCCAGCATCAGCAGGGACGGCGAAACGATGATCACCTTGGAACGATAGGCCTTCTGGAAAATATCGTCGAAACTGTCGTAGAGCTCGGCGTAGATCGACTCCGACGGCACGAACATCAGCGCCATGTCCTGGGTCTCGCCCGGGATCAGGTATTTTTCGGCGATGTCGCCGACATGTTTTGCGACGTCCGTACGCACGCGAGCAATCGCAAATTTTCGATCGTCGTCGCTTTTTGCCTCGCGAAACGCCGTCACCGCTTCGAGTGGAAATTTGGCGTCGATGACCAGTGGCGGTCCGTCGGGCAGGTGCACGACGCAGTCAGGCCGCGACTTGTTGGTGAGGGTCGCCTGGAATTCGAAGCAATCCTTTGGCAGGCCGTCCTGAATGATCATTTCCATCCGCGCCTGCCCGAAGGCGCCGCGCGACTGCTTGTTGGCAAGCACGCTCTGCAGGCTCGTCACCTGGGAGGCGAGGTCGGTTATGTTCTTTTGTGCGTTATCGATGAGCGCCAGCCGCGCGTGCAGTTGCTGCAGATGCTCGGCGGTGTCCTTGGTCGACGTGCGCATCGAGTCGCCCAGCCGGGCGGTGACCGCGTCGAGCCGCTCGTGCACCGTGTGTTGCAATTGCGATTGTGCCCTCGCGAGCAGTTCGCCCATGGTCTGGACGCGCGCATTGAGTTCGGCCATCCGCTGCTCGGCGACCGGGTCGTGCAGCGGTTTGCGCGGCCACGCCAGCATCACGATGACGACAATGACGCCGAGGGCCACGACCGCCCCGATGGCCAAGGTCAGGGCCGGGGCATGGGCCAGCATCGAATTGGCGAGGGTCTGCAGATCGGACATCCGGCGCTTTTACAGTGATTCGCCCGCAGCGCGAACGAAGGGCGAACGGTAGGGCGATAATGTCGTTGTCTCAAGGGGAAAGGCCGCATTGACCCCGGTTTCCCAACCCCTTACATCGGCCGCCATGGCTGTTCGCGACATTCTCATCATCCCCGACAAGCGGTTGCGGCTGAAATCTGAGGCTGTCCAGACCGTCGACAAGCCCCTGCGTGCGCTCATCGAGGACATGTTCGAAACGATGTATGCCGCGCCCGGTATCGGGCTCGCGGCGATCCAGATCGGGGTGCCGAAACGCGTCGTCACCATGGACCTCGCGAAAAAAGATGATCCGAAACAGCCGCAGGTCTTCATCAATCCGGAGGTCGTGTGGTCATCCGAGGAGAAGGCGACCTACGAGGAGGGATGCCTGTCGATCCCCGAATACTACGAGGAGGTCGAGCGGCCGAAGACGGTGAAGGTGAAATTTCTCGATGCCGACCTGAAGCCGCAGGAGATCGAGGCGACAGGGTTACTGGCGACCTGCCTGCAACACGAGATCGATCATATCAACGGCGTGCTTTTCATCGACCATATTTCCAAGCTCAAGCGCGACATGGTGATGAAGAAATTCAAAAAGGCTGCGAAGAAGACCGAAGGCGCCAAGCCGCTCTCGGAGGATCAGGAGCCTTCGCATCATATCGGCTGACGTCACCGCGCCGGCGCGCTAGAGGTTTTCCTGTATGCGCCTGATCTTCATGGGCACGCCCGATTTTGCGGTGCCGACGCTGGTCGAGCTCGCCGCGCGCGGACACGACATCGTCGCCGTCTATACACGCGCGCCAAAACCGGGTGGACGCGGTCTCGATCTGCAACCGACACCCGTCGAGCGCGAAGCGCGGCGGCTCGCGCTGCCGGTTCACACGCCGAAGACGCTGAAAGACGAAAAGGCGCAGCAAGAGCAGCGCGCGCTCGACGCCGATGCTGCTGTCGTCGTCGCTTATGGCCTGATCCTGCCAAAGCCCGTTCTCGAAGCGCCGCGGCTCGGCTGCTTCAACGTGCACGCGTCGCTGCTGCCGCGCTGGCGCGGCGCGGCACCCATCAATCGCGCCATCATGGCCGGCGATGCCGAAAGCGGCGTCACCATCATGAAAATGGACGAAGGCCTCGATACCGGCGCCATGGCGATGGCCGAGCGCATGCCGATCGGTGCCGACATGACCGCGGGTGAACTTCACGATGCGTTGTCACGTCTCGGCGCCGATCTGATGCCGCGCGTTCTGGCCGCGGCGGAGCGTGGGTCGCTCCAGCTGACACCGCAACCACTGACTGGCGTCACCTACGCTGAAAAAATTGCCAACACCGAGACGCGGATCGACTGGTCGAAGCCGCTGAAAAAAGTGCACGACCACATTCGCGGCCTGTCGCCTTTTCCCGGCGCGTGGTTCGATCTCGGCGGCGTGCGCGTGAAAGTTTTGCGTTCGACCAAAGGCACAGGCTCCGGCGCGTCAGGCACGACACTCGATGACCGGCTGACGATCGCTTGCGCCGACGGCGCCGTGCGGCTCACGCAGGTGCAGCGTTCAGGCAAGCAGCCGATGGCCGCGGAAGAATTCTTGCGTGGCACCCCGGTGAAAGCCGGCACGCGGGTCAGCTGAAATGCCGCGCTACAAGCTCATCGTTGAATATGACGGCAGGCCCTTCGCCGGATGGCAGATCCAGGCTGACCAGCTGACCGTGCAAGGCGTGCTGACCGCAGCTGTTGAATCCCTGTCGGGCGAAAAAATCCTGGTGCAGGGTGCCGGCCGCACGGACACCGGCGTGCATGCGCAGGCGCAGGTCGCCCATGTCGATCTCGCCAAGGCGTGGGACACCGACACCGTGCGCGATGCACTCAATGCGCATTTGCGTCCGCATCCGATCGCTATTCTCTCAGCCGAGCGCGTTGCCGACGATTTCAACGCCCGCACATCGGCGATCAGGCGCCGCTATCTCTATCGCATCGTCAATCGTCGCGCCGACCTGACGCTTGACGCCGGTCGCGCCTGGCGCGTGCCGCGTCCTCTCGACACCGACGCGATGCACAAGGCCGCGCAGTTGCTCATCGGCAAGCACGATTTCACGACGTTTCGCTCGACCGAATGTCAGGCCAAGTCGCCGCTGAAAACGCTCGATATCCTTGCCGTGCAACGCGACGGCGACGAGGTGCAAGTGACCGCGGTCGCCCGCTCATTTCTGCACAATCAGGTGCGATCCATGGTTGGCTCGCTGGTCTGCGTGGGCGAGGGAAAATGGGCCCCGGAGGATCTGCGCAAGGTGCTTGATACGCGCGACCGCACGGCCTGCGGGCCCGTGGCGCCGCCGGATGGCCTCTATCTGATGCAGGTGGATTATTGAAAAAACGCTGGCCGATCGGCGAAATAGCGATCGATGATCTTGCGGTAGATCGTGGTCAGCGCCTGCAGATCTGCGATCGGCACGCGCTCATCGACCTGATGCATGGTTTGCCCGATAAGCCCGAATTCGACGACCGGGCAATAATGCGTGATGAAACGGGCGTCCGAAGTGCCGCCGGTTGTCGACAGCGCCGGCTTGCGGCCGGTCACTTCGGCAACAGCGTTCGATACGAGTTCGGTGAACGGACCGGGCTTTGTGAGGAACACGCCGGCGTTCGAGGGCTCCCATTTGAATTCGAACTTTATTTTTCCGTCCGCGGCCTTGGCGGCGCGCGTTTCGATAAGCTTTTTCAGGGAATCAAGCGTGTGCTTGTCATTGAAGCGGATGTTAAAGCGCGCCCGCGCTTCGCCGGGGATCAGGTTGACGGTCTTGTTGCCGACATCGACCGATGTGAATTCCAGATGCGAGGGTGCAAACTGCGCGCTGCCCTGATCAAGCGGCTCGCTCTGCAGTGCCGCGACGAGGGTAACGAGTCCGCGGATCGGATTTTCGGCGCGCTGCGGATAGGCGACGTGTCCCTGCCTGCCACTGACAATCAAATGCCCGTTCAGCGAGCCGCGGCGGCCCACCTTGATGGTGTCGCCCAGCGCTTCCTGATTGCTCGGCTCGCCGAGGATGCAGTGATCGAATTCCTCGTTGTGCTCGGCGGTCCATTTCAAAAGCTTTGGCGTGCCGTTGACCGCAATTCCTTCTTCGTCGCCGGTGATCAGGAACGAGATCGAGCCTTTCGGCTTGCCGCCATTAGCCGCAAGATGATCGAGCACGGCCGCGAGAGCGCAGGCAATGCCGCCTTTCATGTCGACCGCGCCGCGCCCGTACATCTCGCCGCCGGCGATCTCGCCGGAAAATGGCGGATGCTTCCAGGCTTTTTCGTCGCCCGGCGGCACGACATCCGTGTGGCCCGCGAAAACCAAATTCGGCGCGGCCGTGCCGATGCGCGCATAGAGGTTCTCGACATCGTCGGCACCGGGCTCGCTGAATGTCATGCGATGCACGGTGAAGCCCGACGCCTTCAGAATCTTTTCGAGAAACGACAGCGCGCCGCCTTCCGCCGGCGTCACCGACGGACAGCGCAGCAGATCGCGGGCGATATGGACGGGATTTGCGGACACTTAATCTCTCAATAGCTCGTTGATGCTTGTCTTCGAGCGCGTGCGTTCGTCGACGCGCTTGACGATCACGGCGCAATAGAGCGCGGGACCGCCGCTCTTGCCCGGCAGCGAGCCCGGAACGACAACGGAATAGGGCGGTACTTCGCCTTGCGTCACCGCGCCAGTCTCGCGATCGACGATGCGCGTCGAGGCACCGAGATAGACACCCATCGACAGAACCGCGCCGGTGCGCACGATGACACCTTCGGCGACTTCCGATCGCGCGCCGACAAAGCAATTGTCCTCGATGATGACCGGGTCTGCCTGCAATGGCTCAAGAACGCCGCCAATGCCGGCGCCGCCGGAGATGTGGCAGTTCTTTCCAATCTGCGCGCAGCTGCCGACGGTTGCCCAGGTGTCGACCATGGTGCCGGAGTCGACATAGGCGCCGAGATTCACAAAGGACGGCATCAGTACGACGCCCGGAGCGATGAATGCCGAGCGGCGGACCACGCTCCCGGGCACGGCGCGGAAACCGGCCTTGCGGAATCGCGCCGGACTCCAGCCCTTGAATTTGGAATCGACCTTGTCCCACCAAACGGCCTTGCCCGGGCCGCCGGGGATCACACTCATGTTGTTGAGGCGGAATGACAAGAGCACGGCTTTCTTCAGCCATTGATTGACGTGCCACTGCCCGTTCGCGTCGCGTTCGGCGACGCGCGCCTGCCCGGCATCCAGGAGATCGAGCGCGAAATTCACCGCCTTGCGCACGGCGCCTTTGGTCTTCGGCCCGATCTTGTCGCGGCCCTCAAAGGCCTCGTCGATCACGCGTGCGAGCTTCTCGGTAGACATGGTGGTTCCGGTTTGTTGGCTGCGGTTTGTCGATGGCGGGGCAGGGGATGTCAAGCCGCGCTCACCGGGCTAAGCTTGCCGTGACGGAGAAATGCTCATGAATCTGCAGTTCGCACGCCAGTTCACGCATCTTGGTTCAATCCTGATGGCCCTGGTGCTCAGCGCCAATAATGCCTTTGCCCATCACATCATGGGCGGCCGGACCCCGGCGACTTTCAGCGAAGGCATGCTGTCCGGCCTCGGTCATCCGATTATCGGCCTCGACCATTTCGCCGCCGTTGTTGCGGTGGGCTGCATCGCCGCAATGCACAGCGCGGGGACTGCGCTTGTTATCGCCTTCATTGTCTCGATGATGGCCGGCGTCGCCCTGCATTTGAACGGCGCGACCGTGCCGGCGGCGGAAATTCTGGTCGCTCTTTCGGTGATCGCGCTGGGAGCGCTGATGTTGAGCCGACGTCAGACGTCTACCGCCGCTGCGCTCGTGCTCTTTGCCCTTGTCGGCCTCGCGCACGGTTACGCGCTGGGAGAGTCGATCTTCGGTGCCGAGAAATCTCCGCTTTATGCCTATCTGCTCGGTCTTGCGGTCGTCCAGACTGCGATCGCGCTCGTCGCCATGGCGATTGCGCGCCATTTCATCGGACAATCAAAAGATCTCTCGCCGTTGCGACTTGTCGGGGCCGGCATCGCCGGTATCGGACTTGCAGTCTTGATGCAGCAGGTCGTGCCGGCTGTCTGATCAGGGCCCGAGCACAATCCTTTCCAGAAAGCGGGTGAGGTCGTCGGTCAGGTGATCGACGTAGGGTGCATCGCGCCCCTCGAGCTCCCACGCTTCGCGGAACACCTCGCGCTGGCCCTCCGGCACCACCAGCACGGTGGTCATGCCCAGCGCGTGCGGCGTTTCCAGATTGCGCGCCAGATCCTCGAACATCGCTGCTTTCGCCGGGTCGACGCCGTGGCGCGCGAGGAAGCGTTGATAGACCTGCGGCAGCGGTTTCGGATCGAGGTTTGCGGCGGCGATGTCGAACACATCTTCGAAGTGATGATGAATGTCGAGCTTTTGCATCACGGCGTCGGCATGCTTGCGCGTGCCATTGGTGAGGATCAGCTTGCGGCCGGGAAGTTGTTCCAGCGCGGCACCGAGAGCCGGATTCGGGGTGAGCGGCGAATGGTCGATTCTGTGTACGAAGTCGAGATAGTCGTCGGGACTCATGCCGTGTTCGGTCATCATCCCGCGCATGGTCGTGCCGTAGCGCTTGTAATAATCCTTCTGCAGACGGAACGCCTCGTCCTTCGACACCTTCAGGAAATTCGAGACGTAGGCGCGGATGCGATCGTCCACCTGCTGCCAGAGATTGAGGTGATGCGGGTAGAGCGTGTTGTCGAGATCGAAGACCCAGGTTTCGACATTGCCGAAACCGCGCGGCGCTTGAGCGGACAGTGTCGGCACGGAGTTACGGTTCCTTGAAACGCACGGTCGTTGACGGCTTGCCGGCCAGATCGATGACCGCAAAACCGGCGGAATTCAGACCACGCGTTGCGCAGTCCTTATGTTCGGCCAGTTCGAAACGTCCATCGCGCGTGCACAGCGCGACCGTGCCGCCCCAGGCGAGCGGAACATCGCCGCGCTTGACTGGGCGGCCATAGGCGTCGATTGCTTCCGCATAACTGTAGAGCCGATATGGATCGCCGCGTACATCCGGCCTGACACATTGGCCGGCCTCTACGCGATACCAGCCGCGGGTGACGATTGCTCCCATCTCGACGATGCCGAGCGAAGCCATCACCGCATAGCTGGTGTCGTTGCACCAGGAGAAACCGACACCTTCCGGGTTGCGGGCGGCTTCGACCAGCACGTCGAAGAATTTCTCACCCGACGCAGCATCGCCCGCGAGCTTGCGGTCGTTGATCAATTTCGTGATGGCGGTCTGGATCTTCGCCCCCTGCACACCGTCGATCGGGTAGGCGTCGTAGCCTGAAATGACGAGCAGGCGCTGGATGCCGGCAAGCCGCGCCTGCGCGTCATCGTAATCGGCTTCTTCCGCGAGGTTGACGACAGGTCCTTTCGGCGAATCGGATGGCTTGGCAGCGCCGAAATGCGCTTGCTGGCTCGACGCACAATCCCGTGCATTGGCGATTTCGAAATCGCCGTTGCGGATGCAAAAGTCGGCATCGCCATTTTGCGGCAGCGGTGCCGCGCCATAAACGGATGGCGTGCGCGCATGCAGATAGACCATGTCGGCGTCGAGCGGTCCGTCCATCACTTGCCGGCACTGGCCGGGATCGAGCCGATACCAGCCACGCGTCATGACATTCGCGCGCTTCTCGATGCCGACCGCGGCTTCCATCCGGAAGCTGGTGCGATTGCATAAATTCAGTTCCGCCTGCGCCTGCGTGGTCACAAGCAGGGCAGCCGGCGCGGCGATCATGGCGATGAAACCGCGAATCATGCCGCTATGGTAGCGGACGTTCGTCATTCCGGTCAGTCATTCCGGGGCGCGCCGAAGGCGCGAACCCGGAATCCAGAGCCGATCGGAGTCATTTTCTGTTTCTGTGGATTCCGGGTTCGCCGCTGCGCGGCGCCCCGGAATGACCGTTTGCGAGTTTCAGCGGTGCATCAGCGTGCCGACGCCGTGGTCGGTCAGAAGCTCCAGCAGGACGGCATGCGGGACCTTGCCGTCCATGATGACGACACCTTCCACGCCCTGGTCGAGCGCGTACATGCAGGTCTCGACCTTCGGGATCATGCCGCCGGAAATCGTGCCGTCGGCAATAAGCTTGCGCGCTTCTTTCATCGACAGTTCGGCGATGAGGTTCTTCGATTTGTCGAGCACGCCAGGAACATCGGTCAGCAGAAGCAGGCGTTTGGCCTTCAGCGCGCCGGCGATGGCGCCGGCGAAGGTGTCAGCGTTGACATTGAACGTGCCGCCATTGGCCGAGGTCGCCACCGGCGCGAGCACCGGGATCATTTCGCGGCCGATGACCTGATTGAGCATGCTCAGGTCGACTTTTTCCGGTTCTCCCACGAAGCCGAGATCGATAACCTTCTCGATATTGGAATCGGGATCGACGACAGTGCGGCTGACCTTGCGCGCCTGCACCATGTTGCCGTCCTTGCCGCACAGTCCGATCGCCTTGCCACCGGCCGCATTGATGTAGCCGACGATTTGCTTGTTGATCGACCCGGCAAGGACCATCTCAACGATCTCGACGGTTTTCGCGTCGGTCACGCGTAGGCCCGCGGCGAATTCCGATTTAATGCCAAGCTTCTTGAGCATGGCCTCGATCTGCGGGCCGCCGCCGTGCACCACAACCGGGTTGATGGCGGTTTGCTCAAGCAGAACGATGTCGCGGGCAAAGTCGCGCGCCATCTGTTCCTGGCCCATGGCATGGCCGCCGTATTTCACGACGACGATCTCCTCGTCATAGCGCTGCATATGCGGCAGCGCTTCGGACAGGATGCGGGCCTGCTCTTGCGGATCGGTCTTGGGGGCTTTGCTCATTGCTTCGGCCTCATTGGCGGGGCGGTTCTAGCCGATCGGGCAGGGTCACGACAATGCGTCAGGCCTTTCTTTCCTCGAGCAGGCGGGCGATGGCCGCGCGCAGTTCAGGGATCCCGGTCCCCTCGCGCGAGGATGTCGGAAGCACCGTCGGAAACGCGGCCGGACGCTTGGCCAGAGCCGCTTCGACCTCGACCACGCGATCGCTCAGTTCGGACGCCTTCACGGCATCGCATTTGGTCAAAACAATCTGATGACTGACGGCGGACTGGCCCAGGGCATCGAGCGCCGTATCGTCAGCGGTCTTGA
>Ga0310904_10000196_pt1 | contig 15121 bp, 12 predicted proteins | sample C48D1metaG_FD_203746 | JGI IMG/M metagenome (GOLD analysis project Ga0310904, IMG submission 203746) | Lab incubated soil microbial communities from West Virginia University Organic Research Farm, Morgantown, WV, United States - C48D1 | ecosystem: Environmental > Terrestrial > Soil >... | reverse complement strand
CCATTTCCGCGCGCGCGTGCGTGAGCGTCACCTCCGGCTTGAGCCGCGCATACACGCTGAACTGATGCGAGGTGCGTGACGGCGGGTCTGGATTCGCCTGAATCACGAGCGGCACAAACAGTTGTGCTGTGGTGTTGGGAAAGGCGGCATTCGCCGGCAGCACGCCGATGACCTTGATCGGACTGCCGTTGAGCATCACCGAACGGTTCACGACGCCCGGATCGCTGCCGAAGCGTTGCCGCCAGAGCGCGTGACCGAGAATGACGGCGCGATTGGGCCCAACCGTGTCCTCGCCCGCCTCGAAGAGCCGGCCATGCAGCGGCCTGGTCCCGAACACCGTAAAGTACGGCGCCGACACCCCCGCCACGGTCACCTTCTCCGGATCGCCTTCGCCGGTGAGGTCCGCCGTGACTTCCGTCATCGCCGCCATCCCGGTAAACGACGTCGCGGTCCGCGCCCAGTCGAGATAGTCGGCCGGCGACACGGAATTCTTCATCACGCCTTCGGCTTCGCGCTTCTCCCACAACATCACCAGCGACGCCGGTTCCGGATACGGCAACGGACGGATTAGCACCGTGTGGACCGCGGAGAAGACGGCGGTGTTCGCGCCGATCGCGAGCGCCAGCGTCATGACGACGATCAGGCTCGTGACGGGTTGGCGGCCCATCGATCGAATCGCGTGGCGCAGGTCATATCGCAGCGTATCCATCCACACTCCTCCGCTCCCGTCACTCGACGTAGGCCGACGTCGTCGTGAACTTCCGCCAGCTGTCCCGCCGCGCGCCGATGCCGTGGCGAACGACGTCCGATACCGCGCGCGTCCACACGCGCACCTTGCCAAGTCCTCGCGCGCCTTGCAGCGATTGCAGGAACAGCGCCTCCATCTCTCCGCCAAACTGCGATCGCAGATCGGCGGGACAGAGGCGAAGGAGCAATCGGTATAGCGAGCGGCGGGTGTTCATGGTCAACGCGCTTTGAGCAGTTTCCTCGCCCGCGGATCGACGACGAGCGCTTCGAGTCGTTTCACTTCGGCTCTCGCGACCTTGATGCCGAGTGAGGTCAGGCTGAAGTATTGACGGCGCTCACCGGGATCTTCGTTGGCATCGCCTTTGGCTTCTTCGATCAAGCCATCCTCGCGCAGCGCCCGCAGCGTCCGGTAAAAGTTGGCCGGAAGAATGCGCGTGCCGCCGTCGCGCTGCTGGATGTCGCGGATCAGGCTCCAGCCATGGCGTTTGCCATCCGCCAGCTCGAGCAGGACGTCGAGCACGAACGGCTTGAGCGGGAGAAAGCGATCGACACGCTCGCGGTCCTGGGCCATGGCCCACCCTACTGTCGTTTTGATACTAATGTCAAATTGAGAGGAGCTTGGCGTTGCCGCGGTTCCGGTAGACTGACTCGGTGACCACTGGCGGCATCGTCTTGTGCGGCGGTAAATCGAGCCGGATGGGCAGGCCCAAGGCCACGCTGCCGTTCGGAGCCGAAACCATGCTGCAACGCGTGGTCCGCCTTCTCGGCGCGGTGGTCTCCCCCATCGTCGTTGTTGCCGCCCGCGATCAATCGCTCCCGCCGCTACCAGACGCGGTCAGCATCACTCGCGACGAGCGCGAGGCGAAGGGACCGCTCGAAGGGATCCGCGCCGGCTTGAGCGCTCTGCCAGCGTCGATCGATGCGGCCTACATCACCAGCTGCGACGTGCCGTTGCTGGTGCCCGCATTCGTCGAGCGGATGATCGAACTGATGGGCGATCACGACATCGCCGTCATGGAAATCGACGGCTTTCCCCATCCGCTCTCGGCGATCTACCGGCGCGACACGCTCTCGCACGTCGAGTCGCTCCTCGCCGGTGATCGATTGCGGCCGGTGTTCCTCTTCGACGCCGTGCGCACGCGCCGCGTCAAGCCCGAGGAGATGACCGCCGTCGATCCAGAGCTCACGACGCTGCGAAACCTCAACACACCCGAGGACTATCGCGCGGCGCTCGCTGACGCGGGCCTGCCCGGAGGCGGGCAAAACGATGCTGCTACTGGCGAGGCGGAGCGCTAGTCGTCAAGAGCACGCTCCAGGGCGGAGCCTCGCCAGCCCTTACCAGCCGCGTTGCCTGCGGTATTCCACCACGAGCGCGTCGAGCCGCTCGCGGCTGAGGTGTGCCCTGGCATCGTTGGGCAGCGGCGAATCGAAAAACCGTTCGGGCAGCGTGTCTTCGTCGGGCGTCCAGCCTGCGAGCAGATTGAACTCGCGCTTGGCGGCGACGATGCGTACGGCGGTTTCGCGCAGTTCGTCGGCAGTGACCTCCCAGCCGGTGACACTGCGCAACATCGCGGCCGTCTCGCCATGAAAATCCTCGAACACGCCGCGGAGGAATTTGCAGACGATCAGCGAGTCCATCAGCGCCGCCCGGTCTTCCGTATCGATCGCATGCCGGACGGAGTCCAGCGTGGCGTGACGGCGATCGACCTTGTCGGAGAAGTCCACTTCATAGGCGCCGCTGCGATTGTGATCGGCGCCCCGCGCGCCGACAGCAAGCCCGAGCGCCATGGTCTGCAGCGCCCTCGGCTCATAGCCCGGCATCTCGAGGCCCTTGATCTGCGGCGCGATCGCGATGCTGTTCTGTCCGATCGCGTGGGCGGCGGCGCGGCTGCCGTCTGCAAGCAGATGGCCGAGTCCCCGGCGCGACCCGATCTCATCGATCGCACGCAGCAGCGCGCCGCCACTGCCAAACGTCAGCCATGGCGCATCGAGCCATCCGCGCTCGACGCACTCCATCGCAAAGGCGATCGTCCCGCCAGTGCTGATCGTGTCGAGACCGAGCTCGTCGCATCGCTGTGATGCCCGCAACACGACGTCGGCGTCACCCACGCCGCAGAGCGACCCTAGCGCGAACAGGCTCTCGTACTCAACGCGAACCGTGTCATTACCCACGCCGTAGATATGCTCGCAACCGATCGTGCACGTCACACAACTGTCGCGGGTCTTCGAGCGCGTTGTGCTCATTTCCTCGGGTGACAGATGCGCCGCTTCCTCAAAGGTCCCGCTCTGGAAATTGCGTGTCGGCAGCGCGCCGAAACGATTGAAGGTCAGCATGTTGGTCGCAGTACCGAGCTCACGGTACTTTGCCGTGGCGGGACCGAACGATCGCCGTGACAAGTCCTTGCTGATCGCAATCAACTCTCGCGGATGCGCCCATTCGGGACGCTTCGTACCGCGCACGGCAATCGCCTTGATGTTCTTTGCGCCCATCACGGCGCCGCTGCCGCCGCGGCCGGCATGGCGGCCGTCGTGCGAGACGGTGGCGTAGCGGACCCCGAGCTCCCCTGCCGGACCGATGGTGGCGATCCGAAAGTTTGTGCCTAGACGCGCTCGCAACTGGGTGTCGGTGGCCTGGCAGGTCATGCCGGCGCAGTCGGCGGCGGATTCCACGCGGACCTCACCATCGTCGACGATCAACACCGACAGTTCGGGCGCGCGGCCGACGATGACAATGGCGTCGCAGCCGCAGCTCTTGCCGGCGATGGCGAAACCGCTGCTGGCGAGAGAGTCGTTGATGCGATCGGTCAACGGACTCTTGCTGACCACTGCAAACTTCGCCGTGGTGGTCAGCGGACTGCCGACCAGAGGACTGAAGGCAAAAATGAGTGGAGCTCGAGGGTCGAGCGCGTCGAGGTGTGCGCACCCTTCGTCGAGCAGCAGCCGCACGCCCAGGCCGCTGCCGCCAATGAACTGGCGCAACACCGTATCGGCCAGCGGCACGAGTTGTTGCTTTACCCGGCCTCCGGCCGGGTCGCCAACGACGCTGCCCTGGGATACGTCGATTCGAAGGTAGCAGCCGTGGTAACCGAAAGGCACGGCTACCCTCCGGCGTCGGCTGACAGGATCAGCACTCGGTCGTCTTGACTCAGGGGAGTCTCAGGGTCGCAGATGAAGCAATCGCCGTTCAGATTGGCGGCCAGCGAGGGATGCAGCCGATCGACGGCGATCAGCTCAGCCAATCCGGGCATACGCGCGGCCAGCGTCCCCAGCAAATGCCCCAGAGTGTCGGCCTGGACGTCCATTTCGGCAACACCGGCGCGCTCGCGCGAAACGCCGAGAAATTCAACATGCATAAGAGCGACTCTTCAGGATGGTAGCATGGCCGTTGATGACCTCGAGTGTGCCCCCACGGCAGAAACGCGGTCGCGTACGTTCCACGCCGAAGGGGCGGCGCGTCGATCCGGCGGCGCGCGACGAGGTCCGCGCCCTGCTCGGCGATGCGCCCCGCCGCACGGATCTACTGATCGAGTACTTGCATAAGATTCAGGACCGCTATGGCTGCCTGCAGGCGCAGCATCTCGTCGCGCTCGCCGATGAGCTGAAGATGGCGATGGCCGAGGTCTACGAAGTGGCGACGTTCTACCACCACTTCGACGTCGTCAAAGAGGGAGATCCGCTGCCGCCGGCGATCACGGTCCGCGTCTGCGATTCAATTTCCTGTGAGCTTGCGGGCGCACACGATCTGCTTGCGACGCTGCAGAACACACTCGGCGGGCGCGTGCGCGTGAAGCCTGCTCCATGCGTCGGACGCTGCGAGACCGCGCCCGTCGCCGTCGTCGGTCAACATCCGATTCCCCGCGCGACCGCCGCGTCAGTATCGGCGGCCGTCGAAGCCGGTGCCGTGACGCATCCCTCGAGTGGTGTGGTCACTCCGGGCCACATTGATTACGCCGCCTACCGCGCAGCTGGCGGCTACGCGCTCGCTGTCGCGTGCGTTGCCGGCAAGAAGACCGCCGCGGACGTCATCTCGGTGATGGACCATTCGGGCCTGCGCGGCCTCGGCGGCGCGGGGTTCCCCGCCGGCCGCAAATGGACACTCGTCGCAGCCGAGCCTGCTCCGCGCCTGCTCGCGATCAACATCGACGAGGGCGAACCGGGTACGTTCAAGGACCGTTACTATCTCGAGCGCGATCCGCACCGCTTTCTCGAAGGTGCGCTGATCGCGGCGTGGGCGGTGGGCCTCGAGGCCATCTATATCTATCTGCGCGACGAGTATCACGGCTGCCGGGCGATCCTCGAGCAAGAGATCGCGGCACTGCAGGCGAATCCGCCGTGCGCCCTTCCGGCGATCCATCTGCGACGCGGCGCCGGTGCGTACATCTGCGGCGAAGAGTCCGCGATGATCGAATCCATCGAAGGCAAGCGCGGCGAGCCGCGCCTGCGCCCGCCGTACGTGGCGCAGGTCGGCTTGTTCGGACGCCCCACTCTCGAGCACAACATGGAGACGCTGCACTGGGTGCGCGACATTCTCGAGCACGGGCCGGAGTGGTTTGCCGGCCACGGCCGTCACGGCCGGAAGGGACTGCGCTCGTTCTCGGTCAGCGGCCGCGTCAAGAAGACCGGCGTGCACCTCGCGCCCGCGGGCATCACGCTAGGTGAGCTCATCGACGAATTCTGCGGCGGCATGCTCGACGGGCACGAGCTCTACGGCTATCTTCCCGGCGGCGCATCAGGGGGAATCCTGCCGGCGTCGAAGGCGGACGTGCCGCTCGACTTCGATACCTTGAACGAATACGGCTGCTTCATCGGGTCGGCGGCGATCATCGTGCTGTCGAACCACGACACCGCGGTCGGCGCGGCGCGCAACGTGATGAAATTTTTCTCCGAGGAGTCGTGTGGCCAGTGCACACCCTGCCGGGTCGGTACCGTCAAAGCGCTGGAGCTGATGAAGTCAAAGCGTTGGGATAGCCCGCTCCTGCAGGAGCTGTCGCAGGCCATGATGGATGCCTCGATCTGCGGCCTGGGCCAGGCGGCGCCCAACCCGATGCTGACCGTGTTGAAATACTTTCCCAGGGAAGTCGAGTAATGCACCAGCAGCTGACCGCGGTCGTCGCCAGGCCTGTGTCCTTCACGCTGAACGGACAGACGGTGGTCGCGCCAGCGGACCAATCCATCCTCGAAGCCGCCGAGCAGCACGGCATCGAGATCCCGCGTCTCTGCTACATGGCAGGCATGCGGCCCGACGGCAACTGCCGCACCTGCATGGTGGAGATCAAAGGCGAGCGCGTGCTGGCGCCGTCCTGCTGCCGCTACCCCAGGGACGGGATGGAGGTCACGACCAACAGCGCCCGAGCGATCACCAGCCAGAAGATGTCGATCGAGCTGCTGCTGTCGGACGTGCCCGAGCGGACGTATACGCTCAACTCCGAGCTCGACCTCTGGGCCAGGAAGATGAACGTCGGCAAGCCCCGCTTCGCGCCGCGGCATCAGCCGGTTGAAGACCTCTCGCACCCGGCGATGGCGGTGCATCTCGACGCCTGCATCCAGTGCAAGCGCTGCGTGCGCGCCTGTCGCGAAGAGCAGGTCAACGACGTGATCGGCTACGCCTTCCGCGCCGGCGAATCGAAGATCGTTTTCGACTTCGACGATCCGATGGGCGACTCGACCTGCGTCGCCTGTGGCGAGTGCGTTCAGGCCTGCCCGACCGGCGCGCTGATGCCCGCCCGAGACGCCGCGAAGACCGTGGCCGACAAGCAGGTCGATTCGGTGTGCCCGTATTGCGGCGTCGGCTGTCAGCTCACCTATCACGTCAAGGACAACGCCATCCTCCACGTGCAGGGGAAAGACGGTCCGGCGAACGCGGGCCGGCTGTGCGTCAAGGGCCGCTACGGCTTCGACTACGTGCAGCATCCGCATCGTCTGACCGCGCCTCTTGTCCGCAAGCCGGGCGTCCCGAAGCACAAGGATTTCACGGTCGATCCCGACAACTGGCAGCAGGTCTTCCGTGAGGCGACCTGGGAGGAAGCGCTCGACCTCGCCGCGAGAGGTCTGCGCGACACTCGCGACACCTATGGCAAGCGATCGCTTGCCGGGTTCGGTTCCGCGAAAGGCACGAACGAAGAGGCGTACCTGTTCCAAAAGCTGGTCCGCACCGGCTTCGGGTCCAACAACGTCGATCACTGCACGCGCCTGTGTCATGCGTCGAGTGTTGCGGCGCTGATGGAAGGCATCAATTCCGGCGCGGTCTCCAACCAGGTCCGCGACGCCGCTCGCGCGGAAGTCATCTTCGTGATCGGCGCCAATCCCACCGTCAACCATCCAGTCGCCGCGACGTGGATGAAGAATGCCGCCAAGTCGGGAGCGAAGCTGATCCTCGCCGACCCGCGCCGCAGCGATTTGGCCCGGCACGCCACTTACTACCTGCAGTTCAATGCGGACACAGACGTCGCGCTCCTCAATGCCATGCTGCACGTGATCGTCGAGGAAGGCCTCGTCGACGAGGCCTTCATTCGCGATCGCACGTCCGGGTATGAGGCGCTCGCGGAGAACGTGACGACGTTCTCACCGGAACGGATGGCGCCGATCTGCGGCATCGATGCGCAGACGATCCGCGAAGTCGCACGGCTGTACGCGACATCGAAGGCGTCGATCATCTTCTGGGGCATGGGGATCTCGCAGCACGTTCACGGCACCGACAACGCCCGGTGCTTGATCGCGCTGGCGCTTTCGACCGGGCAGATTGGCAAGCCCGGCTCGGGGCTGCATCCGCTGCGCGGCCAGAACAACGTGCAGGGCGCGTCGGATTCCGGGCTGATCCCGATGTTCTATCCCGACTATCAGCGGGTGGCCGCACCCGAGGCGCGCAAGCGGTTCGAAGAGCTCTGGCACGCCACGCTCGATCCGGATCCGGGGCTGACGGTTGTCGAGATCATGCACGCCGCGAAGAAGCACGAGATTCGCGGGATGTACATCATGGGTGAAAACCCCGCGATGTCGGATCCGGATGTCGATCACGCGCGTGAAGCGCTGGCCGCGCTCGATCACCTGGTGGTGCAGGACATCTTCCTCACCGAAACGGCGTACCTCGCGGATGTTGTGCTGCCCGCCACCGCCTGGCCCGAGAAAACCGGCACCGTCACCAACACCGATCGGATGGTGCAGCTCGGGCGCAAAGCGATCGACCCGCCCGGCGACGCGCGGCCGGACTTCTGGATTCTCAACGAGCTGGCGCGCCGTGTCGGCGTCGATTGGTATTACGACCATCCGCGAGACGTCTTCAACGAGATGCGGACCTGCATGGACTCGATCGCCGGCATCACCTGGGAACGGCTCGAGCGCGATTCGTCAGTCACCTATCCGTGCATCCAGGTGGGCGATCCGGGCGACCCCATCGTCTTCTGCGATACCTTCCCGACCAAATCAGGACGGGCGACGTTCGTCCCGGCCGATCTCATTACCGCGGCGGAACGACCGGACGCCGACTACCCGATAGTGCTCATCACCGGGCGGCAACTCGAACACTGGCACACCGGATCGATGACCCGCCGCGCCGCGAACCTCGATTACATCGAGCCGGAACCGGTGGCGTCTGTGCACCCGCTCGATCTCGAAGCGATGAACATCGCGCCAGGCGGAATCCTCACGATCGAATCGCGCCGCGGCCGAATCTCCCTCTACGCGCGCGCCGACGATGGCACACCGCGAGGCACGGTGTTCGTGCCGTTCTGTTTTTACGAGGCCGCGGCCAACATGCTGACCAACCCGGTCCTCGATCCGTTCGGGAAAATTCCGGAGTTCAAGTACTGCGCGGTGAGGGTGACCGAGGGCGGGCCGACACCCCATCGCATGAGTTTTGGAGGCGGAGCTCTACTTACACTTCAACCGATAGATGGAAATCTCTAGCTCGACCGACGGCGGCAGATTGGGTGTTGCGGCGGCCGATCGATACGCGCGGCAGGCGGTCACGATGTCCCCGAGTTTGTCGGCGGCTCGGGCGAGGCCGATCCACGCGTTCGGCGTTGGCTTCAGCTTCGTAGCCTGCTCGTAGGCGGCGCGCGCCTCCGGGAAGCGATCGACCTCGAGCCACAACTCGCCTTCGAGCTCGTCGATCGGCAAGGGCCATTCAGCCGGGGTCCCGCCGGCGAGGCCCATCAGATCCGAGAGGCTGCGCGCGTGCTCGAGCAGCAGCGCCATCTCGTCGCGTTCTTCTTGCGCCGCGGACACCGCCGCGCGAATCGCCGTCTCGGCATACCGCGCCGACATGCCCGGGATTTCGTCCAGCTCTTTGAGTCGAACGTTGACCGGACCGAGCAGCTCGAGGGCGCCACCCTTCGGCGCAATCGCGCGCGCCGCCCGCCAGCCTTCCATCGCGATGCGCTGGACGTCGCGATCGCGATCGGCGGCGGATGGTTGCTGTATCAGCAGGATCCCGAGCAGCAAGATGATCACTTCGGTCAACATTTTACGCCTGTCACGTACGCTAACCACGGAGGCACGCAGACACGGAGAACACTTTTCTAAAGGCCAGTGCCGCTAAGCGGCTTGTGCATTTTAGAAAAAGTCGTCTCCGTGTCTCCGTGCCTCCGTGGTTAACGTCCGTGGACAAGCACCACCTGTACGCCAGTCGACTCGTCATTGACCTGGGCTGGCTGTAAACTCGCGGATTCAATCGTGAACGCCCGGAGGCCGACGGCATTCTCCGGAGGCGGCGGTGCCCCGACGCCTACCCACGTGTTGAGACCGAGGTGATGGTGGTAACCGCCGGCTGAGACGAAGAGGGCGCCTGGATACCGGCGCACGACCGGATCGAAACCAACCCGGTCGCAGTAAAACGACTCCGCAGTGTCGAGGTGCGGCACATGCAGGTGCACGTGGCCCATGATCGTCCCGGCATCGAGTCCGTTCCACGGCGTCTCGGCGCCGGGCTCCTCGTAAATCGACTGCAGGTCGAGCGGATCGGTCGCCATCGCCGGCTCGCCGTTCGCGACGCGCCAGGCATCGCGCGGCCGATCGCGATAGATCTCGATGCCGAGCCCGTCGGGATCGTCGAGATACAGCGCCTCGCTGACGAGATGATCCGCTGCTCCGCTCATCGGCCACCGCGTGTCGGAGAGCCGACGCAACGATCGGCCAAGCGCGGCGCGCGACGGGACGAGAATCGCGAAATGATACAGGCCGGAGCTGCGACGCGGCTTCGCGACCGCGTCCGTGCGTTCGTGCAGTTCGATCAGCGTCCGGCCGGCTTTGGGACCCAGAGACAGTGTTCGGGAGCCAGCCCCTTCTTTAGGGCTGCCTGACTCTTCAAATCCGAGAATGTCTCGATAGAACGACAGCGATCGCTGCAGATCCCGGACGGTCAGGCTTACTTGACCAATGTGGGCATCGGCTGGCAGGGCCATCCAGCCAATTTACCTTACGCTTGTCACGTACGGGCCACGGAGGCTCGGGGGCACAGAGCCAATCTTTCTAAATGCAACCCTGCTGCTTAGCAGCACTGGCGTTTAGAAAAGCCGACTCCGTGCCTCCGTGCCTCCGTGGCCCGTTCGTGTTAGTTACCGATTAGAACCCGACAACTATGCCGACGCGCGCGATGCGCGGGCTCAGGTTCTGCGCCAGCGCGTTGAACGTCGGCGACGTGACGTCGTTGACGCGGACGAGCGCAGTGTTCGCGTTCATGATGTTGAAGACATCGAAGATCGCGCGGACGCGGGCGCGATCGAACGTGAATTGCTTCGCGACGCGGATGTCAGTGTTCCACAGGTTCGGATAGCGGGACGCATCGATCTCCGGCGACAACAGCACGGTGATGCCGGAATCCGCGCCGAGCGCCGCCGCCGTGCCGGTGCGCACGACCGGGAACGGATAACCCTGGCGGCCGAATACGTTCGCGCTGAGCTCGAGACCCCACACGGCTTGATACATCGCGTTCGCATTGAACTGCCATTTGCCGTTGATGTAGATGGTGCCGGAGCCGCTGCCGCCGCTCTGCGGCGCGAACTGGCCGCCGTTCTTCAGCGGCTCGGTCACGGTCGGCGTCGGGTTGCCGTTGGTGTCGTACATCCCGGCGGCCTCATCGAAGTGCTCCGTCGGGTTATTCCACGAGAAGCCGACGCGGCTCATCCACTTGTTCGACAGGCGCTTGGTGACGCCGACTTCGATGCCGTTGTAGTTGGTGAAGTATCCGGGCACGTTCGTCGTCGTGAACCCGTTGTTGCCGGCGGCAATCGCCGTAGGGCTCGGAATCCACGTGGCGACGTTGTACGGCGTGCCGTCGGGTAGCGTGCCGGTGAAGCCCGCGCCCGGCGTGTAATCACCGCGGCCGACGCCGTTGCGCGGGGTGATGGTGCCCGAGAAGTTGCCGAACAGGTCGGTCGTCTTGGTGTAGCTGTAGTTCGCCGTCACCGCGAGGTTCGGGACGATCTCGCGATCCATGCCGATGACGATGCTGGTCGTGCGCGGGGCCTTCAGGTCCGGATCGAGGATGTTCGCCGAGGTCACCGCCGTCGGGTTCGCGGGGTTGAAACCACCGGCCGACGTGATGAACTGGTTCAGATCGACTTCATTCGCCTGCGCGAAGTGATCGCTGTTGGTGTCGGTCCAGCGATAGGTCGCTGACCCGGCCGTCGAACTCGGGTTCAACACCCCGACCGTTCCGGTGTTGAGCTGACCGGCATAGCGGCTGAAGCTGGCGCGCGCCACCGTCTTGCGGTTCTCGTCGATCGCGTAGGTCACGCCCACCCGCGGCGAGAAGTTATTCCACGTGAACGGCGTCTTGTAGCCGGCAAACACGATGCCCGGCACCACCGACGGGAACGCCGGATTGGCCAGCGTTTCGCTCGGCAACGCCTCGCCGTCCTGGCGATCGAACCGCACGCCGAGATCGACCGTCGCGCGGTTCATGGCGATCGTGTCGCCGACGTAGAAGTTCAGGTAGTTGGCCCGGTTGCCGCCGCGGCCCTCGCGGAACACTTGCGCCTGCAGGTTATTGGCGCGCTCGTTGGCCAGGATGCCATTGCCCGGCCACAGCGTGCCGGCGACCGCGTCCGTGGTCCGGTAGCCGAAACCGAACTTGACGTCATGCGACCCACCCATCTTCGTCGCGAACGATTGCGCGTTGACGTTGAAGACCTTCTGCGGACGCACGTTGAGGCCCTGGCTGACCGAGCCGTACGACTGCGCGGTCACGAAGTTGCGGCCGGCCTGCATGTCGAGGCCGCCCACCGGATCGAGGATGAAGCCGGTGTTGTAGTAGCCGTAATTCGCCGACACGAACAGGCTCGTGCCGAAAGTGTGGTCGTCGCCGACCTTCCACAAGCCGTGCAGCGGGAAGTCGGTGTAGGCGTTGTCCTGGTGGAATGTCGCGGTCGGCGCATCGAACAGGATGCCCGTCACCCCGGGGCTGCGGCCGTCCTTGATCTTGAAGCCGTCGAAGAACAGGAAGCTGACGTTGTCTTTCTTCGTCGCCTGCCAGTTCACCTTCACCGTAGGGTTCTTCAGCTGCGTGCGATCGACCAGCGCGCCGGCGCGGCGAACCAGCCGCACGTCCTGGATCGAATACGAGCCGTAGAACCACGCCTTGTCCTTGATGATCGGACCGCCGATGTCGAAGCCGTAGTCCGAGATCTGCTTGTTGTGATCGGCGGTCTCGGGCGTGACGGTCGCGGCCAGTTCGTCGGGCACGTTCGACGATTCCATGGCGTCGTTATCGAAGTAGCCGCGCACCGAGCCGCTGAACGAGTTGGTGCCGCGCTTGACGACCAGGTTGAGGCCCATACCGCCCGTTCGCGACTTGATGTCGTTGCCCGCGGTCGAGACCTGGATTTCCTCGAAGTTGTCGAAGTTGAAATAGGTCGGCGACGCGCCGGTCGCGGCCATGTCCGTGATCTCGATGCCGTCCATCGTCCAGCTCGCGTCCTGCGGCCGGGTGCCCTTGGATGCGAAATTGGACTGCTGGCCGGTCTCGTTACCGCCGATGTTGACGCGATCCACCAGCACGCCGGGGACGCTGCGCATCAACGCAAACGGATCGCGCGAGGTCGGGATCTTCGTCAGCTCGTCGGTCGTGAAGTTGGTCGCGGTGCCGGTGACCTTGGTGTCGACGATCGGCGAATCACCCGTCACGGTGATCGACTCGGCCACCGTCGCGAGCTTGAGCGTCACCGAAATATCGGCGTCGCGGCCAACCGCGACGATCACGCCTTCGTGCTTGATGCCGGCAAAGCCGGGAAGGTCGAACGTCACGCTGTACGGGCCGGGCGGCTGGTTGAGAAACCGGAACTTGCCGGTTTCATCCGTCACGGCGGACTGGGTGCGGTCGAGGCCTTGAATAGTGACCGTCACGCCCGGGAGCACGGCTTTCTGCTCGTCGGTGACGGTGCCCGAGATGCTGCCGCCGGCGATTTGCGCGTAAGCGGGCAGGACGGCGATGAGCGCAAATAACGCAGCCGTCAGTAGTTTCCTCATTCGACTCTCCTCTTGGTTAACAACAGCGGGCCGCCAAGAGCGCCCGCTCTTCGAACTAAAAGAAGAGCAACCGAGGTACCGAATTGTCGGAATTGAACACGCGTGGATGGCCGTTCGTCACACTCGACCGTGGCGAGATGCAAATAGGCGCAACCAGCGTCGTTGCAGTGGGATAGTCGGTCACCAAGGATGTGCGGCTCATCCCAGCCGGTCATTCATCCCTGACGAAATGCGTCGAGTGGTGGGCGCGTCCAAGAAAGCGAATTACGAGCGGCGTGCGGTTGGATCTAGCGGATCGAGGCCACTCAGTTCTTCCGTCCCGTCCACTTGATTGCCGCGACAATTTGCGCCTGGAACCGAGCGTCTCGCCAGGTGTTGTCAAAGTGGCCGAGCGCATTGTAGTAAGAGCGGCCGCTTCCAAACGCTTGCGTCCATACGAGAGGGAAATCACCGCTGGCGCCGACCGACGCCGCGTCAAGGCTCATCAGGACCTGGACGCGGCCCCGCGGGTTCTCGCGAAATGTGTAGAACTCTTCCTCCAGCGTGAACGGATCGCGGACGCCCGCTGCGGGATGCGAGGCATTTTCGACGAGCACCCGTCCCTGCTGGGTCCACGGATGCTCTTTGAAGTAAGCGCCGACCAGCCGTCCGTAGTCCGGCCATTCATAGAGTGTGTCGGTAGCGCTGTGGGTGCCGATGAAACCCTTGCCGCCATTCACGAACGCGATGAGCGCGTTCTGCTGTTCCGGCGTGAACGGCAGTTCGCCACTTGTCAGGTTGAACATGACGACATCAAAGCCGGCGAGGTTCGATGTGGTGAATGCCGACAGATCTTCCGTCGCCGTGATCGCGAAACCGTTCGCCGGCCCGATCGACGTCAACACCTCCCGGGCAGTCGCAATCGAGTCGTGACGAAAACCAGCTGTCGCGGTCAGCATCAGCACGCGGATGGAAGGCTGTGAAGCCGGCTGTGTTGGCGTCGTCGGCGTGCGTGCACACGCGGCCGCGAACGACACACAGACGCAAACGTTAAACACCGCAGATCCCAACGCCACAGACCTATTCTCCACATATTTCGTGCGCGCGTGCCTCGTTGCGCACAGTCGAGCCGGCGCGCGGCGGCCGGACGCCGTTCGATCCGGAACGAGCGAAAGCTGGCGGTGGCCTGAGCGAGCGGAGGAGCGAATGGCGTTCGGCGATTTTCCGCGCGCCGGCGGTCCCTCGCGACGCGCGTCGCAGGCGCGCCGGCGCTGCAGTGCCGCTTGGCCTCAGGGCTTCGGAATGCGCAACGTCGCGCTGATCATCGCGCTGCCGCTGAGCGCGTAGATCAGCGTGAGCGGATGCAGGAGCGCGAATCCGATCTTCACCGACCCAAACCACAGATCATCGTCAACATGGCCTAGATACTGCGCGATGCCGAACATGACAACGATCACAATGCTCGTCGGGATCGGCGTGCCTTCGAAATACTTCACCTTCCCGGTCGTTTCATCCGCAAGCGCGGAAGCCGTTACGTTGAAGCGCGCGAGACGGCTGACTCCGCACACCACGAAATACGTGAGGATGAGCATGTCCCAGCCGCCACGCAGGCCAAGCGTGAATCCCAATACCGCCGGCGCGACGCCGAACGAGATCACATCGGCGAGCGAATCGAGATCGGCGCCGAGCACTGATTGGCGTTTCTTGTCCAGCCGGGCGACGTAGCCATCGAGGACGTCGAACAGCAGCGCGGTCGGCAGCAGGATGAATGCCGTCCACAGGAATCGCGGCGTGCCCGTGGCGAGGTAATCGAGACAGAGAAAAATGGAAATCGTCCCGCACGACGCATTGCCGATGGTCAGGAAGTCGGCCCAGGTGTACGACCGGATCATCGAGACGCGGCGTTTCGCCTCTGTCATCACCCCGAGAGTAG
>Ga0310904_10000191_pt1 | contig 15320 bp, 10 predicted proteins | sample C48D1metaG_FD_203746 | JGI IMG/M metagenome (GOLD analysis project Ga0310904, IMG submission 203746) | Lab incubated soil microbial communities from West Virginia University Organic Research Farm, Morgantown, WV, United States - C48D1 | ecosystem: Environmental > Terrestrial > Soil >... | reverse complement strand
CATCACCTTCCCGCTCACCACGTGGTAGGTGAGGATCCGACGGAGTTCCGCCTTCTGCTCCGGCTTGAGCAGATGTTCGAGCGTCCCCGCAGGGAGCTTGGCGAACGCCTCGTCGGTCGGTGCAAACACCGTGAACGGCCCTGATCCCTTCAAGGTCTGGACCAACCCCGCCGCGTCGAGCGCTGTTGCCAGCGTTTTGAACGAACCCGCCGCGACTGCCGTGTCGACGATGTCCTTATTCTGCGCGCCCACGCTGGACAGTCCGAACCAGCCCAGCGCGGTAACCACACTCACCACAATCGCAAATGACTTCATCTCTGCCTCCTCGGGGGATGTTGATCACCGCCCTTCTTGAAGGTAGTGCAAATACATGTTCCCAAAAGTAAAATTGCGCCCTGATCTGAAACTCGGGTGAGCGCCACGACAAAACGCCGGCGGAATGTGCACGGCGGTCAAACGGAGGAGTCGATGCTGTCTGCAACGCTGCAGGGTGGGTTGGGCGAGTACGGGATCGGCGACAAGGTGCGCACGCTCCGCCTCAGGAAGAAAATGGGACTGGTCGAGCTGGGCAAGCACACCGGCCTGTCGCCGGCGATGCTCTCAAAGATCGAACGGAGTCGGCTCTTTCCGACACTGCCAACGCTGCTGCGCATCGCGCTCGTGTTCAGCGTCGGTCTCGAGTATTTCTTTGCTGGCGCGCGCGAGAAACCGCTGATGGCCATCGTCAGGAAGGATCAGCGGGTGACTCTGCCCGATCGCGCGGGTGTCCGCGACATCGCCTACCGCTTTCAATCGCTTGATTACCTAGCGCCGGAGCGCCGTTTCAACGCCTATCTTGCCGAGTTCATGCCCGTCGCCGCCGACAAGGTGCGGCCACACGCGCATTCAGGTGTCGAGTTCATCTACGTGATACAGGGACGGCTGTCACTAAGCATCCGCGACGAGACGCACACGCTCGAGGCGGGCGATTCGGTTTATTTCGATGCCACGCTTCTGCATGGTTACCGGCGAACCGGCACCCGCGCCTGTTCAGCGATCGTCGTGACGGCGCAGTCGATGCAGCTGGTCTGAGGTCGCCGTTACCTGTGCTCGACGATCCAGAATGTCCGGTTCACCCGGTCCGCCTGAAGGCGGACACTGCGGCCCCCTCCTCCCGCCAGCACAGCCAGCGTGCCGCCTGACGTGTCGCTCTGGGACGAGGGGTGGACGTTTGTGAACCGCAGCTTGCCCACGGGTCTGACGGCCGGGCAGTTCGCCGTCGAGACCGAATCGGCCTGGACGCCCCCGCCGTTCTCACACCCTATCCCGCGGCGGACTTTGCATCGCGAAAGATGCGCTCGCACGGCTCGTCGGTGACGAAGCGGCACCAGGACTCGGTGTCTCGGTGCCTCCGTCTGTCGGGATCTGACGGTTCGGCGTGACGCCGGCCACGACGGGCAGCCGGCGGTCTCGTCTTTGCCGGCGAGTTGACCGGCGACGCGATCGCGCTCGACGCGAAGACGGGCGCCGTGCTGTGGCGTCAGCCGACGCGCAATGCGATCGGCGGCGGTGTGATTACCTATCGCGCTGGCGGCAAGCAGCTGGTCGCCGTCGCCGCCGGCTTCAAGTCCCGCGTCTGTCCGGTACCGGCGGAGTCCAATCGAATCGTGGTGTTCGGACTTCCGTAACCGTTACGTCGTCACGATGGCGACCGGCCGCAGCAGCCCGCGGCTGGCCAGGCCGGTGAGCCCGTCGAGGCGTGTGAAGAAGCGCTGGCGCAGCACCGGGACGTGGCCGAGCGCCCAGAGGACTTCGGCATTCGTCCAGGCCGCGGCGCGAGCCGCCCTGACGTTCCACATCGCCAGGACGTCGTCGGCCTGACCGCCGATCTCGTCGATTGCGCCAATCACGCCGACGGAGAACTCCGCCTTCACGCTCTGCTCGACGCGCTCGAGGATGTCGTTCACGCTGTCGAAGTCACGGCGGCGATCCTCCGCCGTGATCGGGTCGCCCCCGAGTTTCCGAAAGGCCTGGACGATGCCCTCTGGCAGATCGCGGTTGATGTGCGCGTTCATGCCGGCGAGCGCGAATTGCAGACGCATGAGGCCCGACGTCTGCCTGGCGCGGAGGAGCGGCCGCCACGCCGCCGGCGCGCTCGCGGGGTCGACCTCGGCGGCGGCAATCGCGGAGAAATACAGGTTCGCAAAGAGAATGTCGAGCTCGGACAGGAACGGCACATCGGCGAACGCCGCCTGCGCCGCGGCCTGGCGGACGCTCGTCGTGACATTCAGGTACAGGCGGTTGAACCACTTCAGGCCGTCCTTGTCCGGAAGCCGCTTGTCGATCGCCGTCATCGCCGCGACGGCTTCGTCCATCGAGCGGACCGGTGTCTGACTGAGGATGTCGCGCATCTACTGGCCTCAATGCTGGAGCGGGGCGCCAGTCTACCAGACCCCGTTGAGCTCAAGAGTGGCGAAGGAGGTCGGCTGACGGGCAAGTCAGCTAGTCTTTAGTCGATACGCCGACCGTCCATGCTGGACGGTCGCACACAAGGACAACGCACATATGAAGCTCTTCACCTGCCTATGCCTGCTGGCGGTCATCGGCACCGCCCGCCCCGGCTTCGCGCAAGCCACGATCCACGGAGATCTGTCGAAAGACTGGGCCGCGCAGAAGACCCTGCTCGTCACGCTGGCGAACGCGATGCCCGAAGACAAGTACGGGTTCAAGCCCACGCCGGCGCAGCGGACATTCGGAGAGCACGTGCTGCACATCGCCCAGATCAACGTGGCGCTGACGAAGGCGCTGGGCGGCAAGACTCCGGAGCCGGCCATCAACATGAAGGCCACGACGAAGGCCGACATGATCAAAGCGATGTCGGACTCGTTCGACTACGGCGCCAAGGTGATCGCGGAATTCAACAACTCCACCATCCAGGAGACGATTCAGGCGCCGTTCATGGGGCCTTCGACTCGGGCACGCGTCATGTTCTTCCTCAACGGGCACACGCAGGACACCTACGGCCAGATGGTGGTGTATCTGCGCTTGAACGGCCTGACGCCGCCGGCCAGCGCGCCGCGGCCGTGAACCCTTCCAGCTAAAGCCGGAGGCCACGTACGAGGGAAAGGGCACGAGAACCTAGTTCTTCGTGCCCTTCCGCCTGACCGAACAGACAGGTCCCAGCGCAGACAGCATCTCTGCGAACCGATGGGATTCGAACACGTCATGGCCTGAGTCGTCGGCCATTCCTCGCGAACCGCCGTGACGTTCTGACCACAGCCTGGTCATCTTCGCCGACAGCAATCTCGGCATTGGCGACGACGATCATCAAGACTGACGCAGATTTCTCGCAAAACACTGCTTCGATAGCGCACTGGCGGAGACTCCCCGCTATGTGGCGCCCGATCTGCATGGTGGACGACACGTCGTCCTATGAAACATGGTGGTCTCGAAAAGGTTGTAACTGGGCTAGTCATCGTTGCCGCCGTCTCGGCGTGTGAGGGTTGGGGACCTCGCGATACGGTCACATCACCGTTGAATGATCCAGCGCTGCTGGCGTCGATCAGCGTTCCCGTTCTCTCGACGAATGGAGAGACAATCCAGTCGGTCCCCTTCATACCATTTCGATGTTCATCCGGAACCCAGTTTTCCGGGCCACTCGACATCGCCATGACCGCCGGAGACGATGTCGATTTGCACAAGGTCACGATTCAACTGGGCGACCCCGTGGTGCTCGACCAGCCATCGAGTGTCGTGAAGTCGGGGAACACGTTCGACAGCGACGACCTGGCGAGGGCATTCGGCTCGACTCAGATTCGCGGAGGAACTGTCAGGACCTTTCGGTTCCGCACGGACCTGTCGTGCAGCCGGGTACCTGAGGAGTTCGTCTCGGCGATTATTCAATACAGGGAATCCTCGGGACAGAAGAACAGCCTCACAGTAACGGCTCCATTCGGGTCGGCGATCGACTCGGATTTCTCGGTGGTGCCTCTGTTCTGAAAGGCCGGAGAAAGGCACCAAGACTCGGTGTCTCGGTGCCTTGGTCGTACCGCGCAGTTACCGCGTTATCGAAAACCCTCTAGAAGTCGAACTGCACGCTGATCTTCGCGAATCGCGCCGCCACGAGATCGGCCGGCTGCAGATACGCGAGTGGAGTCGCCGTGTTGAGTGTCTGGAAGTACTGAACCACCGAGTTCGCATTGAACACGTTGAAGAAATCGACGCCGACATTTGCCCGCTGGCTCCCGAACCTGAAGATCTTCGAAACGCGGAAATCAACCTTGTTGAGCCGGTCGCCGTACATCGTACCCGGCTTGACCACGTTCAAGCTGGCCAGGGCGGCGTTGCCTGCCAACGACCGTCCGAGCGCCGGAGCGATCGCCCCGTTCAACACCAGCCAGTTGGCCGCGAGGCTCTGGGACGCAATGCCGGGGAAGTTCGCGCCGGCGAACGGCCGGCTCTGAATCGTCGCGGCCACCTGCACCTCGGCCTTCGGGATGACGTACGTGGCCAGCCCGCCGAAGCTCTTCTGCCAACCGGAGGTCTGGTCGCAGAAGGCCAACGGCGTCCGGGTGAAGGGAAACCCCGGCGCGATGATTTCCGGAAGCGCCGACCAGACGTCGCAGTCGTTCAGTGCGCTCTGCCCGATATTGAGGCCTCCCTGTGCCGTGAGGCCGCCTAAGAATCGCGCGTTCACATTGATGTCCACGCCGTTGTACGTTTCGATGCGACCCTGGCCGAAGTTCCTGGCGAAGGTGACGAAATTGTCGACCAGCCCGAACCGTTCGGATTTCACGTCGTAGAACCCCTGAACGGCGTAGTTTCCGCCGCCCGGCAGGCGCGCATCGGCCGGGGCCGTGAGGTCGAACCGATCGAAGTCGGCCGCGGTGACGGCACGATTGTCCGTGACGGTCTGGTTGCCCCAGCTTCGCCGAACGTAGGTGACCTCCAACGATGTGCGCGGCGCGATCTCGTGCTGGACGCCGACGCTCAGATCCCAGCTGTACTCCCGAACGTTCCAGCCGTTGAGTACCTCGGGGTCGTACGTTGTGGAGACCACGTACTTGCCGAAGTTCTGGTTGGTCCAGGCCCCGCACTCGCCGTTGGCCGCCGGATTCATCAGGTCGCAGTCGGGTGAGTAGTTGCCTCGCCGCGAATCGCCGAGCGGGAACGTGAGATCGTTCCAGTTGCGGTTTGTCGAGGTGGCGACGCGGTTCGCCGGCTGTTGGAGCAATCCGTATGCACCGTACGCGTTGTCAGCGGTCGGATACCGCCCCAGGTTGAACTTGACCGCCGTCCTGCCCGTGCCGAACAGGTCGTACGACGCGGCGAACCGAGGGTTGATGTCCTTCGGACTGACGTCGGCGTCCTGCGCCGGGAACGTCAGCGCAACCGGAAGGAACCGATCGGCGTTGAACCGGCTCTCGGGGTAGAAGCTGCTGATCCGCTCGAAGCGCAACCCGCCCTGCAGCGTCAGGCGTCCGTGGGTCCAGTGGTCCTGGGCATAGAACGCCGTCGTGTACATCCAGTACGGGTTATCGGCTCCGTGGTTCGCGTACATCGTCAGCGTCGCCGGAAGCGCGTTGCTGAAGTTGTAGGCCAGCCGTTCGTTGTTGTAGAAGGGGACGGGAAACGCCGCATGTGTCCGCTGCTGGCGACCGCCGACCTTGAAGCGATGCGAGCCCGTGATGTACGACAACGACCCACTGAACGTGAACATGTTCCCGTAGTTCCGCGCCCATGCGGCCCTTCCCTGTCCTCTGTATTCGATGCCGGGTACAGCGCCCGCCGCTTCGATGACAGGAATCAGGTCCCGATTGTTGTTCGGCAGCTCGTTGCCTCCGAACTTCGCCCACGGGCCGATACCGAACGAGGCCTCGAGGAGCAGGCGGTTGGTCACTGGCGACGACCAGTTGGCCTGTGCCAGCCGGATCGGATTGTCGTTACCGCCGTCCGCCTCAGGGGACAGCGATCCCCCGGTCAGCGGCGAGGCAAACGAGACACCGCCCTTGCCATCACATCGTTGACAGGTCACCTGCTCGTCCCACCAAAAAGCCACCTTGTTCCGGGGCGAGGCTTGCCACGTCAAACGGACGCTGGCGTTCTTCGTCACGTTGTCGAATATTGCCTGCTGGTTGCCGGGATCGTACGTCCATTTGGTGGCGTCGCCCGCGTTCCTGTTGAGGAAGATCCCGGCCACCGTGTTCTCTGTGTAGAAGTGCCTGGCCGTGGCGAAGAACCAGAGACGATCGCGCATGACCGGCCCGCCGAACATCGGGTTGATGTCCCAGGTCTTGACCAGCTTGTTGATCTCGCGAAGGCCCAGGTCTTTTTGTGCGCCACTGAGATTGCTGCCCTGCCACCCGTCGCCGGCAAAGTTGAAGAACATCGTCCCGCCGAACCTGTTGCCTCCCTCCCTCGGAATCAGGTTCATCTGCGGGCCACCGGTTCCCGCCTCACCGAGGCCGCCAGTGACTTGAAAGGAGATTTCCTCAGCGGCGCCGACCTCCGGCACGTAGCCGGACACCCCCATTCCCAGCCAACCGGCGCTCAACCCGTTCACCTGGACCTGGCCCTCGTTGCGCCGGCCGCCATGCGCCTGGAAGACGCTGAACGCGTCACCCTTCACGCCGCCGACGTCCGCCCCCTGCGCGGTGATCCCCGGCATCAGCACGGTGACCGCGGCGTACCCCCGGCTGCTCGGAATGCCGGCGAAGACTTCGTTGTCGATCGTGCGCACGGTCGATGCGCTCTGCACGTCGACGGTCGGGCTCTCGCCACTAACCGTGATCGTTTCCGCGACGGCGGCGACGCGCAAATCAGCATTGATGGTCGCGATGAACGTCGCCGTCAGTGCAATCCCCTCGCGCCGGAACGTCGTAAATCCCTGGAGCGTGAACGTCACCACGTACGTCCCGGCTCGCAGGTCCACGATCCGGTACTGCCCGGTCTCGTCGCTGACAACCGTCCGACTCTGCTCGATCAGCGCGGGACTCGACGCTTCGACCGTTACACCCGGCAGAACAGCTCCCGACGCATCGCGAACGACGCCGGTGATCGATGCCTGTTGGGCAAAGGCCACCGTCGGAAGAAAGACGACCGACGACAACAGAACCGCGAACCTCGTGGCGCTTCTCATCGCTCCTCCTCCGTAAATTGTTCAGATCGCACCCTTATACACCCGTCGACGCCTCACGGATTCAAGGTTTCGTCGGTCAGCGGATCTGAGTCCCGGGAAGCCGTTCGCGTTGCAGCTGAGTTGGCCCTCGAGAACCTCACATGCGCCGAGCCGCACAAAGAAAAAGGGCACGAGAACCTGAGTTCTTCGTGCCCTTCTTCTTTTCTTCGTGGCCTTCGTGGTGAGCCTCTTCGGCGAGCGAGGCACCCTCGAGATCATCGCACTCGTCGGCGGCTATCTGATGATCACGACGGTGTACAACGCGCTCGGCATGCGGCTACGCTCAGATGAGGAAGCGCTGCCCCATCGAGCGGGGGCCCCGATCGGAGCGGAGTGGCGATAGTCCGCGGTGGAGTTGCGATCCGTCACCGCGCGGGCAGTTGCTTCTGCACCACCGTCCAGCGCGTATCCGTGCAGAGTCGGCAGCCGTTTCCGGAGAAGTCCCGGCCCGCGTCCGCATCGGCCTTGAGCTGCCAGTCGAGCCAGCGCGCACTGACCCGCGCCCACTCGCCGCCGTCGGGCGCGGAGAAGGTGCCGCCGTGGCCGACCGGCAGCGAGCCGAAGAAGACCGGCACGCGATCGATACGAGCCACGTCGTCGGTGGCGTTCGGATGCGCAACGTCGGACGGCCCGCCCGTGAGATACAGCGTGGGAGCGTGCAGACGTGCGAGCTGCGACTTTTCGACTTGAACGCGGCTGCGTCCGCTGCCCGGCACGTTGTAGATGCCACTGTTCAGCACGAGCGTGGTATCGATCCGCGGATCATTCGACACCGCCAGCGCCTGCAAGCCGCCGCAGCTGTGTCCGCCGACAGCGACCCGCGTGACGTCGATGCGACGATGGAACGCGCCACCGTCCCGTGCCGTCTCGCGTTCGGCCCATTCGATGGCCTCGATCATCTGGCTCGCCTGGGTCGGGTCGCTCGAGCCATCGGCAGGGGCCGGGGCGCCGCCACCGGCCACGCCGAGCGCGACAATGACGTAACCCTGCGACGCGATCTGCCGAAGATAGGCGGCATGGGCGAGACCGTTACCGCTGCAACCGCCGTTGCCCCAGACGTAGAGCGGGAGAGCTCCACTCGGCCATTCGAGGGGACGGTACACCGTATGTTTGGGCAGCTCGGCACGCGACTCAGCAATCGCCGGATTCGGGCCAGTCCCGGATGGCGCCCCGACCTGCTGCGCGAATACGGGCAGAAGACTGATGCACGCAAGGCACATCGTGAGCGCTGACAGCAATTTGGATGATTGATGCATCGTTGCCTCTTCGCGTCGCGTCGCCGCGAACTCACAGTGGGCGCAGTGTACGGCGCCTCACATCGCACCCGTACAGACTTTCTCGCACACGCGGTGAGACGTGCTGAGACTTACCTTCCGCCTACGTCAACTCTGGAGCATGCGCCTCCGTACTCTCTATAATCGCGCTTGAAAGGCAGGCCACATGCGACGTTCCTTCATCCTCGCGATGCTGTTCGTCAGCGTTCTTCATCTGCACGCCATGGCGCAACCTCCTGGCTGGACCACGCTGCTCGACGGCACCACCCTCAAAGGCTGGATCGTGGTCGGCGACGCCAACTGGGCGGCGGTGGATGGGGCGGTGCAGGCCACCAAGGGCGGTAACAGCTATCTCGTGACGCCGAATTCGTACGGGGACTTCCAGCTCGTCGCGGATGTGTGGGTGAGCGCCGGCGCCAACAGCGGCATCTTCGTGCGGTGCCAGGATCCAAAGGACATCACTGCCGCGAACGCGTACGAGGTCAACATCTACGACACGCGCCCGGATCAGACGTATCGTACGGGCAGCATCGTGGATGTCGCCAAGCCTATGGCGACCGTCAACGCGGACGGCCGGTGGACGACTGTGGACATCACCGTGCAGGGGACGAAGCTGACCGTGGTGATGAACGGCATCACGACCGTCGCCGTCGAGCATAAGGGCCACGTGCGCGGCCCCATTGCGCTGCAGTACGGTCAGGGCGCGTCGATGGTACGGTTCCGGAACGTCCGCATCCGGACCTTGTGACGCTGAAGGTCCCGCCTATTTCTCGTCCGGCCAGATCTGCGTGTCGGGACCGACGCGACCGGCGAACACGGCCTGGATCGAATAGATCCGGCCGTCCTTGTCGAACTTGAACATATGCACGTCGGGAAGCCCGCCGCCGAACAGTATGAAGCCGGCGGTGGCGCCGGTTTCCGTGTCCGTCACCGGGAAGCGGCGATGCGTGTGCGACATGATCAGCCCCATGCCCCTGGGCGAACAGCTCGGGTTCTTGACTGTCGTCTGCAGCCCGCCCTCCCAGCGATGACAGGGCGACGCGTAGTTGGCATCGGGTTCCTGCGGATCTTTCGCAAAGCTGCTGAAGTACCTGTTCGCGTGTTCGTTCATGTATGCCCGGGTCGGCCGCTGGCCGGCCGGCAACGGCACTTCCCAGTCGTGATCCTTCGTCGCCAGCAGCGCTTTCGGATCGTAGAAGTCGAAGCCGGCCATCTTCGAAGCGCCCTTGCGTCCGAGCAGCGTCTCGATCTCGGTGACTCTGCCAGCCACCACCTTCAGCCTGACGGCGACGATGGTCGGCTCGACGGCGCCGTTGATGGTTTCGTCCACCAGCGCCTGCGTCATCGTGCCGCACCGCTCAGTGTCGATCAGGCTGCGCAGCGGTGTGGCCTTGCCGCCGGTCTTCACGAATCCCTCGCCCGGCCTGGTCTCCACGCCGTTCTCCGTAATGCGGAGGTTCGACGCCGTCGGCAGCACCGACAGGTCGTGCGTCTCCACCGCCTTGAAGTAGTTGGCGATGAACGTCTTCAGCGAGTCGCGCGTGCAGGTCTGCGCCTGCGCGGGAATGGCTGTCAGCGCCATTGCGCCGGCCAGGACGAGGGACTTGAACATCCGAGGAGTATAAGCGCGACGGCTACTTTTTCGTGGCGGCCTCCGCCTGGGCCTTCGACGTGTAGCCGGCCGCGAGCCATTTCTTCCAGTTCTCCTGACTCGCGTTGGCACGGCATCCTCCGTCCGCCGGGTTGTACCAGGTGCCGTCCTTCGTCACGACCAGTCCGATGGCGCCGCCGGTGCGACCATCACCCAGCGGGCAGTGGATCATCGTGACGCGATCGTCCGGCTTGAAGGTGAAGCCGTCAATCCTGGGGGTGCGGCCCACGAGCGCGGGCGGCGCCGCGCCTTCGAATCCCCATGTCGTGCCCTTCGCATCGCGCAGATACAACACTGTGTGAGGGCTGTTGAACGCCCAGCGCACGACGTCGCCAACGACCACTTCTTCCCTGCCGGCGTCGAACATACTGAAGCTGTGATGCGCGCGGATCGTCGATGCCGCGATCGTCACAACGAAGCAGGCGATCACAGAAGTCCTGGTCATCTCATCGCTCCTACTTCTTCACCGTTTCGTCGAAGATCGGATTTTTCGCCTGCCCCGGCAGATCGGGCGGGAGGTCCGGGTTGCGGCGCGGGTCGACGCCGCGGACGTCGTCAAAGCCCGGCTCGCCGGGCAAACGGAACTGCGTGGCAGGTTTACCCTTGGGATCGAGGACCAGGAACGAGTTCTCGTTGCTCTCGCACTCCCAATGGCGCATGCGATAGCCGGCTGCTTCGAGCTCCGAGTTGCGACGGAATGTGTAGGTGGCGGTGATGGGACGCGCCAGCGAAATCCGGTCGTAGAACGTGACGTTCACGTTGATCCGCGGCTCCCCGTTGGCCAGCTTCACCATCCGCCACACTTCCACGCTTTCGAACTGGTTGCTCGTCGGCGGCTGCCCCCGGAAGTAGTCGCCCGGATAGACGTGGATGGTCTGGACGATGAGCATGTCGTCCACCCAGAAGCCGACGCTGTCGCCTTCCGGCGAGTGCGTGCCGTCGATGTTCTTGTGCTCCTGATCGACATAGATCCGACGCGTGTCGTTGCCGAGGTCGTTGAGCCACCACGACTGCGATGGCGTGTTGACGAACTCGCGCACGTACGGTTCGAGCAGCCACCGCGGATAGCCGGCCGGCTCGCAGGTCGTCAGACGATCGTACTCGGCGCCGAGCGCACGGCGTTTCCTGAACGCCTCTTCATAGGCGGGGGTCAGGATGCCCGGAACGATCTCGCCGCCGCCGCCAAGTCCAGCCCCGCCCTTGACGAACATACCGGTGGTCGTGTTCCCCGCAGCCGACCACAGGCCTTCCCACTTCGGGATCGTCTCGTAGGTGTGGCGCGTGCCACCCTTGTGAAGCCGATAGAGAAATTCGTAGTGCTCTTTCGAGGTTGTGAAGTTCTGCGGTGGCGGCACCGGATCGGGGACGAAGTTCCCGCGGCCTGGTCCACCGCCCGGACCGGTGGGGCCGCCTCCGCGGCCCTGTCCCGCCGAGGCCTGCGCGCCCGCCGGTGGGGCGGCCGGCGCCTGCGCATCGACCAGCGTGGTGACCCAGGCCATGAGAAGGATGCCGCAGCCGCACGCCCAGAAGTGTTTGGGAAACGTCATGAGTGTCTCCTGCGCGTGGACACTAACATCGCTCGGCTATTTCCCACAAGGAAGGTGAGGAGGCCAGGGTGGTCCCACTGCACAAATAGAAAGGGCACGAGAACCTGAGTTCTTCGTGCCCTTCTCTTCTTCGTGCCTTCGTGGTGAAACGAGGGCTGCGATTGTTCGAGAGTTATTCCACGTCGCCGGTCGGAGCCCGTCCCGCCATCGGCTCCTCGACGTCGAAGGCGTACTCGATCTCTCGATCCAGATCGAGATCCTCCTCCGTCGGCTGCGGCGGCGCCGGCGGCGGTGGCGGCTCGTCCGCCGGGATCCGCACGTTCCGGTACCACTCGAAGCCCGTGCCCGCCGGAATCAGCCGGCCCATCGTCACGTTCTCCTTCAGCCCGCGCAGATGATCGATCTTCCCGGAGATTGACGCTTCCGTGAGCACGCGCGTCGTTTCCTGGAAGCTCGCCGCCGAGATGAACGAGTCCGTTGAGAGCGACGCCTTGGTGATCCCGAGCAGCAGCGGCTGCGCCGTCGCCGGACGCCCGCCCGCATGGATCGTCCGCTCGTTCTCTTCGAGGAACCGGAACTTGTCCACCTGCTCCTCGATCAGGAACTCGGTGTCGCCCACGTCCTCGATCTTCACCCACCGCATCATCTGCCGGGCGATGACCTCGATGTGCTTGTCGTTGATGTTGACGCCCTGCAACCGGTAGACCTCCTGGATTTCGTTCACCAGGTACTTCTGCAGCTCCTTCTCGCCCAGCACCCGCAGGATGTCGTGCGGGTTGCTCGGGCCGTCCATCAGCTGCTCACCCGCGCGCACCCGCTCGCCCTCGTGCACGTTGATGTGCACGCCGCGCGGCATCGAGTACTCCCGCGGCTCGGCCGCATCGTCCGGAACGATGATCAGCTTGCGCTGGCCCTTGACGACGCCGCCGTCCTTGACCATGCCGTCGATTTCCGAGATGACCGCCGGGTCCTTCGGTTTCCGCGCCTCGAAGAGCTCGACGACGCGCGGCAGACCGCCGGTGATGTCCTTGGTCTTCGTCGTTTCGCGCGGGATCTTGGCCAGCACGTCGCCCGCTTCCACCGTCTCGCCGTCCTGCACCATCAGGTGCGCGTGCGACGGCATGTGGTACTTGCGCATGACCTTGCCGGTCTTGTCCTTGATCTCGATCGTCGGCTGCTTCTTCTCGTCCGGCGAGTCGACGATGATGAACCGCGACAGGCCGGTCACTTCGTCGACCTCTTCGTGGACCGTCAGCCCCTCGATGATGTCCTTGAAGCGGATGGTGCCCAGCTCCTCGGTGAGGATCGAGAACGTGTACGGATCCCACTCGACGATGACCTGGCCCTGCTCGACCTTCTGGCCGTCCTTCACCTTCAGCCGCGCGCCGTAGACGATCGGGTAGCGCTCGCGGTCGCGCCCCTTCTCGTCCTTGACCACGAGCGACCCGTTGCGGTTCATGACGATCAGCTGGCCGCCTTCCTTGTGCGTCTCGACGACGGTCAGGCTCTCGTAGTGCACCGTGCCCTTGTGACGCGCGTCGAGCGTGTTCTGCTCGGACACGCGGGACGCCGTGCCGCCGATGTGGAACGTCCGCATCGTCAGCTGCGTGCCGGGCTCGCCGATCGACTGCGCCGCGATGACGCCGACCGCCTGGCCGAGCTCGACGAGCCGGCCCGTTGCCAGGTCGCGGCCGTAGCACCGCTTGCAGACGCCGCGCCGTGACGCGCAGGTCAGCACCGAGCGGATCTTCACCTTCTCGATGCCGGCTTCCTGCACCGCCGACGCCTTGTCCTCGTCGATCTCCTCGTTGAACTCGAGGATCGTCCCCGCGCCGAACGGATCGACGATCTTCTCGAGCGTGACGCGGCCGACGATGCGGTCGCGGAGCGGCTCGATGATCTCGCCCGACTCGACGATGGCGCGCGCTTCGAGGCCGTCGAGCGTGCCGCAATCGTCTTCCGAGATGATCACGTCCTGCGCGACGTCCACGAGACGACGGGTCAGGTAGCCTGAGTCCGCGGTCTTGAGCGCCGTGTCCGCCAGGCCCTTGCGCGCGCCGTGCGTGGAGATGAAGTACTGCAGCACGGTGAGGCCTTCGCGGAAGTTCGACGTGATCGGCGTCTCGATGATTTCGCCAGACGGCTTCGCCATCAGGCCGCGCATGCCCGCCAGCTGGCGGATCTGCTGTTTCGAGCCTCGAGCGCCCGAGTCGGCCATGATGTAGACGGGATTGAAATTCCGGCCCGCCTTGTCCATCTCGCCCATCTCGGTGAACATCTCGTCGGCGATTTTCTCCGTCACCTCCGACCAGACAGCGATGATCTTGTTGTAGCGCTCGCCGTTGGTGATTGCGCCCTCGAGGTATTGCTGCTCGACCTTGATGACCTCGTTGCGTGCGTTCTCGACCAGCTGGCCCTTGTTCGCCGGAATGATCAGGTCGTCGATGCCGATCGACAGCCCGGACCGGGTCGCATAGGTGAACCCGAGGTTCTTCAGCGCGTCGAGCATGTCGACGGTGCGCTCCAGACCGAAGTCCAGGTAGCACTTCTGCACGAGCTGCTGCAGGCCCTTCTTCTTCAGCAGGCCGTTGACGTAGGGGAAGCCCTTGGCCAGCTGCTCGTTGAAGAGCACACGGCCGACCGTCGTGTTGATGATCTTCCCCTTCACCTCCTGCACTTCGGTGTGCAGGATGTCCTGATCGTCGCGCGCCGCCGCCAGGTCCATGAGCGATCCGGTGAAACGCAGGCGGATCGGCGACAGCGTTTCGAGCTCACCCGCTTCGAGCGCGAGCACCACGTCTTCGGCGTTGCCAAAGGCACGGCCCTCGCCTTTGGCGCCGGCCTTGGCCTTCGTCAGGTAGTAGCAGCCGAGGACGATGTCCTGCGACGGCACCGCGATCGGTGCACCGTTGGCCGGTGACAGGACGTTGTTCGACGACATCATCAGCACCGAGGCTTCGATCTGCGCTTCCGGCGAGAGCGGAATGTGGACCGCCATCTGGTCGCCGTCGAAGTCGGCGTTGAACGCCGTGCAGACGAGCGGGTGGATGCGGATCGCCTTGCCCTCGACGAGCACCGGCTCGAACGCCTGGATGCCGAGGCGATGGAGCGTCGGCGCGCGGTTCAGCAGCACCGGGTGCTCGCGGATCACCTCTTCGAGGATGTCCCACACCTCGGGACGCTGCTGCTCGACCATCTCCTTCGCCTGCTTGATGGTGGCGACGAGCTGTCTCTCCTCGAGCTTGTTGTAGATGAACGGCTTGAAGAGCTCGAGCGCCATCTTCTTCGGCAGGCCGCACTGGTGCAGCTTCAGCTCGGGGCCGACGACGATGACCGAGCGGCCGGAGTAGTCGACGCGCTTGCCGAGCAGGTTCTGGCGGAACCGCCCCTGCTTGCCCTTCAGCGTGTCCGACAGCGACTTGAGCGGACGGTTGTTCGCCCCCCGCAGCACGCGGCCGCGGCGGCCGTTGTCGAACAGCGCATCGACCGCTTCCTGCAGCATGCGCTTCTCGTTGCGAATGATGACGTCCGGCGCCTTCAGCTCCATCAGCTTCTTCAACCGGTTGGTGCGGTTGATGACGCGGCGATAGAGGTCGTTGAGGTCCGAGGTCGCGAAGCGACCGCCGTCGAGCGGCACGAGCGGACGCAGCTCGGGCGGAATCACCGGGATGACGTCGAGAATCATCCAGTTC
>Ga0310904_10000187_pt1 | contig 15359 bp, 17 predicted proteins | sample C48D1metaG_FD_203746 | JGI IMG/M metagenome (GOLD analysis project Ga0310904, IMG submission 203746) | Lab incubated soil microbial communities from West Virginia University Organic Research Farm, Morgantown, WV, United States - C48D1 | ecosystem: Environmental > Terrestrial > Soil >... | reverse complement strand
AATAATAAATTTTAAAATTTCAGAGTTAATAAAGTTCGAAGGAATAAACACCATGATTAGAAACATGATATCTAACTCGGCTCATGAAAACAAAAAATACGATATCAAGAACTATTATGTTGATGACTCAAAAGTGCAAGAAACAGATACGCTTAAAAAATTCAAAAATTATATTGATAATGATCTGGATACGCCCAATGCGCTGGCGGTATTCCTACAAACAGTAATGGATCCTAATAAGATGAATGAAGCTAAAAAAATGATGAAAATTTTTGGACTTGAATATTGAATTTATCGATGACAATGAGTCATCATTTTGTTATCTTTGGAGTAGAGTATACCAAAAAATAGATTGCGTAGAATTATTTTCAAACGATAAATTAGGAGATGATTATTTTTTTAATAGATTAAACATTAGATATCCATGTAACAATGTTGTTGAAATCCTAAATTCTATAAAAGGTAATCGTACAAGTGACATCAATACTTATTACATACATTTGATATGCGATACAAAGAATTCTATCAATTTGAATATGCCGAAATTCGGCACTATGAAAATATTTGGTTTTGATGTCAATAATAATTATGTACTGAATACTAGCAGAAAAATTGAGATAGACCAAGTTTACAACCATGATTTAGATGAGTGGATTGATATTTTTTGTAAGTCTTTTGATTCACTACGAATCAAAGATGAAGTAACAAGTATTATTTCTAAACACTACAGAAAACTAACATTATTAATTGCGCATTATAATTTGGATCAGGGAACGTATCCTGTGGGTTGTTGCTTAATATTTGAAAAAAATAATAGCATAGGTCTTTACTGTTTGGGAACTGTTAGAGATTTTAGGAATAAAGGAGTGGCAAGGCAATTGATAGGAAATGCAATAAAAATAGCAAAGGATAATGACTACAATACACTGGTTTTGCAGAGTCTGACTGAAGAAAAATATGACGAATTCTACAAAAAGTTAGGTTTTAAAACCATTTACAAGAAGATGTTATACTCATTCGAAATAAGATAATTGAATTTTAAAAATAGTTAGGCCTGTCGCATTACGACAAGTAATACTCATTTAAAATGAGTTAATTTGGATTATTCAAAACAGGTTCAGAAATCATTCAAAAAACCTTCGAGTAAAATTCCTTTTTCATTCATTTGATACTCAAAAAATCTTCAGGAAAATTTACAACTAGGACAAATACCTTTAGGCCCTTACCAATATGTATAATAATTCAAAGTTAGCATTAATATAAACGTCAGAAAATGACGTTAATTAATAAAAGCTGGTTGAAGAGTGAAGTTCTAAGGCTGTGGTTATCTGGAGACTCCCAAGAAGCTATTGCTAACCAACTCAAGATAAGTGTAGGTACTGTAAACAGCCTTGTAAATGAAATTATGAAGTCTGATGACACCATTGACTTACAGCGCCAAATTGCTATTATCTCAAAGAAAGATGGGGTGAATATTAAGCATATTGCGGCTAATTTGAGGTGGAAGAATCTGATAAAACAAAGTAGTTTGGATGACAAGAAAGTAGAAAAATTACTTGATGGAATGGGCGCCTTGTTCAACAAATATAGCATTCCACCTTCTGCTGCGGCAAATCAATTCTATTCTATAATTGAAACAATGTTAAGGGAAAATAAAGAGCCTTACAAATTGGAAGAAGAAATAAAGTCGAAGATTAGCGAACTGCGGGAAATTGACAATCAGATCGAAACTAATAGCAGGTTACTAGAAGAATCAAAGGCTACAGTAGAAGAAGAACAAAAGATGCTAAAAATTAAACAAAAAGATCTAGAGCAAATTCGCCAAATTAGTATCATTCTTGAAATGTATAAGTATCCTGAATTTTCCACTGAGTATGGCGCAGTAGCTCGTGCACTTATTGATATCAAGAAGCTGGGATACGATCCGAAGATTATTGTTTCTAAATATCATGAATTTGAAAGCTTGGCAAAAGCCAATTAAAAATTAAAAGAAAAATGTCTGGAGGCAGAGGAAATGCTGCGCCATTATAAACATAAGTTAGATGAAGAAGAAGCTAGATGGAAAGACCGTGGCATTGCTTTTGAAATCTTTACTCGTCTAATAAAAGATGGACTTAAAGCTGAAGATATTTTTATGGCAGTAAATGTACTCAAGAATGATTTTCCACAGAACGGAATTGAGCAACTAATAGATGATATCCGTACGTATGGTAACATCACTGCAGCTAAATTGAGGTCAAAAAGAAAATATGAAGTGGAATCTGAATTCACGTTGGAAAGCTCTTAATCAGCAATAACTACTGATAGTTATCCCTGGCTTAATTTTCCCGTCAACTTTACAGTATTACATGGATTCGATACAGGAAACCAATGCGGCATGAAATGAAATTTCGAGTAGTTGAATCTTTATATTTACATCGATATTCAAATCTTACGGGCTCGTAGCGCAGATCATAGGAAGTATTAACATGAGCGCAAAATGGATAGCGCGGACGCCCCCTAAGCGTCAGGTCGAGGGTTCAAATCCCTCCGGGCCCGCCTTGAAATACATGCTTTTATATCGTAAAAGGATTACAAATTTGGATGGACATTCAATCTGTTGGACTCACCCCTTATGAAAATTTTCTTTATGCATTGGACGCTGAAGAAACCAAAAGACAATATCCACACAGACTTGATAAGTTCATGATTTTTATGAGCCTTCAAGGGAATATTCAAGAAAAATGTTTAAAGTTATGTGAATATGCAGTTGGTGACGTTAACTTATTACAGTCAAATATTATAAGAATAAATTTTATTTACTTAAAGGAAGGAACATTGAGCGCAGCTATTACAGGCAATCAAGGTTTTCGTTACATGTCCTACTTATGATCCTCTGAGCAGTCACAATCATCTTCAATCTCTATGTCAACCGTTATCTTACGGACGCGAACTGATTTTACTTTGTCAACCGGAAGATTGAGGCAGCCAAGAAGATCTTTGGCAGTTACCGAGCACTGCACGTGATCCTTACCTTCACCTGGATATTGAGGAGGTGAGACTTTCAGAGAGGGATCAAGTTCATAGGACATACCGCCGACCAGAATTCCATTAGCATATGCATGGAAATGAATAGTGCGGTCTTTCATCTGTTCCACTTCTTGTGCAGAAAAATCGCCACCTGACTTTAGTCTGAGAACTATTTCGCGATGTTCTCCTGGAGCAAGGAAGAATTCCTTTCCATCTTGTGTTATTCTAAGAATACCGCTTCTTCCATCTGGAAAACTACCGTTTTGGTAATTTTGTGCCATTGTTTCAAATCCCTTTCTAAAAGTGCCGTCAATATCGCCTACAGTGACGTACAGGTCATCATCTGGTCCAATAGCTAGGATAGCGCCAGGATGTCTGGGACCCGGTAAAGCCGGTAAATCCAAAAGTAACTTTGGATTGACAATTTCGCCATCTATCAAATCATACTTGTAGATTCGATTACCCAACGGCTGCATTGGATTTGACTTGTCACTGTCGTCCCCGTCTTTAGTATTAGCTTCGGTAAAATACAAAAATATGTTTGTAACATTATACCTCGTAGATGACGTAATGCCTAACATTCCTCGGTATCCATCAGTTGCAACATTGACATCTGAAACGGGTTCTGGGTCCATTTTCCCATTCGTCACATGGTAGACTTTTCCCTCATTTCTCTCTAATATGAGAAATTCATTTGGTCCAATAAAGTCCAATGTGGTAGGCTTTATCGGACCTTTGAAAACCTCATCAATTTGAAGATGATTATCGGAAACTAAAGAGGGCTGTCAAATTTTCAAATCTACCCTAGTGGTAATTAACTATTAGCTAGTCTTCTGTATGGTAAGGGGCTTTTTTCGGCCAGTCCCGTATTTGGCCTTTCCCCTTTACCGCAATAGTGCTTCGGGGAACGGGACCGAAACCCGAGACACCATTTATACAGAAGAATTAACTAGGCACTCAATAGTTTAATAAGATTGTAATCGGAAAGGGCAATAAGAAGGGAACAAAAAAAGGAAAGTTGCCTAAGAAGAAGTATTTAATTTTCAACGTCCAAATGTTTCTGGTCATCGCCGTACTGCCGTTTGAATTTATGTCGGAGCCTGTCGCCCCGGATAATTGAAACTGTTAAAAAACTTATTGCGGTTGTACTAGAATGGACGAAACAGATGGACCCAATAGGATATACTCAACAGAACACAAAGCTGAAGTGGACACAGCTTCTATTCATTCAGCAGTAAACAAAGCGAGCAAAGACAGGGGTTTTATAAAAAGGGCCATCGGGCGAATCGAGGGATTACAATTTCCTGCTTACAAGTTTCAGATACTAGATTATGCGAAGAGCCATTCTGTTGAAAACGATGTGGTGTCTCTCTTTAGATCATTAAATGGAACGGTGCAGTATCATGATAGATATCAATTAAAAAAGTCATTGGAACAAGAGAATTCTGAGGCAAAGAATGAATCCCAAATTTCTGACAAAACTAGGAAGAACCTGCAGGTTGAAAAGATAGACCGGCGACAAAAGCGGAAAGACTATCCCGAAACACCGGCAACAGCAATGAAGACATATACTTGCAGCTTTTGTGGAAAGGAGTTCCAAAGTAAAGACCAATTAAACGATCACCAGGCCTTCGAATTCAAATGAATCCTCAAGGGCAATGAAAATTAACGAGGGTATAAAATTAATGCAGTAATTCACTGCTAAGCTTAATAATTTTTGTGACGCATTTAGAATTAGGATTGAGTGAAATGAATGCTATAGTGACTGGGTCGAGTAGAGGTATTGGAGAGTCAATTGCGCTAGAGTTTGCGAAATCAGGATATAATGTCGTGATTAATTCCAGAAATGATGTTGATTTGAGATCTACTAGAGACGAAATTTTAACAAAGGTAAATGAATCTGTAAAAGTTTTTCCGTTTCCCGGCGACATCAGTCAAGAACAAGTATGTTTGGATCTACTTGACGTAGCCGAGCGAGAATTAGGAAATATTGATGTACTTGTGAACAATGCGGGCATAAATGGACCTGAAAAAAATACTTCTGACATAACCAGTAGTGAATGGGACGAAGTATTGGATATAAATCTTAAAGGCTCCTTTCTTTGCAGTCGTGAGGCTATTAAGAGGATGTTAAGTTACAGTCGAGATTCAAATGTCAAACTGAGCAAATATTCGATTATTAATATCTCTTCAGTACATCAGACTACTCCGATGCCATTGGCTGTCCCCTATGCTGCTTCAAAAGGGGGCTTGGAAATGTTAACCAAAACCATGGCATTGGAAGTTGCTGATAAAGGTATCAGAATCAATGCCATTGCCCCGGGGGCCATAGCAACTATGATGAATATAGATATCTTGCAAGATGAAAAGAAGAAAAAGCAGGAAGAAAGTAAAATCCCTATGCATCGAATTGGTGAACCTTCGGAAATTGCACGGGTAGCAGTTTTTCTTGCCTCCTCTGCAGCGTCCTATATAACAGGAACGACATTATACGTAGACGGTGGATTGACTCTAGTTTCTTGAATAAGCGAAAAACTAATGAAATGAAAGCCTATCTTAAATAATGACTGATTATGAAATTCTGAATTTCCGCAAGAAAACTGTCTATTGTTTTTAATTGTGTCCATAACTCGTCGCGTCCTGCTTCTTATCGTCTTTAGATTTCCTTTCAATCGACTGCCCTCTTTATGAACAGAAATTTGAGTCAGGGATTGAAGATGTAATACATAGCGTAGAAAAATCCTCATGATATTGGATACAATATTGGGCAATGAGAATAAGAAAAGGCCTAAAAGAAAAACTGAGATGCAGAGATTAAAGAGAATAGACCGTGAAAAGGATGATGATATCAAAAGAGAACTTAGAATGGGAGATACTGTTGAAATTAGAGAGATAGTGGATGAGCACAGGGAAGAACAGTTTAAAACCTATGCCCATCCTGATCAAATGTACAACTAGTGGCCCTTGCCTCAAACAAGTCTCCGAAAATAAATGAATATTTTCTATCCTTGTCATGTGGCCTGGGTTAGATATTTCATAGCCAACAAAATATAAAAAAGTTAAACTGATGGGCCCTGGAACTCTTGAACGTATGGGCCCACCAGGAATGAAAGTGGTGTTACGGATTTACGGTTTTATTTTCAACGAAAAAACGGTATAAATATTTTACTTTTCTTTTAGAGGTCAGGAAGAAATATTAAATACGTAATTTTTTTGTTTGGTTCATGCTGCGGCATAAATTAACTAAACAAATTTTTCTAGGATACAAAATTCAATCCACGAATATTTTGATTCATCGCATCACAAATCTCCGAGTGAGCAAGAATACTTCCAAATGATTGTGGAAAAGCAAATTGTCGCCTGTTTTAAATGCAGAGCGGAAATACGCATAGGGGATGAATATGAAACTAATCATAAATTTGGTCGAGGAAATAGCCGTAGGTACTATCATGTAAAATGTTATGATTCACTTTATCAGTAACGTGCTAAACAACTCGTGACAGAAGGAATTGATGTAATTAAAAATAGCGTCCTATTTATTTAGAACAGGATTAGCAAAATCGAAGTCGTGTTAGCCATTTCTTATCAACGTAGTATCTGTACAGGGAACATTATTTTTCATAAAACTTGTCCACTTTAGTTCACAAGTTCTGCACATAAACTCGCCAGGAGCCACGTCCGGTTTTAGTTTCTTACCATCCCATCAATATGCGCTGTAAGTATATCCATGCTTGCCTTACTAGGGGTCCAATTAGTTAGTCTACTTCAATTAACTCTCATCGAATTCTTCAGTATCCTCCTCTCCGGCCTCGAAGAGGTCCCCCTCGAATTCTTTTTGTTCTTCTATGCCCTTTGAAGGAAGATCGGCCTCGCTAGCAGAATTACATACGGGACATTTGAATTCTGTTATCTGTCCTTCAAGATCTAAAGGGAACTCTTTTTTGAAAATCTCTTCGCATTTTGGGCATGCTAAGGTTGCTTCAATGTTTTCGTTACCGAACTTGTGTCCCTGCAATAGATATAGTGTCTTCGTCATTCTTTTTACTTATGGCCCTAATTGTTTATTATGATTATAGGCTTCAGTATTGCTATTTACTAGTCTAGAAATTTTCTACATGAGCAATCAGGCGAGATACATCCCGTGCCTTCATTTATTGTATTCATATGGGTAACTCGGGAATGGCCACAGTGAAGACACCTGTCTTGAGCACTCACTAATTATTTCTAGACTTCATACTATTATACGGTTATGAACTGTTAAGCAATTTTTGTTGATCCATACAGACCTGATAGAATATCCAATCCAGAATTCTTAATTCGCTATCTAATATATCAGACTCATATATTGAATCTTTTTTATTTATTTCCTGTACCGTTTCATTCATTCGGGCTTCAATAAGACTGCAAATTTCGACATCATTACAACAGCAAAAGCTTCATCCACAAGAATCGTAAGCTTTTCTTGGTGTAGCTTTCTTTCACCGGATAGAAGCATCTTTACGTTCACCAATGGGCACTGGAGGGTAACAAGCTCATTCAAGCTAATTCTATTATCATAATTGTGCACAGTGAAGACTAAACTTATAGATTAGCTACTCAAAGGTATATTCCGAGTCCTCTTTAAGAACCGATAACGGCGTGGGTACCGACGTATTGTCACTAGGTTGATGACATGAATACGAGGATGTTTTCTCGATTACAATTTATTCAAATTCTTATTTTCATCAATTTCGGTTATAATATCTCTAGCATCCTTAGATTAATTCGTACTATTATTCGTTGACTGAAGTTGAGGGAGATCTTGTAGATTGGGAACTTTCGGACTAATCTGGGAATTTCCTTTTATCGCGGCATCTAATGCGTTATCGAGTGCAGGAGATATCGATTCTGCTTTTATGGCCTTCACTTCTTCACAGCTCCAGGTTTTGCCATCCTTATTTTTCGTGCACTTATAATTATGGCCTTCATCAGTTTCCGTATCATACGTGGAACAATATGTAGTTGTTTTACTAGCGCCTTGGCAATTAGTAATAATTTCTGCAAATACGAAATATGAAGATGAACTATAGATTGCAAGAACAAGTAACATGCCTGTAACTACAAATAGCATGCATTTACTCCTCATTTCCTATACCTATTTTAATTTGCTATTAAAGGTTTTCTGTGTTTTATTGAAAAAACTTACAGTTTCAATAACTGTCATACTATTATTGAAAATTTTATAGGTTAACTGTTCATAGTCATATTCAGAATCCCAATTTTGAACCGATAGCGTCTCGGGTACCGACGTCCGAAGATTTAACGATTATCAATGAAGATTGTGTATAGTAATTAATTTATGAAGATATTTCTTTAAAATCTAATTGCCATGTGTGATTACATCTTGCTACTTTTCTAAAAGCCATATGTATTCCGGTTCCATTAAAGGATATGAACTCTTAGATAATGCGATACTATTATTGAGTAAAGAGAACGATTCGCTACTGGTATTATTGAAGAGCATGACTCCGTAGTAGACCCACTGATTACCCCGCAGTTTTCCGAGGTCAGACGAAATCCATGTAATCTTTTGGCCATCAGAAGTTTCCATTGTCCCGTTCCCTCTCCCAACTATCAAATCATCGGACAAGTATGTGTTAAAAAATGTCTGATTGTTAGTTAAATTACCTATACCTTTCAGGATCCCGTTTTCAAAATAATGTTCTTCCGTCATTCGGTATGGAGTTAGTGATATGTTTTTTGAATCGAGTGATTTACTTACGTTCGAATTATAAACAGCCTCATTTCGGTCTAAAGATTCTTGATTTTTAAAAACTGACTCTAAGCTCGTAACTCCAAATGAAACATTGGCCGGCATTGATGCATTTGTCCCAATAATCATGAAGGCAATTGTCATTACAACTCCCAAGAATATGCAGTGATTCATGAGATTCATTAGAATAGTATGATATAAGCAAATATGAACCGAAGATGTGCTACTTTCCCCTTTTTAAGTAAAACTCAATTATCAAAATGCTTCACAAATTCCGGGTCCAGCCCATTGAATCCTTTAGAAAACCTTTGCTCCTAGCAATCGATAGAACATATTAAGAATCCCAATTTTGAACCGATAGCGTCGTGGGTACCGACGGGCCCGCCTGAAAAATCAAACTAGTCCCACCGGTTTGATTACCTTCTATAATGACAGAAAATGAAATTATTGATAAATTTTTCATCCAATCGGAATTATGACAACTGCTGTTTTCGTTTATTAATTAGTATGTATATTCATTATCATGAGTACAGACGAGAGTAAGAAGGATATCAAAGTGGATAAACAAAGTGGAAGCTTGGAATGTGACGTCTGTGGGCAAATGTTCGATAGCATGGAATCATTAAAAGAACACCAATTATCAGAGAATAAAGATGAGGAATTAAAATATAAAGGAACTGACTAAAATTTTATCAAATAAAAAATTCATGTATGTTTAATCTGCTTATTTTAAAAAAAGAAAATTAATAGTCATCCATGCCATTTCCGGGCATGCCTGGCTGTCTTCCAGTTGCTCAGGGGATCGATGTGTCCTTTGTTTTTGAGGCAGCTATTACGTTATCGATTCTTAGGATCATTGAGGCAGTTTCGGTTGCAGCATTGATGACATTCTGTTTTACAGAGAGGGGCTCGTATATGTCCATTGATGCGATATCTGCAATTCTTGCGTTTAGTACATCAATCCCAAATCTTGGTTTGTCTGAAGATGATGTTTTTGAACGAAGGTATACCTGTGTATCTATAACGTCCATTCCGGCATTTCTTGCTAGTGTTAATGGTACAGATTCCAGTGCGTCAGCATATCTTTCAGCTGCCAATTGTTCTCGCCCAAGTAAAGATCCAGCCCATTCCCTTATTTTCTGGGAAACAAGAGCTTCGGGCGCTCCTCCTCCGGGTACTATGTATGGATGCTGGACAACATCTTTTACACACATTAAGGCATCATGCACTGATCTTTCGGCCTCGTCTACAACCCTTTGGGATCCTCCACGTATTAGTATTGATATTGACTTAGGATCTTTGCAGCCTTCAATAAAGACCCACTTATCGTTTTCTACCTTTCTTTCTTCAACTAACTGTGAGGAACCTAGATCATTTTCTGACAATTCATCAACGTTCGTTACTAATCTTGCTCCGGAAGCTCTTGCTAATTTACTCATATCGCTTTCTTTGGCTCTCTGAACCGCCAAAATATTTGCTTTGGCCAAATAGTGCTGTGCAATGTCATCTATACCTTTTTGACATACAAGCACATTTGCTCCGGTAGAAACAATCTGGTCGACCATTTTTCTTAATATGTTGTTTTCCTCTGCAAGGAACGATTTAATTTGTTCTGGAGAATTGATACTAACTTTAGTATCAAATTTGGGCTTTTCTATTTCAAGTGGGGAATTCAAAACAATTATTTTAGCATTTTCAATCCTCTTTGGCATATCTGCATGGACTACTTCTTTGTCTAATACCACGCCCCGTATGAAGGAAGTATCATTAATTGAACCACCAGGCTTTTTCTCCACTTTTATGTTGTCAATGTCAACAGACAAACTATCTCCGTTTCTGTCAGCAATGGCCAGAACTGCATCTACCACAATATTTGATAGATGGTCAGAATTTGAAGAAACCATCTTGGAAGACATCGAGGTTTTTGAAATTTTCAATAACATATCCTTATTCTCTGGCTTCACACTAATTGCTACATCCCGAAGTATTTCACCTGCCTTTATGGAACACTTCTTGTATCCATCAACTATTAAACTCGGATGTACGTCTTTATCTATGAGCTCTTCAGCCTTTTCCAGAAGTGAACCCGCCACAACAACTGAAGAAGTGGTTCCGTCTCCGACTTCATTGTCGATAGATTTTGAAACTTCAACCATCATCTTTGCCGCTGGGTGCTGAATCTCTATTTCCTTTAAAATGGTTGCACCATCATTTGTGATCGTTACGTCTCCGAGTGGATCAACTAACATTTTGTCCATGCCTCTGGGACCAAGACTAGACCGAACTAGCTCTGCAACAAGCTTTGCTGCAGTTATAGTATTTCGCTGTGCATCTCTATCTTTGGTTTCGGTGGTACCTTCTTTTAAAACTACTATAGGGACTTGTTCTTGTACAGACATACAATTCACCTATTGATGAAATAAAGGGCAAAGGCATATTTATTTTTTTCTTGATTTTACGGTAAGTGAAGTATCTTTATAGAGACCAAATAATATCATAATAACCTTTAAATTTTATTCTGCTCAAGATTTCATCAAAGAATCTTTAAATATCTTGGTCATTGGCAGCGAAATGATATCGCAAAAGACAAGAAATTACTGGAGAAACGTGGCATCCATGGAGACTTCGGCGCAGGAGCTTCCCTAACTGAGATTATAGAATATATCCTAAACAAGTGCTCATCTAAAAGTGCACATCGTAAGTCTTTATGAGAGACCGATAATTAAATAAAACCCATTTGATGCAAAAAATTGATTACATATGAGCCCCAATCCAAAAATCCAGGAAAATATTAAGTATAGAGAGAGAATATTTATCTTATGCGAAGATTGCATGTGGAGTGTTACCTCTTTGGATAAATCTCGTCTTTTTGAATTGGTTGGAGTAGATGGCAACTGTCCTTTGTGTCATCAAGACGAACTGTCAAGTTTTCCGCTTCTGTCAAATGAACCCTTAGGATATCACTATTTAGAAAAGAATGGCATCGAAGTCCAATTTAGTAACAGAAGATCGATTAAGCAAATTTCAGAACTCGAAACAGCGTAATGCTAGGTATGTCATTGTATTATTGCGCCAATGCATCTTATTTTATTTGTCTTATGAATAAAATTATTTTATAATTTGTTGACCATAATAAATCAACGTAACATTTCATATGTTATGTTCGCCGACGGGATTATTTACGTCCGTTATCTCGTACGGCCCTGATCATGTCGATGTGTATTGATTTTTAGACCATACCACGAGGATCATAATTCCAACAATTATGGTACGAACGTTTTTTGAAGTATTAGAAATCTTTGCTGAATGATAAAACAAAAGATAGAGGTTAAGGTGCCATACATCAAGTTGATGAAATAAAGCCTGAGAAGTAATTAGATAGTTTGTTGAGCTCCTCAGTATTTCTCTTATACAACCGTGGCAATAATTCTCGTAAGCAAGTCGCTCGAAAGGATCACTGCATTGTGCGCATATACATTGAAGTTGCTTTTCGACTTTTGCATCAGTCTTCGAAGCATCAATTATCTGGGATTTTGATTTTTGAATATTAAAATTTTTCTCCATAATATATTAATGGCAGTATTATTTAATAGCCATTTGTACGAATTTTCAGACTAATCCCTCCAGCTTCTGAGTTCAGTACACCTTAAAGTAACACAGTTACTGAGCCACATATGTCCATGCCATTCTCTACTTGATCTTCAAGTTTGAGTAATGTTTGTCTTGAATCGATGTTCAATTCTCCCCGAACAATCACTGAATCGGTCAGATGATACGAAGTAGGCTTCCAAGACAGAGACCCGTCTATTAAAAATATTGGAAATAATTATTATATTACTTCTTGGGGAATTTATTTTCCATTTCCTTGAGGAATTTTTGAGCATTCTCGGGATCAATTTTTTTTATTATCCATTGTAACATCTCATCGTTTCGTTCTTCCTCCTCTTTTGATTGTGGACTACCTACGTACCACAGGAATGTGAGTCCTGCTACCTGCCACATTAACTGAAGAAATTCAGACTGCCAGTTTTCAAATGTGTCCCTCAAATTTTCTTGCCACGATTGATTTGTAGCAAAACCAAAATACCAATGTCCCAAAAGAGAGCCCGAAAATAATATCAGTGTAACCCAAAGAAAACCATATTTTTTTCCTATACCGTGTTTATATTTTATCATTAATTGAAATACGGAAAACATCCATTAAATATAGTAAGGAAATTCGATTCATTGTGATACGAATCTACGAAAAGTTCCGCAAAAGGAAAGTTTAATCGCTGACTTCGGAAATTAACGCTTTCAAGTTTAATTAGATAATAGTTGAATCCTCTTTTAGAGACAAATGTGTTCCTCATCCCTCCTGGCCCGAAAGGTTAATTCTGTTAAATTCTCTAATTAAACTCGTGTGGAATTCCGCATGGTTCCCACCGAACCCGCGATCACTAAACTCGTGTGGAATTCCGCATGGTTCCCACCGAACCCGCGATCACATTTGACTTCTTTTTGTCGTCTCCTTAGCATGTAAATTGTGCGGGTCCAAAAATAAGGTCAAAAAATGGTTCACATCCCTCCGGACCCGGTTCCGATATTGGTGCTTTTGTGTTAAGAATCTGGGTGGACAAGCACATAACAGAATTGAAGAATCGCGTCAAGTAAATCAGCCACCGGGACTTTGGAGTCTATATTGAATCCTTACGCAAGTCTTGAAAAGAAGATAGACTTGCTGGAAACTAAATTAGATTCATTCATCTCTATGAATAAAGTCTAATCGTCTTCAAGTGCAGCTGAGACACTAAGAGCTAATATTTGGCGGTACCTTCCAACGGTAAGTTAATAAACGCATCTGTTTTTATGACGGCTTTTGTAACCATGAATGCATATCAGGGATTACTTTATGAGGGTTTTATGACGGCTTTTGTAACCATTAATGCATATCAGGGATTAGTTTATGACGGCTTTTAGCTAAAATCACAGATTCAACCTTGACATTAAAGCACCGGTTGATAAAAATCCTCGCTCTAATTAAATCAATATGTATGATGAAGTCTACATCTAACAGCTACACAATTTACAATCTAAATTTTATGGAAATATTCTAGTTTTTGATAAGTTAATACTTAGTATTCACAGGTCATTATTGTTTGATAAAAGAATTTTGAGGATTTATTAATTCTAGTCACTTTTTCTATGTTTCATTTGTCCGCATGCTTTCAGTGCAGACAGCAGAAGGTTAACTTTTTTCTTGCTCTCGACTTAACTTTAGTATAAATATTTAGCAACCCTCGAATTGATTCTAATAGTTGTATTTTTAGTTAAGTGACAAAATAAAAAGATTTTAGACGATTAATTTATTGTGAATACAAATGGTTTCGTAACATTACCGGGCTGCCCGTTCTCTGTTAGATAATAAACTGTTGCAGTCGCTGGAGTTTTTCCAGCCTTGATTGCTTGATATATTGTGCCAGAAACTGGACCTGCTACTGTAACCTCTTGTCCTGGGTTTAATTCGAATGGTGGCGATGTCGCGGTGCAACCTTGGGTATGTCTTATAACCACATTATTAGACATAAAGAACGCGGTTAATGGTGAATCGCAAAGCCCAGCAGGTAACAGTATCTTGTCTGGTGAATTATTAACTACAGTTGATAATATTTCAAATTTGCTGCCAGCTTTTACATTTGCTGGGGAGGGATGAGTGTCTCTTAGGTCAACTCCAGAGCCTGTTGCATTTGAGGTAGAATTGGTTTTGGAAGATTGGGAGTGCACATAGGGAACTTGGTCCAATGAAAAACTGAGTATAGCAATAGCTATGAGTGTGACTAATAAGGGTAATTTGATATCCTGTTTTACTTTGCAAAATTGCATAAAGCATTATACTTGCTGAACTATTTGTGCTTATCCCTAGCGTGTCGAGGTGTCTGGCTTCATAGAAAAGTTAAATGGTTATTGAATGAATATATCAGATTATACTGTATAATTAGATTGATATCAACAAATTATACGACAATTACTGTCAAAGTAATAATTGAATATTTAAGATCTAAACAATAACAGAACCCGAATACAATATGTAACAGAACCCGAATACATTGGAATGTCCGAATACCACCGAACCCGGAGTAACTAGAAGTTCTATTGAATGTTACTGAACAAACTTCATGTGAAAGAATGGGCTTAAAATTTATGTCAAATATGATTCACAAACCTCCGAGCCAAACAAAATTTAGATAAAGATATTTTGTTCTCAAAATTTTAGTAGCTCGGATTGCTTAGTTTAATAATGAAGTCGGAGATCCGTCACCTAAGAGAAGCTGACTTAGTAGAAGCAGATAAGATATTTAGATTATCCTTTGGAACATTTCTTGGATTGCCTGACCCGATGAGTTTCTTCGGTGACACGGACTATATAGGGACACGATTTTGGGCGGATCCCCCATTATCTTTGGCTGCAGAAGTAGATGGAAATTTAGTCGGCACAAACTTTATCGCAAACTGGGGCACGGTGGGAATTTTTGGGCCACTAACTATCCATCCTGATTTTTGGGACAAGGGCATTGCAAAGCTTTTGTTAGATAAGACGATGGATATCTTTAGGCAACTA
>Ga0310904_10000179_pt1 | contig 15475 bp, 12 predicted proteins | sample C48D1metaG_FD_203746 | JGI IMG/M metagenome (GOLD analysis project Ga0310904, IMG submission 203746) | Lab incubated soil microbial communities from West Virginia University Organic Research Farm, Morgantown, WV, United States - C48D1 | ecosystem: Environmental > Terrestrial > Soil >... | reverse complement strand
AGAAATAAACATCAATTTATCTTAGTTTGTCATAAAGATGATCGATGAAATTGACAAAGTAATCCTTTCAGATCTGAGTAAAAATGCTCGTATACCTGTGGCTGAAATTGCACACCATCTTCGTCAAATGGAACATAAAATAACGGAGAGAGCCATACGATATCGGTTAAAAAGGTTAGAGCAATCTAATACTATTTTGGGATATTCACCCATCTTCAATCCATCCCTTATCTCGGATAAAATAAGCAGAACCATTCTTTTAAAATTCAAAATTACCCGAAATACTTCTGACCTCATGGAAAAATTAAGCAAATACATTGACAATTCAGATTTCTGTTTGTTTTCTGCTAGAATGAGTGGGGACTTTGATTTCATCTGCCATTTTGTTTTTGATTCTATAGAACAATATGAATTGGAAAGTGACAATTTTATTAGCCGCTTTACAGAGTTAGTTTCAGAATACCGAACTTATGATTCTAAAATACTAAAAGCAACTCCTTATTCTATATTAGACGAACAAGAATCCAACGAAAAGAAATTTAGAATTTACAAAATAATAAATTCATTAAGGAAATCAGAAAATCTGAACACAAAGCTCCAACTCACAGTAGACAGCTTGGTCAAATATTTTGATGCCACATTTGCAAGAATGTGGTTGCTAGATAAAGATAGCACAAATCTTATCTTAAAATTCAGCTCTGGAAAATATAGAAACAACAACGGCGAGTTTTCCAAAGTATCGATAAGATTAACCAGTAAAATTGGCACCATTGTTAAAAGAAATAAACCAGTCATAACAAATGATGTAGTAAACGATCCAAGAATTAAGTATCCTATATGGGCGGAAAAAGAAAAGCTGAGATCATTTGCAGGTTATCCAATAACTCATGCGGGAAAACCTATAGGAGTACTGGCAATGTTTAGTAGAAAAACTCTATCACCTATCGAATTCGAATTACTTGGAATTTTCGCTGATCACATATCAAAAGAATTATCTGCTTTCTACGAAGCCAAGGAATTGTTAAACATGACATGATTTTGTATAACTGCTACAATTTGTTTTTCCTTCTATTGTGATACCAGTACAACAAGGAAGTTGATCTCTGCGGATAAGTAAGAACTAAACCTGTTACAGAAACAACAATCATTTTAGAAGGTATATTCACCGAATTAAGCCAATCTAAGGGTCAGAATAAATCTTCATGATTGGAGTAGTATTGTTCGATTTTCTTTCTTTATGAGAAAAATAAGATGCCTTAAATCCGATAATGTAAATGAATGTCATGTGACTAAAATAGTCAAACTACAAGTCATATCGCCACCGAACACTGAAACGAAGACAATTTTTACACTGGATGATAAAGATATCTTTTTCAAAGGCATCGCACTCGAATCCCACATTTGTGGATATTGAGAATTTATCTTATTAGAAAATGTAATGGTATATAATTATCGCGACATAATATTGCAATGTCCTATTTGTAAATCTTATAATGGTGTACCAAAAAATGATGGTTTTTAGTATGCGGTTTGGATAAGCTTGTCATCTCTCTATACAATTTTCGTATTTCATTTACTTGCATGGTAATAGAAAATGGAATGATAGATTTGATCAAATGATAGCTCCTTGAGTCAATATATATTTTTGAATATTTTACTAAATATTGCTAATTTTTTCACACAAAAGAAATCATATGTTTGAATGTATTTATGTTTTGTGATAAAACATATATAAAATATATTCCTCAAATGTTTACGGGAATGATAAAAAGAACCAAACTCCAAGCCATGATTCCAATAAGGAAAAAGAACAAAGGCAATCCACAGTCTATGATGATATAATAGTAAACATAATATGACAAAATTTCATATTTTATATGTATAACTTTTACCTGTTCTAACAATAAACCCTTATCCTTGTAAGAATTAGACTGTCGTATTTGATGTCATAACCATAGATTTATGATGCTACAAAGATTTTATCGACATATTTATATCAGTATTCTAAAGTTTAATCATAATCACTTGTAGGGCGTAATTGTTCTCCATGTAAAATCTGCTGCGAATTATTTATTGTTTAAACTTTCATGTAGAAATATAAATCAAAGAACTTTTTTAGATTACTTTATTTGTTAATGGCAAACTAAACGAAACAGTGGCTCCGAATCTATCTTTATTATTTTCAGCCCAGATTTTACCTCCGTGCGCTTCTATGATATTTTTTGATAAATATAGTCCCAGCCCTGTACCTTGAAAAGACTTTGTCGCAAATTTGGTAAACAATCTAGGTAATATCTCATTATCTAATGCAATACCTGTATCTTTTATACTGACAATGATCATATGTTGAGGGTAATAGTCGCCTCCTAAATTGGGAATGGTACTAGTTATCCTTTCAATGCTCGTAGATATTGATATAACTCCTCTTCCTGTACCTTGTTCCAAAATTGATTTAATAGAATTATCAATTAAATTAGAAATTACTTGCCCTATTCTTCTACTATCCGCATCCACTAGATATTCGGTATCAAAATGGTATTCAAATTTTATTTTCTTTGCATCATCCAAGATATGTTCTAATTCTTTAATAACGTTCACTATTAATTCGTTAAGACTAAAAACCTCTTTATTTGGTTTAAACAATTTACTTTCAAATTTAGTTACATCCAAAATTTTTTCATTCAAATAAGATAATTTTTTTGCATCTTTTACTACTCTGTCTAGTAATTCCATATGATGAACATCTTTTGTCTTATCTCTCACATATTCAGTCAGTCCGATAATAGGAGTAAGAGGTGTTCTTAAATCGTGAGCCACTATATTTATGAATTCCTTTTGCATGTTGTCATGAATTTTTAATTTTTCATGTGCATCTTTTAGTTGTTGATAGATCTCTGTTTGTTTCCAAATACTATCAAATATTGCTACATAGGATAGTACTGTGGGTGGACTATTTGAATAAGTTACAAACCCAACCGCCTCTGATATGATTTGTTTTGTATCGTCTTTGGTTTCAGCAACGAGAGATTGCTTTCTATCTATTACCAAAATTGATACCTTGGATAATGGTTCAATACATCGAACTACAAAATTAGGCTTATTTAGTATTGTTATTAGTCTCTCTATTTCATTGTCTTTTGGGGTTAGAATTTTAATAATTATCCATGGTTTGGTGTTTCCTAGCTCTTTTAACAACTTAAAAGTACCAGATTCAGTTTGTCTGTGAAATGCTTTAGAAGTAGACATTATTACCAGAATTTCAGATTCAGCAGACTTTAAAAGATCAAAGACTTTATTTTGTATATCAACCGGACTATTCCTTGATTCCATAAATTCGGGGACGATTCCCTCTTCTATTTCTCTTAGTTTTTGTGTAAGAGGTTCAGCCTTTTTCCAAAATATTTCAAATATGTATTGTTGTTGTTCAATCACTTCTCTTTCATTGCTGTAAATAACAGGGTTCAAAAGTTTTGTCTCATTCCAAGTTGACATACCTAAAAATTCCGAATTATTTACACATACAGATCCCTTCACTCCATCAAGATGTCTGAGTTCACTTACAAATTCACCCAGCTTTTTGCAGTATTGGATATTGTCTTTTGTAATCTCTGTGATGAATCTGATTTTTGCACCTCGATTTTTTGCTTTAACATAATTACTCTTATAAATATCTGATTTTATGATTATAGAAGGCCCATTCTTATCCACACAAATGTCCATTCTCTCACTAACATTTTCTAAAAATCGAATTCCGTAACTCACTGCAGTATCCATGTCATATATCAAATCAGTTTTTCGATTATGAAGTGTAGTTTGTTCGGAGATATTCAACTACTATAGTAAATAGCGATGTTGTATATAAAAATAAAAACAAAGTCCTTTGATCTGAGACGTGCATTATTTAAGTAACAAATAGAAAGTTAATTTTTTTACTGAATCAATAAAATGGAAATGTTATCTGTAAACGCCGTTATAGCTAGATAATTAGAATTGAATAGTCAAACATTTTTTAAACCATTCAAGAAATCCAATATAATAGGAATAGTATGTCTTTTTTCTAATTGGTACCCATCTCACTCCTTATGATTAGTGATATCTAACGATAACATCAAACCTTCAGCTGATTATGAGTTAACAGATTATATAAAATGTAGTCTCAAAGACAAGAAACAAACCGAGTTGTTTGATTCGATAATAGTTAGCGGACAAAAACGCAATTCCATGAGTGAAAATTTTCTACATGTTTATGTATTGAAGATCATATTTTTAACTAGAAAAAAAATTATTCAATGATAGTAACATTGTTCAACAACAGATCTATTGGATTTTTTTCACACAAATATTACTACCATTGAAAAATTAATATTATATTGGATTTGGAACTCAAAATTTATAGTATGGCTTGTGCGAATTGGATTTGATAATTTAATCTCTATCTAAGAATAAAATTCCTTTATTTTTTCTCTTTCAAGCCTAATTATATGAATCATGTTTCCAAAGATATTGTATGGGGTCTGTTTTGAATATATTATATGTCCGAAAGATTATCAAGAAAAAACAATAAAGAAGGAAAAGAAGATATCCAAGCAATTATCAGAAATTGAAAAGGTGGAAGAGAGGCCTATAGCTGCCTAGTTTCTTAATTCGAAAATTAATAATTAATCAAATATTATCATAATTATATAATTAGTTTAAAAAAATTTCACTAAGAGCCAATAATGAGATGTAAAAGTCGATGTTTTAAATATTTTCGTTTCTAGATGTTATGTGAAATGCCTAGTGAAGAAGCAAGGAGAAAATTTACCGATTGGTTTAAGAAAAATTATCCTCAGGAATATTATTTCTTTCATAAAATAGAGTCAAACCTTGACAAACTCTATTCAACTAAACATCTAGGTCTTCATGAGGGAGAATTTGCTGAAATTGCAATAAATGTACAAAAACGCGAAGGAGGTAAATATCATTTAGCCGCTGATCCATTTACATCAATTTTTCTTGGTTCAATATGCAAAACAATGATGGATGAATTTGCTAATAACATAGAATCGATTGCTTCTGATAGAGTTCAAAAGGAATTCGAAAATAGATTTAGTATTAAATGTCTAAATTGTAAAATTGTGAACCTTACACATTCGAAATATTGCAACATGTGTGGATCAGAACTCTTATCAAACTAACAAATTTATTGTTCATTTGAAGGTCATATATGCAATAGCCATAATTTTCTTTCAATATTAAATAGGGATAATATCTTCTAAATCTGTGAATGATGCAATGTTAATAGCTGACAATATACAAAAGAAAAAGAGTAAACTGTAACATGAGTAGACTAGACAATTTTAAAGGCAACTAGGGAACGATTGCCTTATACTGCTTATACTGCTTATCCTTTCTTTCTATCCTTATGGGATTTATTTTTACTGTCTATTGGTTAGTGGGCGCCTTCTATCTCTTGTTTTTCATGTTTGCAGGAATGATGTTGTTAGGATTTGGTGGATTTATTTTTTTAGTCTATACATGAATAGGTCAAACCATCAAAATAAATCCTATAGTTGACATATGGAAGAGGACGGATCTTTTCAAACCGAATCATAAAAATAGTTATTCAACTTCGGTAGGTTTTTCATTCTAACGTTTTGAGTCATGAAATCTATCTATATGTTTATTTTATAGTTTTCTGATTATTCAAGGATATTCGATTATAATGAATTGGACATGTTAGACGAGTACAAGAGGAAAAGAAATTTTAGGGCTTCTCCTGAGCCTAATGGAAACAATAGTCTGAATAAAGAAAATTTTGCAGATCCAGCTGCTGCAAGTATCTCAACCGACGATCATAGCCGATCAAAATCAAGACCTCGGTTTGTGATCCAAAAACATGAAGCGACAAGATTGCATTATGATTTTAGATTGGAATCTACTAAAGAGGATGTTCTCTTATCTTGGGTCATCCCTAAGGGGCCATCCTTGGATCCATCCATAAAGAGATTGGCAATACAAACTGAAGATCACCCTGTGGAATACTTGTCCTTTGAAGGAGTTATCCCTGAAGGAAACTACGGTGCTGGAACTGTAATCGTGTGGGATATTGGCGAATACAGCCTGGAAAAAAACTCCTCAACGAAATATCCTACGAAAGAACACCTAGAGGAAATACCGGAAGTTTCAGACGTGTCTGAACTAGAAAAAAAATATGGAAAGATTACATTTGTGCTATATGGGAAGAAATTAAGAGGCAAATTTTCTTTGGTGAAAACTAGGACTAAAAATCAATGGCTATTAATTAAATTAAAGGATGAATTTGCACGTGGCTCAAACAATAGCGACAAGAGTGATGAAAAAGATATAACAAAAAATAGACCTGAATCGGTGTTGACAGGCAAAAAAAATAGTGACTTAACGCAATACAAATCTGATAAGACTGTAAAAAAAGATTTGAAAACTGGTAACAATATCATAAAATACTCTGCAGAGATCCCAGAGAATCCAAATACGCTGGATACATTGGGAGATCATAATCTTGACACTGTGAACCTAGTGTCAACTAATCGATCGTTAAAACAAATTTCCTTTGAAGAAATAAGACCTATGTTACCATCTCTTACAGATGAACCATTTAACAATAAGGATTGGATATTTGAAATAAAGTGGGATGGGGTAAGGGCAATCACTCTTGTGGATAGGCTAACTAAAACTTGTACAATTAAATCCCGGAGAGGCGACACAATTACCCTACGCTATCCTGAACTTGTGCACACTTTTAAAAATGCCCTCAAAGAAGACATGTTCAAAGACTTTGTCATATTAGACGGGGAAATTGTTATTTTGGATAATGATGGTTCCCCTAATTTTCAAAACCATCAAAAGAGGATGAATATTGATTCTATCAAGAGCATTGAAATTTTGTCCGAACTTTACCCAGCAGTTTATTATGTGTTTGATATCTTATATTTAGACAACAATAACCTCATGCAGCTACCATTTACAGAAAGAAGAAAGATACTAGTCAAACTGGTTAAGAATTCAAACTCAAAAATACGAATATCTGACTTTGTCGAGGAATTCGGGATAGATGCTTTTGAGACCATAAGGAAGATGGGCTTGGAAGGAATAATTGGAAAGCAGAGGAACAGCAAATATCATTCTGGTAGCCGTACAAGAGACTGGCTTAAAATAAAGAATATCAAAACCCAGGACTGTTTGGTGATAGGCTATACATGGGGCGAGGGCAACCGACAAAGTTACTTTGGATCTCTCCTGCTAGCGGCTATCGATAATACTCAAAACAATACCCAAACTAATACCAATAATAATAATAAGAATGTCAATTCCAAAAATGACATTGACAACTTAAGATTCATAGGTCATACGGGTAGTGGATTTAGTTTCGAAAACCTCTCATTAATTCATAAAAAACTAAGAGAAATAGAAATTCCCTATTGTCCTGTTGATTACATTCCATATCTTAACAGGGAAACAGTATGGGTAAGACCCATAGTAGTAATAGAAGTGAAATTTAACGGTTGGACCGGTAATAAGATAATGCGGGCACCGATATTTCTAAGACTAAGAGAAGACAAGCCGCCAGGCCAATGTGTCATTGAGTTTTCGAGTCCAATGCATTCACCAAAGTTTGCAGATATCATAAAGAAAGAAGAGCGTGGTGACTTAAAAATAACTAATAACAAGAACGGTGATCCTATAGCTGACCTTGACCAACAATATTCCAATTTGAAAAAGGAATTTTGGAGCGCAACAGAATATCGTTCAGCTATTACAAAAGGAGATTTAATGGAGTATTACGATAAAATAAGCGAACTTCTTCTACCTTACCTTCGAGACCGGCCCGTCTCTCTTAGTAGATACCCAGATGGCATATATGGAAAGGCGTTTTATCAAAAGGATTGGAAAAATATAAAACCATACTATGTTAGAACAGTCAAGGTATATTCAGAATCAAATAATGATGAGATCAACTATATAGTATGTAATAACAAGGAAACTTTACTATGGCTTGTAAATTTGGGATGCATTGAAATACATCCATGGAATAGTAGGGTTAATAATTATGATCAATGCAATAAGATGGATGTAATAGAAACGGAAGAATGTGGATTAAATTATCCTGATTTTATAGTTTTTGATTTGGATCCATACATAAATATTGATAATGAAAATGAATCTAAGGAACCAGCATATAGTTTAGGGGCCTTCAGAACGACAGTGGATATTGCTCTAAGTTTGCAGGGTATTTTTGATGAATTGAATATTAAATCATATCTTAAAACTTCGGGAAAAACAGGATTACACATCTTTGTTCCAATAATCAACAAGTACACACACAAGCAAACGAGGGAATTTGCTCAAATAATATCTCAAATCCTCAATAAACGCAATCCAGGTCAAATTACTACGGAATGGAAAACAACGAATAGAAAAGGAAAAGTGTTTTTAGATTATAATCAAAATTCTATTGGGAAAACACTAGCTTCTGTTTTTTCAACAAGACCCGTAGAAGATGCTATTGTTTCAGTTCCACTTACATGGGAAGAACTAGCAGATATTATACCCACTGATTTTACGATAAAGACCGTACCCGGCCTTTATAAGAGAAAAATAAATCCCTGGAAGGATATTTTATCACATAAACAAGATCTTGAAGAAATACTTGCACGCATTTCCTATTTCAAAGTTTAAGAAAAATAGAACCTATATGTCAATAACCAACCGTTTAAAAGATATGATATTATATCAATTCTTCTTTTAAGGCACACCGGGTAAGATTTTCTGTCTAAATTTTATGTTAGTTCTTTACAGTTTTACTTCTTTGAACACTTGCTTTCAAAGCTTCTAATAGGTTATTACTAGTATCCAATGAATCTTCTTTTTCCTCAGTTTTGTATGTGATCCCTTTAGATTTTGCAGTTACCATTTTTTCTAATTGTTTTGTGTATTCATCCGAATACTGTGTCGCGTCAAATTGTGAACTAGTCAAATTTCCTATTAACATTCTTCCAAGTTCCAATTCTTTCTCATCTATAGGTGCTGAAGAGACAGAAGATTCAGACCCCGGCATTCCATCTATTTCATCTATAGGTGTTATTTCTTCTTGATACATTAGTTGATGCATTACCATACCCCTTTGATATGGACGAATGGCGACTAAATGTTCTCTATCTTTTAGTACGACCTTTCCTATTGCGATTTTATCTGTTTCTTTAAGTGAACTAACAAATAATCTATAGGCCTTGGTGGATGCTGATAAAACACTTTCCTTTTGTTTGCTTTTTCTTTTCCCACTTGTTTTATCTGTAAAAGGGGAGACATAATAACTCTTTTCGATAAGAACAGTATCAAAATCTTTAATGTCAATAAATTCTTTAATATCAATTGTTTTGGTAGTTGCTGCTTTAATCTTATCCAAATCTTCTTTTTCTATTATTATATATTCGTCCTTTGCGATCTTATACCCTTTTTTTATCTCCTCATAAGGTATTTCTTTCTCCTCTATTGGACACCATCTTTTATACTGAATTTTGTGTCCTTTTTCATCCAATTGGTTAAATGAATATTCGTTACTGCTATCCGATACTGTAAATAACTTTATTGGAATGTTTACTAATCCAAATGAAATACTACCGTTCCAAACACTTCTGGTTCCCACAAGTAATCTAAAACAACATGACTATCTGTGTATTTATAGTAATACATACATTATCATTTTATTATTAACAAGAATTTTTTTACAAAAGATAGTATGTAAATTTTTGTTGCCTTTTTTAGATTGATAATTAGAACCGTCTGTATGTACAAGGGTAATATGATCAATAAACTATATGGATCGTTCCAGGGACGAATTTCTGTTATCTTGTTATTCTATTTTCAATTGGGACTTTGTCGTTAAGATCTCAAATTGCATCTAAAGTCAAGGGAAATGGTACGTGACTCATTCATGAACATCTTTTTTCAAGTGATTGGATAAGGTATATTGTCAAGTAGTAGATGGATGTGAAACAAAAAACAAAGGATAGTATTTAATGGAAATAGATGAACAAGATATATCGTCTGGTGGTAACGACGGAGCAACCCACTATTTACTATCCTTTGTTATTGAAACTTGTTTCTCTAGTACTGTAGTAGCATTCATTCTAGTGGTAATGAGTGCAACAGTACATAGATACTGATTCACAAATACCTATCTTCTGAAGAATTAATATTCTTATAGTCAGTTAGTATTATTTATCAAATTTCTTTACATCATTTATATATCCTGTCATAGTCTTCAACAGAAAATCCATTGGATAAAATATTAATTTGTTGAGACAATTTCCAAACAACAGATTCAAACAAGATAAGTAATGAAGTAATTAGAAGATATATGAAACTCCATAATATGATTGGTGGTGTTCTCCATTCAAATTTTGTTATGTTGTTTAATTTATTGGCATGCCATTGTCACTTATTGGCAATATGATAAAACATATTTATATTATCTTAATCATAACAGATGAATATATGCGATTAGCCTCGTTCAATGTAGAAAATATGTTTGAAAGACCTTCGGTAATGAATTTGCCTTCCTGGGAAGATGGCAAAACAGTCCTAAAGGATTTTGATGATTTGGTTAATTTGATTCAAAATAAGATGTACTCTGAACAAATCAAAAAAGAGTTACTACAAATAATGAAACGAAATAATGGGTTACTAACCAAACGAGAAAGTAAATTCATTCGTCTTGTGGAAGTCAGAGAAAAGCTAGTTAAAAAACAACAAGGTGTTTACGTCATCTTAGCAAATGGGCGAGATGATTGGATAGGATGGTTTGAACTTAAAAAAGATACAATCAAAGAATTAGCCATTGAAAATACTGCGAGAGTTATTAACGAATTAAAAACAGATGTTTTATGTGTAATTGAAGCTGAAAATAGGATTGCTCTAAAGCGGTTCAATGAGATGGTGATCCCAAAGATGAAGGGACAGTCATACGATCACACCATGCTTATAGACGGTAATGATGAACGAGGTATTGATGTTGGCATTATCAGTAGAAAAGGATTTGAAATCAGATCGATGACTAGTCATGTGGATGATGTTGATCCAGATGGATTAATATTTAGTAGAGATTGTGCAGAATATCATTTAACTACTCCTTCAGGAAATGATCTGTTTTTGTTAATAAATCATTTTAAGAGTAAGGGCTTTGGTGCTCAACAAGACAATAACAAGAAGCGTACACGTCAAGCAAAGAAAGTGCGAAAGATTTATGATGAATTAAATAATAAATTTGATTTTATCGCTGTTATTGGCGACTTAAACGATACTCCTGATAGTACTCCTTTACGCGCTCTACTTGGCAGTAACTCCAATTTATTGGATATTATGAAGCATGAAAAATTTGTGGGAGATGGTAGACCAGGTACCCATGGTAATGGAACCAAATCAGGGAAATTAGATTATATATTGATGTCTCCAGAATTAGCTAAGAAGGCTAAGCTTGGCGGAATTGAGAGAAGAGGCGTTTGGGGAGGTAAAAACGGTGATCTTTTTCCCCATTTTCCTGAGGTAAAAACAGCTAAAGACGCAGCTTCAGATCACGCTGCATTATGGGTTGATCTTGATATTTAACATCCAAAATGACTTTATCTTAATTATTTTCCAAGATATCAAAATTTTTCATTTAAATCTTTGAAAAACTGGTATTACTTTTACTTTTATTTTGTTACAGAAACTATTACTAAGTGGTAGCACCATGATATTATGGTATTGGCTATTTACATATTATAATAAAATGATTCTGTTGTCATTGCTGGATTTACATCTACAATGTTTACCCGTTTTTAATATCAATTCTTAATTCTTTTGTGATTTCTTGCTATGTAGTGTCAAGAAATATTGGTAAATACTTTTTGTATTTGCTTCTTTACGTCATTTGGCATACTAGGATCTTCAATTATCATATGAAGGTCAGTCCTAGTAATACACAGTCCATTTTTATTAATTTTGTAAAACCATTTGATATCGTCAGGGCTTAGCATATCTATTTGTTTGTTACATCCTCGCATTCCGCAAATAGTTAGTTCATCTTTACTGAAACAAATGTGTCCAGATGGGCATTCAAAGATCATATATTGGTTATATTCGACTTGTATGTAAAATATTTGATTTGTCCTATGCTCAATATTGTTGTCTTTTATTATTTCTATGTTTGACTGTGTGAGGCAGTTCATCTAATATATTCCTAGTTTACAATTCCATCATTATATTACATTATCTTGAAGCAGAAAATAATAGCAGTGTTATCTTAACAAATTCAAATATTTATGATTTGCATTGTAGTATGTAAGTCAAATATTGTCTGCATGAAGATGCAAGTCGATTGTAGCAAGAGTTAGTTCGAACCGGGAGACATCGAGGTAAATGGTCAATATTTGTTATTCATTCACCATTTTTTATTACTATAATCCGTTTGAATTAGATAAAAAGTAGTATGTTATGGTGACCATGTCTTAAGCATTTTAAATGAAAAGTACTTCTCAGCAGACTTGAGTATATACTAAACTTTCGTATCCTATGCCAACCATAGTTACTTAGAGGGTCGAATCGAAGGTAAAGGTAAAGGTAGTACAAGTACTAGGTTGTAGGAATTTTTCAGGTAGTTCTTGAATTATCCGGTTGGTAGCTTTCCATCCAGTGCAATGACATGGGATCAAAAATCTTGGATCTATTTTTCTTAATTCAGTTATTGTTGGTTCGATCGCATCCTCATAAATTCCTCCACCAGTTAGATGAAAACCCCCGATCACTGCATAGATCTTGTTAATTCCGGCAAGGGATTTAGCATATCTAATTGTATTAATGATACCAGCATGCGCACAACCGCTTATGACTATCAAACCTTTGTTCTTAATATTTGCGACAATAGCTTGGTCATCATTTACCAAAGGATCGGGAATAAGGTTATTTGTATTGATGTCTTCCTTGTACTGCAACGGAAATCCCTTTTCAAAAGTTGTCGTTCGTGGAATCCAACCAGTAATCAGTAATTTAGGTATTGAATTGTCGGCAACAATATTCTCGTTCATCTCGTATTGATATTCTTCTATGCTGTCTTGAGAAATTAAACTGGGGTCTTTCTTTGTCACTATGACTGCTCCTTGCCTTTGTAGTTCCCCTTTATCGAGAAAAGGCAATCTTGCCTTATCCTTGCCATTAGGGAATATTATCCATCTTTTCAAAAAGGCATCCGGGTGACAAATTAATTTAATAGGCTTATCTATTCTTTTGAGGATACTTGGGAGGCCAGTAAAGTGATCAAAATGTCCATGACTAAGTATGATGGAATCTATGGAATTGAAATTTATTCCTAATATTTCAGCGTTAGATAAAACGCCATTCTCACTGGTTCCACAATCGAATAATATCATGTTTTCTTTGAGTGATTGGCCTTTGTTTTGACCTGCCACATTGTCATTAGATGCAACTCTAATCAAAGCTGAAAAACCATGCTCTGCCACTGGTGGAGGGGGAGGAAGAAATTGTTCATTTTTCATCATTGGAGGGCGAATTGCTATTGATGTTGATGGTAACAGCCTGTCAGTATAATTATCCACTAATAAGGTAATCGATAAACTGTCAATTTCGGGGAGTGTCACACACACAAATGAGAGTTTAATTAAAAAAAAGTTTCCTATTAGAATTGAATCAAAAAAGTCCAGTATGTGATATTTGTATCGATCTTATTGTTTTGGTGTTAATAAATCGAATCTCTTGTTTCTATTATATGAAAAAACCTCTTAGATTCCTATTCAAATATTCTCTTTTTATTCAAATTCCAAATTCTAAAACGGCTAGAATTAATTAGTGCAATCCGATAGCGATTGTAATACATTTTTTATGTGATGTCAACGATATAAATGGACTGGTCCAAAACAATTACCAAAAATAGTGAAATAGAGAACTACACCGGTGACAATAACAACAGCGTATATTCTAAGTAATTTACTCAAAAAAGAACATAGCTATACTCTATATCATACTTGCATCTAATTACAGGAATAGATATGGTAAAATCCTGCTCATCATTCTTGATTTTTGAATTGTAGTCACATAAGTTTGGAAAGTTTTTGAATAAAAAGTGTTAGAATAGAAGGTAGTGTAGTTTATAAAAATGAAGAATTATGAATTCGTTCGGATGTGGATATTATTTCACTTAGGATATGTAAAATCGACAGAAAAGGCGTCAGAATCTGATGAGGTCTCTTCATTCACTTTGATTGACATCTGGCGATTGCTAAAGTTAAGTTTAGTTTATGACTATCCAACAATTCTTGAATTGTGGAATCTCTTAGAGGACTTACAGCATGATGGTCTAATTCATATCGAAGAGGATGCCGTGCTATCTAAATCACATCTGTCTGTTACCTCTGAGGGTTTGACATTTCTTATAAAAGTCTTAAAAGAATCAAAAACAAATAGTGATGTAAATAGAATCAAGGGAAGATTGTACGAATTGTGGGCTCGGGAGGCAAGACTAAAGAAACCTTTTGCGTCTTTTAGCCTTATTTCAAAAGAAGCCATTCAAGAAAGACTAGAAAAATATTTGCAAGAGGCTGAACAAGGGAAAAAATAATTGAATATATAATAAAAGAACATGATCACTGAATTTAACAAATTCCGATGATAATGGATATCGATCTAGTGGAAAACATCTCTATGTATTTGGTGCTCTTTCCATCTTTGCCTATTCTGTACCACTTTGTTGAGCCACCATGCCATAGCAGTACTTGTAGATGCCAAAAATACAGGACAAACCAAAATGAGATTTCTATCTTGTTATCATGATGATAGGATCGATCTATTTCTTGATATGAAAACTTATGTGAAGATGAATTACTATGATAGAGGAACGGAATTATAGAATAGCAACCATGAATAGAGGCTATACTCTTTCAAATAATATCTGAGAATTTTCTGCTCTTAGAGGAGTTTTTCTTTTGATGTGTCCTTCTTAATTGATACGTTGACTACCTCCTTAACTCTACCAGTTATTCCATCTTCTAAAATTACTTTGATTCCATGGGGATGAAATTTGGATTTGGTCAATATTTCTCTTACTACTCCTTCACTTATTTTTCCTGTCTTTTGGTCGCTTTTTTTTATCACTCTTACTGTTGACCCAATTTTGATAATTTCTCTGTTATTCCCTGACAATGGCATATTAATTATATGATCATATATAAAAGAAATTGAATGAGTCTATCTGTGGGATTAATGTAAACAGATTTTAGTTGATAAATTATTTTGTTCACCATATAGTCACTCAAGAGATTTAATCTGAATGATTCGAGTCATTTCTATAATATTCTAAAATATCCTCAGTTTTCTTATCTTCATTTGCATCTTTATCCGAATCCGTATCAGAGGTTAGACTAAATTTTATAAAATCTGTTGTAGTAATTATACCAACAGGTCTTAT
>Ga0310904_10000156_pt1 | contig 16233 bp, 10 predicted proteins | sample C48D1metaG_FD_203746 | JGI IMG/M metagenome (GOLD analysis project Ga0310904, IMG submission 203746) | Lab incubated soil microbial communities from West Virginia University Organic Research Farm, Morgantown, WV, United States - C48D1 | ecosystem: Environmental > Terrestrial > Soil >... | reverse complement strand
AGCTGACGTGGGACGACATCAAGACGGTGCTCGACAACGCCATCACCATCAAGCCCAAGCGCCAGATGTCGGTGCAGTTCTCCGGCGGCGAGCCGACACTGTCACCGTATTTCCTTGACGCTGTTCGCTACGCGCGCAAGGTCGGCTACAACTCGGTGCAGGCCGCGACCAACGGCATCGAGTTCGCCAAGAGCTTCGACTTCGCGAAGGCCGCGGCCGAAGCCGGGCTGCGCTACGCCTACCTGCAGTTCGACGGCATCGGCAACGCCGCCAACGCGCATCGCCGCGTCGGCAACCTGTTCGACGTCAAGCTGCGGGCGATCGAGAACCTGCACTCGGCCGGCGTCGACATCGTGCCGGTCGTGACCATCGTCAACGGCGTGAACAACGAGCAAGTCGGCCGCATCATTGAATTCGCGCTCGACAACCCGAAGCGGATCAACTTCCTGTCGTTCCAGCCGGTAAGCTTCACCGGCCGCGACGAAGAAGTCACGCCCGAGCGCCGCGCCGCGCAGCGCTACACGCTGTCGCACCTGGCGCATGACGTGAAGAACCAGACCGGCCTCGGCGAGCCGGTCCGCGACTGGTTCCCGATCTCGTTCATGGGCACGTTTACGGATTGGGCGGACGTCGCCAAGGGCCCGGACAGCGAGTGGGGCAACCTCACCTGCGGCTGCCACCCCAACTGCGGCATCGGCATGGCCGTCATGATCGACAAGGAAACCAAAGAGGCCGTTCCATTTACCGCGTTCGTCAACGCCGAGAGGCTGGCCAAGGACGTGGCCGCGGTCACCGACGCGGCACGCGGCCGCTGGCTCACCGTCACCGGAATGGCCCTGGCGCTGGCCCGCAACTACAATTCGTTCAAGTCGCCGACGCACTTCAAGCTGACGGACCTGCTCAAGAAGTTCGACAAGACCTTCGGCGCCACCGGCCGCGATTACGGCAAGGTCACCGGCGACCGCACGAAGGCCGACATCGAGAAGCGCCGCGCCGATCGCTGGAACTTCCTGTTCATCGCCGGCATGTGGTTCCAGGACCTCTTCAACTACGACTTCCGCCGCACCGAGATGTGCATCATCCCGTATGCGACGCAGATGGGCGAAATCTCCTTCTGCGCCTACAACACCGGCATCGGCTGGCGGAACATCATCGAGAAGATGCACATGACGGCGACGCTCACCAAGTGGTACGAGGATCACGGCCGTCACGAGATCTTCGCCGGTAACAAGCCCGTGCCGCTGTCGTCGACCGAGCACACGCTCAAGCTCAACGCCGAAGCGGTGGCCGCGGGCGCGCAGACCGACCTCGACGTGCTCGGCATCGCCAAGAACTCGCGCGACGAAAAGATCGCGGCGCGCAAGAAGAAGGACCTGTCGCCCGAGGAACAGGCCAAGCACGCGGAGATGGAAAAGCTCTACCGCCAGCATGTCCTGAAGGAAGCACCGGGATCGCCGGTAATTCAGATTCAGGGCCTGAAAAAGGCGAAGTCAGAGGTGGTCACTCATTAGGCCGATGGGCAAAAAGGCCAAAAGGCTAATAGGCCAATGGGAGGGCCGGCATCGAAAGGTGCCGGCCCTTTTGCTTGTTCGCCTAGTGGCCTATCGCCCTATCGGCCTACTAGTTGTGCAGTCCCAGCTCGCTCAACGAGACCGGCGCTTCGTTGAAGTCGATGTCAGCGATGCGCTTACGGAATGTCGATGCGATCCGCAGTGCCAGGTAGATTGTCGCGAGGGTGGCAACGCCGGCGACCGGATAGCTGCCCGTCAGGATGCCGAGCTCGAGCCGCGCATACAGCGCCGCGCCAATCAGAAACGCCAACCCGTATATCGGCGCCAGCGCCCTCATGTTGTCTCCCGGCAGGTACGTGCAGGTAAAAGGCACCTTGTCGTACGACAGCATGAGCGCGTCGAGCACAATCGCTGCGCCGGCGACGCCGAGCAGGGCGTGAGCCGCGGCGAACGAGAGGCCTCCCGCGAACGCAATCGGAGGAATCACGGCAACGATTGCCGGCAACGCAATCGAGAGCATCGCCGCAGTCTGTACGCCATTGGCAAACGCGCGCGCCTTCCCTTGCCAGGCCACCTGGATGCCCCAATTAGCCCTGAGTTCGGCAGGCACGCGCAGCACATGGCGGAACGCGACCAGCAGGCTGCCGTAGAGCAACGGCTGAATCGAGAGCAACCGCGCCGTCGGCCGCACGTCGGACGCCAGGTCAACACCGGATAGCGCGACGAGGACCGTGGCGAATCCGATTGCCGCCGCCGCCGCGAGTGTCAGGCGATGGGTTTTGTTGCGCCACAACGTCGCGAGCGCAAAGTCGAATCCCGCCCGTGCCGCCGCGCTCCGTGGAAACAGGAGCCGCCCCAGCGCGGCGATTCTCGATCGCCCGCGTGCCTGTGACGAGGCGACCACGATCGACGGAGTTCTGAGCGCGTTGAGGGCGGTGGCAAGGATCACGAGCAGCGCAACCCCGCCGAAAAGCGCCTGCGCGCGTCGCGCTAGTGGCGCGAACATCGGCTGGCGCTCCGCATAAATCGCCGTAAAAACCCTGTCCCGTTCGGCCTGCCGCCCAGTCATCTTTCTTCGCGGCAGATCGGCGAGCAATCCACCGGTCGCGGATTCATAGACGCCAACGAACGCCGTTGACGGCAGCGCGGCCCGCCAGCCAGTGAAGCCACGCTGCCCGACGCGCGTCGACACCAGCGGCAGCAGCAGGATCGCGCTGCCGACGAGCACGATCGCGATTGTCTGGATCCACGGCGATACGCGCGCGAACAGGCCGGCGCCGAGTAACGCGCTCGCCCATTCGCGAATGGCGATGACCGCCAGGAAGCCGAACGTCGCCGCGCTCACCGTGATCACGAACTGCGTCAGGACGAGCTGCAGCACCTGCCACGCGTGCATCTGCGGCACGGCAAACGCCAGCATCCACGGGAAGATGATTGCCGGGAAGATGTTCACCGCGATGGCCACGCCGGCGCCCAGCGCGGCGACCGCCGTCAGTTTCGCGAATCGGAGTGTCGCCGGGCGGATTGGCAGTGGTTGCAGGATGACGGCATCGCGATAATCGATCGCCAGCGCGTCCCATTGCGCGGCCGCGACCAGCGCGGTCACCAGCATCGCCAGCGAAATGTAGAGGAACTTGTCGCTGAGCGTCAGCACGGCCGCCTCGCCGGGCATCATGATCGACATGGCATAGCCCGCCGACGTGAACATGCTGATGAAGAGCGTCAGCGAAATGACGGACGCGCCGACCATCGCCAGCATCTGCGAGCGATCGCCGTCGGGCGACAACAAATCATTCTCGAGAAACTGCCGGAGGAACAGCTTCGTCAGGAGGACGTAGCTGCCGTTGTCTGGGACGCGCACGTCAGGATCCCGTCGCCGCCAGGTCGGCCAGATCGCGCGCGATCGATTCGGGATCTTCGCGAATGACCAGCTGCGAGAACACGCCTTCGAGCGACGTGCTCGACGACAACACGCGCAGCCGTGCGATCGAGTCGTCGGCGACGACGTTGCCCTTGTGCAGCACGATGACGCGATCGCACACGCGCTCGACGACTTCCAGGATATGCGAGCTATAGAGAATCGCCTTGCCGCGCGCCGCCAGAGTTCGTACCAGATGGCGCAGCATCAGCGTCGTCGCGACATCCAGCCCGGTCTCGGGCTCGTCGAAGATCACGATCGCCGGGTCGTGCAGGAGCGCGGCCGAGATCACGATCTTCTGCCGCATGCCTTTCGAGTAGGACCCGATGCTCTGATCAGCCGCGGCGCTGAGACTGAACAGGCGCAGGAAGCCGTCGATCTTTTCGGTGAGCACCCGTTCGGGCAGTTCGCGCAGCCGTCCCACCAGCTGCAGATATTCGCGACCCGACAGGAACGGATAGAGGTACGGCTCCTCCGGCACGTAGCCCAGGCAGCGATGGAAGGCGATCAGGTCGCTCCTGATATCCGCGCCGGCGTATTCGACGACGCCGCCGGAAGGGTCGAGCAGGCCGCCCAGCATTCGCGCGGTGGTGGTCTTTCCCGATCCGTTGGGGCCTAGATAGCCGACGACTTCGCCGGGCCGTATCGTCAGGTTGACGTCATTGACGACACGAATGCCGGAAAAGCGTTTCGACAGCCGTGTCGCGCGCAGGTCGGCCATGGCGGATCAGTCGCCGTGCCGGACCGGATGGCGGACCGGCCAGAAGCAGACCACCACCGGCATCAGCGAGAGGACGAGCATCACGCTGGCCGCGAAGAAGAAGTCGGGCCAGGTCTTGAAGATCCGGACCGACACGGCGACCGGAAACATGTAATAGCAGGCCGACACCAGCGTGAGCTTGAGGAATCCGCCGGAGCCGCGTCGAACATCGTGACCAACCCCGCCGGCAATCGCCCGAAGCACTGCCACCCGGCTGGCAACCCGACTGTGCCGGCCGGCAGCTTCTTCAAACTCCAGGTCAGCCAGGGCCGGAGTGACGATCAGGTCGAACGCGCGTTGCGACACAAAGCGATCGCAGATGGCGGTGACGAGCGCCTCGAAGCTCATTTCGCCTCCGTCGGCTTCAAGGCCAACGCCTCCCGCAGCGTCGAGAACGCGCCGTGCACCTTGCGACCGTAAGGAGTGGCGCGATAGAGGCGGCGCGGCAAGCCGCTGGTCCCCAGGTCGCGCTCTTCCTGGCGCGAATCCACGAAGCCCTTCTCTTCCATGCGGGCCAGCGTCACGTATACGGAACCGCGCTTGAGGGAGCCGTCCGAGGCGTCGACCAATTCAAGCCCGTAGCGCTCGCGGCCGCGCAGCAATTCCATGACAAGCGACTCGGTCGGCGACATCGACGGCAGTCGTGGGGTGGTCATGGGCGCATATCTTACATTTTGTCAGAGTGAAGTCAAGAGGGGCGAACCAGACCCTGCGGGTCACGGGCTTTCGGGCGACAGGCTTACGGGCATTCAGGACATGGCCAGTTCATATCCCCTAGGGTGTAGACAGCCTACACCCTAGGGATGTAGTCTTTCTACATCCTTATGGAACAGAAGCGCTACCGGCCTCGTCTGGAGATCTTGCAGGGCACGCTCGACATGCTGATCCTTCAGACACTGCAGTGGGGGCCGCAACACGGCTACGCCATCGGCCAGACGATCCGGACCGAATCGGCCGAGTCGCTGAAGATCGAAACCGGCTCGCTCTACCCCGCGCTGCATCGCCTCGAGAAGCAGGGCTGGGTGAAGAGCGACTGGAAGCTGACCGAGGCCAATCAGCGCGCCAAGTTCTACCGGTTGACGCCGAAGGGCAAGAAGCAGCTCCTGCAGGAACGCGATCGGTGGTCACAGTTGGTCTCGGCCATCGGCACGATCCTGAACCCGCGCCGCACGAAGGGCTGACATGACTCCATTACGCTGGCTGTTCCGCCGCGAACGCATCGAGGGGGATCTCGACACCGAGATCAAGAGTCACTTCGAGATGGCGATCGCGGAACGGATTGCCGCCGGCGAGGATCCCGAATCGGCGCGGCTCGCGGCCGTCAAGGAATTCGGCAACCCGCTACAGATGCGCGAGGATGTCCGCGACGTCTGGCGCGGCGGCTTCGTCGCTCTCCTCGTGGACGCGTGGCAGGACGTGCGCTTCGGCACGCGCATGCTGATCAAGAATCCGGGCTTCTCGCTAGTCGTAATCGCCGTGCTGTCGCTCGGCATCGCCGGCAACGCCGCCATCTTCAGCCTGTTCAAGGGCCTCGCGCTCAAGCCGCTCCCCGGCGTCCGCGACTCGGCGACCAGTTCGGTCCTGCTCGGCCGCACCATCGACGGCCGCGGCATCGGCCTCTCGGTGCAGGACTATCGCGATCTGTCTGCGCAGCAACAATCCTTCGAGAGCCTGACCGCGTCGATGATGATTTTCGCAAGCGTCGGGCGAGGCGTCGACGCCCAGCGCGTCATCGCCGAACTCGTGGTCGGCAACTACTTCGAGACCCTTGGCGTCGATGCGCAGCTCGGCCGGACGCTGCTGCCGTCGGACGACGTGGCACCCGGACAACATCCGGTCGCGGTCATCAGCGATTCGTTGTGGCGCCGATCCTTTGCCGCCGATCCGGCCATTCTCGGCAAGATCATTTACCTCAACGGCCAGCCGCTCACCGTGGTCGGCGTCGCCTCGCGTGAATTCAACGGCACCATCGTCAGCATGGGCATCGACGTCTTCGCGCCGCTGATGATGCAGCCGCAGGTGTGGCCCCCCAGCCGGCTCGATTCGCGGGGCGTGTTCGGGCTGACCACGATGGGCCACCTCAAACCGGGTGTGACGACACGGGCCGCAACGGCGGAAGCCGCGGTCGTCGCCTCGCAGCTCGATGCCGAACATCCGATTCCGAACTATGCCCGTCGTCTCGAAGTCGTGCCGATCTGGAAGTCACCGTTCGGCGCGCAAACCTACTGGCTGCCGGCGATCGGCCTGTTCGGCGGAATGGGTCTGCTGATCCTGCTGGTCGCCTGCGCCAACGTCGCGAACCTCGTGCTCGTAAGGGGTGTCAGCCGCCGCGGTGAGCTTGGCGTTCGGCTGGCCATGGGTGCGAGCCGGAGCCGTTTGCTGCGGCTGCTGTTCGTCGAGAACATGGTGCTGGCGCTGCCAGGCGCTCTCATCGGCGTCGTGCTCGCGTCGTTCATCCTCCCGTACATCGCGACCGGCGCCGCAGCCGCCGCGCCATCGCGCGTCTATCTGGACATTTCAGTGGATGGCTACGTCCTGACGTTTGCAGTGGCCTTGTCGTGCGCCTGCGCGATCGCCTTCGGATTCGTGCCCGCACTCCGCGCGACGCGGCTCGAACTCAGTTCCCTGATGCACGATGTCTCGCCGCGGATGGCATCACGCGGGCGCTTGCGCTCGATGCTGGTCGTGTCCCAGGTCGCCATCTCGTTGGTGCTGCTGGTCGCCTCCGGCCTGGTGCTGCGCAGCTACGCAGCCGCGCAGCACGCCACCGGCGGATTCGAGTCTGCGAATGTCACCGCCATTGCCATCGACCTGAAAACGGCGGGTTACGACGACACACGTGGTCCCGTCGCCATCACCCGTCTGCTCGATGCGTTCGCCGCCGAGCCGGCATTCGAGCACGCCGCGCTGGCGACGAACGTGCCGATGAGCCTGGTCGACCCCGGGCCGCGCGCCACTAACGTCGAAGAGTACTCGCCGCGATCAGACGAAGACATGCTGTTCCTCTACAACATCGTCTCGCCGCAGTATTTCCAGACCCTGCGCATCCCGCTGCTGGCCGGCCGCGACTTCACGCGCACCGACGATGCGAACGCCCAGCCGGCGGTAATTATCAACGAGACCATGGCGCACCGCTTCTGGCAGACGCCGGACAACGCGATCGGCAAGCGCCTGCGCAGCGGCACGAGTGAATGGCGCACCGTGATCGGGGTGGCGCGCGACGTCAAATACGCGCGCCTGTCAGAAGCGCCGCGCCCGTTCGTCTACTATCCGATCCTGCAGAACTACGCGCCCGGCTTCGTCATTCACGCGCGCACCGGTGGCGATCTCAATTACGCCATGCACCGCGTCCGCGATCACGTGCAGGCGCTCGATCCGACGATCCCGATTACCCTTTCGAGGACGCTCACCGAACAGACGCGCGTCGCGTTGTCGGTCTATGAGCTCGCCGCCGGCGCGTTGACGATGTTTGGCGTGATGACCATGGTGCTGGCGGCGATCGGCATCTACGGGCTCGTCGCCTATACCGTGCAACAAAGCACGCAAGAGATCGGCATCCGCATGGCGATCGGCGCCAGCGGGATCGCCGTCGTGCGGGATTTCCTCCGGCGTGGAACGGCGCTTGCCGGCATCGGGGCCCTGATCGGCCTGGTCCTCGCGGCGGCCGCGAGCGGCGCCATTCGCTCCCTGCTCTACGGCGTCGGCGCGCGCGACCTGATGTCGTTCGCCGCCGCGACCGCCGTCGTGATGACGATCGCAATCCTCGCGTCGCTCGTTCCCGCGTGGCGCGCGGCGAAGACCGATCCGCTGAAGGCCTTGAGGCACCAATAGGCCACGCCCTGTTCGCAATCGGACAGGTTCAACCCAACTACGAGCAGGCAGCCAATCAGGCCTACAACTTCGGCCTGATTTCGGGCGTCCAATCTCCCGGTGGCAGGCATGGAACATGCCTATCGCTTACCGACATCTTGCGGCTCGGGGACCGTGTGGTCGCAAGATGTCCGCCCCGCGGAGCGGGGCCTGGAAATGCTGCCCCAGCGAGGTGGAGCCGCATCTGATCTGACGCCCTTCGTGGCGAAGCCTCGCTGGAGATTTCATGGAATCCGTGCTGCGCGACGTTCTGTTTGCATTCCGCGGCCTGCGCCGCCAGCCTGCGTTTGCAGTTACCGCGGTCCTCACCATCGCGCTCGGCATCGGCGCCACGTCCGCCATCTTCAGCGTGGTGAACGCGGTGCTGTTGCGCCCACTGCCCTACAACGACGCGGCACGACTCGGCACGGTGTGGTCCGATTTGCGAAACCGCAACGTCGTCGATTTCCCGCTCCCGCCGGGCGATTTCTACGACATGCGCAAGGACACGACGCTCTTCGACGGCTTTGCCGCGATCACGTCGTTTCGCCCCACCGTGGGCGGCGATGGCCAGGGTGAAGCGGAACAGGTATCGGGCGGCGCCGTGACGACCAACTTCTTCAGCCTGCTCGGACATCGCATCCAGGCCGGGCGCGACTTCGTCGATGCCGACGGCGCCCCCCAACCGCCGCCGCCGACACCGATTGGCGATGCGCTACCGCCGCCCGGCGCGCAACCGCCTCCACAGCTGCCGAATATCGCGATCATCAGTCATGAATTCTGGCAGCGCCGCTTCGGCGGCAACGCCGGGATCGTCGGACAGTCGATCCCATTCGGCAACGGCCGCGCGGAAATCGTCGGCGTGCTCGCGCCGAACTTCGAAGTGCTGTTCCCGCCGGGCACTAACGTCGAGCCGCGTCCCGACATTCTGATCGCCAGTCGCGTCAATTTCGAAACGGGATCACGCAACAACGTCTCGCTGCGCGTGGTCGCGAAGCTGAAGCCGGGCGTGTCGTTCAACCAGGCCCAGTCCGAGCTCGATCGCCTCTCGGCCGACCTGCGATCGCGCTTCCCCATCAAGCAGACGTCGAACATGAACCTGCGCATCGAGCCGATGCACGACGATCTCGTCGCGGACGTGCGGCCGCAGCTGGTAGCGCTGATGGGGGCGGTGGTGTTCGTGCTCCTGATCGCATGCGCGAACGTCGCGAACCTGCTGCTGGTCCGCGCGTCAGCGCGCGAACGCGAGCTCGCCGTGCGGGCCGCGATCGGCGGCAACCGCTGGCGCATCGTTCGCCAGCTGGTCGCCGAGAGCGTCGTGCTCGCCGCGGTCGGCGGCGCTGCCGGGTTGCTGCTCGCGCAGTTCGGCATCGACGCGCTGATCCAGCTGTCGCCCGAGGGCCTGCCACGCGCGGCCTCGGTGTCGCTCGATGGCACCGTGCTCGCCTTCACCGGCGTCGCATCATTCGCGGCGGCGCTCGTCTTCGGCGTCCTGCCGGCCTGGAAGGCGTCGCGTCCGGATGTGATGGACGTGCTCCGCTCGAGCGGCCGGCTGGTCGGCGGATCGTCGGGCCGATGGATGCGCGACGGTGCGGTGGTCGCGGAAGTGGCGCTGGCCTTTGTCCTGCTCGTCGGATCGGGACTGATGATTCGCACCTTCATCGCGCTGCAGAACGCGAATCCGGGATTCGATCCCGACAACGTCTTCACCTTCCTGATTCAGAACAATCGCGCGCAAGGCACCGAAGCACGCCAGGCGTTTCAGCGCAACATGATCGAACGCCTGAAAGCCGTGCCAGGCGTCGTCGATGCGACTTCAGCCGGCCCCATCCCGCTCGATGGCGGCAACTCGCTGGCGCGTTTTGGTCCGCTCGAGGCGGCCACCGACCCGGCGAAGTTCCAGCAGGCGATCTCCTACTTCGTGCAGCCGAACTTTTTCTCGTTCGCGAAGACGCCGATCATCGCCGGACGGGCGTTCGGCGACGCCGACAACAGGCCCGAGGCGCGCGTCATCATCATCGACGAGCTGATCGCGGCACAGCTCTTCCCGAACGGCGGCGCAGTGGGCCAGCGCATGCTGGCCCGCGTCATCACCAACGAGGCCGAGCAATTCGAGATCATCGGCGTCGTCAAGCATCAACGTCACACGACGATGATGAATGACGGCGAGGAGGGAATGTACTTCCCCGATGGCTACGGCCAGTTCGGGGGGGCGTTCCGATGGGCGGTGCGCACCAGCGGCGACGCGGCCGGCATCGCAAACGCGGTGCGCAGCGCGTTGGTCGAACAGGATCGCCGCCTGCTGCTCACGGAGCCGCGCACGTGGCAGTCGTACATGGATGAACACATCGCGCCGACGCGCTTCGCCTTGATTCTGATCGGCGTCTTCGCCGCGGTGGCCGCGATCCTGGCCATGATCGGCCTCTACGGCGTGCTCGCCACCAACGTGCGTCAGCGCACGACAGAAATCGGCGTGCGCATGGCCTTCGGCGCCAGCCGCGGCAGCATTGTCTCGCTCATCATCGGACAGGGGTTGCGCCTGAGCGCGGGCGGGATTGTGCTCGGGGTGATCGCCGCGATCGCGCTGACGCGCGTCATGGCGAGCTTGTTGGTGGGTGTATCCGCGACCGATCCGGCAACGTTCGCGGCGATGGCCGTGTTCTTCACGCTCATCGCCGCGTTCGCCGCGTGGATCCCCGCGCAGCGCGCAGCGGGACTCAATCCGAACGTTGCCCTTCGGGATGAATGACGACGATTTCGGATCTCAGATCCGAAATCGTCGCGATTCCCTTAAAAGCTCAGTCTGAATGCAAACTGAGCTTGCCGTGATACGTACGCATTTCCTGTGTTCTGCTGCGGCTGCCCGAAGAGCGCCGTGGTCGCCGTCGCGGTCGCGTTGAGGTTGACGTTGTAGCTACCGTAGTTGTGATGGTTGAACAGGTTGTAGACCTCGCCAATCAGCGAAATCTTCGTGTTGCCATGGAGCGTGATGTCTTTGGTCAGCCGCAGGTCAACCTTGTGCAGCGCCAGCCCCTGCAGCGCGTTGCGTGGAATCGTCTCCCCTGACGCGATGGTCGACGGACCGTGGAAACGGCTGGCGATCTCAATCGTGTCGCCGTTGGCCAGCGTCGCCGTCTGCGGAATCACAATTGCGTTGGTCGGCGCCCCGGCGGCCGTCAGGTTGAGCCGATTGGTGCCGGCCTTGCCGTAAACCGCCGTGTTGATCGCCGCCGCGAAGCGCGCGCCGGAGCCATAGAAGTACGAGACGCTCGTCGAAATACCCCACGGCATCCGATAGAGCGTCCAGGCGCGCAACGTGTGCGCCTGATAGTCAGTCGAGGTGGCGTACTCGCCATCGAGATAATCGAACTGATTGTTCTGCCCTGGCGCCGTGTAGCCGATGTTGCCGTCGTCGTGCATCGAGATCATGTAGGTGTAGGTCACGCCGCTCTGGAAATTGTTCTTGTAGCGGCGATTGAGGCCGGTCGAGAGCTGCGTCTGATCGCGGCGGCCGGTGCTGACGAAGTACGCAATCTGCGTGTACGCCGGATTCGGACGATTCGGCACGCCGTTTACCGGTGCCGGATTCATGTTGTAGCCGGTCGCCGGGTTGTAGAACAGGTTCGGGTCGATCGTGCGCGTGTCGTTGTACTGGTCGAAGTGCGTCAGGTCGGCTTCGAATCCGGTCACGGAGTTAATCTGCTTCTGGAAGCCGATACTGCTCTGCCACGTGTACGGATTCTGGTAGTCGGGGCTGATGATGCGCGGCGACTGCGGCGGCGCCGCGGCCTTTGCCTGATCGAACGTCGAGACGCCACATGACGGGTTCGTGATGAAGGCCGATCCGTTCGGGCAGTTGCCGCTGGCGGGCGGCAGGAATGCCGCGGTCACCATCTGGCTGTAGATCTGCGGGCTGAAGGTCATGTTCGAGACCGGCGTCGTGTAGTAGAGGCCGGTACCGCCGCGAATCACGAGGTCATTGTTGCCGCCGACGTTGTAGGTGAAGCCGACGCGCGGCGCGACGTTGTCGTTGTCGCGAATGTTGTCCTTGTAGCCGAAATCGGTGCCGACCATCCCGTCGAGGCCGGCAGGCGCGTTGTTGTTGAGCGGAATCGAATTGGTGATGACGTCGGGCGGCGACGCCACACCCCAGTCCACGTCCCAACGCACGCCGTAGTTGATCGTGAGATCGTTGGTCACGCGCCAGTTGTCGCCGATCCACGCGGCCCACGTCGGGCGCGGGATGTCGATGGTCCAGTCGCCGGCGTGGAAGTTCTGGTCGAACTCGCGCACCGTCGACGCCGGGATGCCCGCGATGTTCCAGGTGCTCGGATCCGCCGTCGGGAAGAGCGCGTTGAGGTTGGCGGGATTCGAGTTGAACAGCATGCGGCCGACCTGCTGGATGTACCAGGTCCCGGTGTTGCTGACGTAGATGAACTCACCGCCGACCTTCACGTCGTGCTTGCTGGTGTGCCAGCTCAGGTCGTAGCGCGTCTCGATGTTGTTCTGGTAGAACAGCTGAGGGAAGTTGTACGGCTTGCCGATGATCAGGCCGACGAAGTCGTATTCGACCGTGTCCTGCCCCGGCAGCGGATTGTTCGTCCACGCGAAGTTGTTGTAGCCGACGCGGACTTCCTGCACCTTGCTGTCGCTCAGCACTTTCGACCAGATCCCACCGATGTTGGTCGCGTTCTTGGTCTGCACCGACGCGTTGGAGGGGTGGCCGCCGGCCGCGAGCACGAACGGATTCTCCCAGTCCCAGCGGGAGCCGCGCACCGTGAGGCGATCGTTGGGCGCCAGCTGGTGATCGACGCGCGCGAGAATGCTCTGCTGGCTGTTCTTGTAGGGAATGGTGAAGCTCTGGCCGGGCAGCGTCGAGGGCGACGTGAAGAGCGTGGCCGGCTCGCGTTCGTATTCGTACGAGACGAAGTAGTGCGTGCGATCCTTGCTGATCGGGCCGCCAAAGGCGCCGCCCATCTGCTGGTTCTGGTACGGCAGCACGCGATTGGCGACGGCATCCTTGGCGTTGAACTTGTCGTCGCGGAAGTAACCGTAGAGCGCGCCCGACATCTTGTTGGTCCCGGAGCGCGAGACGGCCTGCACCTGAATGCCGGCCGAGCGGCCCTGCGTGATGTCGAACATGTTGGTGACGATCTGGAATTCGGCAATCGACTCGCGGCTGAACTTCGGCTGGCCGAAGCCGGAGCCGGCAATCTTCTGCGTAATCTGCTGGCCGTCGAGGTTCAGCTGGAAGTCGTCGTCGCGGCTCACACCCGGCGTGTTGCCGACGTCATTGGCGGTGATGCCCTTGATCATCTTCGAGAGTTCCATCCAGTTGCGGCCCTGCAGCGGCAACTCCTCCATCTGCCGGCGATCGACGTTGCCGGAGACCTGCGACGAGGTCGTGTCGACGAGCGGCGACTCGGCGAGCACGGTCAGCGTCTCGTTGACGGTTGCGAGCTTGAGGCTGAGCGGGATACGGGCGTTCTGGCCGACCAGGATCTCGATGTCTTTCAACGAGATGGTCGTGAATCCTGCCAGCTCGGCCTGGATGGTGTACTTGCCCGGCAGAACATTCCCGATGCGGTATTCGCCGCGATCGTTGGTCACCGCGCTCAGGACGCGGCCGGTATCCTGATCGGTCGCGGTGATGGCGACGCCAGGCAGCGCGGCCTTTGTTTCGTCGACGGCCGTGCCGACGATGGTGCCCTGCTGCGCCAACGCCGGTGACGCCGTCAAAATCAGGACACACGCAAACTTGAGGAGAACGGAACGCACGCGCATAGCTCACTCCAGTCCTGCCACCGACCGTTGTGGGGGGCAGATGCGAGGACGAAGACAACCGAAGCCGACACCGACGATAAAGCCGAGTCCCGCGCGCTCACCCGAGTAGCCGGGTGACAAGCCATGAATTGCGCGGACTATACCAGCTTTCGGCTTGCGGCGATCGGCTTTCAGCCATCCCAAAAGCTGATAGCTAATTGCCGTTTGCCGACTGCTGTTACGATTGCCGCGCATGAGTGACAGTCACGGGCATCTGACACGCGTCGCCGCCGAGCGCTGGCGCCTCGCGTTGCTGCTGACGGCGCTGATGACGGCGATCTACGTCGGCTTCATCCTGCTCGTCGCGTATAACAAGCCGTTGCTCGGCACGATCCTGATGCCGGGCCTCAGTGTGGGCATCGTTCTCGGCGTGCTGGTCATCATCACGGCCTGGGTCCTGATCCTGATTTACGTGCGCTGGACCAATACCCACTACGACCATCGCGTCGCCGACGTGCGTCGGGCCAGGCAGGAAGGCCGCTGATGCAGACGGGCGAAACCAATGTCGTCGCCATCGCGGGCTTCTCACTCTTCATCGGCCTGTCGCTCGTCATCACCTGGTTCGCGGCCCGCCGCACGCGCAGCACCGAACACTTCTATGCCGCGGGCCGATCGATCACCGCGTTTCAGAACGGCCTCGCCCTCGCCGGCGATTACATGAGCGCCGCCAGCTTCCTGGGCATCGCCGGCCTCGTCGCGACGTCCGGGTTCGACGGGCTGATCTACTCGATTGGGTTTCTGGTCGGCTGGCCGGTCGTCGTGTGCCTGATCGCCGAGCCGCTGCGCAACCTGGGCAAGTTCACGTTCACCGACGTCGTGGCATTTCGGCTGCGCCAGGCGCCGGTGCGGGTCGCGGCGGCGACAGGCAGTCTCGCGGTGGTCGCGTTCTACCTGATCGCGCAAATGGTCGGCGCCGGCAACCTGATCACGCTGTTGTTCGGTCTCCGCTACGAAACCGCGGTCGTGATCGTCGGCGTCGTCATGCTCGCGTACGTGCTTTTCGGCGGCATGATCGCCACCACGTGGGTGCAGATTGTGAAAGCGGTGCTGCTGCTCACCGGCGCGTTCCTGCTCGCGATGCTGGTGCTGCTGAAATTCTCGTTCAATCCGCTCGCGCTCTTTGCGGAAGCTACGCGGCAATATGGCGAGGGCGTCCTGGCGCCTGGACGGTTCATTTCGAATTCGGTCGACGGCATTTCGCTGGGGCTCGCCTTGATGTTCGGGACGGCCGGCCTGCCGCACATCCTGATGCGGTTCTACACTGTGCCCGACGCGCGCACGGCGCGCGTCTCGGTCGCCTACGCCACAGCGGCGATCGGCACGTTCTACTTATTGACGTTTATCCTTGGCTTCGGCGCCATGGTCCTGGTCGGCCAGGACCCGATTCGCAAGATCGATGCGGGCGGCAACATGGCCGCCCCGCTACTGGCCCAGGCGGTCGGGGGGCAGGCCTTCCTCGGATTCATTTCCGCTGTCGCTTTCGCGACGATCCTCGCCGTTGTCGCCGGCCTGACGCTGGCCGGCGCTGCCGCGCTGTCGCACGACATTTACGTCCACGTCTTTCGCCACGGCAGGGCGAGCGAAAAAGAAGAGCTCAGGGTGGCCCGCGGCGCCACGATCGGCCTGGCCCTGCTGGCGATTGTGCTGGGCATCGCTTTCAAGGGACAGAATGTGGCCTACATGGTCGGCCTCGCCTTCGCGATTGCGGCCAGCGCCAACTTCCCCGCGCTCGTGATGTCGATGTTCTGGAAAGGCTTCACGACCCGAGGGGCTCAGGCGTCGATCCTCATCGGAACCGCCTCAACACTCGTATTGATCTACATGTCGGCGACGATCCAGATGGATGTCCTCAAGCACACCAAGGAACAGTGGGAGGCGGGCTGGGCGTATTTCCCGTACAGAAATCCCGGACTGTTCACCATTCCCCTCTCATTCATCACGGGCATCGTCGTCTCGCTGCTCGCGCCGGAACCGGCGGCCCAGGAGGGCTTCGCGAGGCTCGAGCACCAGATCCACGTTGGCGAGGAAGAACCCGTTTGATTCAGCACAAGGCCGTGCGCTATGGCCTCTTCGCGCTGTGGGTGATAATCGCGGTCGGCGCCCTTTACCTGTATTTCTTCAAGCGCGAAGCTGTGCAAAGCGAACTCCGGGACGCGCTGTCAGCGTCGTTCTGGATCGCGTCGATCTCGTACTTGTTGATCGGCGCCCTGCGCGCATTCACGCTGGTCCCGGCGACTTTCCCGCTGCTGGTCGCCATGCCGTTTTTCGACCCATGGGTCCTGCTGGCCCTGACCATTCCCTGCATCGGCATCTCATCGTCGATCTGTTACTGGTTCGCGGAAGCGATTCACATGGACGAGATCGTCGAGCGC
>Ga0310904_10000147_pt1 | contig 16569 bp, 12 predicted proteins | sample C48D1metaG_FD_203746 | JGI IMG/M metagenome (GOLD analysis project Ga0310904, IMG submission 203746) | Lab incubated soil microbial communities from West Virginia University Organic Research Farm, Morgantown, WV, United States - C48D1 | ecosystem: Environmental > Terrestrial > Soil >... | reverse complement strand
ACAGCCTTGAGAATCTTGAAATCGTATTTCCTGTCCGCCGAAAAGCGCGTCAGCGCCTTGACGTCCTTGGGGAAGCAGCTCCCGCCGAAGCCGACACCCGGGAACAGAAACGAGTTGCCGATACGCCGATCGGAGCCGACGGCCTGGCGCACGCGGTCCACATCAGCGCCAAACAGATCGCACACGTTTGCGATCTCGTTCATGAACGAAATCTTCGTCGCGAGGATCGCGTTCGAGGCGTACTTCGAAAGCTCCGCGCTGGGGCAATCCATCACCATGATCGGCGCGCCGGTGCGCGTAAACGGCTGGTGCAGCTTGACCATGAGCTCGGCCGCGCGCGGATCTTCGGCGCCAATGACGACCCGATCGGGCTTCATGAAGTCCTCGACGGCGGCTCCCTGCTTGAGGAACTCCGGGTTGCTGACCACGCTGAACGGATGTGTCGTCTCGCGGCGAATGACCTCGCGGACTTTTTCCGCGGTCCCGACCGGCACGGTGCTCTTGTTGACGATGACCTTGTAGCCGTTCATGGCTCTGGCGATCTCGCGGGCCACGTTCATGACGTGACGCAGATCCGCCGAGCCGTCCTCGCCTTGCGGCGTCCCTACCGCGATGAACACGATTTCGGCGGCGCGGACCGCTTTCGGCAACTCGGTTGTAAAGACCAGCCGGCCCTCCGATTTGTTACGCTTGACCAGCTCTTCGAGACCCGGTTCGTAAATCGGTATCTTGCCCCGGCGCAACATCGAGACCTTCGCCGTGTCCTTGTCGACACACGTGACGTCGTTGCCAGACTCGGCGAAACCTGCGCCGGCCACCAGTCCGACATACCCTGTACCCACAACCGCGATCTTCATTCAGCCCCCAAAAACATGAAGCGTATCATCCGTGGTTCAAGGCAGTCAACACATTGAACCACAAGGACTTGCCGTGTTTATGGTACTCTTTTCGGCGTGCGGATACTCGTCGATTACCGTCCGGCCCTGCGTGAGCGGACCGGCGTCGGCGAATTCGTTCACGAGTTGGTAAAGGCCTTAGCCCAACCGACCCAGCGCGACCGGAACGACCAGGTCGCCATCTTCACCAGTTCCTGGAAGGACCGGCCGGCTTCATCTCTCGCATCCGAGATGCCCTCGGTGCAGGTCGTCGACGTCAGGATTCCCGTGAGAGCGCTGCTGTGGGGATGGAATCGCCTGGAATGGCCGCCAGTCGAATGGTTTGCCGGGATGCATGACGTGGTTCACAGCCAGAGCCCGTTGTTAATTCCGGCGACGAAGGCCGCCCAGGTCGTGACCATCCATGATCTCGACTTTCTCCGCCACCCGGATCAGATGAGTGCCGAGATTCGCCGCGACTATCCGGCGCTCGCGCGATCCCATGCAGCGCGCGCGCATGGCGTCATCGTCTCGTCGAATTACGCCGCGGGAGAAGTCATTCGGGAATTGCAGCTCGATCCTTCGCGCGTGCATGTGTGCCCGCCCGGACGTCCAGCGTGGGCAGACGAGGTTTGTCGCCGACGCAGCCAGTTGGGGATCCGCGGAAAGCACATCCTCTTCATGGGTACGCTCAGCCTGCGCAAGAACGTCGGCACGCTGCTCGAAGCCTACGCCCGGCTGTGCACGCAGAACGTTGACACGCCGCCCCTCGTCCTCGCGGGCCACCGCACACCGGCGTCGTCTCGCTGGGAAGCGCGCACCGAACAACCACCTCTCAAGGGCCGCGTGACGATCACGGGGTACGTCGACAGCGCGCGCAAGATCGATCTCTACGCGGATGCCATGATGCTCGTGTTGCCGTCGTACGAAGAAGGGTTCGGTCTGCCCGTGCTGGAAGCAATGGCGTGCGGCGTGCCGGTCATCGTGTCGAACCGCGGCTCGCTGCCGGAGGTCGCCGGCGCCGCCGCCGAGCCGATCGATCCCGACGATGCGGAGGGGTTTGCACGTGCGATGGCGTCACTGGTTTCCGGCGATGCGCGCGCGGCGATTGCGCGCGGTCTGACGCAGGCCGCGAAATACAGCTGGCCGTCGTGCGCGATCGCCGCGCGTGACGCGTATCAATCCGCGATCGAGGTCCATGCGCGTCGCCATTGACGCGCGCGAGCTCTGCGGGCGGCCGACGGGCGTCGGGCGCTATCTCACGGGCCTGCTCGACGGCTGGTCGAGGAGCGACGCGATGCGCCGGCACGCCTGGACGCTGATCGCACCGCGCACGATCGAACGTTCGACGCGCTGGGCCGCGACCATCGAGGTGGCGGCGGGCGGCGGCGGTACCCTCTGGGAACAGGTGACGTTGCCCCGCGCCGTTGCGGCCGTGAAGCCCGATGTGTTCTTCGCGCCGGGATACACTGCTCCCTTGACCGTGGCGGCTCCCCTGGTCCTCACGATTCACGACCTGTCGTTCTTCGCCCATCGGGAATGGTTTTCGTTCCGTGAAGGCGCGCGCCGGCGGCTCCTCACTGCATGGTCCGCGCGGCGAGCAAAGGCGATTGTCACCGACAGCGAGTTCTCGAAAGCGGAAATCACTCGTCACATCGGCATCAAGAACGTGCGCGTGATACCGCTCGGGATCGATCCTTCTAACGACCGTTCTAACGATCGTTTGAACGATCGTGCTCCGATCGTTCTGTTCGTTGGTTCGCTATTCCAACGACGGCGAGTTGATCGATTACTCCACGCTTTCGATCTTGTTGCCGATCGCGTGAGTGATGCGCGCCTCGAAATCGTTGGTGAAAACCGGACGCAACCTCCAGTCGATTTCGAATCGATTCGACGGGGCTGCAGGCACGCCGATCGCATCAACATCCGTTCGTACGTCGATGACGCCGTTCTGGCGTCCCTGTACGGGCGCGCATCGGTTTTCGCATTCCTCTCCGAATACGAAGGATTCGGACTGACGCCGCTCGAAGCGCTTGCCGCGGGTGTGCCGCCGCTCGTCCTCGACACTCCTGTCGCGCGGGAGACGTGCGGCGCCGCCGCTCGATACGTCGCGCCTTCTGCGTCCGACGACCAGATTGCGGCCGCTCTCGCCGACCTGTTGACCAACGCAGCGGCGCGAGAGGACATCCTGAGCCATCAAGGCGCCGTCCTCGCCCGCTACGACTGGAACCTTGCTGCTGCCGCGACGCTGTCGGTCCTCGAGGAGGCCGCCGGTGGCCGATAGGGACACTCTCGCGATCGTCATCGTCACCTACAACTCGGTGGATGAAATCGATGCGTGCCTGCACTCGCTCGTTGGTCATACCAGCCCCTTCCCCACGACCATCACCGTCGTCGACAACGCGTCGCGAGACGGCACCGCCGGACACGTACGCAAGAACTGGCCGTCCGTGCAGGTCATCGACTCCGGCGGCAACCTTGGATTTGCCAAAGCCAACAACATCGGCATTCGCGCGACGACCAGCGATTACGTGCTGTTGATGAACCCGGACACCGTGGCGCCGCCCGGTGCCGTCCAGACGCTGGTGCGAGGACTGGCGTCGAATCCCGATGCGGCGATTGCCGGCGCGCGCCTGCTGAGCGAAAGCGGATTTCCTGAGCTGTCATGGGGGGCGCCAATCAATCCCTGGAACGAGCTCAGGACGATGATTGTTTCGCGGCTGTATCTCCGCAAGATCCGGCTGCTCGTTCGCAGGATCGACAAGTTGAGCCGCAGCGCGCGCGACGTGGCGTGGGTCAGTGGCGCCTGCATGGCGATCCGCCGTCCCGATCTCGACGCGGTCGGCCTGCTCGACGAGCGCTATTTCATGTACAACGAGGACGTGGATCTCTGCCTTGCCATGAAGAAACGCGGCCGCCGGGTGGTCTACGTGGCCGGCTCCGAGGTGCTGCACTATCGCGGCAAGTCGGCGGCACAGAATCCCGAATTGGAGCGGCTGCGGCAGCAAAGCCATGTCGCGTATTACGAGAAGCACCTGCCGATGTGGACTCCGCTATTGCGCATCTACCTGACAATCACGGGCAAGGCCTGATTCGGATGCGAATAGCCATCGACGCCCGCAAGCTCCGTGATTTCGGCATCGGCACGTACCTCCGCAACATCTTGATGGAGCTGTCGCGGCTGGATCGCGACACCGAATACGTCGTGTTGTGCCGGCCTGACGATGTCGGCTCGGGCGATGTGCTCGGCCAGAACTTCAGGATGGTGCCGGAGACGGCGCCGACCTATTCGATTGCCGAGCAATTCAAGATACCGCTGTCGCTCGCGCGCGAAGGCGTGCGCCTCGTGCACGAGCCGCATTACGTGCTGCCGCCGCTCATCAAGTGCCGGTCGGTCGTGACGATTCACGACTGCATCCACCTGATGTTTCCGCAGTACCTGCCAAACAAGTTCGCTTACGTGTACGCGAAGGGCTCGATGTGGGTCGCGGCGCAAAAGGCGAACCGGATCCTCACCGTATCAGAGGCCTCGAAGCGCGACATCCTGCGGTTCTTCAACGTCCGGCCGGAGAAGGTTGTCGTGATTCACAATGCGATCGACGAGCGGTTCATGGCGCCGGAGAGTCCCGAGCGCATGGATCTCGTGCGCCAGCGCTACCAGCTCGATCACCCGTTCGTGCTGTATGTCGGCAACATCAAGCCGCACAAGAACATCGAGCGGCTGATCGCCGCGTTCGGGCGGGCGCGGACCCGGGGCCCGGACAACCTGAAACTCGTCATCATCGGCGACGAAATCTCGAAGTACCCGGCGCTGCGGCAGTCGGTGCACAAGCACAAGCTCGACAAGCACGTCCGATTCCTGGGATTTCAGCCGATGGAAACGTTAGCGGCGTTCTACCGTCTCGCGCGCGTGTTCGTCTTCCCGTCGCTCTATGAAGGCTTCGGACTGCCGCCGCTCGAGGCAATGGCGTGCGGCGCGCCTGTCGTCACGTCGAATGTCTCATCGCTGCCGGAAGTCGCCGGCGGCGCGGCTCTGCTCGTTGATCCGTACGATGAAGATTCAATCGCGGACGGCATCGTCAGGGCCGCCACCGACGAAGCGCTGCGGGCCGATCTCATCGCGCGTGGCAGGGAGCGCGCACGATCGTTCTCGTGGGCCCAAAGCGTCCGCAAAATTCATCAAATCTATATGGAAGTCGCGCACGCCTGATTCACGTTCGCGCGGGACGAACGGACCGGAGGATCGACGCCCCGCGCCCCGCGCCAACTCCTGAATCGGGTGATTCATGCTGGCAACCGCGCGGTAAGATCGGGTGTTGCGCGTCGCCCTCATTCACGACTGGCTCACCGGCATGCGCGGGGGTGAAAAAGCCCTCGAAGTCTTCTGCGAGATCTTCCCTGACGCGGACCTGTTTACGCTTGTCTATCTACCCGGCACGACGTCGCCACTGATCGAACGGCGCAGCGTCAAGCGATCAGCGATACAGTTCCTGCCCTTCGCGGGGCGGCTGTATCGGCAATACCTTCCGCTCTTCCCTATCGCCGTCGAGCAATTCGATCTCGATGGGTACGACCTCGTCATCAGCACCAGCCACTGCGCGGCCAAATCGGTCGTCGTGACCGGGCGGGCGCGCCACCTCTGCTACTGCCTCACGCCGATGCGCTACGCCTGGGATCAATTCGACGCGTATTTCGGGGCGGATCGCGTCGGAAAACTTGGCAACCTGCTCCTGCGCCCCATGCTCGCGGGACTGGCCAGGTGGGACCGCGCGACGGAAGGCCGAGTACACCGCTATCTTGCTATCTCTCAATATGTTGCGCGGCGGATCGCGCTTTACTATAATCGTGAGTCGACCCTTGTGTATCCTCCGGTCGACACCGAGTTCTACTCTCCCGAGCCGGCCGAGCCGGTCCAGCCACAACCCAAGTTTCTCGTGGTGTCCGCGCTCGTACCGTACAAACGCGTGGACCTGGCGATGATGGCCGCGCGCCAGGCGGGGTTCGGGCTGACGGTCGTCGGCAATGGACCTGAACGCGCCAATCTCGAGCGCCTGGCCGGTGACGGCATAGAGCTCGCCGGCTGGCGCACCGATGAAGAAATCCGCGATCTCTATCGAACCAGCATTGCCGCCATTCTTCCCGGCGAGGAAGATTTCGGCATCGTGCCGGTCGAAGCACAAGCCTGCGGCCGTCCCGTCGTCGCGCTCGCACGCGGCGGCGCACTCGACACGGTGATCGACGGTGAGACGGGTGTGTTGTTCGGCGAGACGACAGTCGAATCGCTCGCCGCGGCGTTGACGCGCACGGCCGCGACGTCCTGGGACAGCGCGACGATCCGGCGCCGCGCCGAACGGTTCTCGCGGTCTCGCTTCGTCGACGAAATCCAGCACATCGTCGACGACACATTGCGGGCCCCGGCAGGATCACGATGGTAAGGCGTCACAATCGGCTGCTTGTCGCATTTCACGTCGCGGCCGATGCCGGGCTGGGTATGGTGGCGTTCTTCCTTGCGTACCTGCTGCGCTTCGAAACGGGACTCATCGCCATCACGCGCGGCCACCCGCCGGTCGAGCAGTACATCAACGTCCTGCCCTTCATCGCGCTGATCGTTCCGCTGGGGTTCCATTTCCAGGGCTTGTACCGGCTGCGCCGCGGCCGCTCGCGCATCGACGACTTCTTCAACGTCCTCGTCGGCAGCATCTTCGCGGTCGTCCTGGGCATCGTCGCGACGCTGTTCTACCAGGCGTATTACGCCAGCGACGCGCAACGCGAGGTCGGCGCGTTCGAGGTGTCACGGATCGTCTGGGGGCTCTTCCTGGTTGCCAACATCGCGTGTGGTTACCTGTCGCGCAAGTTCATTCGGGAAGCGCTGGAGCGGCGATGGCTGGCGGGCATCGGCCTGCGAAAGATCCTGATCGCGGGGGCCGGCGATCTCGGCCGCGTTGTCGCGGATCGCATCCTGGAGCATCGCGAGCTCGGCTACCAGATCGTGGGGTTCGTCGACGACAAGGCGGGCGGCGATCATCTCGGCTATCGCGGACTGCCCTTGCTCGGCTCGCTGGCTGATGCCGCCGACATCGTCACCAATGAAAAGATCGACGACCTCTACGTCGCGCTGCCGCTCGAGGAGCACATGAAGCTGCTCGACCTCGTCGAGTCGACGAGCCGCGAAGGCGTCGACGTGAAGGTCGTGCCGGACCTGCTGCAGTTCATTGCGCTCCGCGCCCGGCTCGAAGACCTCGACGGCGTGCCGGTGATCAACCTCAACGATGTGCCGCTGCAGGGCGTGAGCGCGGTGATCAAGCGCGCGCTCGACGTTGTGATCTCCGCCGCCGCGCTCGGCGTCATGGCGCTGCCCGGGCTGCTCATCAGCTGGATGATCAAGAAGACCTCTCCGGGGACGATCTTCTATGCGCAGGAGCGCATGGGGCTCGACGGCAAGCAGTTCACCGTTTACAAGTTCCGGACCATGCCGATCGATGCGGAGAGCGAGACCGGCCCGATCTGGGCCGACGAGAACGACAATCGCGCGACCAGGGTCGGCGCGTTCCTGCGGCGTCACGACCTCGACGAATGGCCCCAGTTCTGGAACGTGCTGAAGGGCGACATGTCGATCGTTGGTCCGCGGCCGGAGCGGCCGTTCTTCGTCGAACAGTTCAAGCACCGCATCCCGCAGTACATGTTGCGCCACAAGGTCAAGGCCGGGATCACGGGCTGGGCGCAGGTCAACGGCTGGCGCGGCAACACCTCGCTCGAGAAGCGCATCGAGTACGACCTGTATTACATCGAGAACTGGTCGGTCACGCTCGACATCAAGATCATGTGGTTGACGCTGATTCGCGTCTTTGCTCCGAACCGCGCCTAGCCGCCGACTCACGATCCACCGATTACATCTAGACTAGATACTCACATGCCACGCGTCGTCATCACGGGTGCTGCCGGGTTCATCGGATCACACCTTTCGGAAACGCTCCTCGATCGTGGCTTCTCGGTCGTCGGCATCGACAACCTGCTGACGGGAGACCTCGCGAACATCGGGCACCTGCGCGATCGCGATTTCCAGTTCATCAGGCACGACGTCACGAACTACATCGACGTGGACGGGCCGGTCGATTACGTGCTGCACTGGGCGAGCCCGGCGAGCCCGATCGACTACCTCGAGCTGCCGATCCAGACGTTGAAGGTCGGCTCGCTCGGCACGCACAAGGCGCTCGGCCTGGCGAAGGCGAAGGGCGCGGCGTTTGTGATTGCCTCGACGTCCGAGGTCTACGGCGATCCGCTCGAGCACCCGCAGAAGGAATCCTACTGGGGCAACGTCAATCCGATCGGCCCGCGCGGCGTCTACGACGAAGCCAAGCGATTCGCGGAAGCGATGACCATTGCCTACCGGCGCTTTCACAAGGTCGACGCCAAGATCGTTCGCATCTTCAACACCTACGGCCCGCGCATGCGCATCCGCGACGGCCGCGCCGTGCCGGCATTCATCTCCCAGGCGCTCGTCAATGAAGACGTGACGGTGTTCGGCGACGGCAAACAGACACGCAGCTTCTGTTACATCTCCGATCTGGTCGACGGCATCATTCGGATGATGTTGTCGAAGGAGAACGATCCGATCAACATCGGCAACCCGCAGGAAATGACGATCGAGCAGATCGCCCGGTTGATCATCGAGATGACGGGCTCGAAGAGCCAGATCGTCTACAAGCCGCTGCCAACGGACGACCCGAAAGTCAGGCAACCCGACATCACCCGCGCGCGCACGCTCCTTGGCTGGGAGCCGAAGGTCTCGCTCGAGCATGGCCTCGGCCGCACGATTGAATACTTCAGGGCCAAGGTCCTGGGTTCGTAGTTGCCGTTCACGACGCTCGGTCTTGGTTCGAAGCTCTCGCAAGCCCTCAAAGAAAAAGGATATGTCGAGCCAACGCCGATCCAGGCGAAGGCCATTCCGGTGATTCTGTCCGGCCGCGACGTCATCGGCGTCGCGCAGACCGGCACCGGCAAGACGGCGGCATTCGTGCTGCCGTTGCTCGAACGGCTCGCCGCCACTGCCGCCGCGCGCACGATGCGCGCGCTGGTGATCGCGCCGACGCGCGAGCTCGCCGCGCAGATTGAAGAGAACGTTCGGGCCTACGGCAGGCACCTGCCGTTACGCTACGCGACGGTCTTCGGCGGCGTGGGCGAAGGCCCGCAGATCCAGGCGCTCCGGCGCGGGGTCGATCTCGTCGTGGCGACGCCGGGACGCTTGATCGATCTGATGGAACAGCGCCACGTCGACTTCACCGCGCTTCAAGTGCTGGTGCTCGACGAAGCGGATCGCATGCTCGACATGGGTTTCCTGCCGGCCATCCGGAAGATCGTTTCAAAGACGCCGCCGTCCCGCCAGACCTTGCTCTTCTCGGCGACGATGTCGAAAGAGATCGAGCGCGTGGCCAAGGAGGTATTGAAGTCGCCGATGCTCGTCGAAATCGGCGCGCGCTCGACGCCCGCCGAAGCGGTGACGCAATACGTCGTCGAAGTCTCGGCTGCCGGCAAAGTCCCGGCGCTCATCCATTTGCTGAAGGACGCCGCGCTCGAATCGGTGCTGGTCTTTTCACGAACGAAGCATGGCGCGGATCGCATCGGCCGCAAGCTGGGCGCGGCGGGCATCCCGACGGCAACGCTGCATTCGAACCGCACCCAGGGCCAGCGCCTGCAAGCGCTCAAGCGGTTCCGCTCCGGCGACGTCCGCGTGTTGATCGCGACAGACATCGCCGCCCGCGGCATCGATGTGGACGGCATTTCGCACGTCATCAACTTCGACTTCCCGCCGCAGCCGGAAGATTACGTGCATCGCATCGGCCGGACCGGACGCGCCCAGGCCATCGGCGACGCCATCAGCTTCGTGACGCACGAAGACGCCGACGGCTTGCGCAAGCTTGAACGATTCCTGGGACGCGGGATCACCAGAAAGAAACTCGATGGCTACGTCGCCGCGGCTCCGGCCGCGACGGCGGTTGACGCAGAGCAGCGGCCGTCAGGCGACCGTCCCGCACATCGCGATCAGCAGCGCCAGCCCAAGGGGCCGTGGCGGTCGAAGGGGCCGCGCTCCGGATCGTTCGGCCCCAAGCGCTTCGGGCAACGCCGCGGCCAGCCGCAGGGGCGTCGCGGACGCACCTGAATCACCGCCGAGCTACGACTGTAATTCATTGTCACCATAAGCGCTTAGCGCTTGTGGTCTGGAGCCACCTCAGGGGAACATGGCGCATTGTGCGTGCGCGTGTTGTCCTGAGTCTTGCACTCGCCCTCGTCTCGGCGGCGTGTGGAGACCCATCGTCTGCTGCGTCGCGCGCGGCGGCTCCCGCGGGCGCCACCTCGGTCAAAGTCGTTCGCCTGCAACTCGAGCCGCTCGCCCGGAGCATCACCGTGAGCGGCACGCTGGCCGCCGAGGAACAAGTCACGCTCGGTTTTAAGGTCACCGGCCGCGTCGAAGAGCTGCGCGTCGATCTCGGATCGATCGTGGGTAAAGGCGATGTGATCGCCCGCCTGACGCCGACCGACTTCGAGCTTCGACTGCGCCAGTCCGATGCGGCCCTGCAACAAGCGCGCGCGCGTCTTGGTCTCGATCCCGATGGCGACAGCGATACCGTCGACGCTGATCAGACCGCTCTTGTCCGACAGGCGCGCGCCGCCATGAACGAAGCGCGCCGGCAGCGCGAGCGCGTCGCCACCTTCGTGGGGCGCGGCATCTCCGCGAAGGCGGATCTCGAAGCCGCCGACGCCGCGCTCGAAATCGCCGAAGGCCGCCACCAGGACGCGCTCGAGGAAGTCCGTAACCGCCAGGCGGTGCTGGCGCAGCGGCGATCCGAAGTGGCGATCGCCCGCCAGCAGCTGGACGACACGACCCTGCGGGCGCCGATCGAAGGCGTCGTGCGCGAGCGTCAGGTGTTTCCGGGTGAGTATCGCGCCGCGGGCACGCCGATCGTCACCCTGGTCCGTCAGCATCCGCTTCGCCTGCAGCTGGCCGTGCCAGAGCGCGCTGCCACGACACTGCGCGTCGGCCAGCTGGTGCGCGTCACGGTCGAAGGCGATCCGACGGTGCACGAAGGCCGCGTGACGCGCATCAGCCCGTCGATCGAGGAAGGCACCCGCACGCTGCCGATCGAGGCCGAGATTCCCAACCGCGAAGACAAGCTCCGGCCGGGCACCTTTGCCAAGGCCGACATTGTGACGGCCGAGAATCCGTCGCTGGTCGTACCCCAGAGCGCGCTGGTCGTCTTCGCCGGCGTCGAGAAAGTGCTGGTCGTCAAGGACGGCAAGGCCACCGAACAGCGCGTGCGCACCGGACTGAGGATTGGCGAGCGCGTCGAGCTGCTCGACGGCGTCAAGGCCGGCGACCTGGTGATTCTCTCGCCGGGCGGCCTCGCCGGCGGCTCGCCGGTCACCATCGCAGAGTAACGGCCGTGAAGACCCTCGCTGACATCTGTATTCGCCGCCCGGTGTTCGCCACCATGCTGATCATGGCGCTGGTCGTGATCGGCGCAGCCTCGTTCATGCGGCTCGGCGTCGATCGCTTCCCGTCCGTCGATCTGCCGAACGTGATGGTGCGCACGTCGCTGCCGGGCGGATCGGTCGAAGAAGTCGAAAGCCAGATTTCCGATCCGCTCGAAGAAGCGGTCAATCGCGTGGAAGGCATCAGCGAGCTCCGCTCGGTCTCGGCGCCAGGCCAGTCGATGCTGAACATCACCTTCAACCTCGATCGCGACATCGACGTGGCGGCGCAGGACGTGCGCGATCGCGTGCAGTCGGTGATCCGGCGGCTGCCGCAAGACATCGAAGCGCCGATGATCGTGAAGCAGGACAGCGACAACGCGCCAAGCCTCTCGGTGGCGCTGTCAGGCAACCTGTCGATTCGCGAGCTCACGGAAATCGCCGACAAGATCGTCAAGGTGCCGCTCGAGCGGACCGCCGGAGTCGGCGAAGTGCAGATCGTTGGCGGCCTCGAGCGCGCCATGAGCATCTGGGTCGAGGCCGATCGGCTCGCCGCCTACAAGCTGTCGATCGCCGAGGTCCGAAACGCCCTGCAGCAGCAGAACGCCGACCTTCCCGGCGGCAACGTCACGACCGATGTCAACGAGCGCACGCTGCGCACGATGGGCCGCTTCGCCGACGCCTCGCAGTTCAACGAACTCGTCATCGCCACGCGGAACGGTTCGCCGATCCGCGTGCGCGACATCGGCCGAGCCGAGGACGGCACCAAGGAGCAGCGCTCGTTCGCGCGCCTGAACGGAATTCCCACCGTCGTGCTCGACGTGCGCCGCCAGTCCGGCGCCAACACCGTCGCGGTCATCGAAGCCGCCAAGGCCAGCCTCGAGCGCGTCACCCCGCGGCTGCCGGCGGGCGTCTCGGTCCAGATCATCCGCGACCAGTCCGAGCACATCTACGCCTCGCTGCACGAGATCAACGTGCACCTGATTCTCGGCAGCATCCTCGCCTGCCTGGTGGTGTTTGCGTTCATGCGCGACTGGCGCGCCACCATCATTGCCGCCGTCGCCATTCCAACGTCGGTGATCTCGACATTCGGGTTGATGGCGGCGCTCGGCTTCACGCTCAATACCGTCACGATGCTCGCGCTCGTGCTGATGGTCGGCATCGTCATCGACGATGCGATCGTCGTCCTCGAGAACATCTTCAGGTTCATCGAAGAGAAAGGCATGGCGCCGTTCGAGGCCGCGAAGGAAGCCACCGCCGAAATCGCGCTCCCGGTGCTCGCGACGACCATGAGCCTGGTCGTGATCTTCATTCCCGTGTCGTTCATGTCGAGCATCTCGGGACGCTTCCTGTATCAGTTCGGGTTTACCGCCGCCAGCGCGATCCTGATCAGCCTGCTGGTGTCGTTCACGCTGACGCCGATGATGAGCGCGCGCATGTTCCGCCGCGGCATGATCCATTCGCACGACGATGCCGACTCTCGCAAGGGTTTCTACGGCGTCATCGACCACGTCTATGCGACCGTGCTGGCGTTTGCGCTGCGGCGGCGCCTGATCGTCGCCGCCGTCGGCATCATGGTGATCCTCTCGATCGTGCCGCTGTATCGCGTGGTGCGGCAGGATTTCGTGCCATCCGGCGTGGATGAAGCGCAGTTCGAGATGAGCATCGTGGCGCCCGAGGGCGCCAGCGTCGGCGCGATGGATGAAGCGATGCGGGCCATCGAAGCGGAGCTGACGCAGGTCCGCGGCATCACGACGGTGCTGACGACCATTGCCGGCGGGCCGTTTGGCACCACGAACGAGGCGCAGGTTTTCGTCAAGATCGCGCCGCACGCCGAGCGCATCTTCTCGCTGACGCGCCTGGCCAGGGGCATTGTCACCCTGCACCCGCTCGCGGCCTTCCAAGGCAACTATTCGCAGGCCGATGTGATGCAGCAAGTGCGCGGCCGCATGCGCAAGTTCCCCGACCTGCGCATCGGTGTCCGCAATCTCCAGACCTTCAACCTCGGCAGCGGCAACCGGGACATCGACTTCGCCATCCGCGGTCCCGAGCTCGATAAGCTCGCGGAGTACGCCGAGACGCTGCGCTCGCAGTCGCAGTCGATCGGCATCGTCGACGCCGACACCACGCTCAAGCTCAACAAGCCGGAATTGCGCGCGCGGATCGATCGCGCCCGCGCGGCGGATTTGGGCGTGAAGACGCAGGACGTGGCGGCGGCGCTCCGCCTGATGGTCGGCGGCGATCAGGAGGTGTCGACCTTCCGCGATGCGCAGGTCGGCGAAGACTACGACGTCCAGCTGCGGTTGTCCGAGCACGATCGGCAGGATCCGGACACCATTTCACGGTTGTACGTGTCGCGCGCCAATGGCGGCATGGTGCGGCTCGACTCCATCGTCACGCTCGAGGAAGGCCAGAGCCCGTCACGCGTCGATCGCATGGATCGCCAGCGGCAGGCCAACGTGCGGGCCGGCGTTGCGCCGGGCTTTGCGCTGCAGGATCGCCTCGATGCGCTCAGGGCGGCCGCTGCCGACATGAAGATGCCGAGCGGCTACACCACCGCGGTGAGCGGGCGCGGCCGCGAGCTCGAGCGCACCTTCCGCGAGTTCGGCTGGGCGTTCATGCTCTCAATCGCCTTCATGTACATGGTGCTGGCCGCCCAGTACGAGAGCCTGATCAACCCGTTCATCATCCTGCTGACGCTGCCGCTGTCCCTGCCGTTTGCGTTGCTGTCGATCTACTTGACCGGCAACACGCTGAACCTCTATTCGGCCCTCGGCATGCTCGTCTTGTTCGGTGTCGTCGCGAAGAACGGTATCCTGCAGATCGATCACACGCTCAACCTGCGGCGCCAGGGTATCGACCGCGGCGAGGCGATCTTCCAGGCGAATCGCGACCGGCTCCGCCCGATCCTGATGACCTCACTGGCCCTGGTCGGCGGCATGCTGCCGCTCGCGCTCGGCACCGGCCCGGGCGCCGAAGAACGACGCACCATCGCCATCGTCGTGATCGGAGGACAGACGCTGTCACTGTTCCTGACGCTGGTGATGATTCCGGTCGCGTATTCGCTGTTCGACGATCTGGCGGAAACGCTTCGCTCGAGGCGTCACGTCCCGGCATCGGTCGCGGCCGCGGACTAGGGCCGGCGGCTGAGTCACGACACCGGCACGGCGACGCGAAGCGCGCTGACCACACCATGGGCGCCTTCGCCCGGTCGCCCTGGTCCACTACCTGGCCTGGCGCCCGCGGTGCAACGTCTGTTGTCACCATTTTGTCCATGACATATCATGAACACATGCCCAGGCAGTCCGGTGGATTGACCCCGCACTACCCAATTCGCGCCGTCGCGAAGATGACGGGCTTGTCGGTGGACACGCTGCGCGCCTGGGAGCGGCGCTACGACGCGGTCGTGCCCGCGCGCGACAATCGCGGCCGTGTTTACACCGACGCGCACGTGCAGCGACTGAGGCGGCTCGCGACGCTCGTCGAACATGGCCACGCCATTGGCCGGATCGCCGGACTCTCCGACACCTCGCTGACGAAGCTGCGTCATGACCTAGCGCCGCCGCCCTCGGGTGACCGTACGACCCTAGCCCTGGCGCCGATGCTTGCCGCGCTGAAACGCTACGAGCTGGCGACGATCGATAGCATCCTCAATCGCCACGCGGTGGTACTCTCTGCCGACGAACTGATCTTTTCCATCGTGCTTCCGATGCTGCGTGAAGTCGGCGCCCGATGGGAGAGCGGGACGATGCGGCCGGCGCATGAACACCTGGTGTCGGCGATCGTCCGCAGCGTGTTGGGCGGCTTATTGCGCACCATGCCGCGCCCGGCGAGCGGACCGCGGCTGGTGTTCGCCACGCCGTCGGGCGAGGGGCACGAGCTCGGTTTGTTGTGCGGCGCGGTCCTCGCCGCGACCGCCGGCGCCCAGGTGCTCTATCTGGGGCCCGACTTGCCGGCCACCGATATCGTGCACGCCGCCACCGCCTCTGGCGCGGACGTCGTGGTGCTGGCGGCCACCGCCACCGGCGCGATCGCCGACGCGCAGGTGCGGAAGCTGACGAAGCTGCCCAGGCACATCGTCCTGTGGATTGGCGGTCCGGCCGCCGCGCCGCTGCGCGAGCGGCTCGGCGCGCGGGCCCGCACCGTCAACGGGCTCGACGAGCTCCCGCGCCTGATTGGGCGACATGTCGCCTGACCGAACCTTCGAACGCGTGATGACTTTCCTTGCCGCCGACGATCGGCCGATCGGCAGGCTGCAGACGCTGCGCAAAGATACGACCGTGCCGGTGCCTCTGGCGGAGGCCTTCGCGTTCTTCGCCAACGCCGCCAACCTCGAACGCCTGACGCCGCCGTGGATCCGCTTCCGCATCCTGACGCCGCGGCCGATCGCCATGTGCGAAGGCGCAGTCATCGACTATCGCATTGCGGTCTACGGCCTGCCGCTACCATGGCGGACACGCATCGACGCCTGGGAGCCAGGCGTTCGTTTCGTCGATCGCCAGGTCGCCGGTCCGTATCGCTGGTGGCGTCACGAACATCGGTTCGAGGCGGTGCACGGCGGCACGCGAATCATCGATCAGGTTGAATACGCGCCGCGGGCGGCGATGATCAGCAGCCGACTGGTGCGGCGAGACCTCGGCCGCATTTTCGCGTTCCGCCAGGGCGTGCTCGCCGAGCTCCTGCTTGCGGAGCCCGGCCACGCCCGGATTCCCACCTGACACACATGAGCCGTCGAACCACAGTCATCGTCATCGCCGTTATCGCTGTCGCCGGCGCCGTAATCTGGCGATCGCGTTCGCAGGCAGCGGGCATCGTGGTGACGGTGGCCACCGTCGAGCGGGTGCCGCTGTTGCAATCGCAAGTGACGGCATCCGGCGAAGTCGTGGCGTCACGCTACGCCGAAATCGGCGCGAACATCATGGGCCGCCTCGTGTCGCTGACGGTGAAGGAAGGCGAGATCGTGACGGCGGGACAGGTCGTGGCCCGCATCGACCCCGTCCAGGCAGCATCGACGGCCGATGCCGCCGATGCCTCGCTCGGCGCGCTGGAAGCAGAGGCGAAAGCGGCCACCACGCAAGTGCGTGCCGCACAAGGCGCCGCGGATGAGGCGCGGGCGCGCGCGGCTGAATCGGCCACCGCTCTCGAACGGGCCCAACAGTTGCGCCAGGGGGGCCTGATTGCCGCCGCCGATTTCGATCGCGTCGTCGCCGCCGACGCCGCGGCGAAG
>Ga0310904_10000146_pt1 | contig 16634 bp, 14 predicted proteins | sample C48D1metaG_FD_203746 | JGI IMG/M metagenome (GOLD analysis project Ga0310904, IMG submission 203746) | Lab incubated soil microbial communities from West Virginia University Organic Research Farm, Morgantown, WV, United States - C48D1 | ecosystem: Environmental > Terrestrial > Soil >... | reverse complement strand
GCTACGACCGTCCACCATTCGAGGCGGCGGACGAGCGTTGGCGTCACCGCAATGAGCAGTCCACAGGCGATGCAGGCGTAGACAAAACTTCGAACAAACGACGGTTGAAAGCCCTGCAGGTAGACGTACACCCAGTTTCCTTGCGCCGAACCGACCTCGAGGGACATCGTGAGCAGGCGGTAAGCGACAAGGAGCGAGCACAGGGCGCCGCCGACAGCGGACGCCCACAGCGTCGCTCGTCCGAAGCCTTCGATGGGAGGATCGCCGGCGGCCAAGGTCGCGCTAGTGTATTCAGGTTTCGCAGGTCCGGAAAGGGCGCCAACTCGTCTGTTTCCGAATGATTGCGCTGAAAATTTTCGGTCCCGTCACGGAGTGAAGGCCGCTGGAGTTAGAGTGTGGGGCCACTGTGAGGCCTGCAATGACGAGACTCGCCTTGATGACCGTGCTGCTGACATTGCCGCTCGCCGCTGCGCCGGCGGACCGCTCACTCTCCTTTACGTGGCTCTGGACCCATCCACATACGATTGCCGGACAGGTCTCGGAGATTCCCGCATTCGATCATCGGACCAACACCGTCTGGGTCGCGGGCGTCGTCGGCGTCGATGTGCTGAATGGAGAAACTGGCGCGCTCGTCGAACATATCGACGTCAGGCCTTACGGGCTGGTCAACAGCGTGGCGATCCACAACGGGCTCGCGGCATTTGCGATCGAGGCTGGACCGCCCGATCGCCGCCGGCCAGGCGTCGTCGTGTTCCATGACACGCGGACACGGCAGCGCGTTGGCGATCCCATAGCGGTGGGCGCGCTTCCCGACATGCTGACGTTCACTCACGACGGCAGCAAGCTGCTGGTCGCCAATGAGGGCACGCCGAACGCAGTGGCCGACACCGCGTATACCGCGCCGGATCCGCCGGGAAGCGTCAGCATCATCGATGTCGAGACGCGAACGGTGATCGCGACCGCGGGGTTCGCCAACGTTCCTCAGTTTGGCGACAACCTGCGCACGAACGCCGGAATGGACTTCGAGCCAGAGTACATTGCGATCGAGGACGATGGCTCCAGGGCCTTCGTGACGATTCAGGAAGCCAATGCCATCGCCGTCCTGGATTTGTCGTTGAACGCGTTCACCGAGATCATCGGACTGGGCGCGAAGGATTTCAGCATTCCGGGAAACGAGATCGATCCCAAGGACAACGACGGCTCGATCGCGTTCATCAATGTGCCCGCCAAGGGCCTGTACATGCCGGATGGTGTCGCGTCATACAAGTGGCGAGGCCGCACGTATCTCGTTCTCGCGAATGAGGGTGACTTCAGGGAAGACAACGCCGATCGTTCGGCGGCCGGCAGCGCACCATTTTCAGCGGCCGCTCCGCTCGATCGCCTGCGCATTTCGAATGTCGATTCCACGCCGGGCAATTTGTACGCAGCCGGCGCCCGCTCGATGTCGATCCGCGAAGCGGACGGCACAGTGGTATTCGACAGCGGAAGCATCCTCGACACCGAAGCTCACGCCCGCGGCGTTTACGACAACGGGCGCAGCCGCGACAAGGGTGTGGAACCCGAGGGCGTCGCGCTCCTCGATGCCCGCGGGCGCACCTATGCTTTCGTCGGTCTTGAACGAACCACGAGCAGCGCGGTCGCGGTCTTCGATGTCACCGATCCAAACCATGCAACGTTCCTGGACATGATCGTGACGCCGGGGGATCTTTCACCGGAGGGCCTGTCGGTGTTCGCGTACCGCGGCAAGTTCTACCTCGCAATCGCCAATGAAGTGGCCGCGATCGGCGCGGCAGCGGCCAACACGACGCTTTACCGGATCGACTTGCCGCGACCGTGATCGGGGCGCGCCCGTCGGCGGATCTGACGCCGCGGGCGCGCCTTCTCTCTCTGTAATCAGAATCCAACGCGCACAGCGACGCCTGGCCGAAAACGCGGCACAGCGGAAAACCCTGGCGTCGTGTCGAATCTGATCTGCGGGACGATGGCCAGACGAGGCGACACGGAAATCGAGAAGTCGGCCCCATAGCTGATCGCGGTGAGCCACTCGGCGTCACTTGAAACCTCGGATTGCGTTGTAATGGCGCCGCTCGATGCCCGCATCTGCGACAGGAGATCGAGCTTGTCGGTATGCCTCGAGAGACCCACGCCCACCAAGGGCGTCAGGCGAACCCTTGGTGCGATTGAGAACTCGTATCCTGTGAGAAAGGAATAGGTCGACAGGCGGTGCTGTTCAGTTCCCGTGTCGGTCGTGGTTCGACCGGCAAACGAGAAGCTCTCGTTTACCGTGTTGGTATGCCAGGCGGGCAGTACGCCCTCGACACGCACGCTCCAATGCGAAGGGAATGTGTATCCCGCGGCAAAAGTTGCCGCCGGCGCGGTGTGGGTGCCTTCCGCGTAGGTGTCGGGATCGAAGTCGGCAAGCATCCCCCCTTCCACGTATCCCCGCCGTGGTGATGTCTGCGCCCGAGCGGTCGTCGTGTTGACGATGAGCATGGCGGCAACAACGGCGGTCATCATGGCTTGTCGGTTCATCTGTGCGTCGCCCCTTCCAGGGCGCCTCCTCGTTTCCCAATGCGCAGAAAACTGGAAAAGCGGCTCAGCGAGGGAAAGGGGGCTTGCGATCAAGTCGCGTGTCGGCGGGCGCGCTCAGCGTGACAACACCCCGGGGAGCATCCGCATGAAGAGGCGAATGTCGCCAATCTGGGCGGTCGTCGAGATGAACTCGAACGCGGTCGGGCTGACGGACGTCGTGCGGCGCTCGAGAACGGCTGTCAGCGCCTCGGGCAGGATGGGACATTCGTCCAGCAATCCGAGCACGCTAATCCAGGCAGTCATGTCGAGCATCGCCAGCACGTCGGCGGCGTCGCGCGCGAGCCACGGTGTGCCGGCCTCGCGCTGCTTCACAAGCTCATGTCGCAGCCCGCGAAGTCCGCGGCGAGTCTCGGCGTCGACACAATCAAGATCGGCCAACGTCGAGATGAGCCGGTCCGCCACGAACAAGCTCACGTCCTTGTGCAGCACCGACCAGCCCACTTCGAACGCCGCCGCGAGGTCGTGATCCACGAGGAATGCGTCGGGAGGCGTGGCCGGCCAGCATTCGAGACCCAGGTTGCAGATGCATGCAGCCGCATCGGACGCTTCCTGGGGCGTGAACGGCCGCGACTGAACGGAGGATCCCGCGAGCAGTGTATTCGCGAGGAACGCGAGCTCACGGCTGCGCGTGAGGTAAGTGGCTTCGTCTTGGCGCAGCACGAACTCCATCAGCCGCTTCAATTGCGGGAGTCTTGTGGCTCGAGGATCCTCGTCCGCGGCTTCGAGCAGAGCCCGCGGCCGGTTCGGCATCAGGCCAGCCTCGGCCAGCAGTTCGATGACCGCGTCGATCGATGTGGGGACGTCTGCCGGGTCGTGGTGTGCCGTACTTGCAAGCGCACCTGCCGACGCGCCTTCTGGCGAGGCGTCCGCTTCCTCTTGGGCCGCGCGAAAGTAGGCTGCGGCAATCGGGTTAATCGCGATCGGTGCGGAGGCCGCTCGCCGTTGCCGCGCCATCTGAAGGAAGGCGCGCGCGTCGGCCGGTGTCGCGTAGCCGTGCCGCGATCGCCGTCGCTCTCGTTCAATCTCGACGTCGTGGAGGTGCTGCTCTGGTGCCATCAGCAAATCGTCGAGGCCGTCGATCTCCGGCCTGGAGTTGGACACAGCGCGGCATCCCTGCATCACCGCGTGAAAGTAATCGTTCTGCTCGGTCTCGAGCGTGACGAGAAGCGTGACGATGGCATCCCATGCATCGGTCCTCCGCGCGCGCACCAGATAGCCGCCCACTTCACCCTCGAGCACGTCACGACTGGTCTCGCTGTTCATCAGATCGTGGCGATCGATCGGCTCGTCATCACTCTGCGCTATCGGTTCGAACGTGCCCGGGTCGAAGACACGCAGGTAGCGGGAGAGGCCGACGATCACCAGGTGCGTGTCGAGTGCGGCGATGGTGCGCGCGGCCATCGAGTTACCCGTATCCACCAGCACCTCGAGCCATTCGCCGAAGCGATTGACATCGAACTGTTCGTCGCGCCCCGGCTGCGCGTGGCGCCACAGATCGAGGTCAAGCAGGGAAGTGAGCTGCGCAGGCGTCGCAGACGTGACGAGCTCGCCGCACGCATCGAGTCCACAGTGCCGAATGAGCTGATGGAGCGTCTCCGGCGCGAGGTGCGGAACGACCTGTGCGAGCAGCGGCGTGTCCAGTAGACGCGCGAGCCGATGGTCCACCGAGCCCTCATGGCGGGGCGCCGTTTCGCGGTTCGTGGTTGTCGACATGGGCCGGCGATAATACCCGTCCCGCGCGCCAACAAACAGTCTTGAAGATCGAGTGGCGTCAGGCGATACTAATAATGGGATTGACGTCCGTCATCCCATCCTCAGCTTCATCCCAGATTCGCGCGCCCGATCCGTCGTGACGGCTGTCATGAGCTTTGGGCCGTCTAAATATCCTGCGGCCGCAATCGAGCGGCCGAGGAGGTGTCATGCTGGCGTACAAATCTGCAGTCTTCGCATTCGTCGCGTTCACTCTCGGAGCTTTGCCAGTGGAGGCGCAAGATGCAAAGCCCGCCGAGGTCACGCCGTATGTGGCACTCGGTTCGGCCGCGGCATCTCCCGTCGGCGCTATCGTCACGTTCCCCGTCACGTCGACGCTCAGTGTCGAGACAGAGGTTGCATATCGTCGCGGCGAGGGCGGCATCCACGCGCTGAGTACAAGCACCAGTCTCTTGTATTTCCTTCCGCGCGTCGGCCGATCAACAGCGTATGTCTCCGGGGGAGTTGGGCTGTCGCAATACGGGGCGCCCGTCTTCTCGTCCAACGGTCCTCCGATCGGCACCGAGCGGCGCGTGGCCCTGATGGTGAACGCTGGAGGCGGCCTGACGATGCCGATCAATGAAAAGTTGGATTTGCGAACTGACGCCCGATGGTTCAAGTCCTTTGGCCGTCAGGGATCTGAGCAGTTTCGCATGGCTCAAGGCGTCTCCTTCGACGTCGGCAAATAGTAGAGGGCACGTCCGCACGAGCTCGTTCGGATCTAGACTTCCGGACATGAGAATCACCATCTTGATTGCCCTGCTCGGTGCGGCGACACTCGACGCGTCGACTGCCGCAACACCTGCGCCGATTGCGTGCGAGTCACTGGCGCAGATGACGGTGAGGAACGGCCAGGTGCTGTCGGCGGCGTCCGTGCAAGCCGGTGCGTTCGCGCCTCCCAATGCGGCCAACGCGACTGCGACCGAGGCATTCAAAACGCTTCCGGCGTTCTGTCGCGTGTCGCTGAAGCTGACTCCGTCCGCCGACTCCGACATCCGCGTCGAAGTCTGGCTGCCGCAGTCCGGATGGAATCGCAAGCTGCAGGCCTCGGGAAACGGCGGCTTGGGGGGAGCGATTCCGTATCCGGCGATGGCGGCATCGGTGAAAGCCGGCTACGCCGCCGCCGGAACGGACACTGGTCACGTGGGCGGCAACGCCGATTTCGTCGCCGGCCATCACGAGAAACTCGTGGACTTCGCCCATCGCGCGATTCACGAGATGACGGTCACCGCGAAGGCGGTCGTGAGCGCGCACTATGACGCGCCTCCCGTGCGCTCGTATTTCTATTCCTGCTCGACCGGTGGACGGCAGGCCCTGATTGAGGCGCAGCGCTATCCCGACGATTTCGACGGCATCGTCGCCGGCGATCCGTCGTGGGACCAGATGCGCCTCTACGCCGCGCGCGTGTGGTTGAACACTTACGTCAATCGCACGCCGGCGGCGGTGATTCCCGCGAGCAAGTATCCAATGATCCACACCGCCGTCCTCGACCGGTGCGATGCCCTGGACGGCGTGAAGGACGGCGTCATCGAGGATCCGACGAAGTGTTCCGTCGAGTTCGCGACGCTGACGTGCGACGGTGAGGACCGTGCTGATTGCCTGACGAAGGATCAGGTCGAGACGGCGAACGCGATGACGCGTCCGATCCGCGATCCGAAGAGCGGCGCCGTGCTGCATCCCGGCCGCTACTACCCGGGATCGGAACTCGGATGGGGCGGCGTGGCGGGGCCTTCACCGTCCGGCGAGTCCCACGAAGGGATGCGGAAGATCGTCTTCACGCCCGACTGGGACTACCACGCGATCAAAGTGCCAGACGATGTGGAGCGCGCGGTGAAGGCGGACCAGGGTCTGCTGTACGGTGGTGACCCGGATCTCTCGCGCTTCGTCAAGCGCGGCGGCAAGCTGCTGATGTATCACGGCTGGGCCGATCCGCTCGTCTCCCCCGACACGAGCCTGATCATGTACAAGCGAATTTCAGACGCCGTCGGATCCTCGAGCTCGAATGCGATCGCGCTATTCATGGTGCCGGGCATGGGACACTGCCAGGGCGGCCCTGGCACGGACGTCTTCGACAAGGTCAGCGCGCTCGATCGCTGGGTCGAAACCGGACAGAAGCCGCAGTCGATCGAAGCCGCGCACATGACGGCCGGCGTTGTCGACCGCACCCGCCCGCTGTGCGCGTATCCGGCGACGGCGCACTACAACGGCAGCGGCAGCACCGATGATGCGAAGAATTTTCGTTGCCAGTAGCTTCGCAGCCGGTCGGCTGAACTCGTCCTGAACTGCGGTCACCGTGGCCCGGGCCCTCGCCAGCCGAACGGACGATCACAGGTCATCGTCACGGCGTCGAGCAACCGCACCGAGGCATATACTCGGCGCATGTTCAGGACGCACGCGGCAATCGTCCTCATGTGCGTCCTGCTCGATCTGGCCGCGGCTCCGGCGCGGCTCGACTTCACAGGCACAGATGGGCCGGTCTTTGATCTCGCGTGGTCGCCCAACGACGAGATGCTCGCCTCCGCTGGATATAAGCAGGTTCACGTCTGGCGTATGGATTCGCCCGCGCCGCTGCTGACGTTTCGTGGCCACACAGAGCTCGTACGGAGTGTCGCCTGGTCACCGGATGGCGCCTTGATTGCGTCAACGGGAGACGATGGTGTCGCGCACGTGTGGAAAAGCAAATCAGGGGAAATCGTCGCAACGCTACGCACCGGGCCTGCGCGAGCTATTAGGTGGTCACCCGATGGGCGACGCCTGGCGGTTGGCAGCACGTCAGGTCGCCTGCAGCTCTGGAATGTTGCGAGTGGAGCAATCCTGCACGAAGTGCGGCTTCAGACGGTGATCAGCACCGTCGCTTGGGCGCCGGACGGCCGCAGCCTCGCGGCGGGCGGCGTGAACGGGCTGGCGACAATCTGGAGCGCGGATACAGAAAAACTTCTGGCCAGGTTCAGATCGAGCGGCACTGAGCGGAGCGACGTGAACGGCATGACGTGGTCGCCCGCGGGCGCCGTATTCGCGACGGCACACGGCGCCCTTGGCGATGGCGTCCTGCGACTGTGGCGGCCGGATGGCGCGTTGATTCGCACGTTGTCAAATGGCGGAGGCTTCCTGCGGGGCATTCAATGGTCGCCTGACGCACAGTGGCTCGCCGCGGCCGGCGAGGACGGCAACGTCAGAATTTGGAACGTGGAATCCGGCGACGTGGCCCTGACGCTTCCGACCGATTCGAAACCCGTCTGGAGTCTGGCATGGTCGTCCGACGGCCGGCGGCTCGCAGCGGGGAACACGGGGAGCGCCGGCCCTCCGCGCGTGGGAGGAACGGTGTCGGTCTGGCTCACGCCTGTCCCGCTCCTGCCCGCGAACCGCCGCAGTCGCTCGGCCCGAGAGACAGATCGCTCGCTGCTCGCACGCGCGTTGACCGCGACAGACGCAGTTCGGGAGCTGGTTCCGGTCGCGACGACCTTCACCGACGCCGGAGCCGCAGGCATTGTGCTCCGCCTCGAGTCTCCGTTCGCGAACCTCGAGACGAGTTTCATCCGCGCCGATCTGAAATCACTCGGAATCGGCCCGGGGCAATCGCTCCAACTGCGGTGTCGCAAGACAACGGTCTCGATGCCGATCGGCGCTGGGTGGGAAGACGCGCCGGCAGGTGACTGGATCGCGTACTTCTCGTTCGAAGGCCGGCTCGTCGCCGCGCGCAATGGGCGCAGCGCTGGTGAGACGTCAGGCTGCCAGCCGGGTGATGCCGTGTTCATTTCACGGGTACCGCAATGAGCAAGCGATCTCCCGGTTGACAGATTAAACTACATAGTAGTTTAATCTGTCGCGGAGCATGCAGACGTGGGCCACCTCGGTGAACTCGAACAACTGATCCTCTTTGCGGTGACCGCGCTTGGCGGCGACGCCTATGGCGGAGCCATTCGAGCTCATATCGAAGAGCGCAGCGGCCGCATCGTCTCGTCTGGAGCGATCAGCACGACACTGGGCCGGCTTGAGGAGCGGCGCCTGGTGACCGGGCGCGTCGGCACGCCCGTAACTGGACGCGCCGGTCGCCCGCGGAAGTACTACGCACTGACACCGGCGGGCGCTCGTGACTTGCAAGAGAGCTACACGGCGATTCGCGCGATGGCGGGCGGCGTGTTGCAGCGCCTCAACGCACTGGCGGAGCAGAAGAGTTGACCGAACGCCGGTCGCGCATCGCACGGATCCTCGCTGCCTTGTTCATCCGAGGCGCCGAGGCGCCATTCATTCTGCGTGACCTTGACGACTCCTTCGACCAGGACGTGGCGCGCGGCCTGGCGCCCGCCGAAGTGCGTCGCCGCGATCTCAGGAACATCCTTGCGTCGGCGATCAGCATCTGGGCAGAGTCCTTGAGGCCGTCGGCGTGGCGCCCGTCCCTGGTCGACGTCCGGCTGGGGCTCCGGACGATGGTCCGGACTCCGGGGCTTAGCTTCGTCGCCGTCTGCGCGCTCGCGATCGGGATCCCGGTCGGCCTGGCGCCGATGCATGCGGTCGACGCGCTCGAGCGACCGTTGCCCGGTGATCCCGACGGCCGCATCCGCACGCTTTGCTACTGGCGCGACACCGTCCACGAACATGCCACCACGGGCGACTACTTTCTCTGGCGAACATCCCTCCGATCGTTCAACGCGCTCGCGGCCTACCGGCTGACTACCGTCAACCTCGACATGGGCGGCGCCGGCCTCCCGGTCCCGGGCATCGAAACAACTGCCTCGACGTTCGATATCCTGCGCACTCCCGCGATGATGGGCCGCGTCCTGCGCGCCGACGACGAGAAATCCGGCGCGCCCAGCGTCATCATCATCGGACACGACCTGTGGCGTGCGCAGTTCGGTGGTGACCCAAATATCGTTGGCCGCCCTCTCGTGATCGCGGGCGCACCATTCTCGATCGTCGGCGTGATGCCGCCGGCATTTCGGTTCCCGACATCGCACCAACTCTGGATGCCTCTGCGCGTACCCGACGATGGCGGCGGTCCGCGTTCCGGCGCTCCCCTCGTGGTATTCGGCAGGCTTTCCGACGGCGTGACGCCCGAATCCGCCCAGGCCGAAGTTCAGACGCTGACTAGTTCGCTGGCAGCCCGGGATCCCGACTCGTTCGATCGGCTTCACGCCACCGTCCTTCCTGCCTGGCACCTCTCTTTCGGTTTCCCCACGCCGGGCGGGCTGCGTGCGCTGCCCGAGTTTTCCCTCGTACAGCTGTTGATGCTGGCGCCCCTCTTCGTGGCCTGCGTCAACGTCGGGCTCCTGATCCTCGCGCAGACCTCAACTCGCGCGTCGGAGTTCGCTGTGCGGACTGCACTGGGGGCGGGCCGCGGACGCATCCTCACGCAGGTCTTTGTTGAGTTCATGGTGCTGGCTGTCATCGCGACCGGTGCTGGACTGCTGATTCTCGACTGGCTCCCCGGCCGCCTGCTGACCGCGCTGGGGATCACCGTTCCGTACTGGATCGATACCGGGCTGAACGCGGCCACCGTACTCCGGGGGCTGATTCTCGCCGTGGGTTGCGCCGTCATCGCGGGCGTCGCGCCGGCCGTCCGCATGACGGGCCGATCGATCGACGCGAACATCAAGCGCGCAAGGGCGAGCCGGTCGGGCACTCGCCTGGGCGGGTTGTCGAGCGCGCTCATCGTGATTGATGTCGCCGTCGCCGTCGTGGCCATCGGCGTCGCAGGGGGCCTGTGGGGCAAGGTCCAGGCAACGAAGCCAAGCGAGTCCCGAGATGGAATTAGAGCCGCGGAGATCCTGTCGGTCACGCTCGACGTTCCTTCCTCGCAGCGTCAACAGGCAGCGCGGACGCAGGCTGCGCTCGTCGAAAAGCTTCGCGGCGAACCCGATGTGCGCGCGGTCACGTTCGCGACCGCGCTGCCACGGATGGACCATCCAATTCGCCTGATGGACGTTGACCGGGAGCCCGCGGCTGTCGCGGCGCCGGCGGCAGGTCCCTTCCAGGTGCGCACGGCAAGGATCGCGATCGACTTCTTCGACGAGTTGGAGCAGCCTCTCGTCGCCGGGCGCCGTTTCGATTCCCGCGATCTCGAAGAGGACGCTCGCTCCATCATCGTCAACACGACGTTCGCCGAGCGCGCCTTCGGTTCGACAAACCCGATCGGCAGGCGCGTGCGCGAGGCCACGTCCGATCGAGCTCCTGGCGGCCCCTGGCTCGAAATCGTCGGCGTCGTCGGGCACCTGGGTGTTCACGCACTGACACCGTCACAAGACGACGGCGTCTACTTGCCTCTGGCGGAGGGCGACGTCAACCCAGTGCGACTGGCCATCTGGGTACGCGGAGACCCAGCGGTCCTCGCGCCCCGAGTACGTGAGTTGGCCAGCGCTGTCGACCCCAACGCGGTAACCGCGATGCCAGTCCCGCTCGATGAAATGTTCGAGGGCGATTGGTACCTCCTCAAGGCTTTCGTCCTGGGGGCCGCCCTCCTCGTCGGCGTGCTCCTCAGCCTGGCGGCGTCCGCCTTATACGCGATCCTGTCGCTCGTCGTGTCCCAACGGACCCGTGAGATCGGCATTCGCGTGGCGCTCGGCGCCAATCGATGGGGCATTGCCCGTGACGTCGCCACGCGAGCAGTCGTGCAGATTGGAGTTGGCGTGCTGCTCGGCCTGCCGTTCGCGGGAGCGCTGTGTTACGAGTTCCTCGAGCTTACGGGCTCCGGCCGCTCCGTTCCCGGCGCCGTGGCGATGGCATCGGTGCTTGGCGTGTCGGTCATGCTGCTGGTGTCACTCACCGCTTGCACGGTGCCGACGCTGCGCGCGTTGCGGATCGCGCCGATGGACGCGCTCCGAAAGGAAGGATAGCGGGCGACGAGGCCGTCGCGGACCCTGAGGCGCGGGTCGGGTTGCGCGGGCAGAGGGCGTCCGTCCCGGACGCCCTCCCCACGACGGGAGTTGCCCTACTTCTTCGCCGCCTTGACCCGTACGTGCACTTCGTCGGCGTGCAGGCCGCTGCCAGCCTTGCGGTAGTTGACCGTCACCTGATCACCGATTCCAACCAACTCGGCGATCTTGACCTTGCCCTTCGCGTCCGAGGCGGTGCTGCCGCCCACAGCGATGACCTTGGTTGTTCCATCGACGGCGAACGACTGCTTGAACGTTCCGCCGCTTGTCGAGCCCGAAATGACGAGGGTCGATCCCGACAGCGAATCGACTTTGCCGGTGGCCGACTCCGAGCGGTCACCGGACACCGATCCACCTTTGGAACCGGCATCAGTGACGTGCCGGATGGACGACGCGCGCATGGTGGTGCCGGTCTCCTGATAGGAGACCTCGACGGCGTCGCCGGTCTTGACGAAATCGGTGAGCCGCGTTCCGGGCTTGCCGGCCGCCTCGGCTTTCCGCTCCGCAGTACCGGCGCCGCTGGCTGTGAGCACGGTCTTCGAATCCACCGTGAACTTAAGCTCGCGCTCCGCCGCCTTGACCGTGATCGAATCGCCGCCAATTGCGGTCACGGTCCCGCGTGCGGACTTCGTTCCCTGGGCCACAGCCTGTGACGCGAGCCCGCCGACGATCAACAACGCAATCGCAAACCGGAAACCTGTCCCGCTCATGTCGCCTCCTTCCGAGTTTCCGCCGCCGAAGGATGCACATCATGACATGATCGCCTGCCGGTGCAAGGAGGAAGTAAAGACTCGTGCGCAAAGCCGGACGGAATTCGCAAACTATTGCGGAACCAAGCTGAAAGGGATGCGTGACCGATGCTCGTGCAGTCCAGTGTCAAGATCTCGCCCGGAAAGCCGGCCCTGACAAGGCATCCAAGGTTCTTCCCAGCGTTGTCGTTGCTATTGATCGTATTCGTCTTTCTGGGGTTTGCGCCGACGTATTACATGCGACCAGCGAATGCCGGCCCGATACCGGCCTATCTGCACATTCATGGCGCTGCCATGACCGCGTGGTACGTCTTGCTCCTCCTGCAGACCACATTGATCGCCATGCGACGACGCGCCGTGCATCGCCGGCTGGGTGTCGCTGGTGCCGTCATCGCCGCTGTGATCGTGTTCTTGAACCCGCTAGTGGTGGTATGGAGCGTCGCACATCAGTCACCAGGCACGCCGATTGAGTTGACAGCGCTGATCGTTATCGGAGATCTGCTAGTCATGGCGATTTTCGCCATCTTGGCAGCGTTGGCGATCCACTGGCGCCGTTATCCCGAAACCCACAGCCGGATGCTCATTCTCGCCTCGATCGCGGTCGCTGGACCTGCGCTCGGACGTTTTTCGCTTAACCTCGCCGGAACGCCGCTCCCAGGAGTTATTGCCCTTATGCTGCTCCCGCTGCTGGTCGTTGTTCACGATCGCGTTCTGATGAAGCGGGTGCACCCTGTGAGCGCCTGGGGAACGGCAGCCATCATCGGCAGCCTGGTGCTCAGCATAGCGATGGCGAACAGCCCCGCCGGACCTGCGATCGTTCGGTGGTTGGAGTAATTCGAGCGGTGGAGATCTACTTCTCGCCTGCTTTCACGACTTCGAGCATTGAGTCGTGAATCCAGCCGTTGTTCTCATTTTTGTACCAGCGCATGACCATTCCGGTCTTCCTGAGCTCCGGCGAAAGGCCCACCTGGACCCACTCACCCCTTCGCGCGAGCACCGGCAGAATCGTCCCCTTCACGGGGAGCACGAGCACCTCATTCCCAGAAGACGGACCCGTCTGCAGATTGGCATGACCGGTTTTCACCCGCACCCGCTCGCCGGTCGGTGGAGGCGCCTTGGCCTCCGCGCCCTGGCCCTGGCCCCGGCCACTTCCTTGTCCGTCAGCGACGAGAGGACGGATCAGGACGACCGCCAACACACACAAGAACGCCGCGACGCGGGTTGTCATTGTGCTCATGGCGGTAGTCAATACTTCGGCAGTCACCGTGTCAAGGCCGGCCGCAATTGCAGCCGCAAATGACACAGGCAATAGACATGACGCCGACCGGCTTTGGCGTTAGGATCACCCGCGAAAGGCAGGAGTCCCACCATGCGCACCACTCCGCTTGTCGTCCCTGTTTCGCTCGCCCTCGGTGCGCTCATCCTTGGCGGCGACATTCCCGCGGCCAGCCAAAGCCAGCCCCAGCAAGCTGTCCGCAAAGTTGATATGGGCGACTACGAACCCGTGGTCCCTTGGCCGAAGCCGTTGCCCGACACGGACCTCTCGCACGACGGATGGACATGGGGGTCGGGTGCCGGCGTGTGGGCGGAAAGTCCAGACAAAGTCTGGGTGATGCAGCGTGGAGAAATCTCGCTGCCGCCCGGCGCCGAGCCGTGGATCTGCGCGTGTCTTCTCAATCCGCGCCGGACCAACACCGGCAGGCGCGACTACTCGGGAAACACGTATCCGTATGAGATGCGGCGGCACCATCTCGTCTTCGCCGTGGACGGCACCGGCAAGACGATCGTGGAGTGGCTCCAGCACGACAAGTACCTGGCGCCGCCGCGGGGCACCGGGCTCGGAGAAATGGGCCGTGGGCCTCATAAGATCCTGATGAACCCGTACGATCCGGAAAAGCACATCTGGATCGTCGACGACGACATGCATGAGATCAATGTCTTCACCAACGACGGGAAGCTCGTAAAGACGATGGGCGAGCGGGGCGTGCCGGGACGCGGACCGAACAATTTCAATCGACCCACCGACATTGCGTGGCTGCCCGACGGCACGTTCTTCGTGGCCGACGGCTACGCCGGCACGCGCGTGGCGAAGTTCGATCGCACCGGAAAGTTCTTGATGGACTGGGGGCGGCCTCCTGTCGATCCTGCGAATCCGAAGCCGAACGAATTCTGGTCGGTGCACAGCATCGGCATCAGCCGCGATCGGCGGTTGTTCGTCGCCGATCGCGAGCATCACCGTATGCAGGTGTTCGATGAGAACGGAAAGTTCCTGGCGATGTGGCCTACCGGTTACAACTCTGCCGTGCTCGCCCACACCGTCACGCAAGATGATTTCGTCTGGGTCGCTGACTGGACGACTGATCGGCTGGTGAAGTACGACCTCGAAGGGCACTACATTCTGGACATCGGCGGACACGGCGCCCTGCCGGGACAATTTGACGGCGTGCACCAGATCCACGTCGATGCGGCGCGCAACCTGTATGTGACGGAAGTCGCCAACGATCGCTCGCAGATGTTCCGGCCCAAGGCGAATGCCGACCCGAACAGGATCATCGGGCCGGTGGCGACGGTAAGTCCGAAACTGATCCGGTAGCGTGCGTTGTGGACTTGACTGTGTGAAATCCCATGCCCAGCGCACACCTCCTGAGAACGCTCATGCCCGACGTGCCGCTGCACAAGCGGACGGAGCGTGACGTCTTTCCCGACGCCGCCGCGGAGCTCCGTGTCCGGTCGACGAGTCTGCTCAGGCGGAAAGCGGCCGGACTCGTGTCGCCAAGCCTAACCTCGTCTTACGCCGGATCAATCGACAGCATTCTGTTTGCGTTTCCGCGCTACGCGACGGGCGCCGCCCTCGGCGCCGGCTACCAGTCGGTGATCGCGGCGTTGCGCCACGGCACGAAGTTCGTTGTCGTGCACGCGGCGTCGCTGCGCCCGGAGATCGATGCGTGGTTCACCGCCGCGGGCCATCCCATCGGCAACGTGACGTTCGTGGAGTTGCCGGACTACGTGAACTTCACCGACTGGGCCGAAGACGGCTACGTCTCGCTCGCGGCGAACGGGGTGAGCTTCCTCATGGAGCCGTGGGAATTCCCGCGTTCGGGCGACACGTTGATCGCCGAGGCGGTGCAGAGCGTGACGGGGATCAAAACGGGGCAGGCACCGTTGATCTTTCAGGGCGGAAACTGCCTGATCGGCGATGACTTCTGGCTTCTTGGGAAAGACTATTTCGCGGACAGCGTCCGGCTTGCCGGCGAACGGGGCGGCCCCGTCTCGGTTCCGCAGGGGACGGCCCCGGACGCGTTCGTGGCGCAACTGTTCAGCGAGTTCGTCGATACCAACCGTCGCATGATTATCGTCGGCACGAACAAGCCGATTCCGCTCCGCAGCTTCTACGGCACCCGGGAAGGCAGCCGATATTTCCTCGACATCGCGTCCGACGGCGCCGGGACCTTCCAGCCGATCTTTCATATCGACATGCTGATTACGCTGGTCGGCATGGGCGCCGGCGCGTTCGAGGTGTTCGTCGGCAGCCCGGCGTTGGCTGATTCCCTGCTCGGACGTTCGTCGCCGTTCGCGCTGGGCGACGTCTACGAAACGATCGCGGAGCAATTGCGCGCTGAGGGATTCACCGTCCACCGCAACCCGTTGGTGCATCAGCCGACGGAAGGCCGGCGCTTCACGGTCGATGAGCTGCGCGATCTCGCACAGCAGCCGGGCAACGAAGATCTCGGCGCAGCTGTGGACGAACTCAGGGCCGCGGGCGCCTCGACCGCGGTAACCGCGCGGTCATGGCATCACATCACGTGGAACAACTGTCTCGTCGAGAACAGCAGTACCGCGGGCAGACACGTATACATGCCGACGTACGGCGGCGGTCGCGCCGAGTTGAAGTCTATCGACGATGAAATGAAGCGGTTGTGGACGAACCTGAACTTCACGGTCCATCCGCTTGCTGATTTCAACGCGTTCGCCGAGCGTCAGGGTGTGGTGCACTGCATCAAGAAGTACCTTCGCCGAGGACAGTAAACTCCGGAGCCCAATCACAAACGCTTTGTGGCGCCCTGTACAACATGCTTAGTCCGAGTGTCGTGACCGTCCTGCTCCTTGGTGTGGCCGGAGCCGCGGTGTGGGCGCGGTTTTCCTGGCGGAGCCTGTTTGTCTCGGCCGCTGTGCTCGAAGTTCTGGGCCTGGTCCTACTGGGCTTGCCGGGCGCAGCCTTTCTGGAAACACTCGAACCCCTCATGCAGCGTGCCGGTCGTGGCCCCATCTCCGGTGATGGGGCGTGGCCTGCCGCGATCCTGATGAGCGCGGTGTGGCCGGTCGCGTTGGCGCCTGCCTATCTGGCGGCTCGAACGGTTCGTTGTGGGAACCCACAACGAGGGTTGGTGGCGCTTGCCGTGCTCGTGGTCCTGTGTTTCTTGATGGGTGTTCTTGTTTACGGTATGGCCACGTGATTTGCAGATCGACCTACTATTTGCGAAGGTCGCGACCTCGCAGGTGATTGAGCTGCGCACGGCATCGCAGCGCTCCCATACACTGATGTCATCACCTCAGCCGCCAATCATTTCCGTCATGCTCGCAGTCCCGGACGCGGTCCGCGCGGTCGAGTGGTACGAACGGGCATTAGGCGCCAAACAACTCTGGAACCTTGGTTCAATCGTCCATGCCCTGGGGG
>Ga0310904_10000134_pt1 | contig 16875 bp, 23 predicted proteins | sample C48D1metaG_FD_203746 | JGI IMG/M metagenome (GOLD analysis project Ga0310904, IMG submission 203746) | Lab incubated soil microbial communities from West Virginia University Organic Research Farm, Morgantown, WV, United States - C48D1 | ecosystem: Environmental > Terrestrial > Soil >... | reverse complement strand
GACTATAAAGTTTGGAGTGATCAACTCGACGCCGAAGTGAAAGAGGCGCAAATGACCGCCGACAACGTGGTCAAGATCAAGCAGATCAACACGCCAAAGGTTGAAACGAATGTCGAAATGGACACGAAGCGAGATTGAAGAAATCCGGGCTTTGCTCAACGACGCGATTGACGACGTTGACGCCGGGATCATCGACGCAATCCGTCGTAATGAGGCGACGAACCCATACCAGAACGCCGCCGGGCGCATGCCATCCCCCAGCAGGGAGACCCTGCTTAGCCAACTTGACGTGCTTGAGAAAGTACGGGAGCGCTTAAATGTCCGATACGACAACCAACATTTCGACCAGTGAAGCCCCAGCCGTTGCCGCTGCGCCCGTGCAGCCTGCACCACGGCTCTCAGATGCAGAACAGGAAGCGGCGGTGGAAGCGCTGCTTTCTGGTAAAACGGTTACGCCTGAGAAGGCACCGGCAGCCGCGCCGGGCGGAGACGCAGCAGCGGCAAGCGAAGCACCAGCAGGCACCGAAGGCGAAGCGGAGACGCCCCCCGCCCCGGATGCGCAGAACGAAACCGAGTCCGGCGTGGACTACGCATTGGCCGTTCCCATTGCGGACGGTGAAACCCTGACCGTGGGCGAGCTGAAAGACCACTATCAGGCCAGTGCGGCGCGTGAGGTCGAAATGATCGAGCGCGAAAACAAAGTGATGGCTGACACCGAGGAATTGCAGCGGTTTGCGCAGTATCTGAACCTGACCCCCGAGGACAGGCAGCATATTGCCAATCAGCAATTGCAGCACCTGCAACGTGAGAACGGGCTGATGATGCAAGCGATCCCCGAGTGGAAGGATCAAGCGGTGTTCCAAAAGGACCGTTTGGCCATCTTTGACCTTGGCAAAGAGTACGGCGTCGACCTGACCACGGTGAGCAATCACAAGGTGGTCAAGATGCTGCGCGACTTCAGCCGGTTGAAAACGCAGATCAAGACCGCCCGCGCCGGGCTTAAGCAAGTCAAGACACCCGAGCCGAAAGCCATTCAGCAAAACCAGAACGGCAAGGCCACGGAACTCAGCAACGCCGTCAACCGCGCCAAACAGACCGGCAACATTGCCGACCAGACCGCCGCGGTCGACCTCCTTCTCAGGGGTTAGAACATGTCCAGCACCAACACAGACCACGCCGATGCCAGTGCCGTATTGGTCGGCGGGGTGATCAATGAATCGGTGATGCAGCAAATTTGGGATATTTCCTCGATCCCGTTGCCGCTGACCGACATGATCAGCAAGGGCAAGCACACCAACCGCAAGGCCGAGTGGACCGAAGACGCGCTGTCCGACCCGATCACCACCAACGCCGTGGTCGACGGTGCCGACATCGATCAGGACAACAGCAAACTCGGCGCCCGTCTGGCCAACTACACGCAGATCAGCGTCAAAGAGGTGAAGCTGTCGCACTCGGTACAGGCGGCGGATTCCATCGGCAACATCGCCACCATGGGCAGCCAAGTCATCAAGCGTCAACGCGAGCTGCGCCGCGACGTCGAGGCCACCATGTTGACCCACCAAGCCAGTGTGGCCGGTGACGGTGCGACCATTGCGGGCAAGTCGGCGGGCTTTGGCGCGCAGCTGAAGACCAACATCAGCTTGGGCGCGACCGGCGTGGCCGGTGGCTTCAACACCACCACCGGGCTGTTTGTCGCCCCGACCCCGGGCACCAAGCGCGCCTTGAGTGAAACCACCATTCGCGACGTGCTGCAAAGCATCTACACGAACGGCGGCAACACCACGGCGCTGATGGCGCGTCCGGTGGTGATTCGCAAGCTGAGTGAATACCTGTTCACCGCCACGGCGCGGGTGGCCAACATGCAGGCCAACCAGACGCAGAACAGCCCGTCGAGCCTGACCGCGTATGGTTCGGTGAACGTCTTTGTCACCGACTTCGGCCAGACCGTGCAGATGCGCGACAACCGTCTGCAACAGGTCGACGCCGCCGCGACCTCGACCATGTACATGATCGACCCGGCGCACCTGCGCCAGTCGTTCCTGCGCGGCTATCAGGCCGAACCGCTGGCGAAAACCGGGCTGTCCGACAAGAAAATGATGTCGGGCGAGTGGTCGTTTCTGGTGCTGAACGAGAAAAGCCAAGGCGCGATCTACGCCATTGACGAAGCGCTGGCGGTGGTCGCATGAGCATAAAAACCAAGCTGGTGACCAATGTCAGCGATTCAGCGGTGGGCGTGCCGGGCGGGGAAACCATGTACCCGCTCGGCATCACGTTGCAGCCCGGCGAACAGGTGGAAATCGACCTGTCGGCGGAAACGCTCAAACTCCTAAAAGGATTTGATCATGTCGAGATATCGGACGTGGGTCGACATGAGGGCGGCGGCAACTAGGGCGCAGCTGAGCAAGCTGGACATCCGCGACCTCGGGTCGGGCACCATGCGCTGGTGCCTGCACCTGAGTGACCGCGAAATGGCCTATTTGGAGCAGATGAACCCGGACACGCTGGGGGCGACTGACCCAGCCGTGTACAAGGCCGAGTGGGCCAAGTTCATTCAGCACCCCGCAAGCAAGCCGTTCAAGGTGCAGGTGGGAACATGAACAGAATCTACTTCGGGCGCAACGTGGTCGGGCGGGTGCAGGACAAGCCCGGCCAGCCGCTGAGCTTTGCCGCCAAGGTCTACGCCCGGCCATTGGTGACGGTGGCGCCGCGTATCACACCGTCCGGGCCTGCCATTGTCGGCGCCGTGCTGACCTACGTCCCCGGGACATGGCTGGGCTTTGCCTCGATCAATTACCAGTGGGAAGCGGACGGCCAGATGGTGCAGTTTTCCGGGCCGACCTATACCGTCGTCGCGGCGGACGTCGGCAAAACCATCACGGTGATCGAGCGCGCCGTGAGTTCGACCGGTTCCGGTGCGTCGTCGCGTTCGGCGGGGGTGCCTGTCTCATGAACTACCAACAGCTGCAAGCCAAGATCATCGACCAATCGCACCGCAAGGACATGACCGCCCGCGTGCCCGGGTTTATCGAGGATGCGCGCTCGCGCATCAACATGCGCTTGGGGCTGGACCTGCAACCGCTGGCCGCGCCCGACGACACCAACGACGTGTTGACCAACGACTACTTGCTGTACTTCTACCCGGCGTTACAGGCGCTGTACGAGTTTATTGCCGAGTACGAAACCGCCGCCTATTTCCAGAACAAGTGGGAAGGGCAGGCCAACGGATACCACACCACGCGAGCGGGCACCGAACCGCTGGCGATCACGCCCGAGGTGCCTGCGCCATGAGTTTAGAAGCGGCCAGTTGGATCAAGGATCTGGTGAGCAGCAACCCCGAGGGCACCGACCCCAAGAGTCAGGGCGATGACCATCTGCGGATGATCAAAGCGGTGCTGAAGGGGCAATTCAGCGGCATGACGCAGGGCAAGGCGATCATATTGACCGAGGACATGTTGAACCGCTTTGGCGGCGGCACGGCGTCCATGGTCGGCGTGTTCAACATCGACACGATCTTGCCCCACCACGCGGTGTTCGGGCGCATGGTCGGCACCACCGGCACGTTTCCGCCCGGCTCGGTCGAGGGCGATACCATCCTGCACCTGAGTTTTGACGGCAACGCGGCGATTCAGGTCTGCTTTTGTTTGAACACCGGGGTCGTCTGGTATCGGCGCAACTACGGCACGCTGTCGGCGTGGTTCCCCGTGTCGCCCCCGGGCATCGGCCAGACGTGGAAGAACGTCAGCGCCTCGCGGGCCTTCAATAGCAACTTTACCAACACGCTGACGCGCCCGATCAACATCGCCGTGTCGGCCAACGCCGCGTCCGGTGGCTCGCTCATGCAGCTGTTTGTCGAGGGCATCATTGTCAGTGCCGCCACGACCCCCAACAACCTGACCACGGTCACCGTGTCGGGCACCATACCGCCCGGCGCGTTGTACGCGGTCAACGTCACCGCGGCCATGGCGGGTGGCTGGACGTGGGCGGAGCTGAGCTAATGAGACAGGCCAAGCCGATACCGGTGCAGCACCAAGGCATTGTCTTGGATCTGCCGCCCGAAGAGGTCGACCCCGCGCACTGGACCGGTGGGGCCAACATGATATTCCGTGACGGCATCACCGAGCGGGTCGGTGGTTACCTGCGGTTTGCCGACCCGTTGCCGCAGGCGTCGCCGCTGTACGCCTTCAACGTGGTGATCGGGGCCGAGTCGTATTGGCTGGTGTTCTACCCGAACCACGTCTACGTGACCAACGGAACGACGCACTACAACATCACGCCCGCGGGGGGCTTGCTGACCACCACCGCGGGCGAGTGGTCGTGTTGCCTGTTGAACGGCATTCCGTGCTTCAACAACACGCACAACGTGCCGATGTACTGGAACCTCAACACCGGCTCGCTCGCCGTGGCGTTGCCGGGCTGGCCGTCGACGGCGCGCTGCAAGGCGATCAGGGCGACCAAGTACCATTTGTTTGCGCTCAACATCACCGACGGCGCGTTGAACTACCAAAACCAAGTGTGGTGGTCGGCGGCGGCGCAGGCCGGGGCCATTCCGCAAGAGTGGATCCCCAGCGCGAACAACGACGCGGGCGATTCGGTGCTGAGCGACACGCCCGGGGTGATCATCGACGGGCTGGCGCTGCGCGACACGTTCATCGTTTACAAAGAGTCGTCGACCTACGTCATGCAGTACGTCGCCGGGACCTACATATTCACCACGCGGCTGTTGTTCCTCACGACCGGCATTCAGGCGTTGAACTGTGTGGTCGAGGCCAACGGCCTGCACTGGCTGTTGACCGGCAACGACGTAGTGCGCCACGACGGGCAAAACTACCTGTCCGTGGTCAACCTCAAGGTGCAGAAAAAACTGATTCAGAGCATCGACCCGAACCGCCGCCGCTTGTGCTGTGTCGAGGCACGCATTCTGAACAAGCAAGTGTGGGTGGCGATCCCCGAGCAGGGCAACCAATGGTTGAACAAGGCCTACGTGATCGATGTCACCACGGGCGACGTCGGCGTGCGCAGCCTGCCCAACGTGGCATCGCTGGCGCATGGCATCGTCGGCAACATCGGCGTCAATTCCAGTTGGAACGCCGACGGCAACGCATGGGAAACCGACGTCACGTTTTGGGACCAGCAGTCGTTTGACCCGACCCAAGACAGCCTGTTAATGGTCGACGCGGTGCGGGCGCACTTGTACAACGTCGACGTGATCGGCACCGCGGACGGCGCCCCGGTGCATGCCTACATTGAGCGCCTTGGCGCGCCGGTCGGCGACTTCAGTAAACACAAGGTCATCACCGCGGTGACGCCGCGGATCGAGGGCGAGCTTGGCGACGTGCTGACCTTCACGTTGGGCGGGCAGACCTATTTCAATCAATCGATCGTATGGGGTGACCCGCAAGACTTTGTGATCGGGCAAGACGTGCACGTCACCGACATCGTCGAGGGTCGTTTGCTGTCGGTGCGGATCGAGGGCACGACCAACAGCCCGTGGCGGCTATACCGCTACGCGATCAAAACCGTGGATCAAGGCGAGGTGTAGAGCATGGCCAGACCCCCGAAAGACCTGACCAAACCGATCCCCTACGTTCCGGCGCCGCCCCCGGTCACCGGCACGCCGACGCCGGAAGTGGTGCGGGCGACGTGGGACGAATTCCGGCGCATCGCGGAAGCGCTGGGCCAGATCAAGCAAGTGTGAGCGCCATGCAGATCAACGTGATCGAGCCGCACCAAGTACGGTTTTTCTGGCCGACCGTGGCGCCGTTTATTGAGGCCAGCCAGAACCGCCCGTTTGCCGACTTCAGCGCCGAACAGATCCGCGACGAATGCGCCACCGACGACAGCTGGCGGCTGTTGATCATCGACCACTTCCAAGCCGCGGTGGTGATTCGGGTAATCGGCGATAACCTGTACGTGGTGAGCATCGGCGGCCAGTTCGAGCCGGGCTGGACCGTCGAGTTTTTCGCATGGCTCAAGCGCACGGCGAAATTTCTCGGCCTGCGCTACGTCACCGGGGGCGGTCGACGCGGCTGGCAACGGGTGTTGGCGCCGCTCGGGTTTGTGCACGTCGGCGGGCTGTTGCTGCGCTGCGAAATCCCTTTGGAGGTGGAGCCATGAGCATTGGCGGCGGGTCGAACAAACAGAAATCCAGCAGCAGCAGCACCAGCACCAACGAGAGTTTGAACCTCGGGTCGGACATATGGGGGCCGCAGGCGCCATATCTGGCCGACTTCTACAGTCGAGCGCACAACAATTTCGACTACTGGAACCAAAACGGGCAGGGCGCGGGCGCGTTTTGGGGCGACATGGCCAGCGGTGAGAACCAAAACGCCTCGGCGCGCCTGTTCAACGCCGAAGTGGCCAACAACCAGATGGGCACGAACCTCGGCTACGCGTCCGACGCGCTGCGCGGGTTCCTCAATCCGACCACCACCGACCCGCTGTCGCAAGCCTACGCCACGCAGATGGGCCAACAGTTCAATGAGCAGTTCATGCCCGGCCTGCGCGGTGACGCGGCGGTGGCCGGGGGCTTGGGTGGCAGTCGGCAACAGATCGGCGCGGCGCTCGGCAGTCAACGGGCGATGCAGAGCATTGGCGACTTCAACGCCAATCTGTACAACAACCAACAGAACCGCGCATTGGCCGCGGCGCAGGGCTTGGGCACGGTGGCCAGCGGTTTTGGTGATCAGGCCAGCGGCTTTGGCAACATCGCCGCGGGGCGGCTGGCGATCAGTCAAAACGACATGAACTTGGGCAACTACGGCCAGCAAATGCCGTGGGCGCAATTGCAGATGTACCAAGGCCTGTTGGGTTCGCCAATCATGCAGGATTTGGGCGGCTGGACGAAGGGCACCAGCACGGGCACCGGCTCGGGAAGTGGCTCGGGCTGGAACGCGAACGCGGGGTGGAGCTGAAGCCATGGCCGGACTACTCGACAACGAATTTGTGCGCTTCATGTTGACCGGGCCGAAGTCGTACTACGCCCGCAAGGATCAGCAGGACCAAACGCAACAGTTCCAAGGGCTGTTGGGCGGGCTGGAACAACAGGGGCCGGTGCAACCGGGCATGTCGCTGTTGGCCGACCGCGCCCCGGATCAGCAATTCTGGCTCAAGGCCGCGCAGCTTCCGGCCTATCAGCAACTGGCGGCGCAGCAGCTGGGCGACCTCAACGCGCAATCCGGGGCGATGCAACGGCAGATGCAGGGCCAAGACTGGCAAGTCAACAACATGACCGCGGCGCAGGCGATGGCCGAAGACCGCCAACGCAAGATGGCCAGCCTCAACTATCAGTTGGCGCAAGAGGATCTGGCGCGCAAAAACCGCGGCACGGATGCCAGTGTGGCCAGCAGCTACGCCAGTGCGGCCAGCAGTCAGGCCAGCCGTGACCTGACCAACGCCCGGTTGATCGAGCAGAACAGCAAGAACCGCCAGACCGCCAGCCCGGTGCTGTTCGACAAGCTCAAGCCCAACGAACAGGTCGAAGCCAACGACGCCTTGGGGTCTATGGATCAGTACGCGCAAGGCGCCATCGACGTGTTGGATTGGGCCGAGAACCGCCCGAAAACCGGACTCGGCACGGGCGCCGCCGCGGCCTACAACAGTCAATGGCAGTCGACGGTCAAACCGGCGTACATGAAAATCCTGAACACCGGGGTGTTGCAGGGCAAAGAGGCCGAACAGCTGGCCGACCTGATCAAACAGCCCGACGACTACATTCTGACCGACAGCGACATGAACGTGCTGCGCACCGTGACCAAAACCGTGCAGGACAAGCGCGAACAGACCTACCGCAATTACGGGCTACAGGCCAAGCCGCTGACCGTGGGCGCGAGTCCGGCGAGCCGGGCCATGAGCGAAGGCCGCGGCGCCAAGCCGCAGGGCAAGTTGATCGACTGGAACGGGCCGGGCGGCACCATTTGGCACCCTGTAGAGCGGAGTCGATAACATGGGCAAGGTCGTACAGGACGAAAGCGGGCAACTGTTTGTCGATCAGGGCGGCGGCAACCTGACCCCGGTCACCGAGGCGCAGGCGCTGGCCTATCAGCAGGGCCAAGGCACGCTGGAAGGCGCAGGCCAAGCCGTGGCGCAGGGCACCGAGAACGTGTTGACCGGCGCCGCGTCGTTGCTGAGCGACAACCCGTATTGGCAAGAGGAAAACCAACAGGGGCGAGCCAGGTCCGACGCGCTTAACCTGGCTAACCCTGTGACCAGTGCGGTGGCGCAGGGTGTACCGCAAGCGGCCATTGGTTTGGGCGCCGCCGCTGCGGCGCCTGCGGGCTTGCTCGGCACTGGCGTCGTGGCGGGCACTGAGGCGCTGTTGGGGGCGGCGACGACGCCCGAGGCGCCCGTACAAGGGGCATTGATTGGCGGGGCGCTGGGGGCCGCTGGGCAGCTGGCGCCGGGGGTCGCTCGCGCAGGCTATGACGCCACCGCCCGCCCTCGCGCATGGCTGGCCGATAAACTAGGCTTAGGCCAGCAGGCGGCGCCAGAGCCTGCCACGTTCAACCCCGGAGGCTTGCGCCCCGGCGAACGTGCCCCGATGCCTACCGGGGAAGGTGCAGCGGATGGCGCAACGCCCTCGACCGCTGGAGCTGCACCGACTGGCGCACCATCCCCGAGTACCAACCCGCCCAACGTCCCGCCCGGCACGCCGCCCAACACGGCGCCGCGCATGGCTGAGCGGGTGACTGAGCGCATGGCCGACGCCGACGCCGCCAGCGCCCCGGGCGCGCTGCGCGCTCTTGAGGGCACCATGGGGCCGCGTGAGCTGTACGAACTCGGCATTGATATATCGCCCGGCCAAGCCAAGCTGTTGACCGCCCGCGCCGGGACCCGCGAAGCCTATGACGCGCATGCAGAGCTACGTCGTGAACAGTTGCTGATGAGCCAGACGTCGCCGCAGGCGGACGCCCGGCGCCTGTTGGACTACCAGCAGCAGCAAGCCGCAACCAACTTCATTACCCGCGAGCTGGGCTTGCCCGAGGGGGTGAACCTGACTGACCCAATGTTGGCCGACACCATCCAGAATGTCGGGACACAACTGGACGATATCGCCACGCAGATGGGCGCCATGCCGCTGACGCAGAACGTGCGTGATGAGTTCGTGGATATCCTGCGAGAAACCACGGGTTCGCACCGTGGCCAGCTGGACGGGTTTATCACCGAAATCGAGCAGAAGGCGCAGAACAACGGCGGGCTGTTGACCGGCGATGATTGGGCGGAAATGCGCACCAAGATTGGCCGGATGATCGAGGCCGGGACCCGTCAAGGCAGCATTGGCAAAGTCTCGGACGCGTCGGCGCTCATGGACACCATGACCGACCTGATGGAATCGAGCCTGCCCGACGCGACACGCGCCGAACTGGACGTGCTGCGGCGCCAGTACGCCATCGCCTCGACGCTCAATCAAGCGGGCACGCGCAACGCCGATGGGCAGATCAACCCGGTCAGCTTTTACAGCAAATGGAAGGCGCCGCAGAGCAAGGCGCGGCGTGGTACAGACCCGATTGGCCGCTTCATGAATACCATGGTCACGCTGACCAAAAAACGCGTGCCCGACAGCGGCACGGCGCCGCGCCTGATGGATGCGCTGATCGACAAGGGACTGGATTTTGTGCCCGGTGGTGGGATCATCAAAACCGTCAAGAATGCCGTCCAATGAGGGCGGCGCTGTTGTGCATTTGTCTGTCGTTAACGTCTTGCACCGTTGTCATGACAAGGGTTAGAATGGCGCCGCAGACAATTGAGGTGCAGCAGCATGAAAACCGCCAAGATCGACTTGAGAGTGACACCCGAGTTCAAGACAGCCGTCGAGCAGGCCGCGCAGAAAGCGAGCCTGTCGTTGACTGCGTACCTGATGGCCGCGGCCATCGAGAAGATGTACGGCATCAAACCGGCCAATGAGGGGGGCAAATGATGGACCTGAGCAAAGACCAGCTGAAGGCGCTGTACGACGTGGCCAGCGACATGCACTTGGGGTTCAACGCGTGGGCGGCGCCGGTCTATATCGACGGCCACGGCGACGAACGTCTCTTTGATCCGCTGACGCATGATGCGTCGGCATTGCGTCTACAGATTCACTATCGGCTCATGTTGGAAGTGACCGAGTACGGCGTGTTTGTGCGATCCGCTGAGGGGCGCATGCTGTTGTGGAAGGAATTCCCAAAAAATTTCACGCGCAATCAAGAGCTTGAAGTGTGCCGCAAGGCCTTGTTTCACGCGGCTTACAGGGTGATCAGTGAGGCGCGGCAACAGGCCGAACTCACGGCGACCAGTTGACCAACGGTCGGACCCTATCTACTCTGCGACCCATTGGAAATAAAAAAGCCCCGACTTATGAGGTCGGGGCTTAGTGTTCTGAACCGGCAACCCCTGCAAGGGTCCCGGTTCCGCAGTCTCAGGATGCTTTAAACGGGGCATTGAGACGGTACGCGCATTCTACAGGCATCCTGCCTGTACGCCAACCCGCCCTCCTGAATAACCTGCGCCGCACTCCTTTGGATTCCTAGATGAGCCTGTATTGGCTGTATTGGGGGAGTGTGAGTATATAGCCACCGATCAAGGGGATCTGTTCACGGTGGCCGGTAGAGTCTGCAACGGAGCAACGACAGGGTCGGGCGAAACACCACACCATGCGCCCGGTTGACTGCCTCAAATGCCGTTGCAGGTCTGAGCCGAACAGGGACGGGGATGCGGACGATTTGCCCCGGAAGTCAGACAGCGTAAGTGTGGAGCGGAGCCGGGCGAGAGCCTAACCAGCGACCGTAATACGTGAAACCATGGGCGCTCGCTTTGTCGCGAGGGCCTAGGGGTAGCCGCGTAAGCGGAACCCCCCAAGCGCGCCCGAGCAGGGCGCCGCATTATTCCTAAACTCAACATTCATGCCACACCAATAACACTAACCGGAGGATCTATGGCACTAAGCAACCAAGACAAAATCGCCGAACTCAAACGGGTTTTGCTGTTGTGTAATAACCGCGACAAGTGCGAGCGCATCTGTTCTGAAATCCATGTCTTAGAACGCCGTGAGTTTGCCAAGCGTCGACGCAGCCGCGCTCATGCCGATTCGCATAAACGCTTTCAACGAACTTTGATAGCTGGGGAGTGAACTCATGCAAGGGGATCTGTTAATGCAAAGTGAAGTCGAGACCATATCGCCGTTACTGGCCGCGCAGATGTTGGAGAACAACAAACATAACCGCCCGTTGGATAAGCGCCGGTCGATGTCATTGGCCAATGCTATTAAGCGCGGTGAGTGGGTGGTGAACGGTGACGCGATCCGCTTCGCCACCGATGGCCAGCTGCTGGATGGGCAACACCGGCTCATGGGCATTGTGCTGTCGGGCAAGTCGGTCGATACGCTGGTCGTGCGGGGTTTGCCCCCGGAGACCTTCACCACCATTGACCTCAACCGCAAGAGCCGCAACCCGCGCGACGTGCTGGCGCTGTCGCACGTTCCGCACTACACGCAGGCCGCGCCGATTGCCCGGCTGATTTACCTGTTGGAGTCGACCGGCAACCCGTACCACGCGCACCCGGAAACCGCCCCGACCGTGGATCAGGTGTTGGCGGTGGCGCAGCGCCCCGAGGTGGCCAAGGCCGTCGACGTCGCGGTGCACCTGAAGGCCTGCCGCCGCATGTTTCCCCCGGCGTTGCTGGGGCTGGCGTATTACACGTTTGCCAAGGACAGCGAAGAACACGCCGCCGCGTTTTTCCGCAAGCTGGAGACCGGCGCCGGGCTGGAAGTCGATTCGCCGATCTTGGCGCTGCGCGAACGGGTGGCCAATGACCGGTCCAACAACGCCAAGCTGCGGCCTATCGAGCGGGCCGGGCTGATGTTCAAGGCGTTTAAGTTTTACCGCCAAGGCGTGCCGCTGCGCGTGATGAAAACCCCGACCAACACCAAGTCATCGCCGTATGCGTCGTGGTTCGTGCTGAGCGGCAAGCCGCTGGACGGTGAGGCATGAGCTGGTTTTTAGCGGTGCTGGCGCTGGCCGGGTGGTGGCAAGCGCTGCGGATTAACCGCAACTATGTCTGGTTACAGCGCTTGCATCAGGCGCAGGCCTATAAAGCGGAACAAGAGAACAACCTGCTACGGCACCAACTGGCCGCGGCGCAGCGTTGGCAGAGCCACGAATAGAACCGAGGGATATGACTTTGAAAGAATCAGACGTAATCGAGATTATCAAAGAGGCCTTTGACCGCATGTCCAAGCGCATGGGCGCAGGGGGCGCGGATAACGATGATTTTTTGATGGCGTTTAGCACGGTGATTGGCGTATCGCTGGACACCATCAGCGAGAACATCAACGACCGGGTGGCCATTGAAACCGCGCTGAAGGTGCTGCAAAAGTTTGTCGCGGATAAGCCGCATATCACGCTGATGTTGCATTCGACCCAGCTGGACAAAAGCAGCAGGCATTAAAAAACGCCCGGTGCGTCAACACCGGGCGTTCTACTCACTGCACCGAGGATCTGACTCTATGCACGCGCAAGCCTATCACACGTTACGCGACACGCCACTGTTGCGCCTCGACACCATCCCCCCGGCTGAGCTTCAGGCCTACGCCCGTACTTGCCCCCGCCGCACCCGGCTGATGTTGCTGGCGCTGGTCGCCTGCCGCCGATAGCCGTCCGGTAGCCGGTGCCGGGCGGCTGTTGGCCCGGTGCCGGGTGCCGGAAACCCCCGGGCTATGCTTGCGGCATGGCCCACCATCCCCGCACCTACCTGTTCCCGTTGCCGTGGTCGCTGACGCTGTACAGCACGTTTGACACGCACTGGACCCAACGCGCCCGAGCTGACCGGATTGCCCGGCAACAGGCTCGCGACACCCTGCGCCGCCTCGCTCCTACGCTGACCGTGCCGCCCGGCCACGTTGTCGACGTCGAGTTTGTGTTTATTCCGCCCGGTCGGCGGGCGCTGAATGCCGTGCGCCTGTCGGAGCATGTCGCGATGCTGCGCTGCGGGTTTGCTGACGCCTTGGGCTGTGAGGTCTGGCACTTCTACCCGGTGCACCGCGTGTCGAAGGTGCCGACGCCCAACGGTGAGGTGCTGGTGCGCCTGTCGGTGGTGCCAATTAAGGGCTTTCGGGAAGAGCGGTAACAGTTCCAGTGCGCATAATATTTTATATGTAAAATCGCCCGTTACCGATGGCTCTATTCCGGGCCTTTCAGGGCATATCGTTTGGAAACGAAATAGGCTTTGACCAAAAATACTTCACAGTTTTAAAACGCCCGTTTATTCAAAGACCTGCTTAAATCCGGTTTGTGACCCGGTGAGGACCGGGTGGTATGACAACCCGAGGGGGTTCGCAATGACCGACAAGCCCGTGAGAAACATGCCGCAATGCGCCCGCAAAAAGCCCCGGACACCCCGAGAGACCGCGCTGATCGTCGGCGGGCGGATACACAACCGGCTGTTGAAACATGTCATGGCCGACGCCTTCACCGAACCGGCGCCGGTCGAAGAGGGCAAGAAACCGCCGAAAAGCCCGCTGATGACCGACAGCCAAGTGCACGCCGCGTTGGGCTTGCTGAAGAAATACATGCCGGACCTGAAGTCGATCACCGTGAGCGGTGACGATGACAAGCCGGTGGTGGTGGAAATTGTGAGGACCATTGTCGATGTCGCTGCGCCTCAAGATTCACCGGCAGACGCCGCGGGTGTTCCAGCCGCTACTGGAGCCGAGTAGATACAAGGGCGCGTGGGGCGGGCGCGGCTCGGGCAAGTCGCACCACTTCGGCGAAGGCGTGGTGGAACGCTGCCTGATGGAACGCGGGCATTTGGCCGTGTGCATCCGTGAGATTCAAAAGACCCTCGCGGAGTCGAGCAAGCGCCTGATCGAGCAGAAAATCCATGAAATGGGCCTGCGCGAGCGCGATGGCTTTCGGATCTACAGCGACCGCATCGCCACGCCGGGCGATGGCATCATCAGCTTCATGGGCATGCAGGACAGCACCGCGGAGTCGATCAAGTCGTTGGAAGGCTACAAGACCGCATGGACCGAAGAGGCGCAGACCATGAGCGCCCGCAGCCTGCAACTGTTGCGCCCGACCATCCGCGCCCCCGGGTCGGAGCTGTGGTTTAGCTGGAACGCCCGACGCAAGTCAGACCCGGTCGACGCGCTGTTGCGCGGTGAACACCTGCCGACCGGCGCCGTGGTGGTGATGGCCAACTGGCGCGACAACCCGTTTTTCAACTCGGTACTGGAGCAAGAGCGCCTCGACTGCCTGCGCATCGAGCCCGACCAGTACCCGCATATTTGGGAAGGCGAGTACGCCCGGGTGCTGGTCGGCGCCTATTACGCGCTGTCGCTGGTCGAGGCGCGGGCCAATCACCGTATCGGGCGGGTCGCGCCTGACCCGCTGTTGCCGATCCTGCTGTTTGTCGACATCGGCGGCACCGGAGCCAACAGCGACGCCTTCACCATTTGGGCGGGCCAAGTGGTCGGGCGCGAGATCCGCGTACTCAACTATTACGAAGTGCAGGGCCAGCCGCTGGCCGCGCACCTGATCTGGCTGCGCGAGAACAAGTACCTGCCGAACAACAGCCGGATCTACCTGCCGCACGACGGCAAGCAACAGGACATGGTCTACGACGTGAGCTATGAAAGTGCGTTTCGGGGGGCTGGCTACACTGTCGAGGTAATACCCAACCAAGGCCGCGGCGCCGCGTTGCTGCGGGTGGCCAGCGGGCGCAGACTGTTCGCGCAGTGCTGGTTTAACGAAGCGACCACCGCGCCGGGCATCGACGCCTTGGGCTGGTATCACGAAAAGCGCGATGACAAGCGCCTGATCGGGCTGGGGCCTGAACATGATTGGGCCAGCCATGGCGCCGACGCCTTCGGCCTGATGTGCATCGTGGTCGAGGAACTGTTTAAGCGCTCGCAATACGGGGGCGGCGAAATCGACTACAGCAGGATGGGCGGATAAATGAGACTGAGCGACGATGAACTGGCGGCGGTGGTGCGCTTTGAGATTGATCAGGCGCAGGGGTATGACAGCTCTATTTTGTCGGTCAAGCGCACCGCCGCGCTTGAGTTTTATCAAGGCATCATGCCGCCCCCGGGGGCGGGCCGCTCGGCCATCACGTCCAACGACGTGTCGGATTCGCTGCACGCGCTCATGGGCCAGTTGGCGCCGATCATCAAAACCACGCTGATCGAGTTCAAGCCCAACGGTGAAGAGGACGAACCGCAGGCGCAGGCGGAAACCGACTTTGTGCGCGATGCCATCGACAGCGCCGGGGGCTGGAAAACCATCTTTGACGGGATACACGACGCGCTGTTGATTGCCAACGGCTGGCTCAAGATCACCGCTGAAGACAAGGACACGGTGACCAGTGAGACCTATCCGCCTGACCTCGATGACGTGCAGCTGTTCGTGTTGAACCTGCCGACCGCTGAAAACCAGAAGGTCGAGGTACGGGCCAGCAAACTCAAAACCACGGTGAAGCGCACCACCACGAAATCGGTGCTGAGCTTTGAGTGCGTGCCGCCTGAAGACATGCTATTCAGCGAAGGCGCCGGGGGCGGTGATTTGCAGGCGCAGCGCTTTGTTGGCCAGCGCAAGACCTACAGCGATTCCCAGCTGTTTGACATGGGCATCAGCAAGGAAACCATCGACCAGATCCCACTGGCCAACAACACGCAATGGCCCGCGGCGCTGGCGCGTGAGGGCATTTATCAGGACAGCACCAACGTGCAACCGGCGCAGACCAGCCAGCAGTTGCGCGAGGTTTACTGCTGCTATCAGATGATATCCAGCACCGATGGGCTGAAGTCGGAGCGCCGCTACATCTGGCTCGGGGGCAACAAGATCCTGAAGAACGAACCCGCCGATTCGATCCCCTACGTCACCGGCTCGCCGATCCCCATGCCGCACCGGATTCAGGGCATGGGCCTGTATGAACTACTCCAATCGATTCAGACCGGCAAAACCCATATTCTGCGCAACTTCATGGACAACCTGTCGGCGGCCAACGTGTCGCGGATGGGCTTTGTCGAAGGCGCGGCCAACGTGTCCGACCTCACGAACGGGCGCGTCAACGGGCTGGTGCGCCTGACCCGGCCTGACGCGCTGGTGCCGATCCCGGCCACCGATATTGGCCCGCAAGCGATGAATGGCTTGTCTTACCTCGACCACGTCCGGGTGGCCCGGGTCGGATCGAGCGTAGACGTCAACGAACTGCAAGCGCAGATCATGAAATCCAGCGCCACCGCCGCCGCGGGCCAGCTGGCGCAGGTCGAACAGATGGCCGGGTGGTTTGCCGGGAACGTCGTGGAAACCATGTTGAAACCGGCGTTTGCTCGGGTGCACAAGCTGTTGCGCGAACAACTGGCCGGGCCGGTGAAAGCCAAGATCCGCGGCAAGTGGCAAGAGACCGACAGCGGGCAATGGCCGGAACGCGAGAACCTGACGGTCAACATGGGCATGACCACGGCGCAGAAGGCCGCCAAGGTCAACACGCTGACGCAGGTGATCAGCCAACAGACCAACATCATTGCCCAAGGGGGCGATGGCATCCTGTGCGACAAGTCCAAGGTGTACAACGCCATGACCGACTGGCTGCGGGCCAGCGACATCGACACCCCCGAACAGTACCTGATCGACCCGACCAGCCCCGAGGCCAAACAGACCTTGGCGCAGCGCGAACAGGCGCAGGCGCAGCAGCAACAGCAGATGGCGCAGATGCAAAAAGCGATGATCGATATGCAACAACAGTTTGAATTACTCAAACAACAGCGCGAATTGGACTATAAAGTTTGGAGTGATCAACTCGACGCCGAAGTGAAAGAGGCGCAAATGACCGCCGACAACGTGGTCAAGATCAAGCAGATCAACACGCCAAAGGTTGAAACGAATGTCGAAATGGACACGA
>Ga0310904_10000121_pt1 | contig 17318 bp, 15 predicted proteins | sample C48D1metaG_FD_203746 | JGI IMG/M metagenome (GOLD analysis project Ga0310904, IMG submission 203746) | Lab incubated soil microbial communities from West Virginia University Organic Research Farm, Morgantown, WV, United States - C48D1 | ecosystem: Environmental > Terrestrial > Soil >... | reverse complement strand
CACCGGCGCCGATATCGCCAAGGTCCTCGCGCCGATGCCGATCGGCACGCCGTTTCCGTCGCCGCCGCACCATGCCGTTGCCGTCGACGTGGTGCGCTATGCCGGCGAGCCTGTTGCCGTCGTGGTCGCCTCCGATCGCTATCTCGCGCGCGACGCCGCCGACGCGATCGTCGTGTCGTACGATCCGCTTCCAGTCGTCGTCGATCCCGAAGCGGCCATGGAAGGCAAGCCGGGCGTCATCCACAAGGACTTTCCGAACAACCTCGCCGTTGCCTTGGTGCCGAGCGGCACGGGCGTGGCTCCCGACTTTTCAAAGATCGACAATACCGCCGTGGACAAGGCGTTTGCCGACGCCGAAGTGACGATCAGCCAGCGCATGGTGAACCATCGCCTCGTGCCGAACGCGATGGAGCCGCGCGGCGTGCTGGCGCACTGGGAGCCGGGCAAGGACACGATGACCATCTGGTCGTCGACGCAGAACCCCCACATCCTCAAGACGATGATCGCGGCGATGAACGGCCTCGGGCAGCATCAGGTCCGCGCCATTGCTCCGGAAGTCGGCGGCGGCTTCGGCGCGAAGATCAACATCTACGCCGAGGAATACGTCTGCTCGGTGGTGTCGAAGAAGCTTGGCCTGCCGATCAAGTGGATCGAGGATCGATCGGAAGCGTTCGTCGCCACGACGCACGGGCGCGACATCATCGGCTACATCGACGTCGCGGCGCGCAAGGACGGCAAGGTCCTCGGCTTGAAGATGCGGCTGATCGCCGACATCGGCGCCTACAACATGCTGCTCACCGCGGCGATCCCGACGCTGACGATGTTGATGGCCAACGGCACTTACGACATCCCGGCGATCCGGACGACGCTGACGGAGGTCTTCACCAACAAGACGCCGACCGACGCGTATCGCGGCGCCGGACGTCCGGAAGCGACCTACTTCGTCGAGCGCGCGATGGACATGCTCGCGCGCGAGCTGAACATGGATCCTGCGGAGCTGCGCCGCCGGAACTTCATCCAGCCGAATCAGTTTCCGTATCAGACCCAGATGGGCGCCGTCTACGACTCCGGTGACTACGAGAAGGCGCTCGATGCGGCCTTGAAAGCTGCGAACTGGAAGGGCCTCATCGCCGAGCGCGACCAGGCGAGGAAGGATGGCCGGCTTGTCGGCCTCGGCCTGGCGATGTATGTCGAGGTCTGCGGCCTCGGTCCCTCGTCGTCGCTGCCAACGGGCGGGTGGGAGCACGGCCAGGTCACGGTCGAGCGCGACGGGCGCATCACCGCGACGACCGGTGCGTCGCCGCACGGCCAGGGCAACGAGACGACGTTCGCGCAGATGCTCGCCGATCAATTCAGCGTGCCGTTCGAGCACGTGACGATCCTTCATGGCGATACCAGCATCTCGAAGCAGGGCATCGGCACGTTCGGCAGCCGGTCGCAGGCCGTCGCCGGCACGGCGCTGCACCTGGCAGGCACGAAGGTAAGGAAGAAGATGGCGCAGTTCGCGGCCGCGATGCTCGAAGCAAGCGAGGAAGACATCGTCTTCGAGAACGGCACGATCGGCGTCAAGGGCGCGCCGGCAAAGGCAAAGACCTTCGCTGAGATCGCCGGGTATGCGTATGTGCCGGTACCCCTGCCGGCCGGCATGGAGCCGGGGCTGAGCGACGAGGCGTTCTTCGAGCCTGCGAACAACACGTATCCCTTCGGCTGTCACATCTCGATGCTCGAAGTGGATCGCGACACCGGCGAGCCGAAGTTGTTGAAGTTGATTGCCGTCGATGATGCAGGCAACCTGATCAATCCGCTGATTGTGGAAGGGCAGATCCACGGCGGCCTCGCCCAGGGCATCGGCCAGGCGATGATCGAAGAAGCGGTCTACAACGAAGACGGGCAGCTGATGACCGGTTCATTCATGGACTACGCGATGCCGCGGGCCAGCGACTTCCCGCGTTTCGAGCTGTCCGCGACCGTCACGCCAACGCCGTGCAATCCGTTCGGCGCCAAGGGCGTCGGCGAAGCCGGGACGCTCGGATCGACGCCGTGCATCGTGTCGGCGGCGGTCGACGCGCTCAGCCCGCTCGGCGTGAAGCACATCGACATGATGTTGCGGCCCGAAAAACTCTGGCGGCTGATCACAACCGCGCAATCGGATAAGGGAGGCCGCGCATGATTCCGGTGGCATTCGACTATCAACGCGCCGCTTCGATCGACGATGCGATCGCGAAGCTGGCGGCATCGGACGGCGGCAAGGTGATCGCCGGCGGGCACAGCCTGGTGCCGCTGATGAAGCTGCGGCTGAGCGAGCCCGGCACGCTGGTGGACATCTCGCGGATTCCTGGTCTCTCCGTGATCAGGGAGGCCGTCGGCCTCATTGAAATCGGCGCCACCACCACGCACAACGACATCGCCTCCTCGAAGCTATTGCGCGACAAGTGCCCGATGATCGCGGAAGCGGCAGCCGAGATCGGCGACCCGCAGGTGCGCAATCGCGGCACCATCGGCGGCAGCATCGCGCACGCCGACCCGGCCGCCGACTTTCCGGCGGTCGTCCTCGCCCTCGACGCCGACATCGTGTTGAAGGGGCCGAACGGATCGCGCACGGTGAAGGCGTCGGCGTTCTTCCGCGGTTTCTACGATGTCGATCTCGCCCACGGCGAGCTGATCGTCGGCATCCACTTCACGCCGGTGAAGGCAGCCGCGTACGCCAAGCTGCACCAACGCGCGTCGCACTATGCCATCGTCGGCGTGGCGGCGGCGCTCGACGTGAAGGGCGGGGTGATCCAGGCCGCTCGCATCGGCATCACCGGCGCGACGACGCATGCGATGCGATTGAGCGGCGTCGAGCAGGCGCTGGCCGGAAAGAAGGCGGATGGCATCGCGGCGGCGGCCGCATCGGCGGCGAACGAAGTCACCGACGTCAGCGCCGATCTGCATGCGAGCGAGGACTATCGGAGGGCGATGATTCCGGTGTTCGTGAAGCGGGCGGTGGAAAAAGCGCTTGCGCGCGCTTAGGGCCTACGGGCGTACGGGCTACGGGCTGGCGGGATTCAGTTTCGATTGCATGCAGGCGAAGAAACGATCCTGCATCATCTTCGCCGCGCTGCCGATCAACCGCTGACCGAGTCGGGCGATCGTGCCGCCGGTCTGTGCCGTGCCGTTGACGTCGACGATCGTGCTGGCGCCACCGCTCTCAGGGACATGTTCGCGGAGCGTGATTGTCACGGTGCCTTTCACGAATCCCGGGCGGCCCTGGCCCTCGACCATCAATTTGTAGGACGCCGGCTCGGTCTTCTCGGAAATCGTCACGATGCCTTCGTAGTTTCCGGTGATCGCCGCCATGCCGATCGTGATTGCGGCCTTGTAGCGATCGACGCCATCGGGCTCGAGGCGATCACATCCGGGGATGCACGACGCGATCGCCGCCGGATCCATCAGCAGTGTCCAGACCCTTTGCGGGGGCGCGGCGAAGGTGTAAGTGCCGGTGATGTCCATGCTCGTTCAGCGCGCCCAAGTGTAGCGCGAGATCCCGCACATCCCGCAGGGTCCGCACCGGCAGGAAATCATCGACGAACGGGAGCGCGGCCTGGAGCCCGCGCGTCAGCGGCGCGTAGTCGATCGTACCGATGAGGGGATTGAGCCACACCAGCCGATGGCAGCTGCGGTGCAGGCGCGCGATCTGGTCGCGCAGCAACTGGGGCTCCCCGCGATCCCAGCCGTCGGAGATCAGGATCACGACGGCGCTGCCATGAAGCGTGCGGCGACGCCAGCGTTGATGAAATGTCCTCAAGGCATCGCCGATGCGGGTCCCGCCGGACCAGTCCTTGACCGCGCGCGACACCGCGGCCATGGCCGCGTCCGGCGTCGGCGCGCGCAACTCCAGCGTGATGCGCGTGAGCCGGGTCGCGAAAAGAAATGCTTCGACATCGCGTGCGCCGCGCGACAGCGCATGAGCGAAGAGCAGCAGCGTTCGCGTGTACTGCTCCATCGATCCGCTGACGTCGCACAGCAACACGACGGGGCGCCGGCGCGTGCGGCGCCGCCGGCGCGGCAGCGTCGTGATGTCGCCGCCCGTGCGAAGGCTGCGCGCGAGGGCCCGCCGCAAGTCGACGCGGCTGCCAGGCCCTGCGACCCATCGCCGGGTCCGGCGCTGTTCGATGTTCCAGGCCAGCCGCGACAACGCCGAGCGGACCATGGCGAGCTCGCCCTCGGTGAGCCCCGAAAAATCACGCGACGAGATTCTTTCGACGTCGCTCCACGTCATCAAGGCGATGCTCTCCGGGGCATCGTCCAACGCTGAGTCCGAAAGGGCCTCCGGCCTGACGTCCGACTTCGCGGGCTGGCCTTCCGGCCCGTTCCGTCGCGACGGGCTCGTGTCGTCGTGTTGACCTGACCAGAACGAATCGAAGACGCGATCGAACACGGTGATGTCCTCGTGTCGTTGGATCAGGATGGCTCGACAGGCCGCCCTGACTTCTTGCTGAGATCCGAGATCGATCAGCGGAAGGGCTTCGGTGAGCGTGATGAGCCGATCGGTACCGACCGGCAAGCCGGCATGCCGGAGCAGGCGGCCGAACGCAATCAGGTTGTCGAAGAAATGCGCCACGTTACGTGCGCGCGACGAGCTCCGCCAGCACGCCGCCGCGGATCGCGTCGATGTCTTCCTTCGCCTTGAGCAGCACGCCGATCGTGTCCTGTGCGGTCTCGGCGTCCAGTACCGTTCGATCGAGCGCGGCCACGGCCGCCGCCCAGTCGATCGTTTCCGAAACGCCGGGGACCTTGTAGAGCTCGCGCTGACGCAATTGCTGCACGACGGTCGTGACCTGCGAGGCCAGCCGCGCCGACGCGTGCGGCACACGTTCTCTCACGATGGCGATTTCCTTTTCGAACGGCGGGTAATCGATCCACTGATACAGGCAACGGCGCTTGAGCGCATCGTGCACCTCGCGTGTCCGGTTCGAGGTCAGGATGACGAGCGGTGCATGCGCCGCTCGAACCGTGCCCAGCTCGGGAATCGTGATCTGGAATTCGGACAGCAATTCGAGCAGATAGCCTTCGAACTCCTCGTCGGCGCGATCGATCTCGTCGATCAGGAGCACGGCCGGTTTCGCGCGTCCGGGGTCGATGGCCTGGAGCAACGGCCGCTTGATCAGAAACGCGTCGCTGTAGAGCTCCTGCCTCGCCGCTCGGCGATCGACGGCGCCGGCGGCGTCAAGAATCTTGAGCTCGAGAATCTGGCGCGCGTAGTCCCATTCGTAAACGGCGTGCGTGACGTCGAGACCTTCGTAGCACTGCAACCGGATCAGGTCGGTGTCGAGGGCCGCGGCCATCGCGGAGGCGAGCGACGTCTTGCCGACGCCGGCTTCGCCCTCGAGAAAGAGCGGTCGCTGCAGCTTGAGTGCGAGGAACAGCGAGACGGCGAGCGCGCGATCGGCGACGTAATGCTGTTCGGCAAGGTGATTCTGAAGGGCGGCGGCGGAAGCCACGGTCACGCCGCCGAGTGTATCAGGAGAGGGCTTACGGGCTTGCGGGCTACGGGCTTGCGGGCTGCGCTTGCGGGCTTGGGGCGTAGGGTTTCAAGGGTTACGGTGGCAGAATCGGGAATACATCGTGAAGGTCCTGATTTGCGTTGCCACTGAGCTCGAAGCGTCGCTGCTGCGCGAACGCGTTCGCGCGTTGCCGAATGTTCACTTGATCGTGACTGGAGTGGGTCCGGTAAACGCCGCGCATGCCGCGACGGTTGCGATCATGGAGCAAACTCCGGACGCCATCGTGGTGTGCGGCGTCGGCGGCGCCTATCCGTCGTCCGGCCTCCAGGTCGGCGAGGTGGCATCGGCGGAGGTGGAAATCTACGGAGATTTGGGAGCGCAAAGCCCTTCGGGTTTTCTCGACATGAAGGCGCTCGGGTTTCCCGTCGTCTCCTCACCTGCGCCACTATTCAATGAAATCCCGATGCAGGTGTTTCCGACGAACACACGCGCAAGGTTTGTAACGGTCTCGACATGCACCGGCACGGAGTCGTCGGCCTGTGAGCTCGAAGCCCGAACACAGGGGGGCGTTGAGAACATGGAAGGCGCAGCGGTGGCACATGTTGCGCATCTGCACCGGATTCGTGTCGGCGAAGTTCGGGGAATCAGCAACATCGTGACGAACCGCGACACGAAATCCTGGCGCCTTAAGGATGCCTCCGTCGCAGCACAGGAGGCGGTGATTACCTGGCTGGAGACTCCAAGCCTCCAAGCCCGCCCGCCCGCAAGCCCGTAGGCCCACATGCTGCCCGTCAATTTCGCCTTTTCCCCCTGCCCAAACGACACGTTCGCGTTTCACGCGATCGTGCACGGACTGGTCCCAGGAATCCGCGTCACGCCGCATCTCGACGACATCGAAGCGCTGAACATTCGTGCTGCCGGGCCGGAGGCCGAGGTGACGAAGGTGTCGATCAACGCGTACGGCCACGGACTTCGCGACCGCTACATCCTGTTACGCTCCGGTGGAGCGGCCGGCTTCGGCGTCGGCCCCATCATCGTCGCCTCGTCGAAGCGTGACGTCGGCGGGCGGATCGCCATCCCGGGCGAGCGAACGACCGCAGCGTTGTTGTTGAGACAACTCGGACGGTTCGAGACCGCCGTGATGCGATTCGATCAGATCGAGGACGCGGTTCTTCGCGGCGATGCCGATTGCGGCGTGCTGATTCACGAGGGCCGGTTTACGTACCAGGCCAAGGGATTGACGCTGCTCACAGACTTGGGCGAGGTGTGGGAGCAGCGCATGCACTCCCCGCTGCCGCTCGCGGCGATTGCGATTCGGCGCGACCTGGCGCCAACGCTGGCGCCGGCGATCGATCGCGCGCTTCGGGCCAGCGTCGAGTATGCCTTCGCGCATCCCGAAGCCAGCAGGCAGTACGTGGCGGCTCACGCGCAGGAGATGGATCCTAGCGTGACCGAGCGGCACATTCGGTTGTATGTGAACGACTACACGGTCGCGCTCGACGAAACGGCCGTGATGAAGATGCTGGAGTGGGGCGAGCAGGAAGGTGTTTTCCCGCCCGCCGATAAATCGCTGCCGATCTTCGTGTAGCCCTTCGACTCGCTGCGCTCGCTCAGGACAAGCTACTGCTTTTTCGCAGGCGCGGCCGGCGCGGCCGGCGCAGCAGGTGCAGCAGCAGCCGGTACCTTGCCGCCAGCTTCCACGATCTGTTTCGCGAGCAGGTTGACGACCACCGCGTCGTTGCGTAGCGCCGAGAGATAAGCGGCGCGGAGCAACTGCTCCTTGCGGTTCTTCAGGGCCGAGCTGATGCCGTCTTTCACTTCCGGCATGCTCAAGTCCTTCTGACCCTTCTTGTCCTTGGCGACGACGAGAACGATGGTGTGAGCGCCGCCCTGGCTCACGAGCTTCACCGTGCCCGGATTCGACTGCAGCGCCGCGTCCCGCAACGCCGGCGGCGCCTGGGCCAGCGCCGAGATCGGCACGAAGCCGAGATCCCCGCCGCGCTGGGCCGACTCCGGATCCTCGGAGTAGTCCGCGGCGAGATCGCCGAAGGCGATGCCTTCCTTCAGGCGCTGCATCAACATTTGCGCCTTCGCGATCGCCTCCTGCGGCGAACCCGCATCATCACCCGTGCGATTGGCGCGCTGCTGTTCGCGAACCGGCGTGATCACGATCTGTGCGAGGCGGATGGCATCCTCGTTGCGATTGAACTGTGCCTTGTTCGCATCGAAGAACGCCTTGATGTCCGCGTCGCTCGGCTTCGCCTTCTCGCCGACTTCCTTGTCGACGACCTTCTGCGCGAGCAGGTTGCGGCGCAGATCTTCACGCATGTCGGCGGCGGTGAGATTTCGCTTCTTGAGCTCCTCCTCGAACGCGGCCGGCGGAATGTTTTTCTTGGCCTCGTTAAAAGCGTTCTCGAGCTCGCTCTCCGGCAGCTCGATCTTGAGCTCCTTGGCCTTGGCGAGCAGAATGTCCTGCACGATCAGCTCGCTCAGCAGGTTCAGCTTCGCCGTGTAGGCTTCTTCTTCCGAGGGCGTCTGATTCTCCGGTGCCGCGCGTCGATACGCCTTCTCCACGTCGTCACGCGTGATCTCATGGCCATTCACGACCGCCCATGCATTGGCGGACGGCGCAGGAGAGGCGGCGGGGCCCCCGGCGGGCCGGCACGCGACGGCGATGGCGGTCAAGGAAAGGACGATCGCGAATCTGGTCATCTCTCCATTGTAACGCGGCGGATGATGTCGTGTAACTGCGCCACGCCATCGGTCAGCGCCGCGGGGCCCGGCTGGAGGATGTAGGTGGACTTCACTTCGTATATCTGGTCGTTCCTGACGGCTGGAACATCCTGCCATCCCGGTCTGGCCGCGATTCGCTCCTTGCGCACCGGCTTTCCACACCACGATCCGATGATGACCTCGGGTGCTCGTTCGATCACTTGTTCGCTCGTGACGATTCGATCCTTGGCGAGGCCGGCGTGTGCGAGCTCCGGAAAGATGGGGTCGCCGCCGGCGATTGAGACGAGCTCCTCGGTCCAGCGAATGCCGCTGATGAGCGGGTCGTACCACTCCTCGAAGAAGACCGTCGGCCGGCGGGGCAGCGCTGCGGCGCGTTCGCGAATGGCGTCGAGATGGCGCTCGAATCCGGACGCGAGCGCGATGCCCTTGTCCGGTACGCCGACGATGCCGGCCAGCACGCGGATCATCTGCAGGATCTCGGCGACGCTGCGTTGATTGAAGGTGAAGACGGGGTAGCCGCGCTTCACGAGATCGTTGGTGATGTCGGCCTGCAGATCGGAGAAGGCGAGAATGAGGTCGGGCTTCAGCGCCTCGATCTTTTCGTAGCGCGCGTGCAGAAACGACGAGACCTTCGGCTTCTGGCGCGCCCCCGGCGGCCGCACCGTGTAGCCGGAGATGCCGACCACACGATCCCCTTCACCGAGCAGGTAGAGCGTCTCGGTCGTCTCTTCAGTGAGACAGACGATTCGGCTCGGGTAGGACATCGGCAAAAGTGAACCCGTCTCGGTCGACAACATCGCCGAGTCGATGGCGAATCGGATGGTGGAACATCGGTCCCGCGAAAGCAAACGAATGGAATTCACCGTTTTCGCCGCACGGATCGATGCCCGGTGGCAGATCCGCCAACAACTGCGCATCAAACGTGCGTCCCGCGAACGACCGATCGAGCTTGCGCGGATCGATGCACGTCAGCCGCGCTTGCAGGCCGCCTTCGATCATGTCGCGGGCGAGATCGGACGTCGGCTTGGTTTGCCAGATTGGAAAGAGCGGCGCGAGTCCCGAGCCCGCGAGCCGGTCCTCGCGGTATCGCCGGACATCCTCGAGAAACAGATCGCCGAATGCGACATGCGTGAAGCCGTCCGCGACGAATCCGTCGATCGCGGTCTTCATGATCGACTCGTATTGCGCATTCGAGCATGGCCACGGCAGGGGCACGACATGCAGCGGCAGGCGCGCCGCCTCGGCCTGCGCCTCGAGCAGCTCACGCCTGACCGCGTGCATCGCGACGCGATCGAATGCTTCATTCGTTGTGGTGAGAAGCCCGGCTGCAGCGTTCGGATACTCCTGGTTGATCGAGTGGAGCATCCACGCTGAATCCTTCCCGGTGGACCAAGAAACGAGGACCTTCATGACGATCTCAGATCTCGGAGCTCAGATTTCAGATCAATTATTGATTTCGGATTGTTCGATTTCATTCGACGATCTACCTTCTGCAATTGATCGGCAATCTGAGATCTGAGATCTGAGATCGTCAGGGATGCAGAGCATTGGCCATCTTCTCGATTCCATCGACCACCCGCGGCCCGGGCACTGTGAGGCCGGGGCCGTTGAGGATGATGACGCGCTTGTTGCGGACCGCGGGCACGGCCGACAGCGTCATCCACGGATCGACAACGGCCTTGAGATCGGCCTCGTTGAGCCGCGTGGCCGCGTTCAGCTCGAGGATGACGTCGGGCTTGCGCGCGAGGATCATCTCGGTGCTCACCTGCGCCGACTCCCTGTCGACGTCGGTCAACACGTCTTCGCCGCCGGCTACGACGAGCATGTCGTGGAGGAAGCCGCGGCCGGCGCTGGCGTAGATGTTCCGCAGCGAGCCCGGCTCGCGTCCAAAGACCAGTAGTGTTCGCGGCCGGGGCTTGCCGGCGACCCTTGTCCTCACGGCATTGATGGCAGCCTCCAAATCACGCGCGACTTTCTCGGCCTGCTCGACGTGTCCGGTCCGCGCGCCGAGCGCGCGCATCGTCACCATGATGTGATCGAGGCCGCCATGCCGATAGTCGAAGAAGGGAATCGCCGCGCGCTTGAGCTGTGCCTGGAGGTCGGTCTGGCTGCCGTAGGTGATCACGAGGTCGGGCCGCAGCGAGATAATCTTCTCGGTGTCGGGATCGACGAGCGCGCCGACGGTCGGCAACGATCGCACTTCGGGAGGCTCGACGTCGTAATTGCTGACGGCGACGACCTGCGGACCGGCGCCGATTGCAAACAGGATTTCGGTCACGTTAGGCACCAGCGAAATGATTCGCTTGGGGGATTGCGCTGACAAGGCAACCACGAAGATCGCCACGAACAATCCGCCTAAAGGCGGAGGCTGCCTGAAGAATCTCATGATCGTTTCACCAGTAACCACAGAAAGAACGGTCCGCCGATGAGCGCCGTGACGACGCCGACCGGGATTTCGAGCGGCGACATCACCGTCCGCGCCGCCAGGTCACACAGCACGAGGAAGGCCGCTCCGAACAGGGCGGAAGCCGGCAGCACGATTCGATGATCCGATCCCACTATCAACCTGACAAGGTGCGGAACGATGATGCCGATGAAGCCGATCGGGCCGCCGAGCGAAACGGCCGCGCCGGTGGCGAGTGAGGCGCTGATGAACGCCAGCCGCTGGGCACCGACGATGTCGACACCCCGGGACGCCGCGGCTTCAGTGCCGACGCTGAGCAGGTTGAGCGTGCGCGTCATCATCGCGAACGCGCCGAACGACACGACGATGAACGGTATCGCGGCGATGATCGGAACGTAGCTGGCCACATCAAGGCCTCCCATCATCCACCTGATCGCGCGCAGCGCTTCGGCGAAGTCAGCCAGATACTGGACGAACAAGATCACCGCGGAAAAGAACGCATTGAGGGTGACGCCGGCCAGTAACAGCACGTTGGTCGACAACCCGCGGCGTTGAGACGAGGCGAGCGCGTAGACGATGGCCGTGGCGATGAGCGAACCGGCAAAGCTGGCCAGCGGGATCGACGTGATCCCGAGGACGCTCAGTTCGAGTCTCGCGCTCACCGCGAGCATGGCGCCGAGTGAAGCACCGGCCGAGACGCCAAGCGTGAACGGGGTGGCGAGCGGATTTCTGAGGAGCGCCTGCAGGACCACGCCGGCCGCGGCCAGGGTCGCGCCGACGAGGCCTCCCGCCAGCACACGCGGCAGCCGCGCGACGAAGAAGATCTGCGCGTCGACGTTGTCGTCCCAGGGGATTGATCGATCGAAGGCGCGCGCCAGTGAGATCGGCGTGCTGCCGACGGTCGGCGCCCAGATCATGACCGCGATCGCGAACACCGCGAATGCCACGACGACGGTGGCGATCCGGCGGCGGATGCTCAACTTGGTATCCGCCGGACCGGCACGACGGTCATGTGGCCGGTTGCGTCGTTCACCTGCACGTCCGCCTCGACGTCATAGAGACGCTTCACGTTGTCGGGCGTCAGCACCTCCGCGGTCGGGCCGGCGGCCAGCACGCGCCCGTCGCGCATCAGGATCAGCTCGCGGCAGATCGAGGCCGCGAGGTTCAAATCGTGCGTCGAGATCGCCATCGTGACGCCGTGCTCCTGATTGAGGCGGCGCAGGAGCGAGGAGACTTCCAGCTGGTAGCCGAGATCGAGGGAAGCCGTCGGTTCGTCGAGCAACAAGAGGTTGGCGGATTGCGCCAATGCCGCCGCGATGACGACGCGTTGCTTTTCGCCGCCGCTCAGCTCATGGAACATCCGATCGGCGAGGTGGCTGGTACCGGTCGCGGCCAGCGCGTCCTCGGCGATGCGCACGTCATCGGGCCCTTCGACGGTGAAGACGCCGAGGTGGGGATGGCGTCCCATGAGCACGATCTCGATCGCCCGATACTCAAAGGCGAGCTCGGTCTCCTGCGGCACGACGGCGATTTGCCGGGCCGCCTCACGCCGCGACAATTGCCCGAGCGGGCGATCGCGAACGAGCACGCGCCCGGACGTCGGGCGGCGCGTGCCGCTCAGCAGCCGCAATAGCGTGGTCTTGCCGGAGCCGTTGGGGCCGAGGATGCCGGCGAGCGCACCATCATCGAGGCGGACGGTGACTCCGTCCACCACCAGCGGCGCGCCCGCCGCATACCGGAACGAAACGTTATCTGCCCACAGCAACGCGGACACCAACGTAACCCGTGCGCCCGGGCGCCGGGTAGCCCAGCACTTCTTCGTACTGACGATCGAAGAGGTTCAGCGCGCGCGCGAAGATCTCGAGCGGCTTGAGCGGCCGCCAGGATCCGCCGAGGTTGAACACGGTGTATCCCTCGTTGATGTAGAGGCCGCCACCGGGTCCGAAGGCGGGCTCGGCGTCCAGCGTCTCACCGCGCATTTGCAGCTCGGCAAACGCGCTGATCGGGCCGCGCGTGAGCGATGCATCGACCGAGCCGGAATGACGCGGCCGGCGCAACAACGGATCGCCGACGGCGTACGGGGTTTGCGCGCTCGACGATCCGTTGACCGCGAGGATCTCGCTGTCGAGGAACGTGTAGCTCGCGCGGACGCCGAGGCCGGTGTTGGCCCGCCACGCCGCGCCGAACTCGGCGCCACTCGCCTGCGCGTTCGAGATGTTGTCGGTGCGGTAGCGGCTCGAACCCGCGTACGAGCTGCCGACCGAGATGATCAAGTCCGTATAGGAATTGAAGAATGCGGTGGCGTCGAGTTGAACGGCGCTGCCGGCAAAGGTCTGCGTCACGCCGAATTCGCCGCTCTTGCTCCGCTCCGGCTTCAGTCCCGAATTGTCGGTGAAGGCGATCTCGAACGCATCAGGCGGGCGGATGCCGGTGCCGAACGAGCCGCGCAACCGAGTGTTTTCGCTGACACGGAACGACGCCGCGATCTTGGGGTTCACCGAGTTGATCGTCTCTTCGGGGAAGTCCGGCCGTGGCTGGAATGCCAGCGGATCGCCCGGCAGTGCATCGCGCGTGATGCGTTCGCCGCGGATGCCGGCGGTAATCGTGGCGCGGTCCGACGCATTCCAGCGGGCCTCGCCGAAGATGCCGAGCACGCCTCGTTCGATTGGCGCCGGCGCCGACGTTGGACCGGAGGTAATGAACGTGCTGCTGCCGCGTTCGCCGAGCCACTCGAAGCCGCCGGAGAATCCGAATTCGGCATTCGCGGACACATCAGTCTGCACGCGAGTATGCGAGCGGCGGGTGTTACTGTCCGAGACGCCGAACTGGCTCGTGAAGCTGAGATCGTAGTCCGCCACGTCGTACTCGATGCGCTGCCGGACGCGGCTCGACGCGCCGAACCATGGCTGCAGGTACCGCAACCCGCCACCGACACGGTTAGTGGTGCCTCGGGAGATGGTGTTCACGCCGGCGTAGCGGTTCGCTGGATCGGATCCATACGGCCCCGGCGCACCGCGTTCGGTATCGACGTACTGAATCGAGCCCTGCAGGTCGGAGCCCGCCGTGGCATGCCGCCAGCCGATCGACGCCGACACCTGTTGCTCCTGCGCGTCGTCGTTCGACACGGTCTCCCCACTCGCGGCGGTGCCGGTGAAGCCGGCGTCCTCGAAGTAATTCGCGCCGAGTTGCCAGCGCACGCCGTTTTTCTCGCCCGTGGTCGCGCCCGATGCGCGGAGCATGTCGCGGCTGCCGGTTTCGATGTGCGCCAGGGCGGACGGCGATCCGCCGCTGCGGGTGATGACGTTGATCACTCCGCCAATGGCGTCCGACCCGTACAGGGCGCTCTGCGGTCCACGGATCACCTCGATCCGCTCCACGTCCTGCAGTGGCACTTGCGACAGATCGAGGCCGCCGCCGAACGCGTTGGCGCGAATCCCGTCGATCATCACGAGCGTGAAGTCCGATTCGCCGCCGCGCGTGAAGAGCGACGTGACCGTGCCCGGGCCGCCGTTTTGCTGGAGCGTGAGGCCGGGCACCGATCGCAGCGCCGACGCAAGCATGAACTGCTGCTTGGCGTCGATTTCGGCGCCGGGAATCACGGTGACGCTGTCGGGGATGCGCGACAGCGGCTGATCGATCTGGGCCGCCGAGACGACGAGGGTCTCAGAGACCGCGCTGACGTGCAGCGTGATGTCGAGCGTCGCCGGGGATTCGGCGATGTCCAACGGCATCGCGTCGCTCACAAGTCCCGCCGCGCTGGCGGTGACGCGATACCGGCCCGCATCAAGTCCGGTGAAGATGAACTTGCCGTCGCTGTCCGAGCGGACGCGCAACGGTGTTGCCGCGGCGCCGGTGATGATCACTTCCGCGTTGACGACGGCGCGGCCATCAGGATCGGTTACCCGGCCGCTGAGACTTGCGGCCTCAGCGGAAATAACGAATAACAAGTGACAAATTACGAAAGAGAGGAGCGTCCGCATGCGCGGACGGATTACTGCAGTCATGGTTGCCTCCCGAGCGTCTCGCGCGCCCGAAATGACTAGCCCTTGGACAGGAGGTTTCCTGACTCGCGGAGTATTCCGCTTACAGTGGCGGGACCGTGTGGGCATCACACCCACTTCCCCCCCCGTCCGGGACGGTGAACCCGAAATGTTACTACAATGGACCGATGTCCAAAAGCTCGGTGGTCACCGTGCGGGAGACGCCCGTGGCGAAGACCACCTCGGCCAGCGCCGGCGGTCTCGCGGTCGTCGCCGAAACCATCGACGTCGACACCAGCGATCGCGTCGAGATTGTCGACCTGACGGACACGGTGATGGCCTTCGTGCGCCGGTCGGGCGTGCAGGAAGGCCTGCTGTCGCTCTGGTCGATGCACACCACCTGCACCGTGTTCATCAACGAATCGCAGGGCGCGCTCGACGCCGACATGAAGACCTTTCTCGAAGATCTCGTCGCACAAGAGAAGTACTACCGGCACAACGATCCGGCGCATTCGGATTGCGATCGCAAGAACGCTGATTCACACCTGCGCGCGATGGTGCTCGGCCACTCGGTGACGATGCAGATCAGCGGCGGGGAGCTGGTGGTGGGTCGCTGGCAGCGGGTGTTGTGCGGCGAGATGGATGGTCCGCGCACCCGCACCATTCGCGCTCAGGTGATGGGGCTCAGCAAGTTGACAGTTGACGATTGACAGCTTCGAAATGCATAGCCGCTTAGTAGCCGCCGGGTTGTCGGATATCGCGGAGAAAGTCGACGCGACGGAGCGGCTGTCGTTCGAGGATGGCGTCGCCCTCTTCAACTCGACCGATCTGCTCGCGCTCGGCTGGATCGCCAACCGCGAACGCGAGCGCCGTCATGGCGCGCGCACCTACTTCAATCACAACCTCCGGCTCGAAGCGACCAACGTCTGCGAAGCATCTTGCCTGTTCTGCTCGTTCGCGCGGTTGAAAGAGGGCATGCCGGGCTCGCACACGATGTCGGTCGAGCAAGTCCTCGCGAAGCTCCGGAAGCGCGCCGGCGAGCCGGTGACCGAAGTGCACATCGTCAACGGCCTGCACCCGGGATTGCCGTTCAGTTATTACACCGATGTGCTGAGCGGGCTCAAGAAGGTCCGCCCCGGCATCCACCTAAAGTGCTTCACCGCCGTCGAGATCGCGTTCTTCGCCGATCATTACGGCAAGACCGACACCCAGGTGCTGCAGGAATTGAAGGCGGCCGGCCTCGATTCACTGCCGGGCGGTGGCGCTGAAATCTTCGCCCCGCGCGTTCGCCAGAAGATTTGCCACGACAAGTGCGACGGCCCGCGGTATCTCTCGATCCATCGCATCGCGCATGGCCTCGGCATGCGCACCAACGTGACGATGCTGTACGGCCACATCGAGACGATGGAGGAGCGCGTCGATCACCTGATGCAGACGCGCGCACTGCAGGACGAGACCGGCGGCCTGCAGGCATTCATTCCCCTGGCGTTCCATCCCGACAACAACCAGATGCGCAGGCTCCCGCCGCCATCGGCGAGCGAAACGCTGAAGGTGCATGCGGTGGCGCGTTTGATGCTCGACAACGTCGATCACATCAAGGCGTACTGGATCTCCTGCGGCGTCGACGTCGCGCAGACGGCGCTATGGTTTGGCGCCGACGATCTCGACGGCACGGTGCAGGAAGAGACGATCTACCACATGGCCGGGTCGTCGACGCCGACGTCCCTCTCGACGACCGACATCGAGCAGCTCATCTGGGACGCCGGCCGCGAGCCGATCGAGCGCGACACGCTCTACAACGTGGTCCGTGTACCTGTGGCGTCGCGGCAACATCAAACCGTATAGAAGCTGATAGACTTCTTGTAGGCCAACCGAGACCTCAGCAATAAGGGGATTTTCGTTTGGTCTTTTTAATGTCCGGAGATTGAGAAAAATTTCACAATGTCCACTTTCTTACCCGTCCTGAACGAGGTCGAGAAGGCGTCGATTCACGAGCGGCAACCGCTCCCCGAGGCCTATCTCGGTTTGTCCGACGACGAGATGTCGCTGCGCATCGCCGCGGCGCGCGCCGCGCTCGGCGAGCGCCTGGTGATCCTCGGCCATCACTATCAGCGCGACGAGGTGATCAAGTTCGCCGATTACACCGGCGACTCGTTCAAGCTCGCCAACGCGATCGCGAAGCACCCGCAGGCGGATTACATCGTGTTCTGCGGCGTGCACTTCATGGCGGAAAGCGCCGACATCCTGGCGATGCCGCACCAGAAGATCATCCTCCCGGATCTGGCGGCCGGCTGCTCGATGGCCGACATGGCCCCGGCCGATCAGCTCGAGACCTGCTGGTCGGAGCTCGCGCAGATGGGCGTCGCTTCGCGCGTCGTCCCGATTACTTACATCAACTCGGCGGCCTCGATTAAGTCGCTCGTCGGCGAGAACGGCGGCACCGTCTGCACGTCGTCCAATGCCGCCGCGACGCTGAAGTGGGGATGGCAGCAGAAGGAGAAGATCCTCTTCCTGCCCGATCAGCACCTCGGCCGCAACACCGCGTTCAAGATGGGCGTGCCGCTCGATCAAATGGTGGTGTGGGATCCGTACGAGCCGTTCGGTGGCCTCACGCGCGACGAGATCGACGCCGCGCAACTGATCCTGTGGAAAGGGCATTGCTCCGTGCACGTGCGCTTCACCGCCAAACAGATCGAGAAGGTGCGCGCCGAGCAT
>Ga0310904_10000104_pt1 | contig 17828 bp, 19 predicted proteins | sample C48D1metaG_FD_203746 | JGI IMG/M metagenome (GOLD analysis project Ga0310904, IMG submission 203746) | Lab incubated soil microbial communities from West Virginia University Organic Research Farm, Morgantown, WV, United States - C48D1 | ecosystem: Environmental > Terrestrial > Soil >... | reverse complement strand
GAGCATCATCTTCGCCGGCAGGTCGGGCTCCGCGCTCGCCGACGCGGCGAGCTCGGGCAAGCTGATGCAGTCGCTGATGACGCGCGACGGCCGCTACACGCCGGCCTTCGCCGCCGCGCTCACCGCGGTCTCGTCGGTCATCGGGCCGATCATCCCGCCGTCGATTCCGATGGTGCTGTATGCGCTGATCTCCGACACCTCGATCGGCTACCTGTTTCTCGGCGGCGTGGTCCCCGGGCTGCTGATCGGCGCCTCGCAGATGGGGCTGATCGCCATCACCGCCAAGCGCAGGAACTTTCCGGTCGAGGCGAAGATTCCGCTGCGCGAGCTGCCGCGCATCACCTGGGAAGCTTTTCCCGCGCTGCTGATGCCGGTGATCCTGTTTGGCCTGCTCTACAGCGGGGTAACGACGCCGACCGAAGCGGCGGCTGCGGCTGCGGCGTACGCCTTGCTCGCTTCCATGGTTCTCTATCAGTCGGTCGGCTTGCGCGATATCTACAACTCCCTCAACACCAGCGCCCGCATCACGATCTCGATCGGCATGCTGATCGCCGGCGCGATGGTGTTCAACTACGTGGTCACGGTCGAGAACATTCCGAAGACCGTGGCCGCCATGCTGCAGGCGTACCAGCTGTCGCCGTTCACCTTTCTGCTGTTCGCCAACATCCTGCTGCTGATCCTCGGCTGCTTCCTGGAGGGCACGACCATCCTGCTGGTGATCGTGCCGGTCCTGCTGCCGACCGCGGTCGCACTCGGCATCGATCCGGTGCATTTCGGCGTGGTCTGCGTGGTGAACATCATGATCGGCCTGGTCACCCCGCCCTATGGCCTGCTGCTCTTCCTGATGGTCAAGATCGGACAAGTCTCGCTGACCGAGCTGGTGCGCGAGGTGATGCCGTTCCTGTGGGCGATGATCGCCGCCCTCGCGCTGATGACGTTCGTGCCGGAGCTCGTGCTCTGGCTGCCACGCCTGTTCGGCTACAAAGGGTGAACTGAGGCTTCGATGCTGGGCAGGGCTGCCGTTGCCATGTGGTGGGACGTAGCGCCCGAGGTGCGCGCCGAATGGGAGCACTGGCATTCGAGCGAGCACATGCCCGAGCGCCTCGCCATCCCGGGATTCCTGCGCGGTACGCGCTGGGTCGCGCGTTCCGGCGCGCCGTCCTATTTCGTCCTCTATGAAGTCGCGGAGCTGGCCACGATCACGACCGGCGCGTACCTCGAGCGCCTCAACAACCCGACGCCCTGGTCGCGCAAGATGATGCCGCACCATCGCAACATGGTGCGCAGCCTGTGCGCGGTTCGTGCCGGCTGGGGCGGGGGAGTGCCGCAGGTGCTGGCAACGATCCGTTTTACGCCGGCGTCGGTCTTGCCCAAGCTTCCGCGAGGCCGGGGCCTGACCGGCGCGCATCTGCTCGAGTCGCAGCCGATGCCCGGCGCGCCGACCACCGAGCAAAAGATCCGCGGCGGCGACGCGAGCGCGGACTGGGTCCTGCTCGTCGGCGGCTACGACGCCGAAGCATTGGCGCCGACGCCGCTGCCCGAGGGCCTGGTCGGCTTCTATCGCCCGGCCTACTCGCTGAGCGCGGGAGAAATCGCTTGAGCAAGCTGCTGGTCGGCCTGATCGGCGCCGGCATCCAGCGCTCGCTCTCGCCCGCGTTGCAGGAGGAGGAAGCGCGCCAGCACGGGCTGCGGCTGCATTACCAGCTGATCGATATCGCCGGCACCGGCGTCGAAGTATTGCCGGAGCTGATCCGCGCGGTCCGCATCATGAAGTTTGCGGGACTGAACATCACGTTTCCCTGCAAGCAGGCGGTGATCCCGCTGCTCGACGAATTGTCGGACGAGGCTCGCGCCATCGGCGCGGTGAACACCGTGGTGCGCGAAGGCGATCGGCTGGTCGGCTACAACACCGACGCCTCGGGCTGGGCCTGGGGCTTCCAGCGCGCGCTGCCGAAGGCCGACCTCTCGCGCGTGGTGCTGCTCGGTGCCGGCGGCGCGGGCGCGGCGGTCGGCTACGCGGCCCTGGGCCTTGGCGTCGCAGAGCTGCTGATCTTCGACCTGGAGCCGTCCCGGGCCGCTGCGCTTGCCTCGCGGTTGGGCAAGAAGGCGTCTCCCGCTGGAGATCTGAAAAGCGCAATGGCGTCCGCGACCGGATTGATCCACTGCACGCCGATCGGCATGGCCGGCCACCCCGGCCTGCCGCTCGATGCCGCGTGGCTGCGCCCTGCGATGTGGGTCTCCGAGATCGTCTACGTGCCGCTCGAGACCGGGCTGCTCAAGGCGGCGCGGCGCATCGGCTGCGCGAGCGCCGACGGCGGGCACATGAACGTCGGCCAGGCGATCCGCGGCTTCAAGCTGTTCACCGGGCGCGACGCGGACGCGGCGCGCATGGACGCGCATTTCCGCCGATTGGTGGCATGACGCGCAAGATCGGCCTCGCCGCGCTCACCGTGCTCGAGCTCTCGCCGCAGGACCAGGTTTCGCTCGCGGCGCAGGTTGGCTACGACTTCGTCGGGCTGCGCCTGATTCCGGTCGCCGGGCAGCCGCATCAGCACGCGGTGGACGCCGCGGCGATCGAGAGGCGCCTCGCCGACACCGGGATGAAGGTGCTCGACGTCGAGGTGTTCCGCCTCGACGCGGAAACCAGCGTGGCCGATTACGAGCCGATGCTCGAAATCTGCGCGCGCCTGCGCGCGAGCGACCTGCTGGTGCACGGTGCGGATGCGGACCGCGCGCGCCTTGCGGATAACTGGGGCCGCCTGTGCGACCTCGCCGGCCGCTATGGCCTGGCGGCCAACCTCGAGCCGATGCCGTGGGTCGAGATCAGCACCATCGCCAGGGCGAACCGCATCCTCGAGCTCGCGCCGCGCAGCAACGCTGCGGTGCTGCCCGACGCGATCCATTTCTTCCGCGAAGCGAACCGCCTCGAAGAGCTGGCGGCGACCAAGACCCGCTACCTGCAGTTCTGCGACGCGCGGCGCGAGAAGCCGGCGGACATGGACGAGATCCGGCGCCAGGCGCGCGCCGACCGGCTGATGCCGGGCGAGGGCGGCCTCGACCTGCGCGGCCTGCTCGCGGCGCTGCCGCGCGATCTTCCGGTCTGCCTCGAGATCCCCTACGCCAGGCCGCTGCCGCCGCTCGAGCGCGCCAGGCTCGCGCTCGAGCGTAGCAGGCCGTTCCTCTAGGCATGGCGAGGCCGATCCGGCGCATCGTCACCGGCCACCGCGCGGACGGCCGCTCGACGGTGCTGATGGACAGCGCGGCGCCGAACGTCAAGCAGCGCAAAGCGGGGAATGCATCGACGCTGCTGTGGGTGACGGACGAGTCGCCCGCCAGCGTTTCCGGCGCCGCCGACGCCGCGGCGCGCGAGATCGGCGTGCCGCCGCCCGAGGGCGGCAGCATCTTCCGCATCGCCGAGTTTCCGCCCGGCGGCGGCGCGGACCTGAGGGACAACGAAGCGCTGCTGCGCGATTTCGGCATCGGCCATGACGTCGCGCGCGGTCATCCGCCGCGCCATCCCGCGATTCACCGCACGCGCACCATCGACTACATCGTGGTGCTCGAGGGCGAGATCGATCTCCTGCTGGACGACGGCGAAGTGCGCCTCGGGCCGGGCGACGTGGTCGTGCAGCGCGGCACCAACCACGCCTGGCTTAACCGCGGCGCGCTGCCCTGCCGGCTCGCCATGGTGTTCATCGACGCCCGGGAGCCGGACGTCCTCAAGGCGGAAGACTAGGTGCGCGGCAGCGCCGCGCGGTAACGCATGAAGTTGCTGCGCTGGCCGAGCAGCAGCTTGGCCAGCTCCTCGAGCATCTCGTCGCTGAGCTCGTCGGCCGGCACCACGAAGTCGTCGGTGGCGAGGCGCAGCGCGTTCTTGCCGTAGAACAGCAGGCGGCGGCCCTCGATGTCGGCCTTGAGCGTGAAGTTCACGGTGAGCGCCACCGGGATGGTGAACTTGACCTTGCCGAGCGAGCCGTACGCGGTCTTGGTTTCCACTTCGGCGGCCTTGATGTTCGACACCCACAGCATGTCGCGCACCTTCTTGATGGTGTGCGGCATGTCGCGCTCGACCACCAGGTTGCCGGGCGCGGCCCACTTCACGTAGAAGTCCATGTAATCGTAGACGTCGCGATCGGCGAACTTGCGCTTGCGCGGGTCGACGAAGCCGCCCGCGTACTTCATGTCCTTCAGCACGCCGACGCCCTCGATGTCGTACACCGTCGGGTTGGCGGGCTTCAGCACCTCGAGCTGCTTGAACAGCTCGAGCAGGTAGAGGAACGCGCGGTGCATCGCCTCGTCCACCACGCGCGTGTTTTCCTGCAGGTTGCTGCGCTGCAGGCTGTCGTGCGTGCGCACCATGTCAGCCTGGCGCTTGAGATCATCGAGCAATCCCATCGTGCTCCCCCCTGATGGCGGAAATTGTGCCCTACTTTTGGCGCGGATTCCTTAGCCCTGCGTCCGGCGCGCGGTATGTCCCGGAACGGATGCCGCGCACCAGGCTGGCGAGGCTTTTGGCGGCGTTTTCCACCTGTACGAAGGTCTCGGGCTGGGCGTCCAGCTTGTCGTGGCTGGTGGCGTACGGCTCCCAGTAGCCGATCAGGGTGTCGACCGCGGCCTGGGCGCCCGCCTGGACCATGCCGATGCTGGTCAGCCATTCGCTCAGCGCCTCGCGCACGCCTTCGTGGCCCTGCGAGTCGCCGTGCGCCACGACCGCGAACGCGCGCCCCGCGAGATGGCGCGGGTAGGGCCAGCCGGCGAGCTCGAGCGCCTTGGCCGCCGCGGGGTCCTTGCCGCGCGTGGTGGTCGGGTCTGGATTGCCGCCGTCGGCGCACACCAGGCGGTCCATCATCAGCTTCAGGCTCGCCGGCGCCTGGTACCAGTGCACCGGGCAGAGCACGAATACGCCGTGCGCGGCGACCCAGCGCGGATAGATCTCCGCCATCCAGTCGTTGGTCTGCCCCATGGCGTGGTTCGGATAGCAGCTGCACGGCCAGTGGCACAGCGCCATCGAGGTCGACACGCACGCCTTGCAGGGATGGATCACCTTCCACGGCTCGTCGGCGAGGTGCGAAAGATCGAGCAGGTCGGCCTCGAACCCCGCCTGCGCCTCGATCGCCTTCGCCGCGTGGTCGGCGAGGCGGCGCGTCTTGGAGACTTCTCCCGGGCAGGTGTGCTCGCTGCGCGTCGAGCCGCTGACGATCAGGATGCGGGAGGGAGATCTTGAGTCCTTCTGTTTTCGTTCGGCATCCCTGATCGCGTGGCGGGTCTGCAGCCATTCGACCGGCAGCTTGAAGCTCGGGTCCGAAAACTCCGCGCCCGCGGCCTGGGTGCGCGGCGACTTGCGGTACTTGATATAGCCGTCCCAGGAGATCTCGCAGATTTTCTCCAGCTCCGCTTTCACGCTGTCGAACGCCGGGTCGTAGAAGCGCTCGAAGAAGCGCTCGCGGAACTGCTCGCGCGTCAGAGGCACGTACTTCGTCAGCTTGCGCACCGTGGTCATGCCGGATCCTGTCTGTAGAAGAGCTTGAGCTGGTCGTACACATCGGGATAGCGCCGGCGCGTTTCCACCGGATCGGTGAAGAACGCCTCGCTGATCACCGCGAAGAACTCGGAAGGGTGCTCGGCGGCGTACGGATCGAGCCAGGTTTCCTTGTCCCGGTCGACCGCATCGCAGAAGCCCTCGTAGGCTTGCTTGAACACCGCCAGCCAGGCTTTGCGCGACATGCCGGCGTGCAACGGCGGCACGCCGTCGGCGGCGCCGCTCAGCATGTCGAGCTTGTGCGCGAACTCGTGGATCACCACGTTCATCGCCGGATCGTTTGCCATGGCGTCCCAAGACAGCACCACCGGGCCGCCGGGCATCGCTTCGCCGGCGAGCTCGTCGTCCCATTCGTGCACCACGCCATCCTCGTCGATCTCCTTGCGCTGCACGCGAAAATCGCCGGGATAGACCACGATGCCGGTAAAGCCCGCATACCAGTCGAGGCCGAGCTCGAGGATCGGCAGGCAGGCCTGCGCCGCGATCGAGACGCGCATCGCGTCGGTCACTTCCAGGCCGTGCGCGCCGATCAGCTGCTTTTCCGCCAGAAACAGAAGCACGGACTCGCGAAGTTTCGGCGTGCCGGGAAGGAAGCGTAGTCCGCTCGTGGCGTGCTGCCACAGCGCGTCGTCGATGCGGTGCCTGCGCAGCACCCGCTTGCGCCGCCATTCGGCCAGCCAGCCCATACCCGTAAAATACCGCATGGTTTCCGTTGTCCGCCTGCATCCGCAATCGAGCGCGGCCGCGCTCGAGCCGCTCGCCCTCGGGCTCGAGCCGTCCGAGCGCGCGCTGGTCGGCCGCGCGCTCGACTTCGCCGAGCCGCTCTACGCCGGCCAGGTGCTGTCCACGGGCGAGCCGGTCTGGGCGCACGCCCTCGGCCTGGCCGGGAACCTTGCCGCCATCGGCGTCGATGCGACCGCGCGCGCGGCCGGGGTGCTGTTCGCGGCGCCGAAGTACCTGCCGGAAGCGCAAAAGCTCCAGGACACCTTCGGTGAGGAAGTGTCGGCGATCGCCGCCGGGGTCGAGAAGCTCTACCAGCTGCGCCTCGCCACGCGCGGCACGCCGAGCGAGCAGAACGAGATCCTGCGCAAGATGGTTCTCGGCATGGTCGAGGACGTGCGCGTGGTGCTGGTCCGCCTAGCGAGCCGGACCCAAACGCTCCGGTTCTTTGCAAAGAATTCTTCTCAGGAACGAATTTCTTATGCGCGCGAGACCCTCGACATCTACGCGCCGCTCGCCAACCGGCTCGGCGTGGGCCAGCTCAAGTGGGAGCTGGAGGACCTGTCGTTCCGCTTCCTCGAGCCCGAGCTCTACAAGCGCATCGCGCAGATGCTGGACGAGAAGCGCCTGGAGCGCGAGCAGTACATCGCCCAGGCGATGAAGGGCCTGTCGGCCGAGCTGGCGGCGGTCGGCGTCAAGGCGGAGATCACCGGCCGGCCGAAGCACATCTATTCCATCTGGAACAAGATGCGCGCCAAGAGCCTCGACTTCTCCGAGGTGTACGACGTGCGCGGCGTGCGCGTGATCGTGCCCGAGGTCAAGGACTGCTATACCGCGCTCGGCGTGGTGCACAACCTGTGGACGCCGATTCCCAAGGAGTTCGACGACTACATCTCGCGGCCCAAGGGCAACCTGTACCAGTCGCTGCATACCGCGGTGCTCGGGCCGCGCGGCCGGACGCTGGAAGTGCAGATCCGCACCGAGGAGATGCACCAGCAGGCCGAATACGGGGTCGCGGCGCATTGGCAGTACAAGGAGAAGGCCAAGGCCTCGAAAGCGTTCGAGCAAAAGGTCGCCTGGCTGCGCCAGCTGCTCGCGTGGCGCGACGAAGTCCCGATCAAGAAGCCGCAGATCGACGACGTCATCTACGTGCTCACGCCCCAGGGGCGGGTGATCGACCTGCCGGTGGGCTCGACGCCGATCGACTTCGCCTACGCGCTGCACAGCGACCTCGGTCACCGCTGCCGCGGCGCGCGGGTCGACGGGCATATGGTGAAGCTCGACACGCCGCTCGCCAGCGGCCAGCGCGTCGAGATCGTCACCGCCAAGACCGGCGGCCCGTCGCGCGACTGGCTCAACCCGGAGCGCGGCTTCGCGAAGAGCGCCCGCGCGCGCCACAAGATCCGCCAGTGGTTCAACGCCAAGGCGCTCGCCGACACCGTCGCCGCGGGCCGCGCCGCGGTGGAGAAGGAGCTGCGGCGCGAAGGCAAGATGCACGTCAACCTGGACGCGCTCGCCGGCAAGCTGGGGTTCGGCAAGCCCGACGAGATGTTCGCCGCGGTGGCGCGCGACGAGGTCAACCTGCGTCAGCTCCAGGTCGCGCTGAAGGGCGAGGAACCTGCTTTACCCATTCCCAAGAAACAAAAGAAACCCGCCAGCGGCAAGGCGTCCATGCTCGTCGTGGGCATGGGCGGTCTCGCCACCCAGCTTGCGAAGTGCTGCAAGCCGGTGCCGCCGGATGCGATCCGCGGATTCGTGACGCGCGGCAAGGGCGTGTCGATCCATCGCGAGGATTGCGCGGGCTTCAAGCGCCTGGCCGAGCAGCAGCCCGAGCGCGTGATGGAAACCGAATGGGGTGAGACCGAGGCGGCTTACACGGTCGACATGACGGTCACCGCGACCGATCGGCGCGGCCTGCTGCGCGACATCGGCGACGCGCTGGCGCGCGAGAAGATCAACGTCACCGCGGTGCGCACGCAGTCGCGCGACGATCTGGCCTTCATGCGCTTCACCTTCGACGTGGCGAACGTGGCGCAGCTCAAGCGCGCGCTGGCGCTGGTGCGCGACCTGAAAGGCGTGATTCGCGTGGCCCGCGGCTGATGGAGGCGTGGCTCCACCAGCCGCTCGCGTATGCCGGCCTGGCGCCCTTCCTGGCCGGCTTCCTGGTGGCGCTGGCGCTCTATCCGTTGAGGGTGGACGGCCTGGCCGCCGCCGCGGGATTCTTCGTCACCGCCTGGCTGATCGGCGAGCTGCAGCTCGTCGCTTCGACCAACGGCAAGCTGATGCTGGCCGCGCTTGCCGCGCCGCTGCTCGGCCTGCTCGCCGATTTCGCGTTCCGTAGCGGCCGCGCCACCGCCTACATCCTCGGCGTGGCGTTCGCGTGCGTCGCGTTGTGGGTGTTCTCGTCGGCGCTGTGGCCCAGGCCGGCGCAGCAGCTGTTCATCGTCGGCGGCGGCATCGTGCTGTTCGTGGCGTGGACCGTGGCCTGGACCGCCACGCTGCACGCCGACTCGGTGCGCGCCGGCGCGACCGGCCTCGGGCTCGGCCTCGGCGCAGGCCTCACCGCGCTGATGGCCGCGAGCGCCGCGGTCGGCGCAGCGGTTTCCTATCTCGCCATGGGCCTCGGCGCTGCGTGCGGCGGTTTCCTGATGGTGCAGATGATCTTCAGCCGGCGTGTCGACGCCGGGCTGGTGTTCTGCCTGGCGGTCGGCGTGCAGGGCGCGCTGGTCGCGGCGGGCGCTCTCTTGCTGGGCCGGTTCGGCTGGCTCGAGCTCGCCATCCTCGCGCTGGTGCCGCTCGCGGTGCGTCTGCCGGTGCCGCCGCGCTGGCCGGTGTGGGCCCAGGCGGTGCTCGCTTCCCTGTACGCGCTGGCATGCGGCGGCGCAGCAGTCGCTGTCCGCTTTGTTTAGGTGCAGAATGAATCCACAACAACAAGGAGGGCTTCACTCATGAACCACCTCGTCGGCCGCATCCTGCTCGCGTTGCTCTTTCTCGTCGCCGGAACCCGCAAGCTGATGGCCCCGGCTGCCAGCGCCGGCTATTTCGCCAAGCTCGGCTTCCCGATGACCGATGTGCTGGTCTGGGTCGTGATCGCGGTCGAGATCGGCGGCGCGCTGCTGCTGATCCTCGGCTGGAAGACGCGCTGGGCAGCCTATGCCCTGACGATCTTCACCCTGATCGCCACCTTCGCCGCACACCGCTTCTGGGAATTCAGCGACGCCGCGCAGTACGCCGCCCAGCTGAACAACTTCCTGAAGAACTTTGCGATCATCGGCGGGATGATCCTGCTCGCCATGACCGGGCCGGGACCGCACAGCGTCGACGGACGCCGCCGCTCGGGCTAGCTACAACAGGACCAGGTTGTCGCGGTGGATGAGCTCCGGCTCATCCACGTAGCCGAGGATCGCCTCGATCTCGCCCGAGGGCTTGCGGATGATCTGGCGCGCCTCGGCGGCGGAGTAGTTCGACAGTCCGCGCGCGATCTCGCGGCCGTCGGGGTCGAGGCAGCCGACCACCTCGCCGCGCTGGAATTCGCCGCTCACTTCCGTGACGCCGATCGGCAGCAGGCTCTTGCCGTCGCGCGTCAGTGCTTTCACCGCGCCGGCGTCGAGGCGCACGCGGCCGGCGATGTTGAGATGGTCGGCGAGCCATTGCTTGCGCGCGGCGAGCGGCACGGTTTGCGCGGTAAGCAGGGTGCCGATGCGCTCGCCCCGGGCGAGGCGCACGACCACGTCGGGCTCGGAGCCCGAGGCGATGACGGTGTGGGCGCCGCTGCGCGCGGCGCGGCGGGCGGCGAGGACTTTGGTGAGCATGCCGCCTTTGGCGAGCGCGCTGCCGGTGCCGCCGGCGAGTGATTCGAGTTTCGGGTCGAGCGCGTCCGCCGTTTCCAGAAGTTTCGCGGACTTGTTCTTGCGGGGATCTGCGTCGTACAGCCCTGCCTGATCGGTCAGGATGATCAGCGCATCCGCTTCGACCAGGTTGGTGACCATCGCGCCCAGCGTGTCGTTGTCGCCGAGCTTGATCTCGTCGGTCACCACCGTGTCGTTCTCGTTGATCACCGGCACCACGCCGAGCGAGAGCAGCGTGCGCAGAGTGGAGCGCGCGTTGAGGTAGCGCTGGCGGTCGGCCATGTCGGCGTGGGTGAGGAGCACCTGCGCGGTCTTGAGGCCGTGGCCGCGGAACGCGGTCTCGTAGGCCTGCGCAAGGCCCATCTGGCCGACGGCGGCCGCCGCCTGCAGCTCGTGCATGGCGTGGGGGCGTTTCTTCCAGCCGAGGCGCTGCATGCCTTCGGCGATCGCGCCGCTCGAGACCAGGATGGTCTGCTTGCCCATCTTGCCGAGCGTAGCGACCTGCTCGGCGAGGCGCGCGATGGCGGCCGGGTCGACGCCGCGCCCCTCGTTGGTGACGAGCGACGAGCCCACCTTCACCACGAGCGTGGTCGCCTTTTCGATCATTTCTTCTTCAGTTCCCTGGCCACGGCTTTCATGGCGGCGTCGCAGCCTTCCCCGTTGATGGCGGACACTTTGAACCAGGGCTTGGTCCAGCGCAACGCGCGCACCGCCTTGGCGATGCGCTGATCCGCGTCGTTGACGGCGTCCATCTTGTTGAAGATCAGCCAGCGCGGCTTCTTCTCCAGGCCCCCGCCGTGCTTCTTCAGCTCGGCCGCGATGACCCGGATGTCGTTTGCGATCTGCTCACCCGTAAGGTCCACCACGTGCAAAAGCACCCGAGTGCGCGCGAGATGGCGCAGGAACTGGACGCCGAGGCCGGCGCCCTCGGCGGCGCCCTCGATCAGGCCCGGGATGTCGGCGATGACGAAGCTCATTTCGCCCACGCGCACCACGCCGAGCGAGGGGTTGAGCGTGGTGAAGGGGTAGTCGGCAACTTTCGGCCGTGCGCTGGAAACCGCGCGGATCAGGCTCGACTTGCCGGCGTTGGGCAGGCCGAGCAGGCCGACGTCGGCGAGCACGCGCAGCTCGAGCGCGAGGTTGCGGCTTTCGCCCGCCTCGCCCTTGGTGAACTGCCGGGGCGCGCGGTTGACGCTCGACTTGAAGTGGACGTTGCCGAGGCCGCCTTTGCCGCCGCGCGCGAGCAGGGCGCGCTCGCCGTCGGTGGCGAGGTCGGCGACCAGCGCGGCGGACTCCTCGTCGCGGATCACCGTGCCGACCGGCACGCGCAGCTCGAGGTCCTCGCCGGCGCGGCCGTTGCAGTCCTGGCTGCCGCCGCGCACGCCGTTCTCGGCGCGGTGGATGCGCGCGAAGCGGTAGTCGACCAGCGTGTTGATGTTGCGGTCGGCGCGCGCCCAGATGCTGCCGCCGCGGCCCCCGTCGCCGCCGTTCGGCCCGCCGTAGCGGATGTACTTCTCGCGGCGAAAGGTCGCGGCGCCGTCCCCGCCCTTGCCGGCGTGCACCTCGATCTTCGCTTCGTCGATGAATTTCATGGCCTGGAAATGAAAAAGCCCTACCGGACTGCGATAGGGCTTTCGGTTGGGTGTGGACCGGCTATGCCGGAGTCTTCTCCGCGGTGACGCTCACGGTGTTCTTGTTGTCCGCGCCGCGGACCGCGTACTTCACCTGGCCGGTGACGCGCGCGTAAAGCGTGTGGTCGCGGCCGATACCGACGTTGGTTCCCGGATGCACGCGCGTGCCGCGCTGGCGCACCAGGATCTGGCCGGCGTTTACCTGCTCGCCGCCGTACACCTTCACCCCGAGGCGCTTCGCCTGCGAGTCGCGGCCGTTTCTCGAGCTGCCGCCTGCTTTCTTGTGTGCCATGCCTTACCCCTGGATTTCGTCGATGCGGACTTCGGTGTAGTTCTGCCGATGTCCCTGGTGTTTCTGGAAGTGCTTGCGGCGGCGCATCTTGAAGATCTTCACCTTATCGCCGCGTCCATGCGACACGACGGTCGCCTTCACTTTCGCGCCCGAGACGAGCGGGGCGCCGACCTTGACCTTGTCGCCGTTGCCGACGAGCAGGACTTCTTCGAACGCGACCGCGGCGCCGACATCGGCCACGAGGGACTCGACGCGCACCTGCGCTCCGGATTCAACGCGATACTGCTTGCCGCCTGACTTGATCACTGCGTACATAGGGTTTCCGTGGCTTTCTACTCTAGACTTGCTTAAGCAAAGACCCGGAATTATAAGGTAATCATGAGTTTGCTGTCCATGCTGGCCCCTGTAGCCGGCGACCTGCAGCGCGTCGACGCGCTGATCCGCGCCCGTCTCGACTCCGACGTCGCGCTGGTCCGGCAGGTGGCGCAGTACCTGGTCTCCGCGGGCGGCAAGCGCCTGCGCCCGGCGCTCCACCTGCTCGCCAGCGGGGCGCTCGGCTATCGCGGCGAAAACCGCTACGAGCTCGCCGCGGTGATCGAGTTCATCCACACCGCCACGCTGCTGCACGACGACGTGGTCGACGCTTCCGATCTGCGGCGCGGACGCCAGACCGCGAACGCCGCGTTCGGCAACGCCGCCGCGGTGCTGGTGGGCGATTTTCTCTACTCGCGCGCCTTCCAGATGATGGTCGGCATCGGCGACATGCGCGTCATGGAGGTGCTCGCCGAAGCCACCAATACCATCGCCGGCGGCGAAGTGCTGCAGCTCATGGGCACCCACGACCCCGACGTGGACGAGGCGCGCTACCTGGAGGTGATCCGCCGCAAGACCGCCAAGCTGTTCGAGGCGGCGGCGCGGCTCGGCGCGGTGCTGGCGGGCCGCCCCGAACTGGAGGAGGGGCTGGCGGAGTACGGCCGGCACGTAGGCACCGCGTTCCAGCTGATCGACGACGTCCTCGACTACAGCGGCGACCTCGGCAAGAACGTGGGCGACGACCTGGCCGAGGGCAAGCCCACCCTGCCGCTGATCTACACCATGCGCTGCGGCTCGCCCGAGCAGGCCGGCGTGGTGAGGAAGGCGGTGGCCGAGGGCGGTCGCGGCGATTTCACGCGGGTGCTGGAGGCGATCCGCGCCTGCGGCGCGCTCGACTATGCGCGCGCCGCGGCGCGGCGCGAAGCGGAGATCGCGGTGCGCGGCATCACCCCGCTGCCGCCCTCTGAATTCAAGCAATCCTTGCTAGAATTGGCGTCCTTTGCGGTGACCCGCGAAGTCGCTCAGTCTCCCTCAGGGTCTCCCACCGTCGGGGCGTAGCTCAGCCTGGTAGAGTACTGCGTTCGGGACGCAGGTGTCGCTGGTTCAAATCCAGTCGCCCCGACCACTTTCCCGCCTCATTTTCCCTTCGGTAGATAATCGCCGCATGGGCAAGCTCCTCGTGCTGATCCTGCTTGGCGTGCTCGCGGTCTGGCTGGTGCGCCGCGCGTTGCGGGCGTCGCAGTCGGCCGGGGCTTCCGAAAAACAAGCCGTTCAGCAGGACCTGGTGCGCTGCGCGCGCTGCGGCGTGCACCTGCCGCGCTCGGAGGCGCGCCAGGCCGACGGGCAGCTCTACTGCGGCGAGGAACACGCACGCCTGGGCGCGGGGAAGGGCTGATGGAAGCCTCGGTGCGCACGCCGCTGGTCCCGGAGTTCGCGCTCGCCCCGGAGGAGCGCATCCCGCAGTCGTTCTGGACCTCGCTGCGCTACTTCAACCTGTATCGCATGCTGCTGGCGGGCATCTTCCTCGGCACCACCCTGATCTACGGCGACGCCTTCGCCCTCGGCCTGCACAGCCTGGAGTTCTTCCGCTACTACGCGGCCGGCTATCTGTTCTGCGCCGTGGTGCTGCACGGCGTGATGCGCGACCTGCCCGACAAGTTCGAGCTGCAGCTCTCGGCGCAGGCGTTCCTCGACATCGTTGCCATCACGCTGCTGATGTGGGCGAGCGGCGGCATCCGCAGCGGCCTGGGCGTGATGCTGCTGATCTCGCTCACCGCGGCGGCGATCGTCGCGCCGCGCCGCCTCGCCTTCCTGTACGCCGCGCTCGCCTCGATCGCGCTGCTGCTGGAGCAGGCCTACTGGGTGCTGGAGCACGACCAGCCGACGGCGAGCTTCATCCAGCCGGGCCTGCTCGCCATCGCGTTCTTCGCCACCGCCGGCGTGACCAGCTGGCTCGCCGCGCGGGTGGCGGCGAACGAGCGCCTCGCGCGCCAGCGCGGGCGGCAGCTCGCCACGCAGACGCGCGTGAACCAGCTGGTGATCGAGGACATGCACGACGGCGTGCTGGTGGTCGACCGCGGCGGGCGCGTGGTGCAGCACAACCCGCAGGCGCAGCAGCTTCTCGGCGGCGCCAACCTGCTCGGCGCGGCGCTCGCCAGCCTGGTGCCGGCCCACGCCGGCGCGCCGGATGTCACCGGTGACATCCAGGTCGGCGGCCGCGACCTTCGCATCCGCCCGCTCGACAGCCGGGTGGGCGAGGAGCTGTCGGTGATGCTGGTCGAGGACACGACGCGCGCGCGCGAGCAGGCGCAGCAGCTCAAGCTCGCCGCGCTCGGGCGCCTCACCGCCAACATCGCGCACGAGATCCGCAATCCGCTGGCCGCGATCAGCCACGCCGCCGAGCTGCTGCGCGAGGAGAAGCGCGGCGAGGACCGCGAGCGCCTGACGCGCATCATCCACGACAACTCGAAGCGCCTCGACCGCCTGGTGTCCGACGTGCTGCAGCTCAACCGCCGCGACCGCGTGAGCGCCGCGCCGCTGCGCCTGCATCCCTGGATGGGCGGCTTCATCGCCGAATTCGTCGCCAACGAGGGCGTGCCGGCCGAGCGCTTCGCGCTCGAGACGCGGCGCGAGTCGTGGATCGGGTTCGACCGCGAGCACCTGCACCAGGTGATGTGGAACCTGCTGAGGAACGCGGTGCGCTACGCGCGCGCCGAGCCGAAGAGCGTGCGCATCGTGCTCGACGGCTACGCCGACCGCGTCGAGCTTTCGGTGATCGACAACGGCCCCGGGGTGCCGGCGGCGATCCAGGGACAGCTGTTCGAGCCGTTCTTCACCACCGAGGCCAAGGGCACCGGGCTCGGCCTGTACCTCGCGCGCGAGCTGTGCGCCGCGAACCGCGCCGCGCTGGAATATGTGAACGACCTGCCGGGGGCGCATTTCCGCATCCGCTGCCGCCAGGCGCCCGCGCCATGAAGAAAACCGAACGGCGCTCGCCCCCGCGCGGCGCGCAGGTGCTGGTGGTCGACGACGAGCCCGACATCCGCGAGCTGCTCGAGCTCACCCTGACCAAGATGGGACTGGGGGTGCAGAGCGCGGGCTCGATCGCGGAGGCCAAGGAGCGGCTGAAGAACGAGCACTTCGACCTGTGCCTCACCGACATGCGGCTGGGCGACGGCGAGGGCCTCGAGCTGGTGCGTCACATATCCAGCCTGGCCGCCGACCTGCCGGTGGCGGTGATCACCGCCTTCGGCAGCGCCGAGAACGCGGTGGCCGCGCTCAAGGCCGGCGCCTTCGACTACGTCTCCAAGCCGGTCGGCCTCGAGCAGCTGCGTGCGCTGGTGAAGTCGGCGCTTTCATTGCCGGACCGCGCCGAGCCCGCGGCCGGGCGGCAGCTCCTCGGCAGCAGCGCGCCGCTCGCCCAGGTGCGCGCGCTGATCGCCAAGCTCGCCCGCACCCAGGCGCCGGTGCACATCAACGGCGAGTCGGGCAGCGGCAAGGAGCTCGCCGCGCGCCTGATCCACGAGAACGGCGCGCGCCGCGCGCAGCCCTTCGTTCCGGTGAACTGCGGCGCGATCCCGGAAACCCTGATGGAGAGCGAGCTGTTCGGCTACCGCAAGGGTGCGTTCACCGGCGCGAACGAGGACCGCGACGGCTTCTTCCAGGCCGCGCACGGCGGCACGCTGTTTCTCGACGAGGTCGCCGAGCTGCCGCTGCACACGCAGGTGCTGCTGCTGCGCGCGATCCAGGAACGGCGGGTGCGCAAGGTGGGGTCGACCCAGGAAGAGCCGGCCGACGCGCGCATCATCTGCGCCACCAACCAGAGCCTGGCCGGGATGGTCGAGGCCGGGCGCTTCCGCCGCGATCTCTACTATCGCCTGAACGTGGTCGAGCTCACCATGCCGCCGCTGCGCGAATGCCGCGAGGACATCCCGCTCATCGCGACGCACATCCTGCAGCGCCTCGCGGCGCAGAACGGCGTGCCGGCGCCGCGCCTGTCGGAGGCCGCGCTCGCCGAGCTGATGGCCTACGACTTTCCCGGCAACGTGCGCGAGCTGGAAAACATCATGGAGCGTGCGCTCGCGCTCTCGGGCCAGGCACAGGAGCTCGGCCCGGACGAGCTCGCGCTGCACCGCATTTCTCCGGAAGAAGATGCCGAGCAGCCGGAAAGCGGAACGCAGTCGCCGCCCGCGGCGACCGGCGAGGCGCTGCCCACCTACCTCGACCGCCTGGAGCGCGAGGCGATCCTGCAGGCGCTCGGCAAGACCGGCTTCAACCGCACCGCGGCCGCGCGGCTACTGGGCATTACTTTCCGCCAGCTTCGCTACCGCATGCAGAGGTTGGGCATCAAAGATGAGAATCGTTGATTCGCCCAATCACGACGAGCGCCCGCCCGGCACCGCAATCTCGCTAGTCGTCCTGCATTCGATCAGCCTGCCGCCGGGCGAATACGGCGGCGACTCGATCGAGCGCCTGTTCACCAACTGCCTCGACCCGGAAGCGCACCCTTATTTCCGCGAGATCTGCGCACTGAAAGTGTCGGCTCACTTTCTGGTCCGGCGCGACGGGTCGGTGATCCAGTTCGTGCCGGTCGAGCGCCGCGCGTGGCACGCCGGCGTCTCGTCCTGGCGCGGGCGCGAGCGCTGCAACGACTTCTCGATCGGCATCGAGCTCGAGGGCGCCGAAGAGGCGCCGTTCGAAGCCGCGCAGTACGCCGCGCTGATTTCTCTCCTCAAGCAGCTTCAGAAGACGTATCCCCTCCGAGACGTCGCCGCGCACAGCGAAGTCGCACCCGGGCGCAAGACCGATCCCGGCGCGCACTTCGACTGGACGCGGCTGCTCGCGGGTCTCGCCAAGTAGTCACTAATTCACACTAGATATGGTTGTGGCGTAGAAGCTACGCCCATATGTTGTTGTGCGCCGCGGCAACGCGCCTATATCTAGCTTTCCCAGTCGCCCTTTCCACTACATTTAGTAGCTCGCGCTTGCAAAGAAAAATTTTCGCGAGTACGCTGCACCACAGGTTGTGTAAAACGCAGTAAGCAGAACTAGATTTAGTAACGGAAGGTCGTCCAGAACCGCACCCAGAACGCGGCAGACGGTCCCGGAACAACGCACCACACGGGAGAGAAAGATATGCAGACCACTCAGGAAAACGCCGTCGCCGTCTCCACGCTGGGCGCCGCCCTTCCTGAGTCGGGTACGCCGGCGCGCAGCCCGTACGCCGACTACAAGATCATCCGGCGCAACGGCGCCGTGGTCGGGTTCGAGCCCGGCAAGATATCGGTGGCCATGACCAAGGCGTTCCTGGCCGTCAGCGGCTCGCAGGGCGCCGCTTCCGCCCGCATCCGCACCGTGGTCGCCGACCTGACCGAGACCGTGGTCAACGCGCTGCTGCGCCGCCAGCCCCAGGGCGGCACCTTCCATATAGAAGACATCCAGGACCAGGTCGAGCTGGCGCTGATGCGCTCGGGCGAGCACGACGT
>Ga0310904_10000098_pt1 | contig 17996 bp, 19 predicted proteins | sample C48D1metaG_FD_203746 | JGI IMG/M metagenome (GOLD analysis project Ga0310904, IMG submission 203746) | Lab incubated soil microbial communities from West Virginia University Organic Research Farm, Morgantown, WV, United States - C48D1 | ecosystem: Environmental > Terrestrial > Soil >... | reverse complement strand
GGTGCCGAACCTGGCGCGCTTCCGCGTCAACGCGTTCGTGCAGCAGCGCGGCGCCGCCGCGGTGATGCGGACCATCCCGTCGAAGATCCTGTCGCTCGCCGACCTGAAGTGCCCGAAGATCTTCGAGGAGATCGCCGACCAGCCGCGCGGCATCGTGCTGGTGACCGGCCCGACCGGCTCGGGCAAGAGCACCACGCTCGCCGGCATGGTCAACCACATCAACGAGAACGAGCAGGGCCACATCCTCACCATCGAGGACCCGATCGAATTCGTGCACGAATCGAAGAAGTGCCTGATCAACCAGCGCGAGGTCGGCCCGCACACGCTGTCGTTCTCCAACGCGCTGCGCAGCGCGCTGCGCGAAGACCCGGACGTGATCCTGGTGGGCGAGATGCGCGACCTCGAGACCATCCGGCTCGCGCTGTCCGGCGCCGAGACCGGCCACCTGGTGTTCGGCACGCTGCACACCTCGTCGGCCGCCAAGACCATCGACCGGATCGTCGACGTGTTCCCGGCGGCGGAAAAGGAGATGGTGCGCGCGATGCTCTCCGAATCGATCCGCGCGGTGATCTCGCAGACGCTGCTCAAGACCAAGGACGGCGCCGGCCGCTGCGCGGCGCACGAGATCATGATCGGCACCCCGGCGATCCGCAACCTGATCCGCGAGAACAAGATCGCGCAGATGTACTCGGCGATCCAGACCGGGCGCCAGATCGGCATGCAGACGCTCGATCAGAACCTGCAGGAGCTGGTGCAGCGCAACGTCATTTCCTCGGCCGAGGCGCGCGGCAAGGCCGCCAACAAGGACAACTTCGCGGGGTAACTGTGGAAAGAGAACAGGCAACCAAGTTCATATACGACCTGCTGCGCGCCCTGGTCGGCAAGAAGGGCTCGGACCTCTTCATCACCGCGGGCTTCCCGCCGGCGATGAAGGTCGACGGCAAGATGACCCCGGTGTCGCAGCAGGCGCTCAACGCCCAGCACACGGCGATGCTGTGCCGCGCGGTGATGAACGACAAGCAGGCCGCGGAGTTCGAGGCCAAGAAGGAGTGCAACTTCGCCATCAACCCGGCGGGCATCGGCCGCTTCCGCGTCAACTGCTTCGTGCAGATGGGCTGCGTCGGCATGGTGCTGCGCGTGATCACCACCAGCATCCCGAACTTCGACGACCTGAAGCTGCCGCCGGTGCTGAAGGACGTGGCGATGACCAAGCGCGGGCTGGTGATCTTCGTCGGCGGCACCGGCTCGGGCAAGTCGACCTCGCTCGCGGCGATGATCGGCTACCGCAACGAGAACTCGCACGGCCACATCATCACCATCGAGGACCCGGTCGAGTACGTGCACCCGCACAAGAACTGCCTGATCACCCAGCGCGAGGTCGGCGTCGACACCGAGTCGTGGGAGGCGGCGCTCAAGAACACCCTGCGCCAGGCGCCCGACGTGATCCTGATCGGCGAGATCCGCGAGCGCGAAGTGATGGAGCATGCCGTGGCGTTCGCCGAGACCGGCCACCTGGCGCTCGGCACGCTGCACGCCAACAACTCCAACCAGGCGATGGACCGGATCATCAACTTCTTCCCGGAAGAGCGGCGCCAGCAGCTGCTGATGGACCTGTCGCTCAACCTGAAGGCGGTGATCTCGCAGCGCCTGATCCCGCTGCGCGAAGGCAAGGGCCGCGCCGCGGCGGTCGAGGTGCTGCTCAACTCGCCGCTGATCTCGGACCTGATCTTCAAGGGCGAGATCCACGAGATCAAGGAGATCATGAAGAAGTCGAGGGAGCTGGGCATGCAGACCTTCGACCAGGCGCTGTTCGACCTGTACGAGGCCGGGCGCATCAGCTACGAGGACGCGCTGCGCTTCGCCGACTCCACCAACGAGGTGCGCCTCAACATCAAGCTGCACGGCAAGGAAGCGAAGGACAAGGACATCACCAAGGGCATCGAGCACCTCGACATCGTCTGAGGTCGCGGATGTCCGCAGCCAAAAAAGGGCGCTTCGGCGCCCTTTTTTGCTTGTTGCTTCTGTCGTTCGCTGCCGGGGCGCAACCCGCGTATCCCAATCGCGCGGTCAAGATCGTGGTCGCGTTTTCTCCCGGCGGCGTCACCGACATCATTGCCCGTTCCATGGCGCCGAAGCTGGCCGAGCTGTGGGGCCAGCCGGTGGTGGTCGAGAACCGCACCGGCGCGGGCGGCTCGGTCGGCGCCATGGCGGTGGCGCGCTCGCCAGCCGACGGTTACACCCTGCTCGTGCATTCCTCGGGCTACGCGCTCAACACCGCGATCAATCCAGCGCTGCCCTACGACCCGCGCAAGGACTTCGTCGAAGTCGCGCCGCTCGCGAGCCAGCCGATGGTGCTGGTGGTCGGCGCCTCCGGACCGGCAAGCGTCGCCGAGCTGCTCGCCGCGGCGCGCAAGGCGCCGGGACAGGTGAGCTACGGCTCCGCCGGCATCGGCAGCGGCGCGCACTTCAACTCGGAGAAGTTCCGCATCGCCGCCGGCATCGAAGTGCTGCACGTGCCCTACAAGGGCGGCGCCGAGGCGATCCAGGACACCATCGCCGGCCGCATCGGCTTCACCTTCAACACCGTCACGCTCGCGCTGCCCCACATCCGCGAAGGCCGCCTGCGCGTGCTGGCGGTGAGCTCGGCGCAGCGCTCGGGCCTGCTGCCCGCTACCCCAACGGTGGCCGAGTCCGGCATCCCGGGCTTCGAATACACCTTCTGGAACGGCTTATGGGCGCCGGCCGGAACGCCGGCCCCGGTGGTGCAGAAGATCTCGCTCGACCTTGCGCGCGTGGTGACTGCGCCGGACGTGCGCGAGCGGCTGGCTACGCTCGGCGCCGAGCCGATGAGCATGGCGCCGGAGGAATTCGCCCGCTTCGTGCGCGCCGAGATCGAAGATGCCGCGCGCGTCGCTCGCGCGGCGGGTATCCGCCTGCAGTAAGCCGGCCATGCCGTACGACCAAGGTCTAATTGTGGCGTTGCGCCCGGCGCGCCAGCATTGACCGATGTTCGAAGGTGTCCCGGAACCCAAGGGGAGCGACATGAGCCTGAACGTTCGCATGGTGGCGGAGTTCATCGGCACGTTCTGGCTGGTGCTGGGCGGCTGCGGCAGCGCCGTGCTGGCGGCGGCTTTTCCCAACGTCGGCATCGGGCTGCTGGGCGTCTCGGTGGCGTTCGGCCTGACGGTGCTCACCATGGCCTACGCGATCGGCCACATCTCGGGCTGCCACCTGAATCCGGCGGTGACGCTCGGCCTCGCGGTGGGCGGCCGCTTCAAGGCCTCCGAGGTGTTCCCCTACTGGATCGCGCAGGTCCTGGGCGCGGTGGCCGCCGCTGCACTGCTCTACCTGATCGCGAGCGGCAAGCCCGGCTTCGATCTCGCCGGAGGCCTGGCTTCGAACGGCTATGCCGAGCACTCGCCGGGGCACTACTCGCTCGGCGCGGGCCTGGTCACCGAGCTGACGATGACCTTCATGTTCCTGATGATCATCCTCGGCGCGACCGACGAGCGCGCGCCGGCGGGCTTCGCGCCGATTGCCATCGGCCTCGCGCTGACCCTGATCCACCTGATCAGCATCCCGGTCACCAACACCTCGGTGAATCCGGCGCGCAGCACCGGGCCGGCGCTGATCGTCGGCAGCTGGGCACTGCAGCAGCTCTGGCTGTTCTGGGTCGCCCCGCTCGCCGGCGCGGCGCTCGCCGGCATCGTCTACCGCTGGGCGGGCAAGCCGGCTGCGAAGCTGCAGGCGCGTTGACGTGCTTTCGGTCCAGGTCGACGCGACCAAGGGCATCGCCATCCTCGAGCCGCACGGCGCGCTGTCGAAAGAAGACTTCGAGCGCGCGGCCAGGACGATCGACCCGCACATCGACAAGTCGGGGCGGCTGAACGGCATCGTGGTGCGCAGCCAGCAGTTCCCCGGCTGGGACTCGTTCGGCGCGCTCGCCTCGCACCTGCGCTTCGTGAAGGACCATCACCAGAAGATCGCGCGCGTCGCGCTGTGCACGGATTCCGCGCTCGGCAGCGTCGCACCGAAGGTCGGCCGTCACTTCGTGAAAGCCGAGATCCGCGCGTTCAAGTTTGCGGAGTTCGACCTCGCGCGCGCCTGGGCGGCGGGAGGAGCGAAAGGCTGACGGCGCGCTCAGCGCGCGCCGAGAAACTCCACCGCCGCGCCATCGACGCGCACGTCGACCAGGCCGGCAACGTCTTCCGGCTCGGGCTTCCGCTTCGGCCGCAGCTTGTCGTCGATGTGCAGCGCGAACCCGGTCCATTCGATCTGCAGGTGCTTGCCGCGACGGGAAGGCAGCAGCGACAGGCGCTCGCGGTTCTCGTGCCAGTGCTCGAGGTACTTCACCAAGCGGCCGCGCTGCGCCTCGGGTACCAGGACTACTTCGAGCTGGCCGTCGCCCGCCCGGTTGTCCGGAGCGATATAGAGATTGGGGCCGATGTACGGCAGGTTGACCGCCTCGAACAGCAGGTAGCTGCCCGAGATATCCACGCCGTCCAGCCGCGCGCCAATCTCGACCGGCTCCGCGCTCTCGGCGGCTTCCTTCAGCCGGCGCAGCGCGCCGTCCACCACGCGCGCCGGCCCTTTGGTCTTGTTCTCTCTTTCCTTCTTGCCCTTGTCCTTCTCGGAGTTCACCAGCAGCCCGGCGAACAGCCCGGCGCCGACGCCCTCGATGAAGTAGCGCTCGCCCCACGGCCCGCAGACGATGCCGACGTCGAGCGGCACGCGACGCGCGTCGCGCCAGCCCTCCACCAGCTCCTCGAACGACTTCTTGAGCAGGCCGAGCGAGCGTGCGATGTTGTTGGCGGTGCCCATGGGCAAAACCGCGACGGGAATTCCGCGGCCCACCATGCGCCGGGCGACGCTGGCCACCGTTCCGTCACCGCCGGCGACGACCACGAGATCGGCGCGCTTGCCGAGCACCCGATCCCAGCCCTTCTCTTTCGAGGACTGGTAGCGCGGCTTGTGGCCAGCGCGGCGCAGCAGCTTGCGCAGCGCCTTCGCGTCGTACTCCTGCTTCCCGGCGCCGGGGTTGTGGATCAGCGTGACGCGCACGGAAATTGCTCGGATGAAGTCATATGCGCATCCTCATCACGAACGACGATGGCGTCTATAGCCCGGGCATAGCCGCTTTGGCGCAGGTGGCTTCCCGATTCGGCGAAGTGCGGGTCGTTGCGCCCGACGTCGAGATGTCGTCGGCCAGCCACTCGATCACCGCGTCGCGCCCGGTGAGCTACAAGCGCACTCCTCTGCCCGGCATCGACGCCTATCGCGTGAACGGCACACCGGGGGACTGCGTGATGCTCGGGACTACGCTGTGGGAAAAAGTCGATCTCGTCCTCTCGGGAATCAATCTCGGCACGAACCTCGGCAACGCCGTCTGGCACTCGGGAACGCTGGCGGGTGCCAAGCAAGCCGCGCTCCTGGGCTTGCGTGGCATCGCGTTCAGCGCGCCGGCCACGGATCGCGAGCAGCCCAGCTTCGAAGCGCTCAAGCCCTGGGTGGCGACCGTGCTGGAAGCACTGCTCGACGTGCCCGACATGCCGCTCATCAACGTGAACTTCCCCGCCGAAGCGCCGCGCGGCACGGCGTGGACGCGGCAGTCCATGAGGCACTACGACGGCAAGGTAGTTCCCGGCAAGGACCCGATGGGCCGCACGCATTACTGGTTCACGGTGGTGCCGGTGGAAGCAACCGAGGAGGGCACCGACCGCTGGGCGATCGAGCAGCGTTACGTGTCGATGACCCCGCTGCGCCTCGATCTCACCGATCAAGAGAAGCTCGGCCAAGCCCGCAAGATCGAATCCTGGAAAAAGCTGAAATTCGGATAGGCGTCGCGCGTTACGGGCGGGAATCCCGCGTGGGACGGCCTGAAACCATCCGGAACTCGTAGAGCCGGCACTCGATCGCCCCGTTCCAGAGCGGCGTACGCGCCGAGGGCGCGAGGCGGATCAGCTTCGGCAGCCGCAGGTCGGCGGTAAAGAAGTAGCAGCGCCAGCCGGCGAAGCGCTGCTTGAGCGCATCGCCGAGCCTCGGATAGAAGGCCGCGAGCTCGTCCAGGTTTCCCATGCGCTCGCCGTAGGGTGGATTGGCAATCATCACGCCGCCGGAAGCGGGCGCCGCGCGTTCCAGCACGTCGGCCTGCTCGAGCGTCACCCAGCGCTCGACGCCCGCGGCGGCGAGGTTGCGCCGCGCATCGGCCAATGCCCGGGGGTCGTTGTCGCTGCCGTAGAGCACCGGCGTCAACGCTTCCGGCGCCTGGTCGCGCTTGATTCCTTCCCACACCGCCGCGTCGAATACGCGCAGCTTCTCGAAGCCGAAGCTGCGCTTCGCGCCCGGCGCGCGGCCGCGCGCCATCGCCGCCGCCTCGACCAGAATCGTGCCGCCGCCGCACATCGGATCGAGCAGCGGCTCGCCCGGCTGCCAGCCGGTGAGCATCACGATGCCGGCGGCCAGGTTCTCGCGCAGCGGTGCCTCGCCCTGCCCCGCGCGCCAGCCGCGCTTGAACAGGGGTTCACCGGATGTATCGAGATACAGAATCGCGCGATCCGCCTCCAGGAACGCGTGCACACGCACGTCCGGATTGGTGCGGTCCACGCTCGGCCGCTTGCCGAACGCATCGCGAAAGCGATCGCACACCGCATCCTTGATGCGCAGCGTGGCGAACTCGAGGCTCTTGAGCGGGCTCTTCTGCGCGGTGACATTCACGCGCAGCGTGCGCTCGACCGCGAAGTGCTTCGGCCAGTCGTAGGCCTTGGTCCTTGCGTAGACGTCGTCCTCGTTGGCATAAGCGAAGGAATGCACCTGCCAAAGCACGCGGGAGGCAATGCGCGACCAGAGATTCACCCGATAGCAGACGTCCCAGCCGCCGCCGAAAGCAACGCCGCCCGGGACTACGACCGGGTTCACGCCTCCCAAAGAGGAAATTTCTCTTTGCAGGAGCGTTTCCAGCCCCCGCGGCGCGGTGGCGAAGAACGCGTTAGAAGGGCTTGAAGACAACCAGCAGCACCGTGGCGATCAGCACCAGGGTCGGAAACTCGTTGAACCAGCGGAACCAGACGTGGCCATGCCGGTTGCGCTCGGCGGCGAAGTCGCGCAGCAGCCGCCAGCACCACAGGTGGTAGCCGGCCAGCACGGCGACCAGTGCGATCTTGGCGTGCAGCCAGCCGCTGGCGGGCGCGAACCAGCCGAGCCACAGCCAGATGCCGAACACCACGGTGAGCACCCCGCCCGGCGTCATGATTCCCCAGAACAGCTTGCGCTCCATCACCTTGAAGCGCTCGATGGAGATGCGGTCCTCGGCCTGCGCGTGATAGACGAACAGGCGCGGCAGGTAGAACAGGCCCGCGAACCAGGTGACCAGGAAGATGAGGTGGAGCGACTTGACCCAGAGCATGGTCACGAAGAGAACCTTTTGCGCGCGAAGTAGATGGCCGCCGCGTAGCCGGCCGCAGCATAGCCGAGGAGCACCACCGCGTGCAGCAGAAGATCCGGCGGCGGGCCGCCCGCCACCAGCGGGCGCACGATCTGGACCCCGTGGTAGAGCGGCAGCGCCTGGGCCACCGCGAGCAACGGCCCCGGCAGCTGCTCGGCCGGGAAAAACACCCCCGAGATCATCATCATCGGCGTCATGACGAGGGTCATGTAGTAGCTGAAGAAGTCCCAGCCGCGCGCGAGCACGCACATGACGAGGCCGATGGCCGAGAAGGCCAGGCCGACCAGGAACGCCGCCGGCAGCGCGAGCAGCACCCAGGGCGAGCTCGCCAGCCCGAACACCAGCACCACGCCGAGGATGGTCGAGCCGGTGAGCCAGGCCTTGCTCGCCGCCCAGACGATCTCGCCGGCGACGACGTCGTCGATGGTGAGCGGCGCGTAGAGGATCGCGTCCCAGGTCTTCTGGCCCTGCATGCGCGCGAAGCCGGAGAACATCGATTCGAACGACGCGGTGAACATGGTGGCGGTGCAGAGCTGGCCGGCCGCGAAGAAAGCGATGTACGACATGCCTGACACCGACGGCAGCAGGGCGCCGAGGCCGTAGCCCAGGCCGAACAGCATGATGAGCGGATCGGCAAGATTGCTGAGTACTGCGGCCGCGAGCAGCTTGCGCCACACCAGGAAGTTGCGCCGCCAGACCGCGACCCAGCGCACGTCTAGTCTCTCAAGTCGCGGCCGGTCAGCTTCAGGAACACATCCTCGAGGCTGGCCGGCCGGTGCAGGTAGACAAGGTCGCTCGAAAGACTCTGAATGAGCGGCGAGACGTCCTCTCCATAGCAGAACACGGTGTCGCCCGCGCGCTCGACGCGCGGCGCAAGACTCTTCGCGCGTTCCATCCACTGCTCGTAGCCCGTGCCGTGTACTTCGAGCACCTGCGGCTCGATGTGCTCGGCGATCAGCGCGCGCGGCGAGCCCTCGGCGATGATGCGCCCCTTGTCCATGATCGCGAGGCGGTGGCACAGACGCTCGGCCTCCTCCATGAAGTGCGTGGTGAGCACCAGGGTCTTGCCTTCCTGCGTCAGGCGGCGCAGCCGCTCCCAGATCAGGTGGCGCGCCTGCGGGTCGAGGCCGGTGGTCGGCTCGTCCATGAACACGAGCTGCGGGTTGTTCACCAGCGCGCGCGCTAGCGTCAGGCGGCGCTTCATGCCGCCGGAGAGCGCGCTGATCTTGGCGTCGCTGCGACCGGTGAGCCCGGCGAACTCGAGCAGCGGCGCGATTCGCTCCTGGATTTCGCTTCTTGAAAGACCGAAATAGCGTCCGTACACCATCAGGTTCTCGGCCACGCTGAAGTCCGGGTCGAGGTTGTCGAACTGCGGCACCACGCCGACGCCGGCGCGGGCCTCGCGAGCGTGCCGCGGCACCGCTTCGCCGAGCAGCTCGATCTCGCCCGAGTCGGGCTCGATCAGCCCGAGGCACAGCTTGAGGGTGGTGGTCTTGCCGGCGCCGTTCGGCCCGAGCAGGCCGAAGCACTCGCCCGGGGCCACGCTGAGGTCGACGCCGGAAACGACTTCGACGCCGTCGTACGACTTGCGCAGCGCGCGCACCGACAGCGCGCTCAACGCCAGTTTCCCTGGACCAGCGCGCGCAGGATGTGCAGCTTGCGGTGGAAGAAATGATCGGCGCCCGGCACCACCACCACCGGCAGCTCCTGCGGGCGCGCCCAGTCCATCACCGCCGCGAGCGGCACGGTGTCGTCGTTCTCGCCGTGGATCACCAGCGTGCCCGCGGGCACCGGCGGCGCCATGATGCGGGTGATGCCGACGCCGACCAGCACCAGCCACTCCGGCTTTTCTTTCTCAGCCAGCTTCGCCATCAGCGAGGCGCCGAACGAAAACCCGGCGAGCACGAATTTTTCCGTACGAATGTGCTTGAGGACGGCGGCCAGATCTTCCAGCTCGCCCCGCCCTTCGTCGTGCACGCCTTCGGTCTGGCCGACGCCGCGGAAGTTCGGCCGCCAGGTCTCGTAGCCGAGCTCGAGCAGGGCGCGCGCGAGGGTCTGCACCACCTTGTTGTCGAGCGAGCCGCCGAATAGCGGGTGCGGATGCGCGATCAATGCAACACCACGTGCTTCGCCCTCGGGACTGTCGACGGCGCATTCAATGCGGCCGGCCGGGCCGGCGACGAACTCGCGACGCGTGCTCGCCCGCATTACATCCGCAGGCGTTCGACGATGCGGCCGTTCTTGATGTGCTCTTCGATGATCTCGTCGATGTCGGCCTGGTCGACGTAGGTGTACCAGACCGCGTCCGGGTAAACCACGACGCAGGGCCCTTCCTCGCAGCGGTCGAGGCAGCCCGCCTGGTTGATGCGCACCTTGCCTTCGCCGGCGAGGCCGAGCTTCTTGATGCGGCTCTTGGCGTAGTCGCGCATCTGCGACGCGCCCTTGGCGTTGCAGGACGGGCGATCGCCGCCGTCGCGCTGGTTGCAGCAAAAGAAGACGTGCTTGGCGTAGAACGACATGGACTATTTTAACCGCCGCGTCGCGAGGAACATCAGATAACCCAGCGCCGCGAAGGGCCATAGCGCGCTCACCAGCCGGGTCAGGCCGTTGAAGTTGAGGAAGTGGCCCTGCTGCCAGACCTTGAGCGTGTCGGCGAGATACGGATTCGGCGGCGTGAGGTTCACCAGCACGGTGGCCGCCATCAGCAGCACCGCGGCGATGGCGAGACGCGCAGTGCGCGGAAGCGCCACGCCGGCGAGCGTGCCGCCGATGCCGATGGCGAGGCCGATCTGCGCGCCGTAGGTCAGAAACGCCGCCATGTTCTCCGCGCGCATCAGGATCGCGAATGCCGCTGTCTTCACCGCGAGCGCGGCGATCACCAGCCAGCCGAAGATCTGGCGCACCGGCCAGCCCGGGGTGACGAGCAGCGAGAGCAGCAGGCCGACCGCGAGCAGATTGGCGCCCGTGGTGAACGCCTCGATCAGCACGAAGAATTCCGGGCGCCGCGCACGCCCTTCCCAGGGCGCGAGATAGTCGCGCAAGTCGCCGGCGCCGAACAGCAGCGCCGCCGGGTTGAGCTGCATGAAGAGCCACAGCGCGATCAGCATCAGGCCGAAGTCGATCTCGGCCCCATGCAGAAAAGCGCGCGCACGCTGGCGCTGCAGCGGTCCCTCGGCGACGAACGGCGCGAAGGCGAGCCCCAAGGCCGCGCCGAGCGCAGCGCCGGCGAGGTTGCAGATCAGGTCGAGGTTGCTGGCGAAGCGCGCCGGCAGGTAGGTCTGCGCCGCTTCGAGCCCGAACGAGAGCAGGCCGGCGCTCGCAACCGCCAGCACGAAAGCCGCAGCCCCGCGCGCGCGCGGCCGCAGCGCGGCGACTGCGAGCATGCCGTACGGTACATAGCCAGCGAGGTTGATCACCACGTCGAACGCGGTGACGTAGCGCGGCCAGGGCGCGCTGAGATAAGCGAACGGCGAAAGCCCTACCGTGCGCCAGCCCTCGAACGGGTAGAGCGACGCGTAAACCACCAGCAGGACATAGACCAGAAACAGGATCCGCGCGAGCGGGGAGGCCCGCGCTGCAATGATTCCGGCCGCCTCAGTGCTTGACGTGATGGGTGACTTGCGCAGCGGAGCCGATCAGCATGCGCGGGGAATCATAGCCGCCGCTTCCAGACCTGCCAAATCTCCTTTCCCTGGAATACCGGCAGCGATTGCTCGGGCGGCACCGGCCGCTCCTCGCTCAGCTCGAAGGCCCCTTCCAGCAGCCCGGCCAGGCCCGCGCGCGAGGTGCCGAAGGGTGGACCCTTGGGGTTGTCGTCGAGGAAGAAGAAGCCGGCGAGCTCGCCCCCCGGCCGCACCAGCTCCGCCATGCGCTGCGCCCAGTCGCCCCAGCGCGCGCGCGGCAGCGCGCACAGGAAGGCCCGCTCGTAGACCAGGTCGAACGGCGTCGCCGGGAGCGCGAAGAAATCGGCTTTGCGCACCCGATCGCCGAGCGCACCGAGCGTGCGCCGCGCGGCCACGATCGCCTGGTCCGAGAAATCGATCGCCAAGAGCTGCGGCGGCACGCCGCCTGCGTCCCAAGGCGTGACGCCGTCGCGGAAGCGCGTGTCCCAGAACTCCGCGCGCGAGCTGTCCTGCGCCATGCGGCGCTCAGAGGCGATTCACCAGCACGCCGACGATCACGGCGACCAGCGCCACCAGCGCGCTCAGCAGCCGGTTGCGCCGCGCCTGCAGGGCGGCCAGGCGATCAAGAGCGGCCTGCAGGCCGCCCATCCGCTCCTCCGCGAGGGCGCGGTGCACCAGGCGCGGGACCTGCGGCAGGGTGGCGGCCCAGAACGGCGCCTCGCGCCGGATGTTGCGCATCAGGGCGCGCCAGCCCACCTGCTCGCGCATCCAGCGCTCGAGGAACGGCTTGGCGGTCTGCCACAGGTCGAGGTCGGGGTCGAGCTCGCGACCCAGGCCCTCGATGTTGAGCAGCGTCTTCTGCAGCAGCACGAGCTGCGGCTGCACCTCGACGTTGAAGCGGCGCGAGGTCTGGAACAGGCGCAGCAGCAGGCGGCCGAAGTAGATCTCCTTCAGCGGCCGGGCGAAGATCGGCTCGCACACCGCGCGGATCGCGGCTTCGAACTCGTCGACCCGCGTGCCGGCGGGCACCCAGCCGGCGTCGAGGTGCGCCTGCGCCACGCGCTTGTAGTCGCGGTTGAAGAACGCGATGAAGTTCTGCGCGAGGTAGTTCTTGTCGACCTCGGTGAGCGTGCCCATGATGCCGAAGTCGAGCGCGACGTAACGCCCATCGTCGGCCACCAGGATGTTGCCCGGGTGCATGTCGGCGTGGAAAAAACCGTCGCGGAACGCCTGGGTGAAGAAGATCTCGACCCCGGCGCGCGCGAGGGCGGGAATATCGATTCCACGTTGTTCCAGAATTTCCCGGTGTGAAACCGGTGTCCCGTGCATGCGCTCCATGACCATCACCCGCTGCGCGCAGAAATCCCAGTACACCGCCGGCACCAGGAGCAGCGGCGATCCGGCGAAGTTGCGCCCGAGCTGGCTGGCGTTGGCCGCTTCCCGCAGGAGATCGAGCTCGTCGTCCAGGTGGCGCGCGAACTCCGCCACCACCTCGCGCGGCTTCAGGCGCCGCCCATCGCTCCACCAGCGCTCGACCAGACCGGCCGTGGTTTCGAGCAGCGCCAGGTCGCGCGCGATCGCGCGCTCGACGCCGGGGCGCAGCACCTTGACCGCCACTTCGGTGCCGTCGTGCAGGCGCCCGAGATGCACCTGGGCGATCGAAGCACTCGCGATCGGTGTCGTCTGAAAATCGGCAAACAACTTGCTGATCGGCTGGCCGAGCGACCTTTCCACTTCCGCCACGGCGAGCTCGGAGGGGAACGGCGGCACCTGGTCCTGCAATCGGGCGAGCTCGTCGGCGATGTCGAGCGGCACCAGGTCGCGCCGGGTGGAGAGGATCTGGCCGAACTTGACGAAGATCGGGCCGAGGGTCTCGAGCGCCTCGCGCAGCCGCTGCCCGCGCGTCGGCGAGGCGGACGAAAGGTCGCTCAGCCGGTAGCGCAGGCCGACCGCGAGGATACGCGCTAGACGGAACAGCCTACTCAAGGCGTTCGAGCCGCTTTTCCAGTCTGGCGAGCGCGTCGCGCAGGCGCGTCACCGGCTCGGCGAAGGCGTCCAGCTCCGCGCGCCGCACGAGCAGCGGCTTCTCGTCGGTGACGTAGTCCACCAGTGCGCCCCCCAGGCGCTGCGCGGTGTCGAGGTGCCATGCGGCGAACGCGCGCGCCGCGCCATGCAGGCGGTGCGCGACGACGTCGCCGAAAACGCGCGACAGGTTCTCTTCCACGTCCCAGCGCAGGTGGCGCGCCAGCGCCAGGACCTCGGCGGCGAGCCGGCCGTTGCCGTGGACGTCGACCGCGCGCAACGCGTGCTCCTCGCCCCGCGCGAGCGCGGCCAGCAGCTCGGGCTTCAGGGTCATGGTGAGGCTCGGCTCGGTATCCCCGGCTTTTACGGTCCCCCCTTCCTCGACGGCCAAGCGTAGCGCGGGAAGCGGCGGCGCGCGCAGCTCGACGGTCTCGCCGGCAAACGGCGCGAGGCGCTCGCGCGCCCACGGCTCGGCGCCGAGCAGCCGGTTCAGCAGAAAAGAAAAAGCCACCGCAGGGGTGGCTTTCTCGGGGAGCAGGCCGGGCCTCAATGCATCTGCTGGATGCCGGCGAGCAGCCAGCCGGTCGAGCCGTCGGCGGGTTTCACCAGGTTCCACACCTCGGTGAACGCCTCCGGATCGGCGCGCGGTGCATCGCGCACCGTGCCGGAGAAGCGCACGCTCGCCCAATGCCGGTTGCCCTCGGTGGCGAACTCGAGCAGGTCGGCGTCGAGCGAGGCGATGTCGGTGGACTGGCCCGCGCTGCGGCCGAAATCCTTGCGCAGCTCCTCGTACAGCTCGTCGGTGGTGAACTCGCGGATCTCGTCCAGCCGGCCGGCGTCGTTGGCCTGCTGCAGCTTGAGGAAGTTCATCTTGGCGGCGCGCAGGAAGCCCGAGGCATCGAAGCCGGCGGGAATCGCCGCCGCGCTGCCCGCGACCGGCTCGGACGCCGCGGCGGTCGCCACCGGCAGGTCGACCGATTCACGCATGCCGGCGTACTGCACCGGCCGCACTTCATGCCCCTGGCGCCGGCGCGCCATCAGCGCGCGCACCACCATGACCGCGAGAATGGCCAGGCCGGCGATGAGCAGAATGCCCATCAAGCCGTTGCCGCCGAACAGGTACCCCAGCATGCCGCCGAGCGCGAGGCCGCCGAGGATCGGCAGCCAGCGGTTGCCCGTCTGCGCAGGCGCGGCTTGCGCGCCCTTCTGCGCGGGTGCCGCCTGCTGCGCCTGCTGCTGCGCGGGGCGCGCCGGCGGCGCGGTCACGCTGCGTTGCGTGCCGACGCTGCGTCCGCCGCCGAGACGTCCGGCGTCGGCGTCAGTGGCGATGAGCGTGCCGCCCAGCGCCAGAATTCCACTCAATAGAAGCCACTTGCCCATAACTCGAACCTCCTAAGCCAACCATCGTATCAAATGCGGACCCCGCGATGGATTGCAACCACACCAGCGGCAAGGTTAAACACTTCCACCTGCGAGAGCCCTGCTGCACGCATCATGCCCGCGAGCGTGGCCTGATCCGGGTGCTGGCGGATCGATTCGGCCAGGTAGCGGTAAGCGCCGGCATCGCCGACCACCTTGTCGCCCAGCCACGGCAGCACCTTGAACGAGTACCAGTCGTACGCGCGCTCGAGCGGCTTCCAGACCTTGGAAAACTCGAGCACCACCAGGCGCCCGCCCGGCTTGAGCACGCGCGTCATTTCGGCAAGCGCGCCATCCTTGTTGGTCATGTTGCGCAGGCCGAAGCCGACGGTGACGCAGTCGAAGGTGCCGCTCTGAAATGGAAGATGCTCCGCGTCGCACTGCACCGCCGGTAACGCGAACCCGGCATCGAGCAGCCGGTCGCGCCCGCGCTCCAGCATGCGGTGGTTGATGTCGCTGATCCACACTTCGCCGCCCGGCTCGGTGCGCCGCTTCAGTGCCACCGCGAGGTCGCCGCTGCCGGTGGCAACGTCGAGCACGCGCTCACCCGGGCGCGGCCGCGCGACGGCGAGCGCGAACTGCTTCCACACGCGGTGCAAGCCGAGCGACATCAGGTCGTTCATTACGTCGTAGCGCTCGGCGACCGAGTCGAAGACGCGCCTGACGGTGGCGGATTTATTCTCGGCTGGCACCGGCGGCGGCAAGCTTTTCCAGATATTGCGACCAGAACTTCTCCTGGTTCTCGCCCAGCTCGTAGAGGTAGTCCCAGGAATAGATCCCGGTGCTGTGCCCGTCGGAGAACTGCGGCTGCACCGCATAGGAGCCGACCGGCTCGAGCGCGCGGATCTCGACCGCGCGCTTGCCCACCTGCAGCACCTCCTGGCCGGGGCCGTGGCCGCGCACTTCGGCCGACGGCGAGTACACGCGCAGGAACTCGTACGGCAGCCGGAAGCTGCGCCCGTCGGAGAACGCGATTTCCATCACGCGCGATTTCTGGTGCAGCGTGATGCCGGTGGGAACGCGCTCGGTCACAGAAGAACCCGCTCGATGCCGCCGGCGTTCGCCTTGGCGACGAACTCGGGCAGCCAGTTCTCGCCCAGCAGGCGCCGCGCCATCTCCACCACGATGTAATCGGCCTCGGCGCCGGTGTCGTCCTCGAAGCGCGCCAGGCCCTGCAGGCACGAGGGACAGGAGGTCAGCACTTTCACCTTCTCGGCTTCGATCGCCTTCATGCTGTTTCGCAGGCTCTCTTCTTTACTGAAGCGAACCTGGGTCGAAATATCCGGCCGCGTCATCGCGAGCGTCCCCGATTCCCCGCAGCAGCGCTCCGACAAAGGCACTTCGCCACCCATCAGGCTATTCACCACGGCGAGCGGCTTCGCGGTCTTGATCGGCGTGTGACACGGGTCATGGTACAGGTAGCGTACGCCGGTCGCGCCTTCCACCTTCACGCCTTTTTCGAGCAGGTATTCATGGATGTCGAGCAGCCGCGCGCCCGGGAAGATGCGGCCGAATTCGTATTTCTCGAGCTGGTCGAGGCAAGTACCGCAGGACACGATCACGGTGCGAATGTCGAGGTAGTTGAGCGTGGTCGCCAGCCGGTGGAACAGCACCCGGTTCTTGACGATGATCTGCTCGCCCTTGTCCGAGTCGCCGGCCGCGGTCTGCGGGTAGCCGCAGCACAGGTATCCGGGCGGCAGCACGCATTGCGTACCCACTTCGTACAGCATCGCCTGCGTGGCGAGCCCGACCTGCGAGAACAGGCGCTCCGAGCCGCAGCCGGGGAAATAGAACACCGCGTCCGAATCCTCGCTCACCTTCCCCGGGTCGCGCACGATCGGCACCACGCGCGCATCCTCGATGTCGAGCAGCGCGCGCGCGGTCTTCTTCGGCAGCTTGCCCGGCATCGGCTTGTTGATGAAGTGCACCACCTGGGAGCGCAGCGGCTTCTGCCCTGTGGTGAGCGGCGGATGCGCAGTCTGCTTTCTTGCCAGTGCCTTGAAAAACCCGTACGCGGCGCGCTGCGCGCGGTATCCCCAATCGATCATCGCCGTGCGCGCCATCTTCACCGCGCGAGGGTCGGTGAGGTTGAGGAACAGCATGGAAGCGCGCGTGCCGGGGTTGAAGCGCCGCTTCCCGGCGCGCCGCAGGTGGTTGCGCATCGTGATCGACACGTCGCCGAAGTCGATGTCCACCGGGCAGACGGGCTCGCACTTGTGGCACACGGTGCAATGGTCGGCCACGTCGCCGAACTCGTCGTAGTGTGCGAGCGCCACGCCGCGCCTGGTCTGCTCCTCGTAAAGGATCGCCTCGATCAGCAGCGAGGTGGCAAGGATCTTGTTGCGCGGCGAGTACAGCAGGTTGGCGCGCGGCACGTGCGTGGCGCACGGCGGCTTGCACTTGCCGCAGCGCAGGCAGTCCTTGATCGAGTCGGCGACGCGGCCCAGGTCGGTCTCTTCCAGGATCAGCGACTCCGCGCCGATCAGCGCAAAGCTCGGCGTGTACGCGTTGGCGAGGTCGGCGCCGGCGAGCAGCTTGCCGGCGTTGAAGCGGCCTTCGGGGTCGACGTCTTCCTTGTAGGCGCGGAACGCTTCCAGCTCCGCCGGCTCGAGGAACTCGAGCTTGGTGATGCCGATGCCGTGCTCGCCGGAGATCGCGCCGCCCAGCGCGCGCGCCAGGCGCATGATGCGCGCCACCGCGTCGCTCGCGCGCGCCAGCATCTCGTAGTCGTCGGAGTTGACGGGAATATTGGTGTGCACGTTGCCGTCGCCGGCATGCATGTGCAGCGCGACGAACACGCGCCCGCGAAGTACCCGCTTGTGAACCGCTTCCGCGCCCTCGAGGATGAGGCGGAATGCGCTGCCGTCGAACAGACGGCGCAGCTCGTCGCGCACCTCCGTCTTCCAGGACAGGCGCAGCGCATAGGACTGGAGCTGGTCGAAATAGTGCTCCAGGTCGGCGGCAATCGCCTGCCAGCGCCCGCGCACGCGCCGGATCAGCTCCAGCGCGCGCCCGGGACGATCGCCGAGCTGGTCCTGGTCCTCGATCGGCAGCGCGCCCGAGAAATACGCGTCGAGCGCGTCCAGCAGGGCGAGCTTGTTCTGCACCGAAAACTCGATGTTGATGCGCTCGATGCCCTCGGTGTACGCGCCGAGCTGGTCGAGCGGGATCACCACGTCCTCGTTGATCTTGAAGGCGTTGGTGTGCTTGGCGATCGCCGCGGTGCGCGCGCGGTCGAGCCAGAAGCGCTTGCGCGCGTCGGGCGAAGCGGCGACGAAGCCTTCCCCGCCGCGCGCGTTGGCGATGCGCACCACCGACGAGGCGACCGACGCCACCTGGTCCACGTCGTCACCCACCAGGTCGCCGATCAGCACCATGCGCGGGCGCTGGTTGCGGCGCGACTTGGTGGCGTAGCCCACCGCCTTCACGTAGCGCTCGTCGAGATGCTCGAGGCCGGCGAGCAGCACGCCTTTCGCTTTCTGCACATGATT
>Ga0310904_10000096_pt1 | contig 18044 bp, 14 predicted proteins | sample C48D1metaG_FD_203746 | JGI IMG/M metagenome (GOLD analysis project Ga0310904, IMG submission 203746) | Lab incubated soil microbial communities from West Virginia University Organic Research Farm, Morgantown, WV, United States - C48D1 | ecosystem: Environmental > Terrestrial > Soil >... | reverse complement strand
ACCGCGCTCGGATAGAGCAGCAAGTTCATGTGCGGGCTCGGCTCGAAGAACTGTCCGAGCGGATACGATCTTTCGCCCACGGATTTCAGGAATGCGTTGAACTCGTCGTGAATCGGCTTGATCACTTCCCTGAAGCGCCTGCGATATTGCGCATGACCCTTGCGGTCCGTAGCGCCGCATCCTGAAAGATGCGGTGGAATGTCCGGGTCCTCGATTTCGTTCTCCGAGCACGAGATGATGCGCACCCACGGTCTGGCCTTCTCGCGCGCGTGACGCTTGATGGCTGGGAACAGGATCACGTTGTCGACGCAGATGACGTCGGGCTGCACGCGGTCGAGCACTCCCGGCAGATCCTGTTCGGCCCACTTCGCCGACTCAACGATCATGCCCCAGCAGTCTTTCACGTAGTTGTCGATCTGCTCGTAAGGCGTCTTGCGGAAATTCGGGACGTGGCCGTTGATGAAATCGACCCAGAACCTCGCCATCTCCTCGGGCGGAAGCGGCTGCGAGAGATTCACGGGATGCGCTTCGAAGCCATAGCCCCGGTACACGTCGAGGAACCCTGGGTCCGATAGGAACACAACCTTGTGACCGAGCCTTTCGAGCGCTTGTCCGATACCGACGGAGTTCAGCGCTGGTCCGAACGCCGCTTCCGGGAACAGTGCGATGACCTTCCGGGGTTTCACCGTTCTGTGCGACGCCATCTTCACCTTACGGGTCGACTTGCCCGCGGCAGTTCTCGTCCTGGTTGCCGTCCTGGCCATCCTCACTCCTGACCTGCCGCGGTATCGGATCGCGCCTGCCAATCCAAGGTGTCAATTCTCTCTCTGGATGTCATCATCGACGTCGTAGTCTGTCCGGAAAGGACCCTTGGCGGAAGTGGCGGCCGGGAGCGGCCAACGCCCAAACCTGCCATCGCTGGAGAATGCAAATGACCGCCACTCGGCCCCGCCACCGGCGCGATCGTTCGCATATCGCGCGAGTTACCAGCCGTGAAGAGCTCATCTACCTGCTTTCGCGTGCCTCAGAGCTGGAACACGGGCTGGCATGCATCTATCTCTTTGCGGCGTTTTCCCTCAAGAACGACGTCTCTGAAGGCGGCCTGACTCCGGTTCAGGCGGAGATGGTCCGCCGTTGGAAGCGCCGCCTGTCCGGCGTTGCGGTAGAGGAAATGCTGCACCTCGCCCAGGTCTCAAACATGCTGACGGCGATCGGTGGCGCGCCGCACTTCAAGCGCGCCAATCTCCCGATGCCGGCCAATGCGTTTCCCTTTGGCATCCGTTTTTCGCTGGAGCCGTTTTCGCAGGAGACGATCGAGCGATTCGTGTGTTACGAGATGCCCGAGGCTGGTGTTCTGACGCCCGAGCAGGAGAAAGTCTATTCGGTCATTCGCGCCCGAATCATCGAGGCCGAAGGGGGCGGACCGGTCGACTCCATGGCTGGCGGAGCACCGATCAGCCTGGGTACCGGTAAACGCGCTGCCATCAGCGAGCCCTTCGAGATCGACTTCCGAACGGTGGGCGAGTTCTATCACAAGATCGAGACCGGCTTCCTGCATATTCCGGAGCACGAGTTGTTCATCGGGCCGCGCGAAGCTCAGGCCAGTGCGCGTTACCTCGATCTCTCCGGCGAACTGCTCGCCGTCGTGGATCGTGCCTCTGCTTGCAGCGCGATCGACATGATCATCGAGCAGGGCGAGGCTCCCTCAGCAGCCCATCCCGACGCCCACTTCGTCGTGTTCGACACGATTCGAATGGAATATTCGCGCGAGCTGGAGGCCGCCCAGGGTCGAGGCGAAGCGTTCGATCCGGTCCGCCCGGTGGTTTCGAACCCAATGACTCGCTTCTACGACGACACGTCTGGCGGGACAATCGTCAGCGACCCGCTTACGCACGAAGTAGCAGAACTGTTGAACATCTCCTACGACACGATGCTCCTGATGCTGCTACGGTTCCTCGCGCACACCGAGGAGACCGAACCGGAGCTCGAACATCTCTCACGCGCAACTCTGCGGATGATGACGACCGTTCTGCGACCACTCGGTGAAGCCCTGGCGATGATGCCGATTGGAGATCCACGGCTGCCTGGAAGGACGGCGGGTCCCGGCTTTGGCTACAACCGCGACGTTCACCTGCTGCCACACAAGACGTCGGCATGGGTGTTCTTTGCCGAGCGCTTGAGAGGGCTTGCAGTTATGGCTGCCGCGCTCCGTAAGCGCGTCGGCGTACCTCGCCAGGTGGACGAGGCGGCCGCCGCGCTCGAGGATCTGGCAACGCAGTTCGCACCCTCTGATCGCGCCTGGAACCGCGCTGCCGAGGTCAAGCAGTTCGCTCGGATCGATACCGGCAAGGCACCAGCGATCACTCCGGAGCTGAACGGGCCGTATCTCGTGACCAACGTCGAGAACCTGGTGAACTCCAAGGGCGAGCGCCTGCAAGCCCGTCCGAGGATGGCGCTATGCCGCTGCGGTGGCTCGGCGAACAAGCCATTCTGCGACGGAACGCATGCCCGCATCGGTTTCACGAGTGCGAAATCGCCCGAGCGGGTGGCAGACCACCGTGACACGTACACTCGAGAGGCACTGACCGTGTTCGACAATCGCGGTATCTGTCAACACTCCGGGTTCTGCACGGACGCGCTGCCTTCGGTATTTCGGGTCCACACCGAACCCTTCATCGACCTCAGCGCCGCAGACAAGGAAGCGATCATCCAGGCGGTGCGGCGGTGTCCCTCCGGTGCGCTTAGCCACGCACTCGACGGTATCGAACACCGCGATCAGGAGCGTGAGCCCAAGGTCACGGTTTCCAAGGATGGCCCGTACCGCATCACTGGAGGTGTGGAGATCCCCGACGAGCCACGGGCGGAGGGCGCCTCAACCGAACATTACGCGCTGTGCCGGTGTGGAGGGTCGAAGAACAAGCCCTTCTGCGATGGTACGCACTGGTACATCAAGTTCCGCGACGACAAGAACTGAAGTACCGTTTACCGCTAGCGGGACTGATCGACCCCGGACCGGCTCCAGACGTCCAAGATGTACGCAACCTGATCGAATGCACCAGGGTCCACGCGGGTGATCCCCCGAAACGGCTCCTCCAGCGCCACGATCGAGAGCAGCACGACCGCGATTGTCATCGCGAGGGCTGAGGTCATCAAGACCTGGGCCACGGCGCTTCTCGTGCCGAAGAGGAAGCTGAAGCCAATCGTAACGCCGCCGGCGCCAAGCAGCGCGATCCACATCACGGCGGGTATTCCCTCCGATCGGCTGCTCAGCAGGCGCAGCCGGCGCTGATCGCCCAGTTGGCTCAACCTCGTGAGCGACTGCGCATACCAGATCCTTTCGTGATCATTCTGCGGCTGGAACTGCTGGTAGGTCCGCCACAGCTGGTTGTACATTTCCCAAGTTTCAGGACTGTACATTTCCCAGGTTTCAGAATTTGACGTCCGTTCGGCCATGGCCGGCCATTCCTTCTCCACCACGAGCTTCGCGTAGGCGCGGAGCTGAGTTTCCAACGTTCTCCGCGTGTCGTCGGGAAAGGCTTGGGCATGGCGGTACAGGTCGGCAAGCTGGTTCGCTTCCTGGTCGACGCCGGCCTGTGCCTTATCGAACTGCTCCCAGACGATGATGGCCGTGAAACCAAGTAATACGGCGTACAGAACCCCGATCACGGCATAGATGAAGCCAGCCACCTCGTTGTTGAGCTTGAGAATCTCCACGCTGACCCAGCGCCGTGTTAACAGGGTGCCCGCGGCCGCAAGCAATACCGTCGCCCCAACGAGGAGGATGCTCCACAACCACGCTAGTGACATCACCGCACCTCCTGCTTCCTCGGATGCCGGACGGAAGGGTAACGCGTGGAGAGACGCGATGGCCAGAGCCCTACTCGCCGACTTTCAGGCAAGAGATGGTCGCTGCCCTTCTGCGATGGTACGCACTGGTACATCAAGTTCCGCGACGAAAAGAGCCGACATACGGTCCACCAAACAAACGGCCCCGCAGGTTACCCTGCGGGGCCGGTTCCCTTCGACTGGAACTAGAGTCTGTCAGGCCGTCGCGCGCCGTCGCGTCATGCCCACTCCGAGCAAGCCGAGGCCGAGCAGTGCCAGTGTGCCTGGCTCCGGCACGTCATCCGGCGGTGTGAAGCACGTGGCGCCTTCCGTTTCCGTGCAGCTCAGGTAGGACCACTCCTCGAACCCGTCGTTGTTGTTGTCGGGATCGCCGAACGAGCTGAAGAGCTGCAGGTGATCGTCGATGCCGAAACTATCGAAGAACGAGGTCGGCACATACAGGAACATGTCGCCGCGTCCGCTGCCCGCTGCCAGCGAGTAGTCCAGCGTGATCAGGTCATCAACCGGCATCGCCCACGCGGCGGCCACGCCACCGAGCGTATCCGCGCCGGCGTCGTAGCCCGTGAGGCTGCCATCACCGATGAAGATGGACACGTGATTCAGCGACAGAATCGGATCCGGATTGGTCTGGTTGATGTCGAGCACGAAGGTAAAGACATCGACGCCGCCGAGGCTCGTGACGGCAAAGTCGCCGAGCGTCACATCGCGGTTCTGGTTGATGCCGTTACCGACCTGGTTACCGGCCTCGAGCGGATTCGAGGTGGTGTTGTACATGAAGTACGTATCGGGCCGACCGCCGTTCGTCCCGACGAATTCGGGGAATGTGCCGGAGCCGGTGCTGCCGCTGCTGTCGTTGGCGCTGCAGACGGTCGCGCCATCGGTCGCGGCGCAAATGTTGTAGCCACCGGTCAGGTCGATGTTCGCGGCGCCGGCGTTGGTGAATGCCAGGGCGACCGCTGCTCCGAGCAACGTTGCCTGCATTCGAGTCCGTGACGTCGTCATTGAAAGTTTCTCCTGGATTATTAATGTTTCGATCAAGTGGTGTGTTGATGCCGTCCGCCGGCCCGTCCTAACTTCCTCGCAGCGTTTGAAATGCACGAGCCGTGCCAACCAACACAGTGCATTGATTTATCTGAAGAAATGCCTGCTGTCGACGGTCATAATCCCGACGGTGTAAAGGATATCGCCACGGCCGCAGACGGCTTCTTAACTTAGTGCGCACCCGGCGTTTGGCGGCAACTGGCGACGCAGCTTTCTCGGCTCAGATCAAACGAGTGCGTTCTGAATCGGAGCTTGAGCCGACGGCTCACTTTTCGGATGCAAGGTGTGGGCCGAGTGTCTCGCCCGCTACTTGACGAGCCCGCCGTCACGGGCGAGCACGATGGCCTTGGCCCGTGAGTCGACGTCGAGTTTGCTGAAGATGCTCGTCAGGTGGTTCCGGACGGTCTTTTCGCTGATGAAGACGCGCTTTGCGATTTCGGCATTGCTGAGGCCACGCGCGAGATGGCCGAGAATGTCGAGCTCGCGCGCGGTGAGCTCGTCGAAGGTCACGTCCTTCCGAGCGGATTCGCCCTGCGGAGCCTTATGCCCGGTGAACTCTTCGAACGCTTCGCGAAAGCGCGCCCAGGCGGGCTCGGCCTCGAGCAGGATGTGGTTACGGCTCTCCAATGTCACGAAATGCGCGCCGGGTATTGCGGTCGCGAGTGCGCGCCCCTGCGCATAGGGAACGCGCGCGTCATCCCGGCCGTGGATGACCAGCGTAGGGACCGTAACGGCGGGAAGTCTGTCCACGACATCGATGTCCCCGGTGGCTTCGATAAGCCGCGCGGCGATTTCCGGCTCTGAGGTAACGCGCATGAGATCGGCGAACCAGCGTTCCTGTTCGTCGCTCGCATCCGGCACGAACATCGTAGCGAACAACTTGCGGAACGCCGGGTTCTCCTGGCCCCATCCGAGGCGCACGAGCTCGTTGAGCGCGCGATGCTGCCGAGCGGTCTGCTCACCGCGGTGCTTCCAGCCATGCGCGAACGCACCGTATAGCACCAGGTGCGAGACGCGTTCGGGGTGGCGGATGGAGTACTCGACCGCAACGGCGCCTCCCTGCGAGATACCGATCAGGGCGAAGCGGTCGACGTGTGCCGATTCCACCACCGCTTCGAGGTCGGCTACCTGCGCGGCCAGGGTCAGATCGGCCACGTCCCAGTCCGAGAGACCGCAGCCACGGGCATCGTAGCGGATGAGCCGATGAGCGCTTGAGAAAAACCCGAACCAGTGACGCCACACCGGGCTCTGCCAGTCGAACTCGAGGTGTGACAGCCAGTTCGCCGCCTTCACGAGCGGCGGCCCGGTACCAGACTCCGCGTACGCGAGTCGCACCTCGTCGACGCTACGGGTGAAGCGGATGGTCTGGTGCAAGGTTGCGCAATAATACTCCTCGCTTGCACAGGCGTACTGAATCGGCGGTCGCCTGTCATAGCTCGCTCGAAACCAGAACGAGCAGGAAGGTGACGGCGTATAGTGCTCACGGCTCGTAGCTCTTCTTTTTATCTGTCGACGCGTTCGACGTGATTCGCGTCCGCAGCTCGCACGCTGCTTTGACAGCAGGGCTGCTTCGGAGGGAGTAATGGCATTGTATCGACGATTCGATGACACTGGACTTGGCGTGACCGAAATCGTGGCGGATCATCGCCAGGCAATGGAGCGAGCTGAACACGAGCGCGCGGCAGTGCGGCTGCGGGCGCTGGAAGCTCAGAGCTCGGCGGGCAACGATCCCCAGGTGCGAATCACAACCTGGGAGCGCCTGCATGCACTTTCATTGCCGCGGACGCCAGAGCACACGCTCGTCAAAGTGATCGCAACACAAACTCACTTGACGCTGGATCAGGTGCACTTGGAGCAGCAACGCCGCGCAAGCCTGGTGGCGAAGTAACGCATCTTCAGCAAGCTCGCTGTGGATTCCCGCGCCAAGACCATCGTGCTCGCGCGGGAGGGACATTCGTCCTTACCCGACCCACCGCAAAATGAGTCATCTGGCTCATGCTCCGGCCTGGTCACCCTCCTCAGAATGCCGGCCATTCAACCGATGCACTGAGGAGATCTCACATGAATGCTGCCATCCAGACGTTGAACGAGGCGCTCACTGACACCGCTCGCTATGCCCGTTGCATCAAGGCTTCCAAGAAGGCGCCCTGGGAGATCGATCGCGATGTGCTGCGCGGCCGCGAGTTCGACTTCAGCCACAAGTTCCTGCCAGATGGGCTCTCAAAGGTCGACGAGCTCGCTTTCCTGACGGAAGCCGAGAGGCGCTCGCTGAGCCAGGTCCAAGGGCGTACCTATGCCTACCTGTTCGGGCTGGTCGAGCGGTTCATTGGCGCGAAGATCCTCGACCAGTCGCGCGAACACTATCTCGGTGACCAGGTGGCACTCGAGGCGCTGGTGCGCTTCGGCGACGAAGAGCTCAAGCATCAGGAGCTCTTTCGGCGCGTCGAGGCACTCATCTCCCACAAAATGCCCAGCGGCTACTCCACTGTCGCGGACCCGAACGAGGTTGCGCGCGTGGTGCTATCGAAGTCCACATGGGCCGTGCTCGCACTCACCTGTCACATCGAACTGTTCGTGCAGAGCCACTACGAGCACAGCATCGACCAGGATGCCTCGGTCTCGCCCCTCTTCAAGGACATCTTCCGTTTTCACTGGCGTGACGAATGTCAGCACGTGATTCTGGATGAGCTCGAGTGGCGGCGGGTCGATGCCCGGCTGACGCCCGAGGAGCGGGATGCCGCGGTCAGCGACCTGATCGACCTCGTCGGCGCAGTCGATGGCATCGTGCAAGGGCAGGCCGCGGTGGATTCCGCGTACTTCCTGAGGCTCTGCGATCGCAACTTCAGGGATGACGAACAGCACGCGATCAAGGATCTCCTCGTCAAAGCCTACCGCTGGCAATACATCGTCAGCGGAGTGCAGCACCGACACTTCGGTCGGCTGCTCACGGAGTTCACCACGACGGCACAGATGCAGCGAATCCAAAACGCACTCGCCCCCATCATGAATTGAGGAAGGCGGCCGGGGAGTTGCCGCTACGGGTTCGGCGGGGGCCTGATCTGCAACAGCAGGTCAGGCCCGACCGATATCTGCCCGGAGAACGGTCCGCTGTGTGAGGCAATCAGCACGACTGAGACAGCGACTCCGGTTGCGAAGATGCCCATCGCGATGGCCGCGGTGGCCCGGTTGTCACTGTGCACGAGCCCTATTGCAACCAACGCGCACAGGGCCTGTAACAGGACACTGGCCCATTTGACCCAGTTGACAGTCGACTCGCTGACGATGATGCGTTGACGGCGTGCGTCGAGTGCGTTTTCCAGCGCGACCACAATCTCCCGCTGCGCTGCAATCTGGCCATTCGTGTGCGGCTCAAGAGCTAGGGCCAACTGCAGCGCCTCCGCCAACGCGACCGGGACCATCGTCAGCGCCGCGCGGCGCCGAGACATGGCAGGCCATTCGTGGGTTGCGGCTTCGTCGATCTGACGGCGAATGAGGCTCGTCATGCGCGCTTGCGGGTCTCCCGGGAAACTCTCGATGAGCATTACCACCGCGCGCAATGCGCTGGCCTCGCGGCTCACCGCCGCCTGTGCCTGATCGAAATCCCTCCAGACCTGTGCTGCGAGAAACGCCACGAACAAGCCAAAGATGATCCCCAGCGGCGGCAGCATGCCGGGCGACACGGCTTTGAATGCGCGCGCGCGCTCACCCTTCGCAGCGGCCATGATCAGCGCGTAAAGACCGCCCGTGGCCACGTACGTGGCGAGGAAGACAACGATCGCCATCCACGCAACTGGAAGGTTGTACATCCACTGGCTCACATGTACCTCCGCGCCTCACGACGTTGATCTGCCTCTAGTGGGCGACACTCCCGCCAGTGGACCATGCTCGCAGCGATCGCTGTCGCCAGGCGATGCGCTGGTCATTTCACCCCCCTCCTCACCCGGACACAAGAGTCATGGCTAGGCGTCGCGCCCGGATCAGGCTGCTGGCGATGCTTGTCGCTGCTTTGGTGGTTTGCCCCGTCGGTGCCGAGACCCTCGTGGTCAGCGCCGCACGCATGCTGGATGCGAAACCCTTGAAAACATGGAAATTCTGCGCACCGCCGCAACGAGCCTTGCAAAACTGTGACGTGCTTCACGCCCTTTGCCAGCTTATGTCGCTGGCCCGGGCGCTATGCTTGCCCGCAGTCATGATCGAAACGCCGGCCTGGCGTCGCTTGGGGTTGGGGGAAAAGCCGAGTGCAGGTTAGGCCATGGAGGGTATATGGGACAGGCCGCGCTGCACTTCGTTAAGGCGGACATTCGAAACCAGGAAGCTACCGGAGACGATCCGCATAGCGACTGCACGCCGGTCGAACTCATGGGTGACGACCATCTGAGCGCTCGGCTCCATTTCGAGCTTGACATCGAAGGAGAGCCGCGTCGCGCGCATTTCGTGGAGATCAGGCAAGCTGAATCGGGCGACGTTGAGCTCCATGTGCCGCCTGATCAACCTGTACCCATTTCGCACGACCAACTTCAGCAGGTTAGCGAAAACTATTTTCGTCGAGCGCTTTCGGCCATTGAACACACGTATGGCAGTGTCGGGTTTGCTGAATCGGAGATCCGCAGCATCGAAATGGGGAAGTGGTACACGGTAGATCTAAGCTCGTGAGAGTCGCGGCCGCAGTAATTGCAGCCACCTATTCCTTGAGCGTCCTGAGCAATGCATGGAACCGCGGATCGTCGCGGATGGGATCCAGTTCCGGGTCGTTGTCGAGCCACGTGCGAGATGTCACGGAGCCCTGCAGGAACGCGAATGCCTTGTCGGTATCTCCCACCTGCGCATAAAAGCACGCGACGTTATAGCGCGTGGTGGCATCGTCCGGATCAATCGCAACGGCCCTGTCCGCCCAGTCAACCGCTTTCTCGCATTCACCAAGATTATCGAGCGCTGCCGTCGCGAGAAAGTACGCGCGTGCATTGTCCGGATAGCTCTGCAAGTGACTTTCCGCCAGAGCCACACCACGGCGCTCTGCCTCGAGCGCCTTAGCTTCATATCCAAGCTTTCGATAGACGGGCGCCGCGATGAGCGGTGACTGGAAATCGTCGGGGTCCACCTCCGACGCCTTCTCGAAAAGCTCGAGTGCTTTTTCGAGCGCGCCCTGATGGAGCGCCGTTCGCGCATATTGATACCAGGCGTCGAAGGAACGTGGGTTCTGCGTCACTGCGCACTCAAACTGCGCTGCCGCCTCGTCGTATCGCTCCTGGGCCAGTAAAGAGACGCCGCGGGCCGTATGTGCCTCAGCGAGGCCGGGAGCCAGCTCCATCGACCGGCAGCTTGCCTCGTCGGAGGACTGCAGATCGGCCGCACCCCCCGAGTAATAGATGGCGAGCGAGGCGTGGGCCTTCGCCAGGCCAGCCCAGGCCTTCGCGAACTTCGGGTCCAGTTCGGTTGCGCGCCGGAACATGTCGATCGCGAAGCGGACACTCTTGGGACCAAAGCGATGCAGGAAGTTCAGCCCCCGCAGGTAGAGCTCGTAGGCTGAGGCATCCCGTGTCGTGGCATGTACGGCATCTTGCGGTAGCAACCGCAATTGCAGCGAGCTGACGATCTGGCGTGCGATGTCGCTTTGGATCGCGAAAATGTCCTCGATCTGCCGGTCGTAGATTTCCGACCAGAGCTGCGTGTCGCGGCTGGTCTCGACGAGCTTTGCGGCAACGCGGATGCGCTCGCCCGACCTGCGCACGCTGCCTTCCAGCACGTGCGAGACCCGCAATCGCTCAGCCACCATCGCAACGTCCACGTCCTTCCCCTTGAACGCAAAACAAGACGTTCGCGAAGGCACACGCAGATCTGCCACCCGCGCCAGCGCGTCCAGCAGTTCCTCTGCCAGGCCGTCGGCAAAATATTCGTGGTCATGTCCGGGGCTCATATCCACGAACGGGAGAACGGCGAGCGACCGCTGTTCGCGGGCCTCCAGATGTGTCGTAGCACCGATTGGGACCGGCGCAGTTTCGATCCGCCGATCGATCGGTGTATCGGTCGAGACCGCTTTCTTATTGTCGCGCCCGATTCCGGACGGCGTCAGCTCGAATGCCCACGCCAGCATCAGCGATATCGGGAAGCCAGCGATGACGAGCGCCACCACGAGCGTGACGGTCCATTTCGGCAGTGTCAGGGCGGGGAACAGAACGTCCGCTGCCTGGATGACCCCCCAGCCCACGACGACGTACACAGTCGCAACCTTGACTACGTTGCGGCGTCGCAGTTCGATGAAAAATTCGCGCATTTAGCCCTCATCAGACGCAGGGTCCAGAAGCCACGCCAGCGCATCCTTTTCACAATCGAAGACATGTCCCATCAGTCCTCGATTTCTGGCGACCGTAACCTCAAAGTTTTCAGGGTCCACCATTTCAGGTCGCACCACCATGGCCAGCTTCATTGTTGAACCGGCCGCCTGGGCGAATGCCTGTCCCCATGTGTACCGCTCCAAAGTGTCTGGACTCTGATGGCCGGTCCAGTTCGTCGTATCGATTAGCAGGTTGTGCATCCTTTGTTGCCGAGCAAAAGTGATGGCGTCTATGACCTTGCCTGCCGCCTCCGCCAAAGGGCCGTGACCCGATAGCCGATAACAGCAGTAGCCCTCCATGACCTCGAAATGCTTTGGCGCTTCCATATTCTCCTCCGCGGCTGCGCAGCGCACGGCCGCGACGTCAGAATGTCCGCCAGCCGCTCGCCCGGGCCAGTTTATTGACGTGGACGCTACTCGCGCACGTGTACCGCAAGGACCTGCAGTCACCCGACACGCCAACCTGGGACTTCGAAAAGGAAGCCTCGATCCCGCCACTTGGTTCAAGCGGTCCAATCGAGTCAACGGGTTAGCGCCGTCGCGACCGAACCTGTCCCGAACCGGCTACCGAACCCTGCCGGTGACCTTGCCCCCGACGACGGCGCTCCAAGACGACCGCCAGCTGCCGTCGATGCGCGCGCGAGGAGGAGCATTCCTCCTGACCATCCACGCCTCGCTGCATGCGAGACTCTTTGGCGACATCCAGCATTTTACTTGCGAGCAAGGCCCTCAGACCGTTAAGTTAAGAGCGCTCCGGCACGGGGGAACCCGTGCCGCTGGGTTTTTCGTTGCCACCCCGCGATTGCAGGGTCATCTGCAATCCAGAATGACTATCCGCGCGAGGCATTGCCCGTGGCCTTGCCGCGCTTCGTCAAGGAGGACCTGGATCGTCAGGCCTGTACTTGGAAACCGTCCAGCGCCTCCGCACTCGGACTGCGGATCCGGCTGGCGCATCAGTTTTCCCTTAGGCGTTTGAGACAACAAGAGGTGAATGAGATGAAGCGGCTATTCGCAGTATTAATGAGCCTGGCGTTGAGTTCGATGTTCGGCTCTCTGGCCCTCGCAGATGATGATCCGGCCGAGTGCGCGGCAACGCTCAAGTTGTTCCAGGATGCCGGCGAAAGCGCCGGCTTCTTCAAGAAGAGTTACGGTTATGCGGTCTTCCCGACAATCGGCAAGGCCGGACTCGGTATCGGCGGCGCCCACGGCTCGGGGTGTGTCTATGAGAAGGGCAAGCAGGTAGGCACGGCCAAGATGAACCAGGTGAGCTTCGGTTGGCAGGCGGGCGCACAGGGTTACAGCCTGCTCGTCTTTTTCGAGGATGACAGGGCATTCAAGGAGTTCACGTCGGGTAACTTCGAGTTCGGGGCGAAAGCCAGTGCCGTCGCCATAACGGCGGGAGCGTCCGCCGGCGCAGGTACGACGGGTACGTCCGCCGGCGCAAGTGGCGGAAAGAAGGATGCGACGACCAAGACCGCCGGCTATGAGAAAGGCATTGCCTCCTTCTCGATCATCAAGGGTGGGCTGATGTACGAGGCTGCGCTCGCCGGCGCCAAGTTCAAATACGACCCGCTCTGACCTCGTTGTTTTCGCGCACAGGCGTGCGCATCTGGCGGTGAGCGCCCCGGTACTAGCAAACCGGGGCACTCGCCGCGGCTCGATCTTTCTCGCCCGCGATCTGAGGCCCGAGGATTTCGATTCGGCCCTCCCACGCCGGTCCGCCGTAACGGCGGATCCGGCGTTCATAGCAATCTGTGATCCACGTCACAACCGGCCGCAAAGTAGCGAGCCGCGCGGCGGCTACAATCAGATTATGAAAAATGTGTCCCCCTTCGACACATCCTCCTGGGTTGCGCTGCGCTGGGAGCGCGGCAATCGCTACTACCGCACGCACCTGGAACAGGACCTCTGGGGCCACTGGATACTGACCAGAGTCGTCGGCAGGAGCGGCGCATCCCGTGGTCGCTACATGACAAGTTGGGTCGCTTCCCTGCAGGACGGCTTGATCACACTGGGCGCTATCGGCAAACGCCGCCGCGAACGCGGCTATCGTCTGGTGAGTTGAAGGCCAGCTGCAACAAGCAGCCAGTTGTCGACGCGAATGATTCACTGCCTGGTGAGCATCACATAATCGATGGCCGTGGCGAATCCGCTGCTCGCGTTGTTCTTGCCGGTCACGCTGAACCTGAACTCTTTGTTGCCGGACGTGCGGTAGGTGACATTGCCCAGGTTGACCTCTGAAAAGGCGAAAGCGTTGCTGTATGCGTCCTGCTGCGCGCCGACCTTGGTTCCCGCCTTGTAGAACTGCCATCGTCCCAGGTCGGCACCTTTCCCGAACCTGATCTTTACGTTGTACACACCGGGCGCAGGCAGCCATGCCGAATACTGGATGTAGTCGCCGACTCCGCTCAGCACACCGCGACTGTACTTCTCGCCGCTCGCCCAGACGTCGCCCACGTATTCATGACTGTCACCCGACGACACCGTTGCCGTCAGATCCTCCACCTCATACTTCTCGCCATCCACAACCATCTTCACGACTTCGCTTCCCGCAAGGAGAAAGACTCCCACGCCGAAATTGGAGCTGGACTCGTACGTCACCTGCGTTACAGGTATCGGCTGCTGGTGCACGCCCTGTACGTATCCCAGTTTGCCGTCCGGATGCACGGCCGTCGTCACCATGGCGTTCCACGCCTTTGCTACCACCGGTCTGTAGGTGGATTTGCTCAACAGGCCGTTATTGATGCCCCAGGCCATCCCATAAACGAATAGTGCCGTACCGGTCACCTCCGGACCGGGGTAATGGGCCGGGTCATATAGGCTCATATTCCAGAATCCATCCGATCGCTGAACCGCCCTGAGCGCCGCGCTCATCTCCCGGACCGTGGTGACGTATTCTGCACGCGCCGGATCGCTCGCCGGCAACTGGGGAAGAATGCGGGCCAAGGCCGCCAACGCCCAACCGTTCCCGCGCGACCAGAAGATTTTACCGCCGCCCGGCGTTTTCTTGGCGGGATAGATATAGCTCGGGTCCCGGTAATAGAGATGCGCCGAGGTATCGTAAAGACCCAGCGTGGACTTGGTGTAATTGAACAGCTCATACAGGCGATCGAAGTAACTGTCGTTGTGGTCCAGCTTCCCCATCATGGCAAACGCGGGCAACGCCATGAATTGCGAATCCACAGAGAAATAGGCGCTGGATGTCACCTCGGCCAAGCTCAAAGCGGTCTGATCCGCAATCTCTGCCCGGGTATCGGCGATGTGAGCGACAGGAGAAGCAGCATGCGCGGCGAGCCAGCTCTGCGCAGCTGCCAGGCGATTGTGCCGGTTGGCGGCGATTACACCTCGGTCCAGGATCCAGCCGTTGTAGTTACCGAAGGTCTCGGTGTACCCCAGCGCAACGCCGCTCTTGCTCGCATCGAACAGAGCCATCATGCCGATGTGGTAAACACCGTCATCCCAATAGGCCTCGACATTAGCCGGATAGCGAGTTTGGGCGTAGTCGGCCACCAGGCTCATCACTGCCTTGACTTCACTCTTCGAAGGCAGGAGTGGCGTAGCACCGCCAGCGGTCGAGTGATAAGCGAACGCTCCGGCTGCCATTGTCCAAAGAGGCAGAGAAGCAAACGACATTGCCTTCATGCTCTGATAGCTCCTTACCCCGCCTGATCTCCGGGCCTGCGGAGAATACCGAACTTATCCCGAACCGGGAGGCTGCAAGCGATGAGCCAGCGCCTTGATACAAGAGGCCTGGCAGGAGCAATCTAGCGTATCACCGCGGAGGATGGATGACTTTCGCCCGGCCCCTGCTTCTCGCCTTCATCGCCGCGCTATCTACAACAGACTTGCCGGCAGCCACGACTGCGACAACGCAAGCAGGTACTGACGGCGCAGCGAGCGCCCTCTTCCCGCAGCAGCGTGACATCGAGGGCTTTACCCTGACCATTCACGCGCCACAGGTGCGCAGCTGGACGGAGTTCGAGCATTTCACTTCGACGATTGCTTTCTCTCTGACACCTTCCGGCCAGACAGCAATGGAGTACGGGACCGCAACGGTGGCCGGAGACACAGTCGTCGATATGGACAAGCGCACGGTGACGATCCGCTCGCCAAGAGTGACGGACGTGACGTTCGCGAAACCCGTCCCGGCCAACTATACGGCTGCGGTCATGGATGCGGCCACCCGCGAGTCGATCGACGTGAGGCTCGATCTGTTCCTGGCTCAGCTCGCAGACGAAGTTCTGCCGCAAACCGCGCCCGCCGGCTTCAACACATCGCCTCCACCGATTCTGGTGCGCTCAACGCCGACTGCCTTGCTGTTCGTGAATGGCGCGCCTGTGCCATCGGCAGTCCCGAACACAGGCCTCGAAGTCATCGTGAACGCGAACTGGCCGCTGTACCGTGATGCCACAGGCAGCGGCATGTATTACCTGCTCTCAGGCGATTGCTGGCTCACGTCCGGCAAGCTGGATCAGGGCTGGAAGGCGGCGACGACGTTGCCAAGGGGATTTGCCTCACTTCCGTCTGGCGAGGAGTACGCTACGGTCCGCAAGGCAGTCCCGCTGAAGAACTGCACGCGCGCCCTACCACAGGTCGTGTTTGCCGATCGTCCGACTGAGCTCATAGTCACCAAGGGCAAACCCGCGCTCGAAACCATCCCGGGCACCAGCGGATTGGAGTGGGTAAAAAACACCGAAAGCCCGCTCTTCAAGCTCGAATCGAATTGGTACCTCCTCGTTGCGGGACGATGGTTCACGACGACAAACCTCGACCAAGGCGCGTGGGCGTATTCGAAGGACCTGCCGAAGGCCTTTTCTGCCATTCCGGAAGATCACGCACGATCGGCTGTGCGTGCATCCGTGCCGGGGACGGTCGAGGCGAAGATGGCGGCGCTCGAGGCTTCGGTACCGCGAAAGATCAGGATCAGCAAGGGCAGCCCGCCTGCCGTCGACGTCACGTATGCAGGTGACCCGAAGTTCGAGACGATCCCGGGCACGCAGGTCGCTCGGGCCGTCAACAACGGATTCGATGTGTTCCTGTACCAGAATCGGTTCTACCTGTGCTACGCCGCCGGATGGTATGTGGGAGACTCTCCGATCGGTCCGTGGGCTGCGACGGCCGACGTCCCTGCGGCGATCTACGAGATTCCGCCTGACTCGCCGTCATTCGCGGTGACGGACGTCAAAGTAACCGGCTCCTCCGCCGATGACATCGAGTATTCCTCTACCGACGCATATGCGGCTGGAGTCTTCCTCGCGTTCGGTGTCGCCTACTACGGGACAGGCTGGTACTACCCGCCCTACATTCACGGGCCGTTCTATTACCCGTACTGGGGGTCCTACGGCCATGGCAGCTGGTACAACCCGACGACTGGCCGCTATGGCTCGCGCTCCGTCTGGTACGGACCATACGGCGGCTATTCGTTCACCCAGGGCTACAACCCACGAACCGGCCGCTACGGCTACGTTGAAACAGGATGGGACGGCGACGAGTGGGCGAGCTTCGGGGAAACCTACAACCCGCGCACGGGCATCGGCACCCAGACCGAGCGTTACTACGACCAGGATAAGAATCGCCTCGACACCGAGCGCACGGTCGAGCGCGGGGACGAATGGGTGCAATCGGAGCGCAGCACGGACTTCGACGATCGAACGACGACGGTCGAGCGCGAGACATCACAGGGTGGCAGCAGCGAAGTGCAACGGTCACGCGAGGGCGGCACCGTCTCGAGCGAACGCACGGTGACATCGGGGGATGGCAACACGTACACCATGTCGGGCGAGCAGTCGCTGGGGCGCGGCTCCAGCACGATCACCGGCGCCGATGGATCGATCACGACGGACACCGTGCGCAATGACGGCCGCAGCGCCACCGCCATCGAAGGCAGCGGCGGCGGAAAGGCGCTTTCGGTGTCGGGCGAGGGTCCCGGCCGAACGACCGTTGGCCAGAGCGGCAGCGGCGACACGTACGCCGGATACAACGGCAACATATACAAAAAGACGGACAATGGCTGGCAGCGCTACGACAATGGCCAGTGGAAGCCGGCGGAGTCCTCGCCCTACGTGCCACGCGATCGCCCCTCCCCACCCACGGTTGCACCTGCAGTCCCGGCGGCCAGTACTCCGGTAGCCCCTGCTACGCAGGCGCGCACCAACGATCGAGGAAGCGCGCAGCGGGAGTCGATCGAGTCCCGGGAACGTGCACAACTCGAGCGCGACTACGCGGCGCGGCAGCGCGGCGACCGGCAGTTCCAGCAGCGCTCATCTCGGGGCGGAGGCTTCAGGTCGCGCGGGAGATGAAAGTTTCAGCGGCCAGGCACCGCCCAGTGGTCGCGCCCTATCCAGGTTAACGCGCGACGAGGCCTTTCAGCGCGTGCCAGAATCCTGGAGTGGCCAGCGGACGGACCCGCTCACGCACGGCGCTGCGAAGTTGGTGCAGGTGGAAGGACGGTGTGTCGGTCAGCTGCAATTCGACCAGGCGGACACCCGGAGTCGCGATGATTTTCCGCGCGAGCGACTCGAGGTCGCCGGCGACGGGAAAATAAGAGCATCCGACGGCCTCTGCTAACGCCGAGTAGTCCGGATTGCGAAGCCCGACTCCCGATTCGTAGCCAGACCTGGCCACCTGCTGACGGCGGATCAGGTTCAGCCGTCCATCATTGAAGACAACGACCACGAGGTCGATGCCCTCACGGACGGCCGTGAGCAGCTCTCCGGCCGACAGCGCCAGCCCTCCATCTCCAACGCACGCTATCACGCAGGCCTCCGGGCGGGCCAACGCTGCTCCGATGGCACCCGGCAGACCAAAGCCCATCGACTGAAAGTCG
>Ga0310904_10000095_pt1 | contig 18111 bp, 14 predicted proteins | sample C48D1metaG_FD_203746 | JGI IMG/M metagenome (GOLD analysis project Ga0310904, IMG submission 203746) | Lab incubated soil microbial communities from West Virginia University Organic Research Farm, Morgantown, WV, United States - C48D1 | ecosystem: Environmental > Terrestrial > Soil >... | reverse complement strand
GATGCGACTCACCACTTCGCGTGCCGTGCCAAGTTCGTCGGCGAGCGTCTGGTGCGTCGCGTAAAGAACGGGGCCACCGGAGATTAGCAAGTCGGCAAGTCGTTCGTCCAATCGGGTTCTCGCCATCTCCTCGATCAGGGTCATCAGAAAGCAGAGACGCTCGGCAAAGACACTGAACACGTCGTTGCGGAACCCGGCATGGTCGTCGACCAAGGCTCGAAACAGTGCTTTCGGCAGAGCGGCGCCGACCACCTGACCGGCGGCACGCCCCGCCGCAGGGTAGAGAACGTTGCCAAGCAGGCAGCTCACCGAGAGCACACAGAAATCACCAGGTCCGAGCTTGTAGAGCGGCATGGTGCGGCCGGACGGCAGCGGCTTGACCACGCGGACCGTGCCGGAAAGGAGCAGCGGCAACGCCGCGCAGTTGTCGCCGACGTTGAACAACTCATGACCATCGGTAGCACCGACAGGCCGGAGTTCCGAGTGAATGCGCGCGAGCAGGCGCGGCGGCAGCTGTGTCAACGACGGATAGGCGTCGAGGATCCTTTGATGTTCAATCAGCATGACGTGCTGGTGGCAAACGTCGTACCGCGTAAACACCCCAACGATCGTTGTGCCTGCCGCCTGCCCTGATTTCGGCGTACGTAAGGATTTACGTGTCGCCTCTCGCGTCGCTAGCGGGTCGTGCGTGCACTTGCCGTGTCCGAGTACGGAGACTCGCCGAATTCATTCACCGCGCGGACCCGATAAGTGTAGGTCGTTCGCCGCGCGAGTGATCCATCCGTGAACGTTGTAGCGGTTCCCGCGATCGAGGTCACGTGAGCGAAGTTCGTGCAGCCGGAGCCAACGCATCGCTCGATCTGCACGGCAGTCTGTGGCACTGTCCCGTTTGCCCACCGCAACTCGATTGATCTTTGATCGCCGGCCTTGGCGCTGAGAGCGGCAGGTGCCTCCGGCGGCACGCCGGTGGGCGGTCCGACGACAGGACGCCAGCACGTAATCAGCGCGTCGTATCCACCCGTCGCGCACACGTCGCCATTGGGAAGCGCGGCGCCCCACACCGTCGCCATCCGCGCGAACGCTTCCCAGAGCAGTGTTCCATTCGGACTGTACCCCGCCGTCACGCCTGGTATGAACCCGCCTGGCAGATTAGGTCCACCTGGTCCGGTCACCACCGCGGTGCCATCGGCAAGCGTGAAAACAGCCGCGGGCACCTCGTTGGTATTCAGGCCACCATCGCGAACTGCCTGCCAACGCAGCGTGCCTGTCGGTTGGAGCGCTACCGTGTACCAGTCAAGGAAGCCGCGATTCGTCTGGCCGGTGACGACGACGTCGCCGCCGGGAGCCAGCACCATCCTGAGTCCAGCGGCATCGCCTGCGTCTGCCGGTTTCAAGTCTCTTCGCCAGAGTCGCGTACCCTTGATGCGATCGTAGGCAACTACCGTGAGCCAGTACGTCAAAGCGGGCGTTCCGGCGCCGGTGAAACCTTGCCCCGTCACGTAGACACGAGTTGCGTCGACAACGATGTCTCTCGCAGTAATACCTTCGCCGGCGGTAACCAGCCAGCGCCGCGTTCCTGTGACAGCGTCAAACGCTGCAGTAATCCAGGTGGCACCCCCGACGATATTGCCCGTGAGGACGATGTCGCTGCCGTCCGCGCTCAATGCGGCCGAAGTAGCCACGTCGTTGGCAAAGAAGCCAGTCGAGATCTGCTGCGACCACAGGAGTGCACCCGCCGGATTGTGTTTCAGCAGCCTGATGTCCTGTCCATCACCGATCGAGTTGAAGGCGAGATAGGAGTTGCCGGAGTTGTCGACGAGCAGACGTCCGACAGCGGGCTGTGTGCCGGCCAAGTCCTGTCTCCACAGCAGCGTGCCATCGGACGAGTAGCGGACCATGGTGACGCTGATCGGACTACCACGAGAGGTCACGTTGTGGCCGACGGCGACGAAATTGCCGTCGGGCGAGGCGGCAATCCAGTCACCGGTAAACGCTCCGATAGCAGGAGTCACGGTACGACGCCACCGGAACGTCCCGTCGCCCGTGTACGAAGTGACCGCGAGGTCGGTGCTCAACGCGGGTCCGGACACGACCGCCACGTTACCAGTTGGGTCGACGGCCATCCTGGTGGCCTGGCCGGTACTGGTCGTTCCTGCATCGAGCCCGCCCGCCGTCCACAACACCTGTATCGTTGGTGCAGCCATGATTGCGGCGGTGCAAATGAAAGCCGCAACCACACTGGCGATTGACGCTCTGGTCCATTGTTGATGTCTCATGATGCCACCTTCCTGACTGTCCGCCAGCGTATCAGCCGCGAGTCGGGCCGTCTGTAACCTCAGTCACCGAGATGAAAAAACCGGGCGATACGCTACGGCGGCGGACTAATCTATGCGCCATGCGCTCGATCAAACTGATGGCCATCGTCACCGTCACCGCGCTCGTCACGCTGTCGTCGCAGCCGATTCCGCAGGACACCGGCGCGGTGGGCGCGTGGCAGAAGATCAACAAACTGAAGACCACCGCGAGCGTGCTGCACGGGACCGCGCATCCGGATGACGAGCATGGTGGCGTCCTCGCGAAACTGAGTCGCGGTGACGGCGCTCACGTAATGCTGCTGACCCTCACCCGCGGTGAGAGCGGCGACAACGCGATCGGTCCGCAGCTGTTCGACGCTCTCGCGCTTATCCGCACTGACGAACTGTTGACTGCCGACAGGTACTACGGCGTCGACGAGCAGTACTTCTCGACGATGATCGATTACGGGTTTTCCAAGCGGCTGGACGAAACCACCGAGAAGTGGGGTCTCGACAACGCGTTTCGCGATGTCGTCCGCGTCATCCGCATGACCCGGCCGTGGATCGTCATGTCGCGCTTTCAAGGTAACGCGCGCGACGGCCACGGGAATCATTCGGCGGCCGGAGTGCTCTCGCAGCAGGCGTCGGAAGCAGCCGGCGATCCGAATCGATTTCCTGAGCAGATCAAGGAAGGACTGCGACCGTGGTCACCGTTGAAGGTCTACATGGGTGGGGTCCGTGCCGACGAGAACTGGACTGTGCGGATCGACAGCGGCGAATACAACCCGGTGCTTGGTGATTCGTACGGCAACATCGCGGCCTTCGGTTTGAGCTTTCAGCGGTCGCAGAACGGTGGTCGATACGTTGCAAGCGCGGGACCGAGCTACTCGTATTACACCCGCACCGCGTCGCGCGTGACGGCACCGGACAAAGAGAAGTCGATCTTCGACGGTATCGATACAAGTTATGCAGGCCTGTTCAAGACGCTCGGTCATACCGCTCCCGCCAACGTCGATGCTGCGCTCGCCGGAATCGATGCTGCGGTCGCCCGCGCGATCTCGACGTTCAAGTTCACCGATCCGGCGTCGGCCGTTCCCGCGCTGATCGAAGGACTAAGGCTGACGCGCGAGGGCGTGGCGAAGTCGGCCAACGAGCCTGATGCGCTGCACGTCCTGCGCATCAAGGAACGGCAATTTGAGGATGCCATCACTTCTGCGCTCGGCGTGGAGGTGTCGGCGTTTGCCGATCCGAGCTCGAAGCCGCCTGCTCCCGACAGTGGCCGCGGCGGAGGCCGCGGCGTCGTTCCGACGATGACCGCGCCAATTCCCGGTCAGACATTCGGCGTCAACGTGCGTTTCACGAGTCGAGGGACCGTGCCCGTAGAGCTCAAGAGCGTCCTCCTGACGCCGACACCGGGCTTCACGCCCACGGCTCTAAGCAGTCAGCCGTCGTCGGGAACATTTTTCTTCGCGATCAACGTCGCGGAGAACGCACCAATCAGCACCAGGCCCTACTTCAGTCGTGCAGCGTTTACAGAGAATCGCTACACCCTGTCGGATCCATCGATGTTTGGACGGCCGTTCAGTCCGCCACCGTTCGTCGCGATCGCGAACTACACGATCAACGGCACCGAGGTGCAGACGATGGAAGTCGTCAAACGTCGAGAGCCGAACCTGCCGTATGGCTACGTCGTCCGCGAAGTCAGGACGGTGCCACGGCTCGCCGTGACGGTGTCACCGATGACAGCGGTGGTTCCTTTGTCGTCTCCCACGCGGACGGTCGACCTGGACGTGACCGTGATGCACAACGCGAGCGTGCCGACTAACGGGCAGGTGTTGCTGACGCTGCCATCCGGCTGGACATCGACACCGCCGCAACACACCTTCGCTTTTCAGCGGGCAGGGGAGCGCACCACGTATCGGTTCAAGGTCGCCGCCAAAAATATCGACGCGCAACTGCGCGACGTGGTTGCGGTCGCGACGGTCGACGGCCAGCAATATAAAGAGGGGTACGAGCTGATCGAGCCGCGAGACCTCGAGGCTCGTTACCTCTATCGACCTTCGATCGCGAAGGTCCGCGGTGTCGACGTGCAGGTCGTGCCGAATCTGAAAGTCGGGTACGTGATGGGCATCGGCGACCAGGTTCCGATGGGACTGCAGCAGCTCGGTGCCACGGTGACGCTGCTGAGCGAGCGCGATCTTGCGACGGCCGATCTGGCGGTCTACGACACGATCATGACCGGCACGCGCGCGTACGCTGTGCGCGACGATCTCAGGACCTATAACTCGCGGCTGCTGGACTACGTGAAGGCCGGCGGGAACATGATCGTGCTGTACAACACATTCGAGCTCGTGCCAAACCAGTTCGCCCCATTTCCAGGCGAGCTTTTGGCCAGCGCCGAGGAAGTGTCGGAAGAGGATTCACCGATCACGATCCTTGCGCCCACCGATCGGTCGTTCACGTGGCCGAACAAGATTACGTCGGCCGACTTCGACGGGTGGGTCGAGCAGCGGGGATCGAAGTTCTGGACGACGTGGGACAAGGCCTACACGCCGATGATCTCGACGTTCGATAAGGGTCAGCCGCCGCAATCAGGGGGATGGCTGACCGCACGGTACGGCAAGGGACACTGGACGTACTTCGCATACGCGCTTCATCGGCAATTGCCGTACGGTGTAGCAGGTGCGTACAGGATTACGGCGAACCTGCTGGCGCTCGGCAAGGATCCCGCTAGATAAAGGGATCTTGTCATTCACAGCGTCGCCCGGCGTATCCTGAATTCGTGCCGACGATCGCTTCTCCAGGCAAGCTCGTCGACGTCGGGGGATTCCGGCTTCACATCCATTGTGTCGGCGACGGATCGCCATCGATCATTCTTGACGCGGCGCTCGGGGCCTCCTCAGTGAGCTGGTCGCTGGTGCAGCCGGAGCTCGCCAGGCTGTCGCGCGTTTGCAGCTACGACCGCGCCGGGTTCGGTTGGAGCGACGCCGGCCCGATGCCGCGAACCGCGGGCCGCATCGCCGATGAATTGCGCGCGCTGCTCGATCGCGCCGGCATTCCGCCACCGTTCCTTCCCGTTGGACATTCATTCGGTGGCCTGGTCGCCTTGATCTTTGCCCACCGGTTTCAGAGCGAGACTGCCGGTCTGGTTCTGGTGGATCCGGCACACGCAGAAGACTGGGTCAAGCCGGCCCCGAAAGAGCAGGTTCTCATCGATCGCGGTGTGCGGTTGTGCCGCTACGGTGCGGTTACTGCGCGCCTCGGACTGGCGCGCGTCGTCGCGGCGCTCGTGGGTCTCGGTCAGCTTACCCTCGCGCGCGGGTTGGTGAAAGTCGTCAGTCGCGGCGGACTCTCGCAGCAGGACGAAGCGATTCTGGCGCCGGTCTGGAAGCTGCCACCAGAAGTGCGTCCGGTGCTCTCGCAATTCTGGACGAAACCGCAGTTCTTCGAAGCACTGGGAAGTCAGATTGAGTCGATATGCGAAAGCGCTGCGCAAGTCCTCGAGGCAACTGCGAACGGGTTCGGCGATCTGCCACTCATCACCATCTCATCGACCGATCCTGGAGACTATCGGGTACGACAGCAGAACGCGGTGGCGAAGTTGTCGACGCGCGGCCGTCACATCATGGCGTCGAACAGCGGTCACTGGGTGCCGCTTGACCAGCCGCAGGTGGTTATTGAAGCGGTGAGAGAGGTTCTTCGCAGTCGGGATACGCCCTAGCTTTCGCCCGCATCAGTCCTCTGATCGGAAGGTTCTGAAAGACGCATCCTCTTTTCGGCAGTTGTGTGCGTACTCGCGATGTGACTGCGTCGACCTCAGCTTCTCCGCCTTCCGGGACCTCGCGACAAGCCGGCGTGTTACCCTTCGATGGATATGTCTCCCATCCGCCAAGGCGGCGCGATTGCCGTCCGTGACACTGCCGAAGGACACGAGGTCCTGCTCGTCCGAGCGAAGAGGGACCCCAGACAATGGATTTTCCCGAAAGGACATCAGGAAAAAGGAGAGACGCTCGCCGAGACTGCAGTCAGGGAATTGAAGGAAGAGGGTGGCGTCGTTGGCGAAGCGGTCAAGTCCGTCGGTGTTTCGATATTTCGATCTGGCGACGAGGATATCGAGGTGACCTACTTCCTGGTTCGCGATACCGGCCGACGGAAAACAGCGGAACGGGAAGTTGCGTGGCGGAGTTTCTCTGATGCGGAAAAGCAGGTGAATTTCGACGACGCCCGGCGACTGTTGGAGAAGGCGCAGCAGATATTGCGATCCGCCAAATGAATGCCGCCGACATCATTACGGAAGTCCGGCAGTGGGTCGACCAATCCACTCGCGTCGTCGTACTGACGGGTGCGGGGATCTCCACCGAATCCGGGATCCCGGATTTTCGGGGCCCGCAGGGCGTCTGGACGAAGGATCCGAAGGCCGAGAAGCTCTCCAACATTCATTACTACATGGCCGATCCGGACGTGCGAAGACTCGCGTGGCAGGGGCGACTGGAACATCCGGCCTGGACGGCGATCCCGAATGCAGGACATCGCGCACTCGTCGAGTTAGAGCGGCGCGGCAAGTTGCACGCGCTCGTGACCCAGAACATCGATGGACTTCACCAGCGCGCCGGCAATTCCGCGGATTGTGTCGTTGAAGTGCATGGCACCGTGCACGATGTCGTGTGCATGCAATGTAGCTGGCGTGGACCGATGAAAGACGCACTTGATCGCGTGCAGGCCGGCGACGCGGATCCCGCGTGCCTCGAATGCGGTGGCATCCTGAAGAGCGCCACGATTTCCTTCGGTCAGGCGCTCGTGCCAGAGGTCATCGATCGGGCGATGCAGGCTGCGACCAGGGCCGACCTCTTCATCGCCGTTGGCACCAGCCTGCAGGTCTATCCGGTGGCCGGAATGGTGCCGCTTGCCAGCAACGCGGGAGCGCGAATCGTCATCGTCAACGCCCAACCGACGCCGTTCGATGACATTGCCGATGCTGTGATTTCACGAGCGATCGGGGAGGTTCTCCCGCTTATCTGCAACAGCATCAGATTGGTTTCCTAGCGTGGCGAGCATGCGCGAATCCGCCCGCACCTTTTCGGCGATCTCCTGTCTGCGATCGTCCTGCTTGAACCGGTTCGTATCCAACGTCGCGCCATGCGCGACGAGCACTCGCACGACCTCGTAGTAGGTCTCGCGATCGGCATCGTCATCCGACCACGCCCATGCCCCGAGCGCGGCTTCGAGTGGTGCCACCTGATCTTGTGCGTGTCTGAGATTCACGTCCGCGCCCGCTTCAAGCAGGAGCCGGATGACTTCGACACGCCCACCGTAGACAGCCCAGGGAAGGCTCGATCGCACGTCCGGGTCGGTGCGCACGTCGATCCCTCGCTGCAGGAAATAGCGGACGACGGGTTCGCGGCCATATCCACAGGCGTAGACGAATGCGGATTTCATCTGGCGCTCGGTGGCTGGCGGTTTCAGCCCGCCTTGTTCGTCAAAGCAACTCTGAACAAACGCAAGATCGCCGAGCGCTGCGGCGCTTTCGAGATCGAGCGGCGCGCCGCGACCAATGAGGTATCTCGCCGCGCCAGGTTGACCGTTGGCAAAACAGCCGGCAACGACGGAGTGCCAGTTCCCGGCTGCCGACGGCTGATCCATGCGTGACCCGCGATCGAGGAGCAGTTCGAGCAATGGGATCTGCACACCGGCGCGCTCGGGATGGATGCTCGTCGCCGTCAGCCCCAGAGTCGTCGATCCGCCGGAATAGGCGTCGGATTCGGCGTTCACGTCTGCGCCGGCATCGAGCAGCATTCTCGTGATCTCGACGATGTTCTTCGGCGTTTTCTGACGAAAGTCTTCGATTCCGTTCGCCGAGACGTAGTGGAGAAGGGTCGATCGGTGATCGCGTGTCGATCGTTGGTGCGCGAGGTCTGGGCGCTGGCGAAGCAGGGTCGCCAGCATGGTTGCGTCACCATTGACGATCGCATCTGCTGCCGCTTCGAAGTCCGAAACCGGCGAGTGAGCGCGCGCGAGTGCCTCGATGTGCGCGGCGAAATTCGGCCAGCTGGTGAATCCGTGTTCGCGGGCAATGAAGAACTGCGTATCGGTCAGGCGGCATTCGCTCTTCGGTTCCTTGTCACGCCACTCGCGCCAGCGCCGCTCGATGTGAGCTGCCTGGCGATTGATGTCCCGCTCGACCTTCACGGTGATTTCCTGATCACGCACCGTGGCAAGTGCGCTGACCCAGCGCCGCGCCCACTCCTGGACGGCATGTTCATCGCTCGATTCGCAGGCGTGCTTCAGGTCCTTGGCGAGCTTTTGGTACTGATCGACATCGGGATGGGGCAGGAGGGGTAGAGCGTCAGACATACGAATGCGCCCTTACTGGGCGGCAATAAGTATACCGACGGGACTCACCGCTGGGGCTCAGGTCTTAGGCGACCTGAGCCCTAAGCCGTGAGTCCTATGAGAACGGATTCTCGTCGGCGCTTGGTCCATAGATCGACGGCACCGGCACGCCAAGTTCGCGGAGGTAGACGGACAGCTGTCCGCGATGGTGATACCAGTGGTTCAACATGATCGATCGCAATAGTGACGCGCGTGGCATCGACAGGACTTCCTGACCGTTGCGCTTGACCCGCCACGTGCCGTTCAACGTCGCATCATCCATCTTGCCGAGCAATTGCCTGGCGGTCGCGACGCTCTTTTCGAGCGCAGGAATCAGTTCCGCGGCGCTTGCGGGAACCGCATCTTTGAAGTCCGGTGCTTGAATCTCCGATTGCGCCGCAAGTTTCGCCACTTCTCCCGGCGTACCGGCGACGTGCAATGCCAGTTCACCGAGGGTCCGCGATTTGGGATGCGGCCGCCATCCGAGCTGATGGTCTGGCACGCGTTCGAGCACGCGTCGTGTGGTCTTCGCTTCGTGTTCGAGTTCCTGAAGGAACGAATCAATCATCGCCATGGTTCTGCCTCCTTAACTACGCCGCCTCAGCCCTTTTTCGAACTGCTTCATGCAAGTGGTTCCACCCCTCGCTCAGGCCGGCGCGATGGTCGTCGGGAATGAGGCCGAACGCAGTGTGGCGGAACGTGATCACCGTCTCGCCGCCAACTTCCGTCAGCCGGTATTGCAGGTTCGACGTCACCGGATACGACATGAACAGTGGGCCGCAGATTTCGAGGAGTGTCGGTTTCTTGATCGCCTGGACCACGCCCCAGAAATGACCGTTGTCGCCCCCGAGATCACGGAACCATCGTCCGCCTGGCCATGCTTCAAGCGTCATCCGCATCGGAGTGCCGTCAGGCCCGGCGTTGAGCGGTCCCATTTGCTCGAGAAGCGCCGCGAAGGTTTTCTCCAGTGACGCGCGAACGCGAATTTCCTGGTTGATGTTCAGGGTCAAGTTCTCGATTGCACTGTCAACAGCGACCATACGTATCTCCTTGTTTACTTTGGCTGGGCCTACTTGCGTTCCGCCTGTTCCTTGATTCGTTGGAGCTGGTTGCGCCACAAGCGTTCGAACATACCGGCCCATTCGTGCAGGGGGCGGAGTTCGGTTGCGTTCGTGCGGTAGAGGATTTGTTTGCCGCTCCGCCGCGTGGTCACGAGTCCGACGTCGCGCAGCACTCGCAGGTGCTTCGAGACGGATGGTTGTGCGAGCTCGAGCGCGTCGACGATCTCGGTCACCGATCGCTCGTCACCGGCGATGAACTCGAGGATCGCGCGTCGCTGTGGTTCAGCGACGGCGTTGAATACGTCCGAGCTCGTGGCCGCGCGTGGCATATCCCAATCATATTCCTATGTGGGAATATGTCAAGGGCGACTGCGTATCCCGGTCCCCCACAACGGATCCCGGTAACCGCGCGGGGCTACGGGCAGCCTGGCCGGACGACTTCGAAGGCCGTGACGCGAAGTGTTGGATACGAGGCGGATTGGGCAGGCATCGAGGACTCCTGGCTGCCTGCGCCGACAAATACGCGCGCCTTGCCCATCTGCTTGCTGCGAGTTGTGCTGGAGGCGTTTGGATTCGACGTCAGCACGCCGGTGACGTCGAGCACCTGATCCTGATGCTCTTTCTGAATGATCTGAAGCAGCTTTTTCTCACCCGTCAGGCGATACACGACCGCAGTCTCGCCGCCGCTGACGGGATCCATCTTCTGACCGTGTAGATCCTTCAGCAACGACCCTGAGACGCAGCCTCGGATGACGAGCGTGTCCCCCTTCTTCGAGGGAGGAACGGCGCCGTCTTCCGGCTTCTGCGCCGCAGAGAGGCTCAGACCGAACGCGATCGCGACGATGAAACCGCAGACGATGCTTCGCATGAGTAACCCCGAGTCGCGGTCAGGGCAGGCACCTGTGATGATAACGAATCCCGTAAAAGGTGGCTGGCACCTTTCCCAGAAAGGTGCCAGCCACCTTTTTGTTTCTTTTTGGTCGATTTAGCGTCCATCGACGTCGGCAAGTTGTTGCAGGTCAAGGGGTTTTGACGGCGGTCCGCAGGTATGCGACGAGGTCGATGATTTCGCGATCCGTAAGCCCGTCGAACAGACCCGGCGGCATCATCGAGACCGACGTCGTTTCGCGTGATTGGATGTCGGACTTCCTGATCACCGGGTCCTCGCGTCCGACGACGCGGAGTGTGAGCTGCTGATCGGTTTCGGAGACGACGTTGCCGGAGAACGTGCGGCCATCGCGCGTGGTGACGACGACCATCCTGTAAGCGTCGGGGACATCGCCGTTCGGGTTGAGCACGTTCGAGAGCAGATACTCCAGGTTGCCGCGGTTCGAGCCCGTGAGATCCGGACCGATGTGGCCTCCTTCGCCATACATCGTGTGACAGGCGCCGCAGGTGCGCAGGAACACGCCGTGACCGTTCTCTGCGTTCGCGCTCTTCATCGCTGTGTCGTTCAACAGACCTCGATATCGCGTGTAGGCGCGTTCCTCCGACGCATTCTCGTCGACCGGGCCCCAGACGTCAGCGAAGCGTGCGCCAACGAGCCGCCGGACCTGACGTGCAGTGTGCGGAGGAATTGCCCGCTGCGGGATGACCTTTGCGGCAAGTGCGTCAGTCAGCATCCGCGCATAGCGCGCGCGTGACGCCAGCGTCTGAATGGCTGCGGCCTTCTCGGCGGCGTTGAAACTCGCATACCTTGTGATCAGCAACTTGCCGAGCGGCTCGTCGTCGAAGGCTGCGATCGCCGTGATGGCCTCGATTCGAAGCAACTGATCGTCGAGCAGCGCCGGCAGCACCGGGGCCAACTGCGGGCGCCGTTGCAGCGTCAGCGTCTGCAGCGCCCGTCGACGCTCATCAAGCGTGGTGGTCGAATTACCGACGGCCTGCAGATTCGCCGCGGTCGCATTCGCATCGCTGAACTGACGATTGATATCTGTCGCCAGCCGACTCGTCGCAGCATCACTGCGTTGCAGCCGTGCATATACCGCCGGCCATGTCGATGGTGCGACGACGTCGTAGCGAGCTTCGAGCCCGTCCTTCATGCCCTCGAGCATTTCGAGTTGGGTCGTCGCCGACTTGTCAAGCGCGGTGACGACGGCATCGAGCGCGTCGGCATCGACCGCGCGCCGCGCGATAAAGCGGGTCACGACCGGGATGCGGCTGCGCGACGCATGATCGAGCGCGAGCGCAGGATCGGTCGCAACCAGCGGCTCAACACCGAGCCAGATCATCTTCGGCAGGTTTTGATCGGCGGCGTCTTCGACATGCGTCATCAATTCCGAGGCAATCGCCCAACGGGCCGCGGGCTTGATTCGCTGAAGAGCAGAGGTGAGATAGAGTCTCACGATCGGCGATCGATCCTCACGCGCCATGCGCGCGAATGTTTGCAGCGCGATATCCGAGGGTGACTTGTCCTCGCACAGAAGTTGAATCGCCCACGCCCGGACGTATTCATCGCCATCGGTCAGTGTCTGGACGAGCGCATCGGGCGTCCACTCGCCGGTTACCTGCAACGTCCACATCGCGCGCAAGCGGTGATCGGGATTGCCTGGAGAACGAAACATCGCGCGCAGGCGCTCGCGGGCTGCAGGTGTGAGCGCCCCCTTTGCCGCGCGACCCTGGAGAATGACCCGCGCCCGCCGCGCATGCCAGTCGCTTGGACTCGTTTGCAGGTTGACGAGTTCGACATCGGTCAGCGCACGCAGATCTCCATACCGGCCCGGCCAGTCGGCCGCCAGTGACTTCGCCGGGGCCACCCTGAAGATGCGTCCCGTCTCTTTTTGGAGGACATCAGTGCCGCAGATATCGTTGTCGTGCCAGTCGAGCACGTACACGGCGCCATCGGGTCCCACTTCGACGCTGAACCCAATCCACTGCGCATTGTTCGCCAGCATGAAGTCGTCGCCGTGATGAGCGCTGAACCCGGATCCCTTCCGCTCGAGGACGTCGGACAGCAGCGCATGCTCGTGAATGTTCGCCATGAAGATGCGTCCTTGCTGTGACCCAGGAAACGCATCCGACTGATACACGCGCGCGCCGCCGTGCGCCGATCGATGTCGATGATCGGCAATCGTCTGGATGTCGCTGTAGACGTATGGGTTGAAATGCTGCCCGCCCTGGCGGTGATAAATGCCGCCGGGAATCACGTGGAAGAGATGCGGGATCACGCACGCGGTGATGAACAGTTGTCCTTTCGCGTCGTAATCAATGCCCCATGGATTACTGAATCCGTGCGCGACAACCTCGAAGACGTCCTTCGTCGGGTGATAACGCCACACACCGCCGTTGATCTCGACGCCGTCACCGGAGAGCACCTCCTCGGGAAACGGATCGTTGCGGTCATAGAGACGCCCTCTTCCGACCGGCTTTCTGACCTTGGATGACGTCGCATACCCCTGCAGCCCATACAGCCAACCATCCGGTCCCCAGTGCAGGCTGTTCACGACCTCGTGGCGATCCCGAATGCCCCAACCGGTCAAGCGAACTTCAACGTTGGCGATATCGGCTCTGTCGTCGCCATCGCGATCCGGGATGAACAAGAGATTTGGCGGCGCGGCCACGAATACGCCGTCCAGGCCAACCGCAAGAGCGGACGGAAAGATGATGCCGTCGATGAAAACCTTGCGGTTGTCGGCGACTCCGTCGTGGTTGGTGTCTTCAAGAATCACGATGCGGCTGTTTCCAGCGCGCGAAAACCCCTGATTGCGCGATTCGTAATCTCGATTCTCGGCGACCCACAGACGTCCGCGATCGTCCCAGCAGAACGCCATGGGCTGAACGATCATCGGCTCGGCCGCCCACGCGTTGACGCGGTACCCGTTGACGACGGTCATCTGCGCGACGGCTTCGTCAGCGGTCAGGAATTTGGCGTCGCGTCCTTCTCGTTGCGCGACGTTCCACAACGCCGACGTCGCATACGCCGATCGATTGCCGCTGTATTCCGCCCACGCGCTATCCATCCGCACATCGTCCAACGCGCCCGTGTAGGCGCGGACCTGATAGCGAACCGTTTCGGTGTTCCCCTGTTTGATTGCCCAATTGCCGCTCGCCGATCCCGTGGAAGCGATGCCCGAGCGACGATCGACACGCCAGGTCTGCGGGTATCCAGCGTTGTCGGGGTAATCGAAAATGGTGACATGCGCTGGTTCGGATCGACCCTGCACCGGCAATGCCGCGTCGATCCACATCGCGCGCTGGCCGGCGGCGCGCTCGTTGCGCTGGCGAGCGGCATTGACGACGTCTCCGGGTGTGCCGTTGCGTGATGCGAATGAGAGCATCAGCCCGGCGGTGTCGTCTGTTGACGATCTGGTTGCGTTTTGAGCGGCGCTGCGAGTGATCGTCACATCCGTGTGCGCCTGGCCGCGCCACTCGAGGCTCAAGGCGAACGCGCCGTTTGCTTCCCGCATCGACCATCGTGCTGTCTCGGTCAAGACGGGAGCGCCCGACTGATCGAGCAGGTCGTAGACCGTCTGCCACCGCACCTCCTCGCCTGCGGCCTGGGTCACGTCGACCGACACGCGCCGCCAATACTCGCCACCGGAGTTGTGGAAATAGTCGCGTCCATTGAGATTCGTGAATGCCCAGAAGAGGCCCGCCGGCCCGGTGATGACAGTTCCGTCTGGAGCGGCGAGCGGATGAATGTAGGGTCGTGCCTCAGCGCCGGCGTGCTCAGTGAGGATGGTTGTGCGGCCGCCGGATTTGTATACCGAGATCGTATTGGTGCGGGGATCGTGACGAACCGTCAGTGCCGGCGTCGCGGTCTGTTCAGCCTTCGCTCGCGACAACGAGATCCGCGCGCCGACCATGGTGATTGAGATGAGAAAGATGCTGAGGGTTACGCGCGAGGTGATTTGAGGCATAGGAGATTTACTTAACAACGATCGTTTTTATATTTACGAACTCCCGGATTCCATAAGGGCCAAGCTCACGACCATAGCCCGACTCCTTGATGCCGCCGAACGGCAGGCGCGGATCGGAAGCAACCAGACTGTTGACGAACGTCGACCCCGCCTCCATCCGCCTCGCGACGCGCTCGCCGCGTGCTTGATCCTTGGTGAACACGGCACCACCAAGGCCGAACACGGAATCGTTTGCGATCCGAATCGCGTCGTCTTCGTCGCGCGCCGCGATGATCGAGGCGACCGGACCGAATAGCTCCTCCTCGTAGGCCGGCATTCCCGGTTTCACGTTGGTGAGCACAGTGGGCGGGTAGTATGCACCGTCGCTCTCCGGAATCTCGCCACCGAGGAGGAGCGTGGCACCGCCTTCGATCGATGCGACGACCTGGTGATGCAGCGCGTCGCGAAGGTCGTGCCGCGCTTGTGGACCAACATCCGTTCCCTCAGCCATCGGATCGCCCATGCGCTTCGATTTCATGACCTCGACAAAGCGTTTGGTAAATGCGTCGAGGATCGGTTGCACGACGATGAACCGTTTCGCCGCGATGCAACTCTGCCCGGCATTGATCAGCCGGGAGTTGACGCAGGTTGTCGCTGCTGACTCGAGATCCGCATCTTCGAGCACGATGTAGGGGTCCGACCCTCCCAGTTCAAGGACGGTTTTTTTCAACACGCCGCCGGCCTGCGACGCTACCGCTTTCCCTGCCGGTGTGCTGCCAGTCAGCGTAACGGCGCGCACCAGCGGATGCTCGATGACGGCTTTCACGTCACGGCTGCTAATGAGCAACGTGCGAAACAGACCGGACGGGACCCCCGCGTCCTTGAACATCTGTTCGATTGCCAGCGCGCAACCGGGAACGTTCGACGCGTGCTTCAACAGACCGGCGTTGCCCGCCATCAGGGCTGGAGCCGCGAACCGGAACACCTGCCAGAGCGGGAAGTTCCACGGCATGATGGCAAGGACGACCCCGAGTGGTTCGAATGCGACGTAGGACTTGGCGTTTTCGGTCTTGACGACGTCGGGCGCGAGGTGGGATTCGGCGAAGTCTGCGTAGTATTCGCAGACCCAGGCGCACTTCTCGACTTCGGCCACCCCTTGCGCGAGCGGCTTGCCCATCTCGTCGGCCATCAGCGTCGACAGATCGCCCTTGCGTTGGCGGAGCACGGCCGCGGCTTTCTTGACGAGGGGCGCGCGCTGCCGGAATGGAGTCGATCGCCACTCTTGCCAGGCGCTGTGCGCCTGGACAATGGCAGCGGCGGCGACCTCAGTCGTCATTTCCTGATAGGTTCGTATTGGCTTGCCGGTGGCTGGATTGACGGACGTAATCGCCATCTTCTCAATATAGCTGTGTGGAAGGAACCGAGACAGACCGATAATGTTCGCGGTTAGTGGATGAGATCATTAACCGGAGGGATAGCCCGCGCAACGTGCATTGTCGCTGCCACTGCGAGCGTCGTTTCGCTCCGCTCAGTGCGCGTCGAGCCGGTCAATCAGGACGGCACAACCCGCGTGATCATTGAAGCAAATGGCCCGCTGCCGCAGCCGAGCGGCGAGGCTCTGGCCGATCCGCCTCGTATCTACCTCGACTTCGCCGACGTCCTCCCGCCTCCAAGTATCGATGCGATTTCGCACCCAGCGATCGCGAGGGTGCGTGTTGCCGAGCATAGCTCGAATCCCCTGGTGACGAGGGTGGTCCTCGATTTGATAAGAGGGGCGCAGTATCGAGTCGATGCCTCGGCGCGCGCCCAGGGGCGCGTCGTGGTGATCATCGGCGCGGGCGCGGCCGCCAGCACGAACCTTTACGCGAAGCAGGTGTCGGCCGCACTTGTGCGGCTTCAGGCACTTAGACCGTCGCTCCAGGCAATCGATCGTCGCGAAGAGACGATTCCCGGCGATCTGGCGGCTACAGCGACAGAGTTCGACGATGTTGCAAAACTCTTGAACGGAGTCAAACCGCCGTCGTCACGTGCGTCGACGCACGCGCTGCTCGTACGCACGTGCACACTCGGCGCCCGTGCCGCGCGTTTGCGTCAGACTGCCCGTGCGAACCAGGATGTGGCATCGAGCTGGGACGCGGCATCAGCGGCGGCCGGAGCGCTGATGATGTTGGAAAGGGCGAGTGGTGATCTGATGAGAAAGTAGCCGGGAGTTATAGTCCGCGCCCGGCCTTGTGAAAATTGTCGAGCGCCCAATGCCAATTGGTGCCCACCGAGCGGCCCACCCATACGCCGAGTTGCTCGACGAAAAGCGAATCACGAAGGATCGCGTCGCGCGTGCGAGTCGCGACCGCCTCCAGATTGAGACGGGCGGGCTGCGCCGACTTGCCGCCGCCGATCACGTACTCGCCGATGGTTGTTCCGACGATGCCGCCGAAGACAATGAAGTACAGCGCCGCGAGGAGGACCATCACCGCAAAGAGCGGCCCTGCTGCCGCGCGATCGAGCATGCTCATCGGCAGCCCTATCGCGACGGTGCAGGTCACAAGGACGATGAGTCCGAAGGCCATCGCCGCCGCGTCGATCGCGGACGCGACGATCACTCGCCAGTCCGGCACGGTCGATGATGGGCGTTCGACAGGTTGTGAAGGCGCCGACACGGTAATTCCGTTCAGCCGTCGCATCGCGTCGATCGGATCTTCCACTGACGGCAGGAACGGAGCGCTCAGACGAAGAATCTCGTTGACGTTGAGATTCAATGCTGCCGCATACGCGCGCATCGCCGATCGGGCATATATCCCCGCCGGTAAGTCAGTGAACCGTCCGGCATCGATGGCGCGCAGCCACTCTGCGCGAACACCGCTTCGCTGCGCCATGGACTCGATCGTCAGGCCGCGCGACATCCTCGCCAGCCTGAGCCGTTCGTGAATTAACTCGTCGCCCACAACAACCCCCTAAAGTTGCCTATCGGCAACGCGGGAGGGCGACATTAGGGGCTGTAAAGCCTTGAAAGTAAAAGGGAAAATGGAAAAGGTAAAAGGAGAGGATCTAGTGAACCAAGGAGTTGCCTCGGGCTAAGGCTTGCACGGTACGCGTCAGTTGGCCGGGCTCAAATGGTTTCGCGAGATGGAGGTGAAACCCAGCCGCGAGCGCGCGGCGGCGCTCGTCGTCGCGGGCGTGCGCGGTGACCGCAGCGGCAGGAATGGCGGCGATACGACCCGCAGGTGACGAGCGAATCCGGCGGATGAGCGCATATCCATCTTCTTCCGGCATCGCGATGTCGGCGAGCAGCACATCCATTTCCGACTCTTCGAGAATCTCCATCGCCTGCCGCGCGTTCTCGGCAATCGAAACAGTCGCCCCGGAATCTTCGAGCGCGTGCGCCATGACCTCGCGGCTATCCGACTCGTCATCAACGACCAGTACGCGGATCCCGTCGAGGCGAACGGCGCCGTGGGCTTTCGGCTCTTCGACGGCCGCGGTGTCCGGCGAGTCGACTCGGGCGGACACCACTGGCAGTCGGACAATGAACGTGGAGCCGCGGCCCGTGCC
>Ga0310904_10000093_pt1 | contig 18140 bp, 17 predicted proteins | sample C48D1metaG_FD_203746 | JGI IMG/M metagenome (GOLD analysis project Ga0310904, IMG submission 203746) | Lab incubated soil microbial communities from West Virginia University Organic Research Farm, Morgantown, WV, United States - C48D1 | ecosystem: Environmental > Terrestrial > Soil >... | reverse complement strand
CAAAGCGGAGGTACATCGTCCACAATCATGACAATTGGGCGACCGCTATCCTGAGCCGCGTTCCAGGCGTGGAATAGCTCTTCCTCGTCATGGCTTTCGGCATCGTCGAACAAACGCCCCCCGACACGAGCAACGAATGCACGGGCAAGCAGCGATCGGCCCGACCGTCTCGGACCGGTCAGCATCGTCGCCTTGACCGGCCACAGGCTCCAGCTTCGAAAATGGTCGAAGGCCGCGCGGTTGGCCTCGGACAGGATGAAACGGCTGGCATCCTGGGCTTGCGGCCAGTCGAGCGGCAGCGCGATCTGGTCCGCCTGCCTGGTCACTGGGCGGGAGCCACTCCCGGTGCTGCGCCCCTGGTCACATAAAGCACCCCGCCCCGGTTCGTCACCGCCCAGCCGCGCGACGACAATGCCGAGCCAAGCGCCGCAGCATCGCCGCGGAAATTGACGGCAAGGTTGGCGTTGCCGTTGGGCAAGGGAGCCTGGGTGACCCAGATCACGCCAGCAAGACCGCGAATCTGCGCAATCGACTGGGCGACTGCGGTGGCATCACCTCGCTCGATCACCAGCACCTGCACCACCGTGGGTGCGACAAGAACCTCTGTTGGCGCTTCCACCTCTTCCTCCTTGGGCGGAGGCGGCGGCTGGATGATAAGATCGGGATCGCCCCGAACGATGCCGGCCGCCAGCGCCTGGGTGAAGATGTCGTCCAGCCGCTGGACGCCCTCATTCATCATCCTTGGCAGATCGTCACTGTTCCTGGCGGTAAGCTCGAAACTTCCCAGCGTTCGGCCGTCGGGTCCGAACCGGCCGATAAACAGCGCCTTGCTCGGTCCGCCGGGATAGAGTCGGTCCAGTCTCACCTCTGCAACCAGGATGTTTGCCGCGCCATAAAGGTCGAGCACATTCCTCCACCATCCACGGCCCGGCCGCCTGGTCTGCGCTGCGTTGACCAGAAGCGGATCCACTCCAAGGCCGCTGACGCGGACATAATCGATCGCGCTTTGCGACGTTCGGAATTGGGCCCAGGCCCGCTGCCACGGATTGCGAATTTCGACGCTGGTCGCGGCACCACCTGATACCAGCACCGGGATCAACAACATCGGCGCCGACCGGCGAACCTCACCAGCAAGACCCAGCAGTTCGCCGGCTCGCGTGCGGTCGAACAGCAGGCCAAGCGTGGCAATATAGCGGTTGGGTCCAATCTGTTCCCGTTCGACCACAATCGAGCTGACCAGATTGTCCAGGGTCGAATCCGACAAATTCGGAGCCTGGCTTGCCGGCTGCTTGTTCATCTTGGCCCAAAGCGCCTTGAACCCTTCGCGTTGAGCGATCCGCCAGCCGGCATAGCGAGCGGAATCTGCGTCTTTGCCTCCAACGTCCACCTTGATTCCGCTGATTTCCAAGGTTCCGGTGCTGTCGACCGGCAGGATTCCGCGTTCCCCGCTTTCCATTTGCGCGACCAATGCCCCGCCCATTCCGGCAAGGGCGAGCAGGGCAGCAGCGATGATGACGGCAGGCCGACGAAGAAACATCTGCGCGCTTTTGGCGACAATGGCGTGGAAATCCAAGTCAGATATGGCTAGTCGCCCGCCGCATGACGCAAAAGCCACTCACTTATGCCGATGCCGGCGTATCGATTGCCGCCGGCAATGCCCTGGTGAAGGCCATTGCGCCGCTAGCGAAAGCGACGGCCCGGCCCGGCGCCAATGCCGAGCTCGGCGGATTCGGCGGCTTTTTCGACCTCAAGGCGGCGGGCTATGAAGATCCGCTGCTGGTGGCCGCAAATGACGGGGTTGGTACCAAGCTCAAGCTGGCGATCGATTTTGGCAAGCATGACGGAGTCGGCATCGACCTGGTCGCGATGTGCGCCAACGATTTGATCGTCCAGGGCGCCGAGCCGCTGTTCTTTCTCGACTATTATGCCACGGGGAAACTCGACAACCAGGTCGCTGCGGCAGTGGTTGCCTCGATCGCCGAGGGATGTCGCCAGGCCGGTTGCGCGCTGATCGGCGGCGAGACAGCCGAAATGCCCGGCATGTATTCCGACGGCGACTATGACCTCGCCGGCTTCTGCGTCGGCGCGGTCGACCGGGCCAAGGCGCTGACCGGGACCCGGGTTGCGCACGGCGACGTGATCCTCGGGCTCGCCAGCTCGGGCGTCCATTCCAACGGCTTTTCGCTGGTACGCCGCCTGATCGAGGTCAACGGCTGGAAGCTCGACCGCCCGGCCCTGTTCGACCAGGAGCGGCTGCTTGGGCATGCGCTGCTCGAGCCGACGCGAATCTATGTGAAAAGCCTGTTGCCATTGGTGCGCGAGGAAAAGATTGGCGCGCTGGCCCACATCACCGGTGGCGGACTCCTGGAAAATATTCCGCGCGTGTTGCCGGAGGGTGCCCATGCGGTGGTCGAAGCGGACAGCTGGTCCCTGCCTCGCCTGTTCGCCTTCCTCCAGGCCGGCGGCGCGATCGAACCGGGTGAACTGGCGCGGACGTTCAACTGCGGCATCGGGATGGTGGCGATCGTCGCGGCGGAAGATGCTGCCGCAGTGACCGAGCAGCTGGAAGCGGCGGGCGAGACGGTGCATCGCATCGGCCGGATCGAGCCGGGCGAGACCGGCTGCACGGTGAGGGGCAGCGCCGACACCTGGAGTGCGCTCGAAGACTGGTCGGCAAGCCACCATGGCTGAGCGGTCGCAGGTCGCGGTGCTGATTTCCGGCCGCGGCTCGAACATGGCCGCGCTGATCTATGCATCCCGAGCCGACGACTGTGCCTTTGAAGTGGCGCTGGTCACCGGGGACAAGCCAGATGCACATGGCCTTGAAATCGCCAGCGCGGAGGGCGTGCCGGTTCACCCGCTCGATGCCAAATCGCTTGGTGCGGGCTATTGGGACGAGCTTCAGCTCTTGCTGGAGAAGGCCGGAATCGACCTGGTCGCGTTGGCGGGGTTCATGCGGATCATCCCGGACGATTTCGTGACCAAATGGGCGGGACGGATGGTCAACATCCACCCCTCGCTGCTGCCCAAGCACAAGGGCCTCAACAGCCACGAAGCCTGCCTGGCCGCCGGGGACAAGCGGAGTGGCGCGACGGTTCACCTGGTCACGTCCGAACTGGATAGCGGCGACATCCTCGGCCAGGTGGAGGTCGCGGTACTTCCCAACGACACCGCCGACACGTTGGCCGAGCGCGTGTTGGTGGCAGAGCACCAGCTCTATCCGCGCGTGCTTGGCCAATATCTTGGCCGCACCCAAGATTTCGAGTGGATCACCAGCAAGGTGGGCGAACTGGCGCTCACCCTCCCTGAAACAAGCTATCAGACCAGCCATGGCTCGCCCGGCTGGAAGGTTGGGGCGAAGAGCAGCAGCAAGTTCTTCGCCATCATGTGGAACCGGCACCATGGCGAGGAATCGATCGGCGTGCTGGTCAAATGCAGCGGTCAGGACGAGATGGCCCAGCTGATCGAGGCCGAGCCGGCCCTCTACTTCCGACCTGCCTATTATGGCCCATCCGACTGGATCGGCATCGCGCTCGATCGGCCGCGGGTGGACTGGGACCATGTCGCCGCATGGCTGCAGCGCAGCTGGCAGGCGGTGGCCCCGCCCCGCCTGACCAAAATGGCGCGCGCCGCCGACGAATTCTGATCGACGGCCCCTTCGGCTCAAAGTAACTTCGCGCCTGAAACGAGGGGAGCGAAACAATGATCGCCTTGCTGATCTTTGCCGAAGCGGCCGCGATGCCGATGCCGGCCTTCCTTTCCGGTTGCTGGGAACAAAGGGCCGAAGCCGGGCAATGGACCGAGGAATGCTGGACCGACACGCGCGGCGGGGTGATGATCGGCGCAGGCCGTACCGGAAAGGGCGACGTTGTCGAGCATTGGGAATGGATGCGGATCGAGCGGGGTGCCGATGGCAGCGTGACTTTCTACGGCTCGCCTAAAGGTGCGCCCGCGGTCGGCTTCAAGGCCAGTGATGCCGACGGCAAGTCGGTCACCTTCGTTAACGCCGCCCACGACTATCCGCAGCGCGTTCGCTATGTCGCGACCGATACGGGTCTCGACGCCGAAGTTTCTTTGGCGGACGGGAGCAAAGCGGAACGGTGGAGCTATAACCGCACGGCCGGGGCCGCTAAATAACCACCCAACCGAAGTGAGTTTGCCTGTCGATGAGTGAAATTTCCGGAACCGAAGCCAAGAAGCGTTCGAGACTGCGTTGGGTGACGCTCGGCGAATCCATCGCCATTGCCGCGCTCATCATCTCCGGCCTCGGCCTGTGGCGAGAATTTACCAAGCCGGATGACAAGCCGGTCGTGGTCGAGAAGACGTCCTCGATACCGCTGACGCTGCGCGGCCGTGCCCAGGATGAGGGCCGCTCGCTCGAAATCACGCCGGTTGAGAATAGTCACGCGCTGCAATCGCTGACGATCACGGCAGGCGCGTCGAAGATCGAGCTGGGCAGCGACGGCGCCCTTGATGCCAAGACCGTCGAAGATGCGCTCGGCAAATCCGTTGAGAAAGACGAAGCGACGCATCGCCTTCGTGTGCGGATCGAAGCCAAATATGTCGAAGCCGGCGCGGACAAGACCGCCACCGGCTCCTACATGCTTGCATATAGATGGGAGGGAGGCGGCCTGTTGGGCGGCCGCTCGCTCCGGTTGGCCGGGCTCAGCCGTTAGCCGACGATCTCGACATCGTTGAAAAAGAAAGCAATTTCGATCGCCGCATTCTCGTCGCTATCCGACCCGTGGACCGAATTGGCCTCGATCGATTCAGCGTAGAGCTTGCGGATTGTGCCATCGGCGGCGTCGGCCGGGTTAGTAGCGCCCATCACGTCGCGGTTGCGCTTCACCGCATCCTCGCCCTCGAGGACCTGAACCACCACCGGGCCGGAGGTCATGAAGGTGCACAGGTCGTTATAGAACGGCCGTTCCTTGTGGACCGCGTAAAAGCCTTCGGCCTGGTCGCGGGTCATGTGAATCCGCTTTGACGCGATTACGCGCAGGCCCGCTTCTTCCAACAGCTTGGTGACCGCACCGGTCAGGTTGCGGCGGGTGGCGTCGGGCTTGATGATCGAAAAGGTGCGGGTAACCGCCATTGGGAAGCTCCAGGATTGTCAGGGGTTGGAATTGGCCGCGCCCCTAGCGGCTCAGCCCTTCTTCGTCCAGCGCCCGTCTTCCAGCGCCCAATAATTGCGCTCGACGCCATCACGGCCAGCAAGCAATTTCCAGGCCAGACGCGCGCCTTCCAGCGAATCTCCATCAAATAGATAAAAGGCGCGGTCGTATCCCAGGGCCGCCTCGCGCCATTCGCCGTCGGCGATCAGCATGTTGCGTGCAAGATTGGGCGCGTCGGTTCCGGTCGAGAGCAGGATCGGCTGGGCGGCGTCGTCCGCCCCACCTGACAAGCCATGCGGCAGGAAACTGGCCGCGCCCTGGTCCCAGAGCTGACGATCGAGCCTCGCCAACAATGCTTCGTCGTCCGCGACGACCAGCAGCCGCTGCTGCTCGCCCAACAATTTGCCGGCGATGGCGCCAATGACAGTGTCGGGCTGCGCGGTGCCGAGCTGATAGAAGTCGACGCGCACCGTTCCCGATCAGCCCTCGGCCGTGTCGGCGATGTACTGGTCGAGCAGCCGAACGCCGTAGCCGGTCGCGCCCTTGTCGTAGGTCGGCTTGGCCTTGTCCGACCAGGCCATGCCGGCAATGTCGAGGTGCGCCCATGCGACACCGTCATCCACGAAGCGCTTGATGAACTGGGCGGCGGTGATGGAACCGGCCTCGCGCGGACCGACATTCTTCATGTCAGCGATCTGACTGTCGATCAACCGGTCATAAGCGTCGGCCAGCGGCTGGCGCCAAAGCTTGTCGCCGCTTGTGTCCGCAGCCTTGATGAGCGCCGCGGCCAAGATCTCGTCGTTCGCGAAGATGCCGGCATATTCATGGCCGAGCGTGATCACCATTGCCCCGGTCAGGGTAGCGAGATCGACGATTGCCTTGGGCTTGATGTTCTGCTGGGTCCAGGTGATCGCATCACACAGCACCAGCCGGCCTTCGGCGTCGGTGTTGATCACTTCGACCGTCTGTCCAGACATCGTAGTGACCACGTCGCCCGGCCTCTGGGCGTTGCCGTCGGGCATATTCTCGACCAGCCCGCAGATGCCCACGACATTGGCCTTGGCTTTACGACCCGCCAGCGCCTTCATCGCGCCGACCACCGCGCCGGCGCCGCCCATGTCCCACTTCATCGCTTCCATGTTCTGGGCCGGCTTGATCGAAATGCCACCGGTGTCGAAGGTCACGCCCTTGCCGACGAAGGCGACCGGAGCGTCACCGTCTTTGCCGCCGTTCCATTTCATCACCAGCAGCTGGGGCGCGCGGACCGAGCCCTGGGCGACGCCAAGCAGGGCGCCCATGCCAAGTTTGGCCATTTCGTCGGCGCCAAGAACCTGGACGTCGAGGCCAAGTCCCTTGACGCTCTCCTTGACGCGCTCGACGAACGTTTCGGGGTAAATGATGTTGGGCGGCTCGGTGACCAGCTCGCGGGTCAGCGACACGCCGTCGACGACCGCAGCGTAGCGGCTGGCATAGCGATCTTCACTGCCAGGTGCGCCGCCGACGATGATGATGCTGGTGAGAGTCGGCTTCTGCTTATCCTTCAGCTTGGTGCGGTAGCGATCGTAGCGCCAGCTGCGCAGCGCCGCGCCCAGCCCAACGCGAGCTGAAGCGTCGGCATCCAATCCCAAACCCGTAAGGTCAATCACGGCCTGCGTTTCACCAGAAGTCAGGAGCCGCGCGACGGCAGCGCCGCCCAGCTTCTCCGGCGCATCGCCAGCCTTGGCATCATCGCCAGTACCAATCACCAGCAGCCGGCGGCCACCATCGCTGTCGAGGAAGGTTTCGGCCACTCCGCCAGTTTCGCCTTCGAACCGGTTCCGCTTCAGCGTGCCTTCAACGGAGGCCTTGGCGGCGCCGAGGCTGTCGAGGCCAGGCCGCAATGTACCGGCGGCAGGGAGCACCAAAGCGAAATCGCCGGTCGGGCGAGTGTCGGAAAAGCGGATTTCCATGGAATTCCTCAACATGACTCAGGACGAAGTTGGGGCTCCTTAAGCTGTGCACCGCATCATGGCAAAGGGTCGCATGGCCGCCTTTGTCGCCAAAGGCGCATTGCCGCCGTCGACCCAAGGTGCAATAGGCTGGGCATCTACCCTTTTTCGGACCTTGCGGGGCGAGTTGGCAGTGCGATCGATTGGCCTGTGTTTGACGGCGCTCCCAATGCTCCTTTCCCTGTCCGCCACGGCAGTGGCGCAGGAGGCGGTACCGGCGCCAACGGCGGCCCAGCCGGCGGCTGAGCCAACGATCGACTTCAGCGCGGACCAGGTAACCTACGACACCAACGCGGAGTTGGTGACAGCCGAAGGCCGGGTAAGAATGTCGCGCGACGGCAATTACCTTGCTGCGGATCGCGTCAGCTGGGATCGCAACAGCGGCCGCGTCGTCGCTGAGGGGAATGTCGTTGCGGTTAATCCGGCCGGCGATAAGCTGATCGGCGATCGGGTCGACCTCACCGAATCGCTCAAGGACGGCACTGTCGAGAACCTGCTCATCGTGCTCGAAAGCGGCGGACGGATTGCGGCAGTCAGAGGCACTCGGACCGGAGACCAGATGGAGCTGGTCAATGCGGTCTATTCAGCCTGCCCGGTCACAACCGAAACCGGCTGCCCCAAAGAGCCGAGCTGGAAGATTACTGCCGCGCGCGTAACCCGCGATGAGACGACCGGCCGAATCCGTTTTGCGAGCGGGCGTCTGACCATCCTCGGCGTAACGTTACCGCTGCTGCCAATATTCAGCATTGGAGACGGTTCTCAAAAAGGGGGATTTAGCGGCGCGCTCGTGCCGGGCATTCGCCTCGACCACAACAATGGGCTGGAATTGAGCCTGCCTTATTATTGGCGGGTCGATCGCAACCGCGACCTCACGGTAACCCCTCACATCTTCACCAGCTCGGCACCGGCGCTCGAAGCACGATGGCGGCATCTGACGTCGATAGGCGCCTATCAAATTGGCGCATTCGTCACTTACGGCGACATTCCCGATCCTGATGAATTCGACCTCACGCCAACAGACCGAAAAGGGATCCGCGGCTATTTCGAGGCGAATGGACGATTCCAGCTCGACCCGAACTGGACGGTGAAGGGCTCGCTCAGGGCAGCGACGGACAAGACCGTTGCACGACGGTACGACCTCACCCGCGACGACCGCCTGCGCAACTTCGTCAGCGCCGAGCGCATCGATCTGGATAGCTATGTCGCGATCGAAGGCTGGGCCTTCCAGGGCCTTCGGAGCACCGACAAGCAGGAGCGGATTCCGATTGCGCTCCCCGCCATCGACGCGCGCCTGCGCCTCGATGACCCCATTCTGGGGGGGCGCGTCGAATTTCAAGCCAACAGCCTGGCGATACTGCGAGACGAGGGACAGGACACGCAGCGCGCCTTCGCCAGCGCGCGTTGGGACCTCCGCCGGCTGACCAGAATGGGCCAGGAGCTGACTCTTACCGCCTTTGCCCGCGCCGATGCCTATCATTCGGACGAGGCCGAGGAGACGATCGTCGACATCTATCGCGGCCAGAACGGCTGGGAATTCCGCGGCATCGGTGCGCTTGCGGCAGATCTCAAATGGCCGTTGGTGGGACCGTTGTGGGGCGGAACGCAGCGGCTGACGCCGCGAATCCAACTGGTTTTCTCGCCAAGCACCAAAAACCTGGACATCCCGAACGAGGATGCACGGGCGGTCGACCTTGAAGACAGCAACCTGTTCGCGCTCAACCGCTTTCCCGGATATGACCGGTGGGAAGACGGGTCGCGCGTAACCTATGGGCTTGAATGGGCCTATGACCGGCCAAAATGGTCATTCTACAGCGTCGTGGGCCAGAGCTACCGACTCTCACGCGAACCAACCATATTCCCCAACGGCACCGGGCTCACCGGTCGGTTTTCCGACATCGTTGGCCGAACCCGTGTCCGTTATGGCCGCCTGATCGATTTCACGACCCGCTTTCGCATCGACAAGGACAATCTTGCACTTCGCCGGGGTGAGTTCGACCTTACCGTCGGCGATGATCTCACCTACATCCAGGCAGGTTATTTGCGCCTGAATCGCGACATTTCCACCGCGATCGAGGATTTGCGCGACAAGGAAGAGTTGCGCCTGGCCGTTCGATTGCAGTTCCACCGCTACTGGTCGGTGTTCGGATCCACGGTCCTGGACCTCACCGGCAAGGAAGAGGACCCGCTCAGCCTGGCGGATGGTTTCGACCCTGTGCGCCATCGCCTGGGGATAACTTATGAGGACGAGTGCCTTGAGCTTGGCGTGGCGTGGAAGCGCGACTATGAGCGGATCGGGGAGTTCCGCAAGGGCAGCACTTTTTCGATTAATTTCGCGCTCAAGGGCATCGGCCGCTAAGCTTCGGTTCAGCACCGGACGGTAAAGGCAACTTCCTATAGCGTTGGCGACAAAGGGATTTTGAGGGTGGCAGTGAAGTTTTTTAGGGTTTCGGCCCGTCTGGCGCAGACGGTTCCTATGGCAATTGGTTTGGCGATCGCGACCGCGGGAGTGGCGCAGGAGGCTGCGCCAGACGTCGACACCGCAGCGAACCTGAAGCTGCCGGAGAATCCCCAGCTGTTCGGCAACGCACTGCGCGAGGTCGTCAAGGCCATGGTCATCGTCAACGGCGAGGTCATTACGCAGACCGATATCGATCAGCGCCTGGCATTGATGGCGATTGCCAACAACGCGCCAATCCCCGCCAATGAGATCGAGCGTTTGCGTCAGCAGGTGCTCAGCAACCTGATCGACGAAACGCTGCAGATCCAGGCAGCGAAAGCCGAAGAGATTGAGATCACCGATGCGGACATCGACAAAACGGTCGAGCGTGTCGCTGGCAATGTGAAGCAAACGCCGGCCCAGATGGCCGATTATCTGAAGACGCGCGGATCTTCGATCCGTTCGATTCGTCGTCAGATCCAAGGCGAAATCGCGTGGCGCCGACTGCAATCGAAGAAGATCGAAAGCACGGTCAGCGTCGGAGACGAAGAAGTTCAGGCAGTCATCAAGAAGCTGGAGGCATCGAAGGGCGCAGAGGAGTTCCGGGTCGGCGAAATCTTCCTTTCCGCCAACAGCAGCAACGATGCCGAAGTTCAGGCCAATATGGCCAAGCTGTTCAGCGCCCTGCAGCAGGGCGGCTCGTTTGTTGGTTACGCCCGTCAATTCTCGCAATCGTCATCTGCGGCGGTGGGCGGCGACCTTGGCTGGATGCGGCCCGAACAGCTGCCGGATCAATTGGCCAATGCAGTTCGCCAGATGCGCCCCGGCACGATTTCGCAGCCGATCAAGGTGCCGGGTGGATATTCGATCGTCGCGGTGCAGGACGTACGCAAGATTTTGACGGCCGATCCGCGCAACTCCCTGCTGACTCTGAAACAGATCACGGTCAATTTCCCCAAGGGCACAACGCGCCAGCAGGCCGAGCCGACGGTGGCGCGCTTCGCGCAGGGTGCGGCCAACATAGGCGGTTGCGGCGGAGCGGACAAAATCGCGAGTGAGTTCAACGGCGAAGTGGTCGAATCGGACAACGTCAAATTGCGCGACCTGCCAGCAGCGCTCCAGGACATGATGCTGAACATGCAGGTCGGCCAGGCCACCCGCCCCTTCGGATCGATCGAAGAAGGCGTTCGCACGCTGGTGTTGTGCGGACGCGATGTGGTCGATCCGTCGGCGCCGAGCTTTGACCAGGTCTATGCGCAGCTCAACGAAGAGCGGGTCAATCTCCGCTCGCGCCGTTACCTCCGCGATCTTCGCCGTGACGCGGTGATCGACTTCCGTTAAGGCGGGCCACAATGGCCACCAGCTATCGACCACTGGCGGTTTCGCTGGGCGATCCCGCGGGCATTGGGCCGGAAGTGGTCGGCAAATGCTGGGACCATCGTTCCCGCTTCAACCTGCCGCCCTTCGTTGCGATTGGCGATCCGCGCAGTCTTGCTGCCGTATGGGATGGTCCGATCGCGACCATCGACGACCCGCGGGAGGCAGACAGCGCCTTTGACGTAGGTCTCCCAATCCTGCCGATCGCATCGGCCGAGGCGGATATTCCTGGCCATCCAACGGTCGCTGGTGCGCACTGCTCGCTGGATGCGCTGGAGCTGGCCGTAGGACTTGCAAGGTCGGGATCGGCCGCGGCCGTGGTGACCGGCCCTGTTTCCAAGCATCAGCTCTACGGAATTGGCTTCACCCACCCCGGCCAGACCGAGTTCGTCGCGGAGCGCTGTGGAGTTTCGCCCGGCAATGTAGCGATGATGCTCGCCGGACCGACGCTGCGCACGGTGCCGGTCACGACGCACATCCCGTTTGCCGAAGTGATCGACGCCCTGTCACCCAGTCTGATCGAAGCGCGCGGCCGTGCGGCATTGCGCGGCCTCCAGCGCAATTTCGGCATAGCCGATCCTCGCCTGGCGGTCGCTGGAATCAATCCCCACGCCGGCGAAGGAGGATCGCTCGGCCGTGAGGAGATTGAGCTCATCATGCCGGCGATCGATGCGCTTAGGGCCGAAGGATGGCGAGTGACTGGCCCATTGCCGGCGGACACCATGTTCCATGCCTCGGCCAGGGCCAGTTACGACGCGGCACTGTGCATGTACCATGACCAGGCCCTGATCCCCTTGAAAGCGCTGCATTTCGAGGAGGGAGTCAATATTACCCTCGGCCTGCCGATCATCCGCACCGCTCCCGACCATGGCACGGCGTTCGACATCGCCGGCCAGGATCTGGCCGACCCAAGGGCAATGGCTGCGTCAATTCGGGTTGCAGCCGAATGCGTGATCCACCGCGCTGCAGTGGCCGCCTGAACGTCAGTGCCGGAGCCACTGCGCGACGTCATTGCCCGGCACGGGCTTCAGGCAACCAAGTCTCTTGGCCAGAACTTCATCCTCGATCGTCAGTTGCTGGCCCGTATCGCTGCAATTCCCGGCCCGCTGGAAGGCAAGACGGTTTATGAGGTCGGGCCGGGCCCAGGCGGACTGACGCGGGCCCTGCTCGACGCGGGCTCCAAAGTCGTCGCGGTCGAGCGCGACCGGCGCTGCCTGCCTGCGCTGGCGGAGCTGGAAGTCGAGTATCCGAAGCAGCTTCGGATTATTTCGGGAGACGCACTGCAAGTCGATGAGCGGACGGTAGCGGGCGATGGAGCACATATCGTCGCCAATCTTCCCTACAATGTCGGCACCGCGCTCCTGTTGCGCTGGCTCGGCGATCCCTGGCCGCCCTGGTGGTCGTCGCTGACTTTGATGTTCCAGCGAGAAGTGGCTGAGCGGATCGTAGCCAAGCCGGGCAGCGAGCATTACGGCCGGCTGTCGATTGCAGCGCAGTGGCGATCGGCGCCGCGGATTGCGATGGCGGTGCACCGATCATCTTTCGTTCCGCCGCCCAAGGTGGCGTCGGCCGTCGTCCATATCTCGCCAGCTACCGAGCCCAAGGGAGTCGATCTGACTGTCCTTGAAAGGCTAACCGGAGCCGCGTTCGGCCAACGTCGCAAAATGCTTCGATCGAGCCTGAAGGCCGTTCCCGGCGCGCTTGAAACGCTGGAATCGCTCGGCATCGACGCCGAGCGCCGGGCCGAGACGGTCAGCGTCGATGAATTTGTCGCGCTCGCGCGCGCTTTGTCCTAATTCTTCTTGGGAACTTCAGGCGGCTTGGCGGCTGCCAGCGCCGGGCCCTTGGCGATAGCGGTCGACAATACCGCAACCTGCGGGCAGCCGGCGGTGCCGCACAACTGCTGCAGCTTGGCGAGATTGTCCTTGGCTCGCGGCAGCGCTCCCAGCTCGACCATCGCTTCGCCCTGAACTGCCAGCGCATCCCGGTCAGTGGGCTCGAGGGCCAAAGCCTTGTTGGTGAGGCGGATCGCCTGGCCGTACAGCTTTTCCTTGATCGCAACCTTGGCCATTACCGTGAAGGCGGCGCGGTTCTTGGGGTCGACTACAAGCGCCGTTTCCAGCGCATCATCAGCCTCAATAAACTTGCCCTGTGCGAGCAGCGCTTCACCCTGCTTCATCAGGGCCACTGACTGAGGCGCAATCTGGTCATCGGGCCGCTGGCCGACCACTGCCATCGGCAAGGTCGAGGCGGCCAGCCCAAGGCACAGCACAAACGGAGTCAGGCGCATCACAATCTCCAACCAATCGCGCCCGCCTATCATGATCGAACGAAACGCGCGACGAAAAAGCCATCGGTGGCGTCATGTCCCGGAGTCAGGAGCCTTCCCGGCCCGTCGGCACGTCCGCCATCGAAGGGGATATCCTGCACCAAGCAAGATGAATGGCGCCCTAAGAAGTTCCGCGCCTGGTCTGCCCCTTCTGCACGGATGATCGAGCAAGTGGCATAAACCAGCGCGCCACCCGGCCGCACCAAGGGCACGGCGAGGTCGAGCAATCGTTGCTGCAGCCTGACCAAGCGATCGAGCCGTTGGGACGTCAGCCGCCACCGGCCCTCAGGGTTGCGCCGCCAGGTGCCCGAGCCGCTGCATGGCGCATCCACCAGGACGATATCACATTGGCCCTCCAGATCGGCGAGTTGGGCTGTTTCGCGGCCGCCATCAATCAGACGCGTATCGATTGTAGCGCGAGCCCGCTCGGCGCGCGGCGAAAGTTGGGCCAAACGGGATCGGTTGGTGTCGGAAGCGATGATTTCCGCGTTGGGAGCGGCCGCAGCAAGAGCCAGCGACTTGCCCCCTGCCCCAGCGCAAAGGTCCAGAATGCGCAGGCCGTCGGCCGGCTGGCAGGCCAGCGCGATCAATTGGCTACCTTCATCCTGTACCTCGATCAGGCCGTCGGCGAAGGCGGGATGGCTATCGATGCGGCTGTCGGCAGCCAGGCGAATGCCCCACGGACTCAGGCTGGTCGGCAGCGCGTTCTCGATCTGACCAACGAGCTCCTCGCGGTTTGCCCGGGCGACATTCACCCGAATGTCGAGAGGCGCACGCTCAAGCAGGGCCGGCCATTCGTCGTCCGTCACATGATCCGACAGCAGCGGTCGCACCCAATGCGGGATCAGCGATGCCGGCGCAGGCGACTCAGCGGCTTCGCGTACAGAGGGCCCGTGCGGCGATCCGTCGAACAGATCGAGCAACACGGCATCTTCGTCGGCCAGGCCAATCATCGCCGCACGGCCGCTTGCCGGCGGCTCGCCGCTGCGGCGAATGGCGCGGAACACCAGTTCGCGCACTGCGCGGCGGTCCTTCGATCCGGCATAGCGGCGGGTCTTGAAGTAGCGCTGGACGATCGTATCGGCCGGCGCACCGTCATCGCGGGTTGAGGCAATCACCTCATCGAGGATCTCGATCGCCGCCTGGACTCGAGCCGCCGGCGTCATCGCCTACCGCGTCGGGTAATTCGGCGCCTCGCGGGTGATGGCAACGTCATGAACGTGGCTCTCGCTAAGGCCCGCATTGGTGATCCGGACGAACTTCGCTTTTTGCTGCAGCTCGGCGATGGTGGTCGAACCGGTATAGCCCATCGCCGCCTTCACCCCGCCAACCAGCTGATGAATGACGTCACGGACTGGTCCCTTGTAGGGCACTTGCCCCTCAATCCCTTCGGGAACGAGCTTCAGCTGGTCCTTGATGTCCTGCTGGAAATAGCGGTCCGCCGAACCGCGAGCCATGGCCCCTACCGATCCCATGCCACGGTACGCTTTGTAGGCGCGGCCCTGGTAAAGGAAGGTTTCGCCAGGCGCTTCCTCGGTCCCGGCGAGCAGCGATCCGACCATCACCGTCGATGCGCCGGCTGCAAGCGCCTTGGCGATATCTCCTGACGTGCGGATGCCGCCGTCGGCGATGACGTGGACGCCTCGTTCTGCTGCCGCCTTCGAGGCCGCCATGATGGCCGACAGTTGCGGTACGCCAACGCCGGCAACGATTCGCGTGGTGCAGATTGAGCCCGGCCCGATGCCGACCTTGATCGCGTCCGCGCCGGCGTCGGCCAGCGCCTTGGCGGCCTCGGACGTGGCGACGTTGCCAGCTACGACCTGCACGCTGTTCGACAGACCCTTCACCCGCTCGACGGCCGCTCCGACTTCGCGGTTGTGGCCGTGAGCGGTGTCAATGACGATGCAGTCGACTCCGGCTTCGATCAGCGCCTCCGAACGTTCAAAGCCCTTGTCGCCAACGGTGGTAGCGGCAGCCACGCGCAGGCGACCCTGGGCATCCTTTGTAGCTAGCGGCGAAGCGACTGCCTTCTCGATATCCTTGACCGTAATCAGCCCGACGCAATGGTGCTGGTCGTCGACCACCAGCAGCTTTTCGATCCGTCGCTGGTGCAGGATGCGGCGCGCAACCTCCTGGCTGGTGCCGAGGCCGACCGTCGCCAAATTGTCCCTGGTCATCAGTTCGCTGACAGGCTGGTTCGGGTTTTCGGCGAAGCGGACGTCCCGGTTGGTCAGGATGCCCGCCAGTTTGCCCGACTTCTCGACGATCGGAATACCGCTGATCCGATTTGCCTTCATCAGTTCGCTGACAGGCTGGTTCGGGTTTTCGGCGAAGCGGACGTCCCGGTTGGTCAGGATGCCCGCCAGTTTGCCCGACTTCTCGACGATCGGAATACCGCTGATCCGATTTGCCTTCATCAGCTCGAAAGCCTCGGCCAATGTCTGGTCCGGGGTCATGGTGATGGGATTTACCACCATCCCGCTCTCGAACCGTTTGACCGCACGGACCGCGCTGACCTGGTCTTCGATATCCATGTTGCGATGGAGCACGCCAATGCCCCCGAGGTGCGCCATGGCGATCGCCATGTCGGCCTCGGTCACCGTGTCCATCGCCGACGACAGGATCGGGATGTTGAGCGGGATTTCGCGGGTCAGGTAGCTGCGGGTGTCGGCCCCGCTGGGAAGCACGCCGGATTCGAGCGGCTGCAACAGCACGTCGTCAAAGGTCAGTCCGAGCGGGATTTCGTCGTGGAGAAGGTCGGCCATATCGGCCCATGCCAGCATCTCGGCGATTCGCCAAGTGTCAGCGGCGCCCTGCCCTCCGGAGCAGCCGCTCAGCCGCTGAGACGTGCATCTGTTCGATCATCTCGCTCTCGAACCGCTCGGCGCCGCCCGTCGCCGCGGCAACCAGCCGCTCGGCGCGGGATATTTCCTCCTCACTGGGCGCAAACGCCGCGTGGCAGGGTGCAATCTGGCTCGGGTGGATCAGCGACTTGCCGTCAAAGCCCAGCGTCCTCCCTTCCGCGGCCTCCGCGGCAAATCCTTCGAGATTATCGAGCTGGTTGTAGACGCCGTCGAACACAGCGATCTGTTCGGCCCTCGCGGCCAGCACGATTTGCTGAAGAGCCAACTGCAGGGATCGCCTGCCCGCCCCGGGAGGCAACCGCAGATCGGCTGCCAGGTCATTGGTTCCGGCAATCAATCCCGCAGCCTCATGCGCAATGGTCTGGGCGGCGAACACGCCCCTGGCGGTCTCGATCATCGCCAAGACCGGAAGGCCGGTCTGGTTACGCACGAAGCCCAGTTCTTCCTTGGTTTCGACGCGCGGCACCACCACCGCATTGGGCTTGTCATGCATGACGGCGACAACGTCCGGCCCGTGCCATTCGGTGTGGGCGCCGTTGACGCGGATCGCCACCGGCATGGGCCAATCTTCCTTGAGCGCTGCGATGGCCGCTTCGCGCGCCGCCTGCTTGTTCTCGGGCTTGACCGCGTCCTCGAGGTCCAAGATCACCAGATCGGCGTCGCTTTCACGCGCATGGACGATGGCGCGCGGGTTACTGGCCGGCAGGAACAGCAGAGCCCTTAACTCGAACAGGTCCAAAGGCACTTTTTGGTTCATTGGCCGAATTTTCCTTCACGAACCCCCAAAGCCGTTCCATCATGAGCGGGAACAAAGGGGTAGGACATGCTGGAATATTTCCTCGTCGCGGCAGCGGTTCTGGTGGTGCTCGTCATCATGATGAGCGTCAAGATCGTCAGCCAGGGTTACCGCTACACCATCGAGCGCTTCGGCCGCTTCGTGCGGGTCGCCGAGCCCGGCCTCAACCTGGTGACGCCGTTCGTCTACCGGGTCGGTCACAAGATCAATGTCATGGAGCAGGTCGTCGATATTCCGGGCCAGGAGATCATCACCAAGGACAACGCCATGGTGGCGGTCGACGGGGTGGTGTTCTTCCAGGTGCTCGACGCGGCCAAGGCGGCCTATGAAGTGAGCGACCTCTACACCGCGATCATGGCGCTTTCGACGACCAACCTGCGCACGGTGATGGGCTCGATGGACCTCGATGAGACTCTCTCGAAGCGCGACGAGATCAACGCCCGGCTGCTGGCGGTGGTCGATCATGCGACCGAGGCCTGGGGCGTGAAGATTACCCGCGTCGAGCTGAAGGACATCCGCCCGCCGGCCGACATCGTCAACGCCATGACTCGGCAGATGAAGGCCGAACGCGAAAAGCGCGCTGCGATCCTCGAGAGCGAAGGCATGCGCGCCTCCGAAATCCTGCGCGCCGAGGGTGAGAAGCAGGCCAGGATCCTGCAGGCCGAGGGGCAGAAGGAAGCCGCCTTCCGCGATGCCGAAGCGCGCGAACGCGCCGCCCAGGCCGAGGCGACGGCGACCAAGTCGGTCAGCGACGCGATCGAGGGCGGAAGCAGCCAGGCGATCAATTACTTCATCGCCCAGAAATATGTCGAAGCGCTCGGCATGTTCGCCAATTCGCCCAACGCCAAGACGATCCTCTTCCCGGTCGAAGCAACGCAACTGATCGGGACACTCGGCGGCATCGGCGAGCTGGCAAAGGAAGCGTTCGGCTCGGATAAGCCCAAGGCTAGTCCCGCCGTTCCGCGGGTCGAGGCGCGCAAGGGCGAATGATGGGGATCGATCTTCACGCCGGCTGGCTATGGGCGATTGGCGGCCTGATCCTGCTTATCGCCGAGATCGTCGCACCCGGATTCTTCCTGGTCTTCCTCGGCGTCGCCGCCATTGCGACGGGCCTGTTCACTTTGCTGTTTGACCTTGGCCTGGGTCCGCAACTCGCGCTCTTTGTGGTGTATACCGCTCTCGCCGTCATGATCGGCAAGCGCTGGTACGGCGAGCCGGACGGCCCGGACCAGGCG
>Ga0310904_10000085_pt1 | contig 18674 bp, 13 predicted proteins | sample C48D1metaG_FD_203746 | JGI IMG/M metagenome (GOLD analysis project Ga0310904, IMG submission 203746) | Lab incubated soil microbial communities from West Virginia University Organic Research Farm, Morgantown, WV, United States - C48D1 | ecosystem: Environmental > Terrestrial > Soil >... | reverse complement strand
GACGATCACGATGTACGTCACGCCTGGCCACACGCTCGGTACCGTCTCTCTGGTGATTCCGGTGAAAGACAAAGGGATCGCGCACAACGCCGCGTTCTGGGGCGGCACGTCGGTCGGCATCAACTCTCCGCTCGACAACGTCGTCGCCTATTCCGCGTCCGCGCGGCGCTTCAGCGACATCGCCGCCAGAGCCAAGGCCGACATCCTGCTGTCGAACCACGGGCGCGTCATCGATTTCGCCAAGCGTGCCGGAGCGAACCGCGCGAATCCCTCGGGTCCCAACGCCTTCGTGCTGAATCCCGCGCGCGTCAGGAACTACCTGGCTGTCGCCGATCACTGTGGGCAGGCCATCGCGCTGGCGCAGGCCAAGAAATAATCAGCTGTCAGCGGCACTTCAGGTAGCATCAGTGATATCCCGGTAGTCGTGCGTCGTCATCCCAGGGCCTCTAATTTTGTCGATGCGAGGAGAAGCCATGAGGACAGCGTTGGTGAGAATCCTGGTCGTCGTAGCGCTCTGCGCTGCCATTGCGGGGCTGCGCGCCGATCAGGCCCCGCCGCAGCAACCGACCCGTCAGGGCGGCGGTGGACGCGGCGGACCTCCACAGGGCGGTGCGGGCCCCATCAGAGTCATGTTCGTCACCAAAGGTCACCCCTACGATCGCGAGGGACTGGCGGTGATGCTCGACGCGCTTGGCAAAGACATCAGCTGGTCGCACGTCGAGCACCCGGCGGCCACCACGTTCTTCGATCCGAAGAACGCCGAGTTGTTCGACGTGTTCGTGTTCTTCGACGCCCCCGGTCGGCAACGCATGACAAAACCCGACGGGACACAGGGGTTTGAAGATCCGGGACCGGCCGCCAAAAAGAACCTCCAGGCACTGATGCAGGCTGGCACCAAAGGCATGGTGTTTCTCCACCACTCCCTTGCCGCGTGGAATCACACGTGGCCGGAATACACCGAGGTGATTGGCGGCGCATGCGATTGGGGCAGTCCAGTCACTTTCAAAGGCAAGGAATACCCGAATTCGGGTGCGCAGGGAGGCGTCAAGCAGCGGATCACCGTGGTCGACAAGGCCCACCCGATCACGCAGGGGATTGGAGACGGATTCGACATCACTGACGAAACGTATCTCTGTCCGTACGCGCCAGAGACCGTTCAGCCGTTGCTGAAGAGCGATTTCAAGGCCGTGGATGCCAATTTCCCCAATCGCTACGCGAGTGGCTGGAGACATCCCGAGGTCGCGGGCAGCGATCTCGCCGGCTGGGTGAAGGTCTCCGGCAGAACGCCGATCGCGTATTTGCAGAACGGTCACGATAGAACGGCGTGGGAGAACCCTGCGTACCAGACGCTGGTGCTGAACGCGATCAAATGGGCGGCATCGAAGGAAGCCAAGGCGTGGGCCGTGGCCAACGCGAAAACCGGCACGCCGGCCGCGTGGCGTCCGGGCGGGACCAATTAGACGGTCGACACACACTCATTGCCCCGGCTTCAGAACCGGAAGCCCGGTGCGGCCGACGTCGCACCGGGCTTTCCTCTTGCACGATGAACATCACCTCCCTTCAGTCACACATTCTCCAGGAGGAGACGCGCTATCCCGGCGCAACCGGTGATTTCAGCTGGATCCTCTCGGCGATCTCGCTGGCCGGCAAAGCGATTGCGGCCAAGGTTCGCTGCGCGCGCATCGAGGATGTGCTCGGCGACGGTGGTGAGGCCAACATCCACGGCGAGACCCAGCAAAAGCTGGATGTCATTGCCAACCACATCCTGATGACGTGCCTGGGCAGCCGCCCGACGATCGCCGTCGTCGCGTCCGAAGAAGACAACGAGCCGACGATCCTCAAGCGCGGCGTTGATGGCGGGAAGTACTGCGTCGTCTTCGATCCGCTCGACGGCTCATCGAATCTGGACGTCTGCGTCAGCGTCGGCACGATCTTCTCCATCCTCAAGAACGATCCGACGATTCCCGGCGCCGTCGAGACGCTGTGCCAGTGCGGCTCGAGTCAGGTGGCCGCCGGCTACATCCTGTACGGGTCGTCTACCGTATTCGTGCTGACGACCGGCCATGGGGTGGACATGTTCGTGCTCGACCCCTCGATTGGATCGTTCGTGCTCGTCGCCAGCGGCGTGCGTATTCCCGACGCCGGCAAGATCTACTCGGTGAACGAGGCGAATCGGCAGACGTTCCCGGCCGGCATCCAGCGGTATCTGGATTGGGCGCACGGCGAGGGTTACTCCAGCCGCTACATCGGCTCGATGGTCGCCGACGTGCACCGGACGCTGGTCAAGGGGGGCGTCTTTCTCTATCCGCCCACGCGACAGAATCCGAAGGGGAAGCTGCGGCTCATGTACGAGGCAAACCCGATGGCGATGATCGTCGAGCAGGCCGGTGGCGTGGCGGTAGCGCCCGCCGTGGCCGAGGGGGAACCGCCGGCGCGCATTCTCGATATCCTGCCCGTGGGTATCCATCAGCGCACCAGCGTCCTGCTGGGATCGCCGCGCGAAGTCGGACACGTCGTGCGCCGTTTGTAGGAGGTGTGCTAAAACACTCCCATCCGTCGTACCCGCCGTCTAGAGCGACCAGAGGAGGAGCCATGCGAACCAGACTCTCTGCCGTCGTCGTCGCCGTCGTGATTCTTTCAGCCTCGCCATCCTTTGCGCAGAATTTCGGCCAAATCACCGGCATCGTGGCCGACACGACGGGAGGCGTCCTGGTTGGCGCGACCGTGACGGTGACGAATACACAGACCGGTGCCACGGCCACGCAGCAGGCCAACAGCGCGGGCGTGTATGTCTTTCCGAACCTGCTGCCCGGCATCTACAACGTCAAGGTCGAGATGGACGGCTTCGTCGGTGCCTCACGCAGTCGCGTCGAGATGCAGATTCAGCAGACGATCCGTATGGACTTTCGTCTGGAGCTCGGCACGCTCAGCGAAACGGTCGAGGCCGTGGCCTCGTCGCCGATGATCAGCACGGAAGACCTGACGATTGGCACGGTTATCGAGAACCGCCGCATTGTCGAGCTGCCGCTCAACGGCCGCAATTTCCTCAAGATGGTGGAGCTCACGCCGAACGTCTCGGCGAGCTTCTCCGGTTCAGGATCGTCGGGGCCGCGTCAGGGCGGCGACCGATCGACCCAGCAACTGTCGATTGGCGGCGGGCGGCGTGAATGGAACTACTTCACGCTCGACGGCATCAACAACACGGACGTGAACTTCAACTCGTACATCTTCCTGCCGTCGATCGACGCGCTGCAGGAATTCAAGGTGCAGACCGGTGTGTATTCGGCGGAACTTGGCCGCGAGCTCGGCCAGGTGAGCGTGACGACCAAGGCGGGCACGAACGTCTTTCACGGCTCGGTGTTCGAGTTCGTCCGAAACGATGCGTTCGACGCGCTCCCGTATGCGTTTGCCGGGGCCGTGTCGAAATCGAGTCCGTTCAAATGGAATCAGTTCGGGTTTACGCTGGGTGGTCCGGTGCAGCTCGGGCCGGTGTTCAACGGCAGGGACAAGCTGTTTTTCATGAGCAACTACGAGGGATTCCGCCTCCGCAACCAGCGGGAGACGCCCTTCAGCGTGCCGTCGGTTGCCATGCGAAACGGCGATTTTTCCCAGGTCAGCACCGCGTTGAGAGATCCCCGGACGAACGCGCCCTTCCCCGGGAACCTCATTCCGACAAACCGCATCGATCCCATCTCGAAGGCGCTGCTCGACTACTACCCGGCGCCCAATCAGCCAGGGACGAGTCTGGTCAACAACTACCTGGCGGTAAATCAGAACGAAACCAACAAGAATCAGTTCACCACCCGTGTCGATTGGGTGGAGAACCAGAAATCGACGTGGTACGGCAGGTACAGCTGGACGGATGAAGGGATCTACACCGGAGGAATCCGTCTGAACGGCTCGACGGTTGACACAAGCGCTCATCAAGTGGTCGTGGACAATGCACGGGTGCTGACCAACACGCTGGTCAACGAAGTGCGCGTCGGCTACAACAACTTCTTCAATCATGCCGGCGGCGAGCTCAACAACGTCTACGATCCCATCACCCAGATCGGCCTCAAGCTGCCGACCCCGATTCCCGAGGATGCCTGGGGCACGCCGAGTATCGGCATCGCCGGATTCTCGGGGTTCGGTGACAATTCCGAATCGCCGTTCGTCAATCGCAACGCCAACATTCAAATCATCGACAACCTCTCGTGGACGCGCGGCAGACACTTTCTGAAGTTCGGCGGGGAAGTGCGCTTCGACAACTACGATCAGGATGGCAATCAGTTCGCCAGAGGCTCGGCGGGGTTCGCCAACAACGTCGCCACCGGCAACGCGTTCGCCGATTACCTGCTCGGGTATCTCAACACCTGGTCCTACGCGTCTGGGCTCGCTGTCGCCAGGCTTCACGCAACGAGCCAGGCGTACTACGTCGCCGACACGTGGAAGATCAGGCCGAGCGTGACCGTCAATCTCGGGTTGCGCTACGAGTTCATTCCGCCGTGGACCGACTCTTCGCAAAGGCAGATAGTGGCTGACATACCGCTGAATACCCAGCAGCCGCAGGTGCCCGATAAGTCTCTCCATCCGGTGCTCGTCCGCGCAGGGACTGGTGATTTCTATCAGGACGCGAACATCAGGTATTCGCCAGACATTCAAGTGACACGCGACGGGCGCTTCGGCGACCGCCCAATCAAGGCCGAGTACACGAACTTTGCACCGCGGCTGGGCGTGGCGTGGAGTCCGACAGAAAAGTGGGCCGTTCGTGCGGGTGCGGGACGGTTTTTCGTGCAGGACATCGGCAACATCGTCTTCGACAAGAACCGCAACTTGAACGGCCGGCTCACCGTGCAATCCACCGCCACCAACCTGATTTCTACCTGGCAGGATCCGTTCAATTTCGGTGGATCGAATCCCTGCAATACAGCTCCGGGCACTGTGTGCGTTGTGAGACCGCTGGTGCTGACGGATCAGATCGATCGGAAAACGCCGTCCGTCGATCAGTATGAAGCAATCGTCGAACGGCAGCTCAGCGACAACACGGCAATCGAGGTCAGCTACCTCGCGACAGAGGGGCACGATTTGCAGCGGTGGATCAATCTCGCAAATCAGCCGGTGCCCGGCACGTCGACTCCCGCCGAACGTTCGCCGTTTCCGGAGTTCGGCTTGTTCCAGGGCGCGGCCAATGTCGGCTACTCAGACTACAACTCGCTCGGCGTGAAGCTGACCCGTCGTTATTCTGACGGCCTGACGGTGCTGGGCGCCTATACGTTCTCGAAATCGACAGACAATGGCAGCGGCATCCGAACGCTGGGCACCGACCCGTTGAATCCGCAGAACTCCTACTGCCTGTCGTGCGAGGATGGACCGTCGGTGTTCGATCAACGGCACCGCTTCGTGACGTCGATCGTTTACGACCTGCCCTTCGGGCCGGATCGCCGTTATCTCAGCGATGGCGGAGCCCTGGGACAGGTGGTTGGCGGATGGAAGGTCACGTCTGTCGTCACGCTTACCTCGGGATTTCCGCTGACCGTCTCGGCAGGTGAGGACACGGCCAATATCGGGAACTGCTGCCGGCCGAATCGCGACTTCAACGTGAGCACGAAGTCGGACGATCCAACCATCGATCGGTGGTTCAACACGGCGGCCTACTCCCGGGCACCGAACGGTACGTTCGGTACGGCCGGTCGCAGCGAGATCATCGGGCCCGGCATCATGAACTGGGACTTTTCGCTGTTGCGCGAGTTTCATTTCTCCGATGGGCGGCCGTACCTGGAGTTCCGATTCGAGGCGTTCAATTTCCTGAACAATCCCAACTGGGCCGAGCCCAACACGACGCTGTCGAGCGTGGCGTTCGGCAGAATCAGCGCGACGCGAACGGACATGCGGCAATTGCAGTTCGGATTGAAGTTCATCTTCTGAGGATCGATTCATGACCACGCGAGCACTCGTCGCACTTGCGGGGCTGGCGGTTGTCGCTTCCGCCAGCGGATGGTCAGGTGCGGCGAGTGCTCGGCAGAACACGGCAGAGGCGCCATTCACGGAAGCGCAAGCGGGGGCTGGCCAGGCCGCCTACGCGCAGAGTTGCGCCGCGTGTCACGGCCGGACGCTCTCGGGTGGCGGTGAAGCGCCCGCGCTCGCCGGTACTCCTTTCATGGACACCTGGGGTACTCACACAACCCAGGAGTTGTTCACCCGCATCCGCACGTCGATGCCGCCAGAAAACCCGAACGGTCTTTCAGGGGACACGTACGCATCGATTGTGGCGTTTCTTCTGAAGGCCAATGGCGCCCAGGCCGGCGCGAGCGCGTTTACTCCAGCGACCAACGTCCCAATCGCGTCGGTCGCCAACGGTCAGATGCCCCCGAGCCTGACGGCTGCGGCCGCTGCACCGGCGCGAGGCCGTGGCCGCGGCGGGCGTGGACGGGGAGGGGACGACGACTCCGCGGCACCGCCTCCGCCGCGAATGGGGCTGACCGTACCAGGCACGATTAAGAGTTACAGCACGATCACCAACGAGATGCTCGCGAATCCTCCCGATGGCGATTGGCTGATGCACTACCGGACGTACTCGGGCTGGAACAACAGTCCGCTCACACAGATTACGACGAAGAACGCGGGCCTCCTTCAATTGAAGTGGGCGTGGCCGCTCGAAGATGGAATGCGACAGCAGATCACGCCGATCGTGCACGACGGCGTGATGTTCTTGTCGACGAACATGACCAACACCGTGCAGGCGCTGGACGCACGGACGGGCGACTTGCTCTGGGAGCATCGGTTGGGGCCCATCGGGACCGCAGGTCAGAACGCGACGCGGACGATGGCGTTGTACGGCAACCTGTTGTTCTATCCAGCAACCGACGCCACGCTGTACGCCCTCGACGCCCGCAGTGGAAACATCGTCTGGAAGACCAAGCCGGCCGAGTTCCCCGATGACAAGATCGGGGGAATCATGATGGCGAAGGACAAGCTGCTCGTCGGCATCACGCGTTGTAACGAACTGGATGCCCGCGACCATTGCTTCATTGCCGGCTACGAGGCCAATACCGGAAAGCTGCTTTGGAAGTTCTACACAGTCGCACGGAAAGGCATGCCGGGCGGCAATACGTGGGGCGATCTCACAGACGACCAGCGCTCGGGCGCCGACACGTGGATTGCCGGCACCTACGATCCGCAGCTCAACCTCGCATTCTGGGGCACGGGCCAGGCGAAGGGATCGAGCCGCGATCAACGCGGGCCCAACGGCGATGCGCTCTACTCGAATACGACGCTGGCGCTCGATCCCGACACCGGCACACTGAAGTGGTACTTTCAGAATGCGCCGGGAGAAACGCTCGATCTCGATGAGGTGTTCGAGCGCACGCTGATCGATCACGGTCAGCAGAAGACGCTCATGACGGTCGGTAAATCCGGCTTGATGTGGAAGCTGGATCGCGTGACGGGCAAATTCCTCGACGTGAAGGAGACGGTGTTCCAGAACGTCTGGGCGGCGATTGACATGAAGACCGGCCGGACGACGTATCGCGACGACATCCTCGAGAAGAAGCCGGGCCAGGCCGTGGCGTCATGTCCGAGTCCGTCCGGAGGCCACAACTGGCAGGCCACAAGCTACGATCCGTCCAACGATCTGCTCCTGCTCCCGCTCAGCCAGAACTGCGCGATGTACGGCGGCGGGCCGCAGTTGTTCTACGAGATGCCTGGAACAGACGGCAACCTCGGACGCCTGTCGGCCTACGAGACCAACACCATGCGACCGGTCTGGAGTTTTCAACAGCGCAGCCCGTTCCTGACCGGAGTCATCTCCACGGCGGGAGGTGTCGGGTTCGTCGGCGACTTCGATCGCACGTTCCGCGCGTTCGATATCAAGACCGGGAAAACGTTGTGGGAGACGCGGCTGCCGACGACGGCGCAGGGGTATCCAACGACATTCAGCGTGGGAGGCGAGCAATTCGTCGCCGTGCCCACCGGCTACAACGGTGGCAGTCCCGAGCAGAAGCCGACGACGATGTTGCGCGGCGAGATTCAGCGGCCGACGATCGGCCACGGCGTTTACGTATTCGGCCTGCCGAAGGGAGCCGCCCAGTGAATCGTCGGCTTGCGTTGGTCGTGGGACTCGGATTGGCGCTTGGCGTCGCAACTGGCGTCGCTGCGGCAGAGAGATACCAGGTGTATTTGTCGCCGATGCCGTTCAATGATGCGACGCAGCCCATGATGCAGGGCAAGGGCACAGCAACGGCCACGCTCGACGGGGAGACGCTTTCGATCTCGGGATCCTTCGCAGGTTTGTCCGGTCCAGCGACGAAAGCGCACCTTTCAGTCAGCAAGGGCGCGGGAATTCCCGGCAGTCCCCTGGTCGATTTGACTCTCGTGGGCGATGTGGCCGGCAAGGTGACGGGCCAGATAAAACTCGATCCGAGCCAGTTGGTGGCGCTGCGGGGCCGCCGACTCTACATCCAGATCGATAGCGAAAAAGCACCCTCGGGCCATCTGTGGGGCTGGCTGCTCGAAGAGCACGATATCGCCGGCCAGGACGTGCCGCAGAAAGGCCCATGGTTTATCCCGCCGTTTGCCGTCAAGACCAAGTGAACTGAGCAGAAGTTTTCAGTTCTCAGTGGTCAGTTTTCAGTGGAACAACTGGCCTGGGCGATTCGTCTCAAAGGCATGCCCAGGCTCACCATCGCGCGCCTTGTTCTGACCATCGTTCTCGTCGTCGGGGTCGTTGCCTCTTTTCTGCTCGATTGGAGCGCGAATCACCTGCTGAACCCGGCGTGGCCCGGGCACGCCAGATTCCACGGCGCGCTGGTCCTCTTTCTACTCGCCGGTGTCTCTGCCACAGGTCTATGGCTCTTGTGGCGGGATTCGAAGGAGCCGCAGGTCGGCATCAAGGCCGCCGCCGCGATTTCGGCTTCTTTCTGGACCCCGCTCTTCTACATCACGTCGGTCCTGCCGGGATCAACCGCCTGGGCCGGCGATCCTGCGGCCGTTCCCACGCTGGCCGGCCACGTCTTCTATCCCAATCTTGCCGTGGCCGCCGGGTTTCTGGTGTTGACCGTACTGGGCTGGAGGATCGCCCGGCCGGTTACTGTTTAACGCAGAGACGCAGAGACGCAGAGACGCAGAGTTTGCCCTCCAAACGCGCCATTGTGAAATCGGCTCTCACAATGTGAAACCCGCGGCGATATACTGGCCCCCGTTCCGACAAAGAACGGAGGGCATGTGAACATCGATCGAAGAAGGTTCGCAAAATCCTTGGCCGTCGGTGCGGTGGGAGGGCTCTTACGTCCGTGGGACAACCCGATATGGGCTCAAGCGGCGCAGAGCAAAACCCCTCCCGCGCTGGCTCGCGCCGCCGCTGCCTTGCCCAAGGCCATCGTCACTAAAGTCCGCGTGCTGACCCCGAAGACCGGGTCGAATCGAAACAGCCTGACTGCGGCGTTCAACCAGAGCAACATGATCATCCTCGTGGACACCGACGCAGGCATCACCGGCGTTGGCGAAGGCGGGTCACCAGACCTCGTGGCGAGCCTCGCCCCGATCGTGATCGGCCGGAACGCGTTCGATACCGAGCTGATCTGGCAGCACATGTACATGGATCCGTTCTATTCGCCTGGCCGCGAGAAGATTCACGCACTCGGCGGCATCGACATGGCGCTGTGGGACATCAAGGCCAAGGCACTGAACGTGCCTCTCTACATGCTGTGCGGTGGCAAGGTGCGCGAGCACGTCCAGTTGTACGCAACCAGTGGACTTCCGCGCGACGTCAAGTCCGGCCCAAGCCTCAAGGAGAGAGCGGAAGCGACGATGGCGTCCGGGTACTACGCGTATCGCGTCGATGGAAGCATTCAGCCGAACCCTGGAGTTGATGGTGTGGTGAGGGGCGAAGGTGCAGGTGGCGGCCGTGGTGCGGGCGCAGGAGGCGGTGCCGGTGCGGGCCGCGGTGGCGGTGCTGGCGGACGGGAAGGCCAGCTCTTTGATTCCCGTGCTCGGATCTTGTCGATTGCGAAGGCCGCGGAACAGATTCGTGAAGGAATCGGACCGGATGGCAACTGGTCGATCGACGTTCACCAGAAATTCGACTTCCATGAAGCGGTCGAGATCTGTCGATTGATTGAGCCGTTCCGCCCCTACTTCGTCGAAGACCCCGTGAGGGAAGAGCAGTTCCGGACACAGATCCCGAAATTGCGGCTGCTGACGAGCGTGCCTCTCGCACCTGGAGAAGAGTGGGGCCAGCGCTGGGAGTTCAACACGCTCGTCGAGAGCCGCGACATCGACTTCGCGCGCGCGACACTGCCCAATGTCGGCGGTGTGACGGAGATGCTCAAGATCATGGCGATGTGCGACACGCACAAGGTCGGCATCGTGCCGCACTTCACCGGTCCGGTCGGCACGGCCGCGCACATTCACACGATGACGGCGTTCCCCGGGCAGGTCGTCATGGAATACAACTACGGTGCGGCCCTGCCTCCCTATCTGACGGAGTTCGTCGATTTCCGAGAGGGAAAATGCTGGCCGAACGATCGGCCGGGTCTGGGAGTGTCGGTGGATACGGCGCAACTCACGCAGGTGGCCGAACACACAGAGGCGATACGAGGAAACACGTACCGCCGGCGCGACGGCTCGCCGTCGCATTGGTAGGCTCGGCAGAAAACGAAGAGCCCAGCGCTGACCATTGCACTGGGCTCTCTGTTTTCCGAAAGTAGAAAGTAGAAAGTGGAAAGTGGAAAGTGGAAAGTAAAAAGTCGTCTATGGCTGCCGGACGACTAATCGATCCGTCACTTGTCTGACACCTTCCGTCTCTTTTGCGAGCGCCACGGCACGTTCCCGCTCGGCTCGCGAATTCACAGTCCCGCTCAGCGTCACCGTGGAACCCGTCGTCGTCACGTCAATCGTGCGTGCCTTGACCAGATCGTCGAGCACCATCTTTGCCTTGATTTTTGCCGTCAGCCTTCCTTCATCGAGCGACGCGCCGGCGGTGGCCACCGCCTTGGCCGCCTGTTCGCCAATCTCGGCCCCCCGCTCACGGGCCGCTGCCGTATCGATTGAGAGTGGTGGGGTCTCCGCGGCCGAAGGCACAGGCTGCCTGAACGAACCACCTGTCCAATAACCGAACAGATAGAAAGCCCCAGCGACAAGAACCAATGCCACTAAGACGAGTTTTACGAGCCCTCTGACCATCTCACACCCCCTGGCCTTTGTTGTTTCAAAAAGGCGCGAGTATTGAGTGCACATCGCGCGCCAGGATCGGTGGCTGCCTGCTGTATGGGCTAGACTCAACCCCTCATGGCTTCAACGCTTACACATCTGCAGTGCTCGCGCGAGACGTGCGGCAAAGTGCTGGCGCATACGTCTCTGCAGAATCTCTGTCCCGTCTGCAAATCGCCGCTGCTCGCCCGATACGACCTGACGGTTGCACGGCAGACACTGAATCTCGACGCATTGCGCTCGCGTGTGCGCACGATGTGGCGCTACGAAGAAGTGCTCCCCGGACCTCCGCACGTCACACTTGGCGAGGGGATGACGCCGTTGCTTCACGCCCATCGTCTCGGCGATCGCGTCGGGCTTCAGCGTCTCTACATCAAAGACGAAGGACTGAACCCGACCGCGTCGTTCAAGGCCCGCGGACTGTCGGCCGCCGTGACAATGGCCAAAGCACTCGGGGCAGGTACCGTCGCGCTCCCGACCGCGGGTAATGCCGGTGGAGCAGCTGCCGCGTATGCGGCCACGGCTGGCCTGAAGTGTGTCATCGCGATGCCGGCCGATACGCCGAAGGCGAACATCATTGAGTCCCGGGCGTTCGGGGCCGATGTGCGCCTCATCGACGGCCTCATCTCCGATTGCGGAAAGTTCATCGCGGAGCATGCACCCGCTGAGCACTGGTTCGAAGTATCGACGCTGAAAGAGCCCTACCGCATCGAAGGCAAGAAGACGATGGGCTACGAATTGTGGGAAGAGTTCGGCGGCAGGTTGCCGGACGTGATTATTTACCCCACTGGCGGAGGCGTTGGATTGATCGGCATGTGGAAGGCCTTCGAAGAACTCGAAGAGATGGGCCTGATCGGCCCAGAGCGTCCCCGCATGATCGCCGCGCAGGCGGCGGGTTGCGCGCCCATCGCCAGAGCCTTCGAGCGGCACGGCGAGAGCTCGGAATTCTTTTCAAATGCCGCCACTCTGGCCTCCGGTCTGCGCGTGCCGAAGCCCCTGGGAGACTTCCTGATTCTTGCCGACCTCTATGCCAGCCATGGCGAGGCGGTTGTCGCCACCGATGACGAAATGCTCGCGGCCTGCCGCGACATGGCAGCGCTGGAAGGTGTGTTCGCGGCGCCGGAAGGCGGCGCCGGCCTGGTGGCGATTGAAAAGCTCGTCGAGCAGAAGAAGATTCAGCGCGACGAGACCGTCGTGCTGTTCAACACCGGAAGCGGGTACAAGTACGTCGAAGCCTGGCAGGCCGCTCTCGAAAGCTGAACGGTGAGCCGCGACTGGAGATCGGTGCACCTCATGGGCGGGCCCGCCGTCTTTCTCGTGCTGGCCCTGACGCCGGCCCTGCCGATGGCCTATCCAGCCCGCGCCAGCGTGGGCCTACTTCTGTGGATGTCGTGGTGGTGGATCTTCGAGCCCGTGAATCTGGCCGTCACGGGATTCCTGCCGCTCGTCGTTCTCGCGATTTTCAACTTTCTTCCCGTCGCCGCGATCCTGCCTTCGTATTCACAGGATCTGATCTTCCTGCTCATCGGCGCCAACATTCTCTCCACGGTCTGGACGCGGTGGGGACTGGATCGCCGCATCGCGCTGGCTTCGCTCATCGGCGTCGGCACCAGCACGCGGCGGCAGATCATGGTGTGGTTTGCGATCGCGACGTTCCTGAGTGCGTTCCTCCCGAATACGGTCGTCGCCGCGGCCATGATTCCGATCGTCCTGGCCATGCTTCGATTCATCGGCATCGACGAGATCGGCAAGAGTCCGTTTGGCTCGGCACTGATCATTGCGATCGCCTGGGGCACGAGCGTCGGCGGATTCTGGACGCCGCTTGGAGGCGCCCCCAATCTGCTGACCATCAGGCTCCTGCAGGATTCGGTGATCGCGCACGAATACCTCTTCATGACGTGGGTCACGCGCCTGCTCCCGTTCACCATCGCGATCGCCATCGTCTCGTTCGTCTTCATGAGGTTTGCGTTTACCCCCGAGCGCGAGCACGTGGACGGCACACGCGACTACTTCGCGAGCGAGCTTCGATCGCTGGGCACGCTGACCGTGCCCGAGAAGTGGGGGCTGCTTCTGTTCCTTGGCGCGACGACGCTCGCGTTCACGCGCGAGTTGTATGCCTCGCTCCTGCCGGCACTGAATCCGGCCTATGGATTCCTGGCATTCGCAGTTCTGTGTTTTGTGATTCGCCACCGTGGAGAGCCGTTGCTGAAGTGGGACTACGCCCAGGCGCACATGACGTGGGGCTTGTTCTACCTCTTCGCCGGCGGCGCGGCGCTCGGCGAGATCCTCAGCCAGAGCGGGGCGGCGAAATCGGTCGCCGACATGCTGGTTCCCTTCGCCGGGGCAGGAGGGTTTCGCGCGGTCTTCGTGTTTTCGTTGATGACGATGATCATCACGCAGATTACGAACAACACGGCCGCTGTGGCCATCATGGTGCCCATTACCATCAGCACGTTTCAGAGCCTTGGCGCGAATCCGGTGCCGATGGTGTACATCGTCGCTGTTGCCGGCAATTGCGGTTTGATGCTGCCCTCGTCGGCGGGTGGTCCGGCCGTTGCCGCCGGATATAGCGTGAACCTGAAGACGATGTTTACGAAGGGCTTTTGGCTGGCCGCTTTGCTGTGGATCGTGATTGTTGTAATTGGATATGCACTCGCCGGGTTCTGGCCAGGATTCGCCATTGCTTGAACCTCATTACCGCTGTGGCACCCGCCGCTTGAGTGCTTCCTGCCAGTTCAAGACGACCGTGATTGGAGCTGTGGTTTCGAGGTTGGTCGCCTCCACGCTGAACAGGAAACGTTGCCCATCCGGTGTCATGTCGTAGCTATAACCAAGCGCGTTCGGTGGAAATGCGAACCCCGGTGGGGTGAACAATTCGGTTGACCGGTCGACGGCAAGCGTACCGTCTGGTAAGACCGGCACCGCGATCAACTGCCAGTCGGCATCGAGATAGAAGAGTTCCTGACCGTCAGGTCTCCAGCGTGGAAACGCTCCACTTCTCGTCGAAACCTTCTGCCGCATTTTCGTCGGATCAGGAAAGGACTGAACGACGACCTGCTCCGTGCCAGCTTCATTAATCACGTAAGCGAGCCAGCGGCCATTTGGTGACAGTGCTGCATTCGTGCGTCCCACCTGTGTGAGGTACGAAAAAGCCTTTCGATCACCGAAAAGAGGTTGGGCCCAAATATCGGGCGGCTCACCCGGCTTGCCTTTCTGAAAGACGATGTAGTCACGGGTCCAGTCGGTGAGCCCGTAGGTCGTCCCAGGCTCAGGCTGAACCAATGGGCGCTCGGCCGTTGCGCCGTCGAGCCGCTTCTCGTAGAGCATAAGAAGATCTGCTCCGCCACGGTTTGATTCAAATCCAATCCGTGTGCCATCGGGCGACCAAACGGGCGCGTGATCGAAGACGGGATCTTGCGTGAGGAGAGTTTTCTGGTTCCTCACGAGATCGTAGATCCAAATATTGGATGTGGTACGACTGCGCCTTTCGACAAACGCAACCCGCTTTCCATCGGGTGACAGTCGAATCGCATGTTCGTTGTGCGGGACACTGATTCGACTGTCAATCACGCCCTTTCGATCGAACCACACAAATACGCGCTGACCCGTGTCCGGCCCGCCCATCCGGTAGAGCAACGTGCCGGCATCTGAAGCCGCAAAGCCGGCGCGGCCGTTACTCGTTCGGTACATGAGGCCGTCGGCGATCAAAGCCGGCTCCCCAATCAGTTTGAGGTTCGATAGATCGAACTGCTGCGCCATCAGCGTTTGTTGTCGGGCGAAAAGCAGGAAATGCGGACGTACGAACGTCGCCATTGTGTCGGATAGCACCACGCGGACGGCAGGCGTAGAGTCCAACGAGCCGATAACGATGGCATTGTTAGCGGGCTCGGAATTCTGCGACAGGTACAGAAAATGACGGCCGTCGGGGAGAAATTGCGGCCACAAGTGACGCCTTTCTCCGGCGGACCGATCCGGTCTGGTAACCTCTGTCGGCGTCCCCGCCGCCGCGGTCACGCGATAGAGGGAATCGTTGTCGCCGAAGACAATCACGTTGTCTGAGTTCCACGTGCCGCCAAAGGGATTGCCAATCAACAGATCGCACACAACCCGAGGACGCCCGCCAGCGACTTCAACGATCTTCAATTGTCGCGTCGGTGACAAAACAGCAAACCCTAGGGAACGGCTGTCCGGCGACCAAAATGGATGGATGGCGCCTTCCGTTCCCGCCAAAGGCTGCGCATCCAGGGCACCCACAGGCCGCACGAACAACATTTCCGGACCAACCGACCGCCTTCCCGCAAATGCGATGAATCGACCATCGGGTGATACCGCCATACCAAACGGACGCTGCATGGAGCCCACGTCGATCGCGAATCGAACAGCCCCAAAGCTCGGTGTAACGCTCGTGCCCGACCAGGGAGACCACACGATGACACCGACACCAATCGCATTGAGCACAACGGCGGCGACTAGCCAGCGCCATTTCCAGGTGCCGGCCGCTCGGTGTTCGCTCACGACAGCAGGTACATCAAATACTCCTTCGAGAGCCAGTCTGAGGTCAGCGACATCATGGACGCGGTCGCGTGGACTCCTTTGCAGGCAGCGGCGCAGGTAGACCAGCAGCGTCGACGAAAGATCTCGTGGCAGCGCGCTCCAGTCCGGCTCACCACGCATCACCGATGCAATCGTGTCGGAAACGGTTTCTGCTGCGAAAGCTGGGCGACCAGTGAGCATCTCGTAAAACACGCAGCCGAAGGACCAAATATCAGTGCGCCTGTCCACCGTCTGCCCGCGTGCTTGCTCCGGGCTCATGTAGGCCGCTGTGCCCATGAGGACGCCAGTGGCTGTTCCGCCGAGTTCCGAACCCGTCGTCGTTGCGGCCTTGGCGAGGCCGAAATCGAGCACCTTCACGCTTCCGTCCGGCGTGATCTTGATGTTGGCCGGCTTGAGATCGCGGTGAACGATGCCTTTCTCGTGCGCTGCTTCGAGTGCATCCGCGATCTGTCGGGCCATGGCGAGCGCGGCATCGACACCAAGCCGTCCCGTTCGAGCAAGAAGCTCCGCGAGTGTCTCGCCTTCAATCAATTCCAACACGAGTGCGGGACTTCTTGACGCATCTTCCAAACCGTAGATGGCACCGATGTGCGGATGATTCAGTGTGGCCAGCAGGCGCGCCTCGCGCTCGAGCCGTGCCAGGCGATCAGGGTCTGCGATGAACACAGCAGGCAACACCTTGATGGCCACGTCGCGATGAAGTTTTGAGTCACGCGCGCGATAAACTTCACCCATGCCGCCGGCGCCCAGGAGCGAGACGACGCGGTACGCGCCGATCTCGCGGCCAATCAGATCCGCTGACAGCGAATCACCGGCCCGGGATCCAGAAGTGTCGTAACGTCCGGCCGCTTCATGTGCGACCAATAGCGACTCGACTTCTGCGCGGAGATCGCGGTCCTCACCGCAGGCATCCCGCACGAACGCGGGCCTTTGCTCCGGCTCCTGGTCTAGCGCCGATTGAAAAATCTGTTTTACACGGGGCCAGCGATCCATTTCGATTACTGATTGAGAATCCTCAATCCGACGGTGCCCTCTTCGTCATCCGTCGATATAGCCATGCTCGGGCGGTCTGCCATTCTCGCGTGACGGTTCGACGCGAGAGCGATAGTAACGACGCGACTTCCTGCTCTGACAAGCCACCAAAAAACCGCAGTTCGACGATGGAGGCCTGACGCGCGTCAATCCGACTCAACTCAGTGAGCGCGCTATCGAGGAGAATTACTTCATAGTCGTGCGGCTGCGTAGCGCCAAGGTGATCGTCTAGGGCAACCCTGAGTTTGGTGCCGGAGCGTTTTGATGCCCGATGCCGACGCGCGTGATCGACGAGCACCCGTCGCATCATCTGCGCCGACACGGCGAAAAAGTGAGCGCGGTTCTGCCAGGCGATGGGGTCCTGCCCTGCCAGACGGACATAAGCCTCATGGACGAGTGCTGTGGGCTGGAGTGTGTGGTTTCGCCGCTCGCCTCGCAACTGCGCCGCTGCTCGCTTTCGCAGTTCGCGGTACACAATCGGCATCAGGTCATCTACCGCCCGCACGTCTCCCTGCCCCCAGGCCTGAAGCAGACGACTCACGTCGGCGTGTGCGGCTGGCATATCTAAGTTGCTGATTGTCTAGTAGATACGAGTCTCTTATACCCTTCCGTCGCTTGTCCGTCAATTCTCGCGTTCCAGATGAGGCCAGCGTTATGTCTCAGTTTGACGTCCCTTTCCGCTTCTCGTCCCAGCGCTCCCGCAGGGGCGCCAAAGCGAGGCGAGATGGGCGGATGGATATCTGGGCTGACGATAGCAATGGGACTCATGGCGACTCCCGAAGCTGCCGTGTCGCAGCCGCTGGCGGGCGAATCTATCGGGGTGGTGTCGGTATCTCGCGTGAGATCGAGTAGCCGATCCCTCCTCGCGCTAATCGCGCGCACGACCGAGCAGTCTCAGACCTTTCGTCGACTAGTGGAAACAATCGACGCAAGCGACGGCCTTGTCTACGTCGAGCCAGGCGTTTGCAAGCACGGTGTGCGCGCCTGTCTCGTAAACGTGAAGTCGGCAGGCGGGCAGCGCGTCCTCTTCGTCAAGGTGTACATCAGAAGAACGGATCGGGCGTTGATGGCAGCCATCGGTCACGAGCTGCAGCACGCGGTGGAAGTGCTGAACGATCCAACAGTGACCGACCAACCAACCATGTACTTCTTTTATAAGCGCAACAGGGACCGGGTTGGCACATCGACAGCGTTTGAGACTCAAGCCGCGATAAAGGCCGGCGAGGATGTGGGCGAAGAAGTCCGACAATTCCTGCGCGCAGAAGAGGGGTCTGGACGGCGATAGTCCTGCAGGAGTTGCGCAGTTGATATGAAGGGCCGACGCGGTTACGCTCAGAGCGTTCGCGTCTCGGTCCTGCTAAAGCCGGACACGACGTACCGTTCATCCGCGCTGTTCCTCGTCTATCTGGAGGGCAGACGATGGTCGACATTCTCCGTGTGCTACTAGCGGTCGCTGCGATTTCGTTCGCTGCGCCCTACGCTGAAGAGGCACTTCGTTCCGTCCCTGGAACAATCGGCGCGCCTGGACATCGAGGGCGCAATCACAGAACAGAAGCCCTATTCACTTTTTCAACGTGGCGGCCCAGTTCACGACGACATTTATTGGACGGGAATCCAAAGTACCGGGTGTGACACCAAAGAGGAAGCGCTGGCAGTCGGACGTCACGTCGTAGGAATCGCTCGGGACCCATGGTTGTAAAGAGGACCGCATTCCCGTCAGGGAGGAAATCAGGCCAAGAAGCCGCAGCATCTGTCGCGACCAGCAGCTCGGGTTTCCCGCCATTGCCCGACACGTGCCACAGTCCGCCATAGTCTGGAAAAATGATGTCGTCGTTGGCTCCCCCGGGTCCCACCGTGCCGCAGGCCGGCGGCGGCGCACAAGGGCACGGGTAGCCCTCCTG